>Ga0302325_10004634_pt1 | contig 31649 bp, 28 predicted proteins | sample Palsa_T0_2_FD_201948 | JGI IMG/M metagenome (GOLD analysis project Ga0302325, IMG submission 201948) | Peat permafrost microbial communities from Stordalen Mire near Abisko, Sweden - Palsa_T0_2 | ecosystem: Environmental > Terrestrial > Soil > Palsa > Peat permafrost | place: Sweden: Abisko... | reverse complement strand
GGTGTGGACATGCTTGCTCCCGTTTCCGAGTCGTGGTCAGATTACACGGTGTCCACGAAATCTTGGGAATTCCAGGCTCGGGTCAAGAGGGGACACCCGATTGAGGTAAGATCGATCCTCGTAACCGGACACTCGGCCCCGACTTCAGGGATAGACGTGCACATTCCACCCGGCTTCACGACCGTGTTTCCGTACATATTCGTCACGGATGCGCGTAGCTATCTGACTTTCCTCGTTCAAGGCCTCGGCGGCGAGGTCTTGGATGTACTCGCCTCGCCCGAGGGCGTCGTGCGCAACGCCCAGGTACGGTTTGGCGATACAACGATCATGGTCAGCGAGGCCGGGGGCGTCGAGCCATCGCGTGGAACGTACTATCTCTACGTTGAGGACGCCGATGCGGCCATGGCTCGTGCGGTCGCAGCCGGCGGACGGTCTCTCGGGTCCGTCGCCAACAGGCCCTACAACGATCGACAGGGTGGCGTTGCGGACCCTTCTGGCAACATCTGGTGGCTGTCGCAGCGCTTGGTACCAGGCCCTTATTGAGTCGCGCCCGGCTCCAGCGTCGGCCGGATAGACCGCGCCTAGGGTCACGATAGATAGCCTTCCACAAAGCGGTCATGGGTGAATGCCCGGAGTGGGTCGGAGACCGCCGCTGCGCCAGGCGAACCGAATGGCTGCAATCGGGTAGCGATCGTCGAACCGACGATCGCTATCCAGCCGTGCGGGACTAAACCTCAGTTTGCTCCGCGATCTCCAGCGCGTCATCGACCTCAATCCCGAGGTATCGGACGGTGCTCTCAAGTTTGGTATGGCCGAGCAATAGCTGAACGGCCCGAAGATTCTTGGTGCGCCGATAAATCAGCGTTGGTTTGGTGCGCCGCATCGAATGGGTGCCGTAGGCCGCCGGATCGAGTCCGATCGACCGAGCCCAAGCTGCGACGCTCCGGGAGTATTGCCGAGTCGAAATGGGGCGACCCCGACATGCGGCTCGGAAAGAGAAAATGCTCCGGTTTCAGATGGGTCGCCGCGATCCAGGTAGCGACCGCGTCCCGGGTTTGCTCGGTGAGCTCAAACTGCACCGGTCGTTGCGTCTTCTTCTGCATGACAATCGCTCGCGGGGCGACATTGCTGCCCTGGAGCACATCGCGAACCCGAAGCCCAACCAAATCGCAACCGCGCAACCTGCTATCGATAGCTAGGTTGAACAACGCAAGTTCACGGGTTCGATGATCAAGCTGCAGGCGAATCCGAATGGCCCAGATCTCCCTCAGCTTTAGCGGCGGCTTCTGCCCGATCAGCTTCCCTTTGTTCCACGGTACCCATGCACGCGAAACGATTCTTAGAGCAATTTTGATGACGCTTTAGCTGCATCGCGTGGTGCTATACGACGACCACCCGGCGCGCGATTCGAACGTGTCCCGCTGCATCGTTGGATGCTCTCATTAACACAGCTCGTGCGCCGCGCTTCCTTCATCGTCTTGCTCCCGAGCTCTCCCGAGTGCGCTGTTGTACGCCCCATTGGGTTGCCCAGTTGCGGCGTTGCGTGCACTCTCGTACGCATTGCACACCTCGCTTTCGATATGGCGTGGGAACACATCACTCTCGTTAGCCAAGCCCCGCTTCAGTACATTGCAAAACTGATTCTGTTTGCACTGGCATCTCGAGTCGACGACGAAGGTAAGTGCTGGCCTTCGATCGACACCATTTGTCACGACACCGGGCTCAAGCACCGCACGACGCAGCTGCATCTGAAGTCCTTGGTTGAAAGTGGGTACGTCATCCGGCAAGAGCGCCCAGGACGCACGGCCCTGCTGTGGATAAACATGCGCACGTTGGCCACCGGTGTGTCTGCAACAGCCGCGCACGACCTGCATACGGGGGTGCATTCGCTGCAAGAAACCGGTGCAGGGTGTGCACCCGAAGTAGAAATAGAACTACCAATAAATCGCCAATTACGAAAGTTATCCACAACGGGCAAACCGACGGCCAACAACACGGCGCCGACTAAGTGGTGGACAACCCCTGCCGGGATCGATGCGAAGGGCCGAGAACTCCAGGTGCTAGCCCATCCTGGTGAGGGTTACGCAGCGTACAAGGATCGCCTCTTTGCTGTCGAGAGGCTGCGCCGCGAGCCACCGTGAGTCGAACGACTGGAACCGTGGCTGTCTCTCTGGCGTCGACTCGGTGAACCAATTTTTGTTTCAGAACGATGCCCTTAATCTAAAACGCTCGGAGCCCGCAGGACGCCAGACATACAGCCCGAGCAACGACTCAGAGGTGCTCGTGCAAAGTCGACTAGCGGGAAGACTTCACACCTTTCCGAATTCGCAGCCGTGAACGTTTTGCCCTCTTATCAATTCTCGCCGATCGCGTCGTTGCCGAGCTCACCCGTAGGCGGGCGTACTTTCACCACCATCCCTGATTACGCCCGTCGCCAAGGCCGCCCACTCATCGTAATGGGGGTGGATCGTTAACGCGCTGCGAGTAAGTGTGAGCATGTATCTAATCCGTGCCGAGCTCCACGAACTGACGGGTCGCGCCCGTGCCTTGCAGCAGCTCACTTGGCTGCGGCGCTGGCGCTGGCGCTTCGCGGTCGCAGCAGACGGTTCGCCGCGTGTCGCACGCGCGTACTGGAGCAAGCGCATGATCGATGAAACTTTGACGATGGAAGACAACCCTGGACCCAACTTTGAAGGGTTGAAGGAGACGGCATAACATGCCATCGCCCATGGGGAGAAAGCGGACAGTCAATCACGACCTGCCGCCGGGCATGTACCGGAAGCGCGGGCGATACTATTACGGGCGCCAGGAGAGTGCGCTCGGTGCCGATCTGCAAGCGGCGCTCAAGCGCTGGGCTGAACTGCGCGGAAGGCCTGCGACATTCGGCGATGCGATTGTTGAATATCGGCTGCGCGAGCTCGCCACGAAGGCGCCGAAAACACAGCGCGAATACGATCGACAATTGTCCTTGCTCGCCAAGGTTTTTGGGCGCGTGTCGCTGGCGGCGATGAAGCCCGTCGATATCCGCACCTACCTCGACCGGCGCCGCGCCAAGGTGTCCGCGACGCGCGAGAAGGCACTGCTCTCCGCGGTATTCAACTTCGCCCGCGGTATTGGTCTTACCGACGCCGTAAATCCATGCGTCGGTATCAAAGGGGTGGGATCGCACCGCGAAGTCTATGTCGAGGACGCAGAGCTCGAGGCGGTCCTGGCGCATGCAGATAGGCCGCTGCGCGGTTTTTTGGAGCTAGCCTATTACGCGGGGCAGGACGCCGCGGTACTACTGCGCATGACGCGTGCGGACGTGAGAGATGGGCTACTGTGGGCTCGCAGGACGAAGACTGAGAACGCGACCCGGATCGAGATCGTGGGGCCGTTGGCGACCATTCTGACGCGCTTAGCGTCAAATCCTGTGCCGTCGGTCTACCTGATCGCGGACGAACGTGGCCAGCCGATGACCTTGCAGGCGATGCGCCGTCGCTTCTGGAAGGCACGGGCTGCCGCCGGCGCAACATTCCAGATTCGCGACTTGCGGGCGAAGGCCGGCAGTGATCTGCCGAGCCTGGAACAGGCTCAGAAGCTGCTCGCTCATTCATCGGAGGCGACGACTGCGGGCTATCGGCGCCGCCGCATTGGTGAGCGTGCGACCCCTGTCTTGAAGGAGATCAAACGGTAGCTCCGCGTTTCGATTTTTTACGGAATTGCGGACAACGATAGCGAATTGCGGACAACGATCTAGTAGGCACTACAGCGGGGAGTGGCGGAGAGAGAGGGATTCGAACCCCCGTTAGGTTGCCCTAAACCTGATTTCGAGTCAGGCGCATTCGACCACTCTGCCATCTCTCCCCATTGATTTAATTATACATTAGCGAGCTTCGTCTGAATCCCTTCCCGCAATTCCAGCTATTTCCCGCCGGTCGTTGCGGTCCACCGGACCGAGACGAATGGCCCCTGTCGGGCATGGCGCTTCCCCATCATTGATGCAGAGTACCTAGCTCCCAGTCCCGAGCTTCGATGTCCCGAGCAGGCTGCCACGCCTCGCGGATGCGGCGCCGGTTGAGATTTCCGTATCCTTACCAAAAGTGAAAGCGCCGCCCCAGCTCAATCGTCGCTTGGCCAATCAGTAAGATAGCGAACACGGCGAGCGTCACGCGAAGTATCTTGAAATAGAACGCGTCGCTCATTCGTTTCTGAATTTGGGTGCCGAAGAGCAGCGAAGCGATTGCCAGACCGGTTAAGGGTAGCGACGCAGTGAGTAAAGGTAGGCTTTCGGGGCCGGCTAGGCTCAGGGTAGCCGCCTGACCCAACTTGCTCGCGAGGAAACAAAGGTTAAGGGTTTGCGTCAGTGCGACCGGAGGCAGCTCCAATATCATGAAATAGATCAGGAGAGGCGGCCCTCCGACGTTCACGGCGCCAGAAAAAAGACCTGCCAACACGCCAAATGCAGTGCCCGATACGGCACGCCGACGGATGAGCCACTCCCAGTCAAGGTGACGGATGAACGCTTGCACCAAGAATAAGAGGATCATTGCCGCAAGAAGAACTTGCAACAGCTCTGGCGGTGCCATAAGCAGAAAGTGCGTGCCTAACACGGTGCCAATGACGACCCAGATCGCCATCGGCCAGTGCTTGCCGAGGCTTTCGCGCCAGTTACCCCCGCGCAATATGCTGACGACGTTTACGGCAACGTTTGGCAGGACGGTAATTAAAACCGCTGTCTTGACATCGATGAGCAACGCGATCAGCGGGGTGGAGATTAGCGGAAAACCAAAGCCAATCGCACCGTGCTTGATCGCACCCGCTATGATGATCGCGACAAGTGCAACGACCATCGCCGGAGAGAATAAGGTGTCGAGGCCAAACATTTATTTTGGGATCTTGCAGGATAATACTCTGGGGTGAGAAATGCGTAGCCCCGAACTCCAACGTACCCAGCAGGCTGCCTCGCGGATGCGGGACCCCGTACCAAGGACGAGATGTTCGGTACTTCGAGTTCTCTGCGAGGGTGCCGTGACCGAATGCTGTGAACCTGCAACACCGGGACATGAAAGCGTACGATCAAGGAACTAGACAACGCGAGCCAGAACGGCTGAGCGCGTGGATCCTCGCCATCATCGCTGCGATAGAAGGACTGTGGGTCGTTCTCAACTTCGCCCAGAACCCAGCGGGGTTTATGCGATACATTGGATTCGCACCTGGCAGGGCAGGCGCCTTCGAGGGATGGCTGTTGGCGGCCGTCGTTACCGGTGCGTTCGTTTGGCAGAGCGCGCGCCTTCCGAGCGTCCGCGCAAATCTCGTCCGTCCTTCGTTTCTGAAATTCCTAGGTCTGGCGGTGGCGGTTACAGCGGGAATCCTCGAAGAAGTCATATTTCGCAAGTGGCTGATGGACTACCTGAAGGATCAAGGAATTGGGACGCTCTTACAGATCCTGGCATCAGGACTCGTCTTCGGTCTCGCACACGGTATCTGGGGGCTGATGGCGCGAAGCGTTCGCGCGGCGGCGAGTGCCACGGCGATCACTGGCGCCCTCGGTGCCGCTCTTGGCCTCGTCTACGTCATTGCTGGCAGGAGCGTCGCGCCGTGTATCGCGGCGCACTTCCTAATCAACGCGCTCATTGAACCGGGCCTCGTGCTTGCAGCCTCCCGTGGAGAAATGGGAAGAACCGGGCACGTGCGTTGAGGCCTAGCCCCACGTTCAAAGTTGCCGAGTTCCAAGGGATGGACAAACTTTGAACTGGGGACTCGGAATCCAGAGACCGCCTGTCGGCGACCTGCAGCTCCAGGACAAGGTATGAAGTTCTGCGTCCGGGGTGCGTCATGTGACGAGCCCAATCGGACCAGGATCGGCCACTCACTGCGAGCATCGCGCAGGAACACTCCCCGAGGCTTCTTGGCAGAACGGGTATTTGTCCCGGTTTGCGACGAGGCTCGTTCGGTATCACAATTGACACCGGGCACCGAGCGGCGACGCGGAGGGCATATCTATGAATGTATCGAGCGTAACGTTCATTCAACATGGGGCATCTGACGGTTACTCACAGTTCGTAGCGTGTCGCCACTTGTACCCATTTCCGCAGTTAAATCCAAGCAGACGAAACTTATGGCAACCCAATGCCCTGACCTATCTCCTGGCCGCAATGATTGCTGCTTGTGTGGTCGCCGTGCCCGCTAACGCACAGTCAAACTCACCTTCGTCGGCGGTGACCACGGCATCATCTTCTGGATATAACCAACCGCCAAAAAACATTCTAGAAGTCATGCACGCGCCTTCGCCGCCAATGCCCAATGTGAGTCCGCCGGGGGACACGATACTTCTCGTTTCCTGGCAGGACTATCCGCCGATTTCTCGCGTCGCCACGCCTTTTTTGCGCCTTGCCGGCGCACGCATAGAGCCAAAAAATCATAGCAAGCACGACACCCCAGGCGGCTACGGAATCACGCCCTGTGTCAGGGATTTCGAACTCGTACACCTCGCCGATCGCGCCCAGATTCACGTCGCGCTTCCTGCGGGCGCTTGCCCGAATTCGCCGATATGGAGCGCGGATGGAAAGCTATTCGCTTTCGAGAACATCGCGCCCGATGCGGTCGAGCTCTGGATCGGCGATGCAAAGGCCGGCAAAGCGCATCGAGTTCCCGGTGCGCATCTCAACCCAATGTTCGAACATGAGATGCAGTGGATGCCCAATCAGAGAACGCTCCTGGTCAAGCTCGTGCCTCAGGGGATGGGTGCGCCACCGCGTGCACCGGAGGTGCCTAGTGGTCCGAGCATCCAGGAGACCGAAGGCGAGAAGGGGGAAAGCAGCACCTACGAAAACCGCGATACGCTCGGCAACAAGCACGACGAGGATCTCTTCGATTACTACGCGGCATCGCAACTTGCGTTCGTCGATGCAACCACCGGAACGATCACAGCGGTGGGAAAACCGGGCCTTTATGAGGCGCTAGAACCCGCGCCCGATGGGCAGCACCTGCTCGTGGCCGCCATTCACAAGCCCTACTCATACGTCACCACTTATGATCGTTTCCCGCGTGAAATTGAGGTCTGGGACACGTCGACGCGGCCAAGCGTGATTACTCGTCGCATCGCGTCGCTGCCGTTGGCAGATCGTGTTCCCATTCATGGCGTTCCTCTTGGTCCACGCGATTTTTCATGGCGTGCCACCGAGCCAGCGACGCTCGTCTGGGCGGAAGCGCTCGACGGCGGCGACTGGAATGTCAAGGTTCCCGCTCGGGATAAGATCCTCCTCCTGAAGGCGCCGTTCACGTCGCCCCCCGTTGAGATCACGCGGACTGAGCAGCGTTTTATCGGGCTCTCTTGGAGCGAGCGGCCGAACGTCGCGCTATTGAATGAGGTCGACAGCAACCGACACTGGAGACGGAGCTTCCTCATCAATGTCGATGATCAACAGCAAAAACCTAGATTGCTCTGGGATCTCTCTACTGACGAGAAGTATGCAAACCCCGGCAATCCAGTGACACGCCGCCTCGCAAACGGCTTCCGGGTGCTTCGCCAAGACGGCGACTGGATCTACCTCGCAGGAAATGGCTCGTCGCCCAATGGGGACCGACCCTTTCTTGATCGGCTCGATCTCAAGACACTCAAATCCGAGCGTCTCTTTCGCAGCGATAAAACCGCTTACGAGCAATTCCTCTCCTTTACCGGAGCGGACGCGCGGACGTTTCTGACCTGGCGTCAATCGGCGACAGAGCCGCCGAACGCATTTGTGCGAACGCTTGAAAAATCCATCGACGCACCCGGCGGAGAAGCGGCATTTGCTTCGACAAGCGTCGCAATTACCCATATTCCCGATCCAACGCCGGTAGTGAGGGAGATCAAGCAGCGCCTAGTCAAGTACAAGCGCGACGATGGGCTCGATTTGTCGTTCACACTTTACACGCCGCCCGGCTACAAAGAAGGCACCCGCGTCCCGACAATTCTTTATGCCTACCCTCTCGACTATGCCGACGCTGCGCAGGCTAGCCAGGTCGTGGGCTCGGACGAAACCTTTACACGGCTTCGCCAATACAAACTGCTCCTCTTGGCGGGCTACGCGGTCATCGACCGCGCCGCCTTCCCGATCGTCGGCGATCCGAAGAAAGCCTACGACACTTATCTGGAGCAACTCCTTGCCGACGCGAAGGCTGCGGTCGATGAGGCGGTGCGCCTTGGCGTTGCCGACCCGGAGCGCATAGGGGTCACCGGGCACAGCCACGGCGCTCTAATGACTGCGAACCTGGTGGCCCATTCTGATTTATTCCGGGCGGGCGTTGCGACAAGTGGCTCCTACAACAAGACGCTCACGCCTTTCGGCTTCCAGAGTGAGCGCCGATCGGTATGGGAGGCATCGGATGTCTATTTGAAAGTCTCACCATTCTTCATCGCCGACAAGCTGAAGACGCCGCTTCTCATTGTGCACGGTGCGGACGATGCGAATCCTGGCACCACGCCACTGCAAGCTAGCAAGCTCTACGAAGCAATCCGAGGTAACGGCGGGACAACGCGCTTGGTGATGCTTCCGCACGAGCCGCACTGGTATACCGCCATGGAATCAAACGAGCAACTCATTTACGAGATGCTTCGTTGGTTTGACAAATATGTTAAGAACGCGTCGCCACGGACGCTGGCAGAAAATCGTTAGAACGCTCCGCTTGTGTCACTCACAAATGCGACTGGAGTCGCTCAATGAAAGGGAATGTTTGCGACGCATTGAGTTATCGCCGTTTGTGTCAATGGCAGTTGTTCATCCAACTGGCAACCGCCAACCAGCCACCGTTGAAGTAGGGAAACTTGGGCGTCCGGTTTTCGTAACGCGCTAGGTCTGCGCCCGGTCCGATTTGGACCGTCGACAGGCAGGCTGCTCTCGGGCCAGGCGCGAACCCTCGCGCACCTCTTTGGCGTCGTGCCCACGCCATCGCATATTTACCCCTTCGAACTAGAACGCAAGGGCAATAAACCCTGACTCTCGGCTAACGCCGACATGTGTCCGAATTGCGGGGACACTTTGATCGCACAAGTACCTGGTGGCACGTGGCTAACCCTTGCGATGCAATCGGTCGAACTTGTGCTCCCGAGTGCGCGACGAATCGTTTCCAGCAATCCTTTGTAGCTGGTTTCCCTGTCAAAACTGGACTTTCAAGGTGAGACGCAGCTGGAGTGGCTCGGCTGGGTGTACGGTGACGCCGTCGGGCACGACCGGGGCCGTCGGCGACACTTTGAAATCCTGCTCGTACGCGATGTCATAGTTCTTGCGGCTGAAGAGGTTGAGAAGATCGAGTTGCAGCGCCACGTGTGACGTTAGCTGGTTCTGCACGCGCACGTTAGTGGTGAAAGAAGCCGGTGCCCGCAGGGAGCCGCCCTGCGACAACGGATAGGCCCCGAAATAGCGGGTTTCGATGCCGCCTGACCAAGGCCCCTGGTTGACAACCGAGACCCCGAAAGTTGCGACCTTGCTGACGGCATTGGGAATGAAGTTACCGGATTCTCCGTTGGGCTCGTCACCTGTGTATCGCGCATGGGTATACGCCAGATCGATATCGAACAATAACCAGTTGGTTGCCGCCCAGTGGTTGCTCCATTCGACGCCGTACCGTCTGGCCGCCGCGTTCGGCGTTGTGCTACCGATGGTCGAATCCGCGTCGTACTGAATTTCGGAATCGCTGTAGATGGTCCAGAACGCGATCGCGCTCTCCAGGCCAGGGATGGCGTCGGTACGTGCGCCGACCTCCGCTCCTGTCGCACGCACCAGCACTGGAACCGGAGTAGCGGGCAAGCCGTCAGTGGGATCCAGCGTTTGCGTCACACCACGCGCGTCGTTGCTGTGAAAGCCCTGGCCTGCGTTCACGAAAAATTCGGTCTTATTCCATGGGCCGAAGATCAGCGACAGCTTGGGCAAGAGTATTTGCCCGTGTGCGTTGCCGCTATTCTGAGGCGTCAGCTGCGCATCGACATCCATATCGACGCGGTCTGCACGTAGGCCTGCCAGGGTGCGCAGCCAAGGTGTCCAGACGGTAGTGTTCTTTAAGTAAAGACCGGTCGCCGTTTCGGAAACGAAATCGTCCCGAACCTGCTCGAACACGGTGCGCGCCTGGGTGTTGTTCAATCCGACATGGATCTCATCGTGGCGAACCTGCAGACCGACCTCGGTGATTGACTCGTTGCCGAACAAGTCGTGGTACCAGCCGTGGGCAAGCTTGGTTCCGATGAAATTACGGTTCTCCCATTGCTCGAACTGATCGCAGGGAAGATTCGGGTTCGGCGCGTTGCCGCAGTGATTTTCGAAAAAAGTGAAGTCCGACCATAGCTGCAGCTCGTAGTGCTGCACATAGGCAAGGACAAGCGAATAGCCGTCGTCGTCGAAGCGGTGCCATTGACCAGAGAGGATCGCCCGCTCCGTATCACCGCCGTCGGTCGGATCGAGTGCCTGGAAGCGCCCAAGCTGGCCCGATTCGATAAGTGGCAGCGGAACCTGGTCGGTCGAATTCCAGTGGGCGCGGTAGAAGATGCCGTCGAGCGCCCAGCCCTGTGCATTGCCACCGTCGCTCAGGCGGAGCAAGCCGTTGAACTGGTCAAGTGCCTCGGGCGGCTTCCAGGGGCCATCCTGGTGCATCACCTCGACCGCGCCGAGTAACGTCGGCGTTGTGCCGGACAGCATCGACGAATCACGTGGGCTCGGCGCTCCGATGCCCGTCGAAGCCGCGACCAGGGCACGGGTGTAGCCCCATGCCCCCCCGGTGAGCTCGGCGAAGTTCTGATCCAGATGGGTGCGATAGTGGATGTCGACGGCGCCGGCCACCGAAAAATCACCGTACTCTGGGAAGTAGGGCCCCTTGCGATAGTCAATGCCGTCGATGAGCTCCGGGATCAGAAAATTCAAGTCGGCGTAGCCTTGTCCATGCGCGTTGGTGGGCATGTTGACCGGAACGCCATCGACGGTCGTCGCCAAGTCGGTGCCGTGATCCAGGTTATAGCCACGCAGGAAATATTGATTCGCCTTGCCATCCCCCGAGTGCTGAGTGACGATCAGGCCGGGAACATACTCGAGCACCTCCGCGGGACGGAGCACGGGTCGTGTCTGGATCACCTCTGCGCTCACTTCGCCTTGCGAAGCGGAGTCGAAGGAATCGACTGCGAGGCGAGAGGCGAGGATTTCCAGCGGCTGCAGCTCGGCAGCCACCGTACCCCAGCCAGCTTGACTCGCGGGCGCCAGGCTCTGGTCTTGGGCCTTCGCAGGAGTCCCCTCGCCTGGCTCGGGGTTGGCTGCCTCTGCGGGCCCGAAGGAAACCGCAAATCCCAAAAGCGCAAGGACAACGAAACGGTTGTGCGACCGTCCCACCGGGGGGTCCAGCGCTTCTCCGTGAGAAAGCCCGGTCCACCGAATTGCATTTCTGCCCAGTGCGTGCCGCATTGACGGGTCGCGCTACGTGAGTGATCCAACGCCCTCGCGGGCGCGGTGCCTTCAGTGTGATCGGCAGACGGGCCGCTCGGTCCCGACGTTCGCGTTGCCTACAGCGGCGTAGCGGTCACGGCGCCGTAGCACAACAGCGCGCCGACCAGCGTGATCGCCAAGGCGCTTAGCACTGGCAGCAGCTGGGGCCAGCGGCCCAACGAGGCCGGACTGCGAACGCGGTTGCGGGCGTAGAGGAAGGCCAAGCCAACGCCAGTCAGGGTCATCGCGAGGCCGGCGCTGAAGGCAAGCACGAGCAAAAGCCCGTATGCGGTCTTATTCAGAGCGACTGCCGCCAGTAAAAGCACCATGGCCGATGGACAGGGAACCATGCCACCGGCAACGCCCAGCGCCAACAGACCGCGCCACGTAACGGTCTCTCCGCTTGCACCTGGGGGCGTGTGCGAGTGCATTCGGCCGCCGTGGGAGTGCAGGGCCGACCCTCCATGACTGTGGAGAGCAGGATGATCGGGATGATGTTTGAAATGAGGATCACCCGGCGGGTGGCGATGGCGCGCGCCAGCGTAGGCCACCATGAAGCCACGCCCGGAAGCGCCGGCATGTGCGGGCTCGGCAAGCGAACGGAGAGCGGTAGCGTTGCTCCATGCAACGCGTCGCATGTATTTTGGGGGCCGACGCTTTTTCAGCGCGTCGCGCGCCACGCGCCAGCGCTGTGCCAGCAGGACGACACCCATGCCCAGGATAAGCAACCCGGAGAGCAGAGAGAGAATCGGGATCAGGCGCTCCGGCACGATGAAATGGGACGCGAACAAAGTCGCGAAGCCCAGTGCGAAAACCCCCACAGTGTGGGTGATGGTGACCGTGACGCCGAGAAACACGGCATGGCGGGCGGTACCGCGCGAGCCAATAAGGTAGGAGCCGACCACGGTCTTGCCATGACCGGGAGAAAATGCGTGCAGCGCACCGAGGACCATGGCACCGAGCAAGGCAAGCAAAGCGACAGGTGGCGCGACGGTACGCGTTGAAAACATTTCGACGAGGCGCCGCGTCTCGCGCTGCAACCAGGACCCGTCGGCATTGCCCGTTACTTGCGCTTCGACGTCGCCCGCGGTCGCCACCGTGCCGGGTCGGCGCTGCAGCAACTGAGTTCCTGGCGGTATCGCGCCACGGGTGAAACTCAGGCGCACTGAGCGCTCGTTCAGCGGTCCGGACGCCGGCATCGCGGCCATCGATTGGGTCAGGTCGTCCGTAAGCGACGTGCTGAAGGCATTGGTCGCAAACACGTTGAGCGACGGCACGGCCTCCACCACAATCTCCTGCCAACCGAATCGGCCGGCATAATTCTGGTTGGCTAACAGGAGGGTGTGATTTCCATTCGCGGTAACTGCGGGAAGTATCCCGGAAAAATCGACGTCCAATCGCAGCGAGAATCCTCCCTGTTCAGTCGGTAGGCTTGTCGTCCAGTGGATCACCTCTAGCGGAATCGGTGCGCCATCGACGGTCAGATTCAACTTCTTTGCGAAGCTCGGCGCCAGACGCTCGGCGTAGGCATCCCGTTCCTCTTGTGACGTGACGCCGTCGCCATCCGCGTCGGCTGCGTGCAGCTCGCGCAACGCGGGCAGCTGGCCGAAAACGACCGTATAGCGAACGGCTACCGAATCTTCGGTCAGGCGCAGGCCGCAATACTGGTTGATAGTGAAGTTGCCCAACAGGCTCGCCACCGTGTCGGCGCGGGTTGTCAGCGGAGCAACCGCGAGCACCGAGAGCACCATGCTCAGGCATAGGCGACGGCCCTTTCTATGACGGTTTTGATTCAAGGTACACCCCGTCATGACCAGACATCGCCTAGTGCAGGTGCCTGTGCGAATGCTCGATCCCGCTCTTGTGGCTATGAGGGTGACGGTGCAGATCGTGGCGCATGCCGTAGCGCGCTTCGATGCGGCCGAATTTCCACAACGCCACGGACGACGCCCACGCCAGCAGGAAAAGCCCGACGATGATGTAGCCGAGAACACCGAAGTCAATCTCGGCGATGAAGTCGTAAAACGGTCCCTTCAGACCAAGCAGGCCGATCAGGACCTGCAGCAGCTCGATCGTGCCGATGAGGAGTGCAACGATGATGGACAGACTCGTGGTGGTGATGTTGTAGAAGATCTTGCGCAAGGGGTTCAGGAACGCCCAGTTGTAGGCCTTCGACATGAGAACGCCATCGGTTGTGTCCATGAGCGACATGCCGGCAGCGAACAGCAACGGCAGTGAAAGGACCGCTGGCAGCGGCAAGTTACCAGCGGATGCGCCCGCGGTCATCGCGAGCAGACCCACTTCCGAAGCGGTATCGAAGCCCAGCCCGAAGAGCAAACCCAGCGGATACATCTGCCAGCTGTGACTGAGGAATCTTTGCAGCCTGCCGCCGAAAAGACGATTGATGAGACCGCGCTGGAGAAGCAGCTCCTCAAGATGCTGATGGTTATGACTGCCCGTCTTGGCCTTGTTCCAGACCCCGAGAAGATCCAGCAGCACCAGCAAATTCAGGATGCCGATAAGCCAGAGAAACGCTCCGGAGATACCGGCTCCGAGCAGGGCGCCGATCGTCTTGAGTTCCGGCAGTTGCCGCGTGACCGCCGCGGCGGTAAGGGCGATTCCGACTGCAAGGCATAAAACGACCGTGGAATGGCCCAATGAGAAAAAGAATCCGATGCCCAGCGGCCTTTTCCCTTTTTGCAGCATGTATCGCACCGTGTCGTCGATCGCCGCGATATGGTCGGCATCGAAGGCATGCCGCAGCCCGAACATGTAGGCGACGAAACCGAGGCCGACGAGCGCCGGATAATCCGCCGCGTAGTGCAAGTACAACCCCCAGCCGACCAGGTGCAGGCCGGCGATGAACCCGTACAGCCCGGTCAGGCGCACCCATTCGCGGGGTGAGAACGAAAGGCGGGTGCCACCGATGTCATCGGGACGTGCGCTGTAGACGGTTTCGGTCACGGGGCTCTTCGTTCTGGGCGCGGCGGGTTCCGATCTCCATTTACGCGAAAGGTCGGCGGCCAGATGCAACTAGGCGTCCGGCGATGCGTCCGGGGATGCGGTTCAGCCGTACTACGCTTCATTACCATGCGCACCGCGTTTTGCCATCCGTTTTCCCATCCGCGGCTCGGCAGCTTCTTGCTCTGTGCGTGCTGCGCCACGATGCTGTCTGTGCACGCCGGTGCGCCCGCGGGAAGCTCCCCCGTCGCCCCCGCGGCGCCGTACCGTGCTCCTTACCTGCCCAGCACGGACTCGGACGTCCTGCAGCAGGTGCCTGCCGCGTCCGACCCCAAGGTAAGCGAGATGGGCACGCTGCGCCTCCAGCTTAACGCCAATCCGACCGACCTTCGAACCGCAGACCGGTTGGCGCGCGTCTATATCGATTTCGGACGCCAGCTGGGGGACGCCCATTACGCAGGATATGCGGAGGCGGTCATTGCGCCGTGGCTTAGGGCCAAGCCACCCCCCGCGCAAGTGCTGGTGCTGCAGGCCACCATTCTTCAATTCCGCCACCAGTTCCCGGACGCTCGCAGCCTTCTGCAGCAGGCCTTGAAACAGGATCCACGGAACGCCCAGGCCTGGCTCACACTGGCTACGCTCGACATGGTCCAGGGCGACTATGCTGCGGCGAAGGACGACTGTGGTCAGGTCGCGAGAGATGGGGGGTTCGTTCTCGGCATTGCCTGCACGGGCAATCTGCGGTCGTATCTAGGCCAGGCTCAGCAGAGTATGGCCTTGTTGACGCAAATCGAAGGCGACGCCCCGAATCTGTCTGCGCCATTCAAGGCGTGGGTGCAAGGTCTGCTTGCCGAAAGCGCGGAGCGCCTCGGTGACTGGCCCCGGGCGGAGGCGCACTACCGCAAAGCTCTGGGCTACACGCCCGAAGACAACTTCCTGCTGGTCGCGTACGCCGACTTTCTGCTCGACCGCAACCGACCGGAACAGGCCCTGGACCTGCTTGCCGACCATTCCCAATCCGATACGGCCTTTTTGCGAATCGCACTGGCGCAGGCCGCGATAGGCAGCCCCGAGCTCGTTCGCAGCACCTGGATCATGGCCGCGCGCTTTGAAGCCTTGGCGCAACGAGGCAGCGATTACTACGGGCGTGAACAGGTTCGCTTCGCGCTTCATCTTCAGCACGATCCGCAAGCCGCGCTGGAACTCGCGCGGCGCAACTGGATGATGCAGCGTGCACCCTGGGACGCTCGGGTTCTGCTCGAGGCAGCCGATGCGGCCAATGAGCCTCAAGCGGCAGCACCCGTGCTTACGTTTCTGGAGCAGACCAAGCTGCAGGATCCAATCATCGAGCCGCTGGCGCAGCAGCTTCGGGCGCAGCTGAAGAACGGAACGTCGCGCGCGCCATGAACCGGGATCGACCGCTGCGTTACCAGTGTGTCGCCGCCATGGTTCTGGTACTCGCCGCTACCGCGGCGGGCGCCCACTCAGCGAGCGACGCCTACCTTACCCTTGACGCCGACACGCCATCCGAAACGGGGGGCGCCGCGCGCACGGTCGTACACGTGCAATGGGACATCGCGCTGCGCGATCTCGACTTTGTACTCAAACTCGATGACGATGGTGACGGCAACATCACGTGGGCCGAATTGCGCAAGCACCAGACGGCCATCGCCGCCTATGCCATGGAGTCCCTCAACGTGAGCAGCGACCATGGCGCGTGCACGATCAGGCCGAAGCGGCAAATGGTGGACAACCACGCCGACGGGACGTACGCCGCTCTTTTCTTTGACATCGCCTGCGTCGGCGCGGCTAGGCGGATCACGCTCGATTATCGGCTGTTCTTCGCGATAGACCCTTCGCATCGCGGCATCCTGGTCTTCCATTCCGGCCCCAACACCGCTACGGCCCTGCTGTCTCCCGAAAACGCCCGGATCGAACTGCGCCCTTAGGTGGATAGCTATTCGCTGGTGCGCGGTGCATCGCGTGGGAAGCAACCGAGCTCCAAGAAGCGACGCGCCCTGCCCGAGCGCGCTCAAGCACGCCACTGCTACATCCTGCCGGCGGAGGCCTGAACGGTCGAGGGCCATGAAGCAAATCGCCGCGCCGAAATCCGGCGCGGCGTTTAGCCATCGCGGCCCACACTTGGGAGCCCGAAGGCGCAAGGCGCTTGGGACCTTGCGCAGCGGGACGTCGCGTCACTGGACGGCGTTATTCGGATTGGGCGAACCCGGTAGCGGCGGCTGAAGATACGGGAATTGTTCGGCGAAGTAGCCGGACGCCTGAATATATGCCCCATCGGTGTAGTGCAGGGAACCGGCTGGGGCGTCGGTTGGCTTGCAGCCACCGATGTTCAGGGTGCACAGCACGCCCATCGCCACCCGCAGCTCGATGTCGACCACGTCGTCTCCCGGTCTGCGTCCGTTAGGAAAACCCGCGTTGTCGCCGCCGAGCACGCCGAGGCGGCTCTGCATTGCGGCGGGCACAGCCGCGATCGAGGTGTTGAGTCGCAGCATCTCCGAGGCCGTAACACCGGTCGGCTGGTTCAGCCCCTGGATCCCGGTGAGGAACGCGGCTACCAGGTCGGTGCGCGGAAAGTTCGTCGGCGCCTTGACGCCGTCGCTGCCAAAAAGGATCTCCAACAACGCCGGAAGCGTCGGATTGGTCACATAATTGGCGAATTGCGCGTCGTCCTTCGGTTGGCTGTTATTGAAGGTGTTCTTGTCTTTGAGGCCGATCACGACTTCGTTCACCAGCGGCATACCAAGACGCGAAACCTGCGCATATCCGCCGGAGGTCTGCTGCGCCCCATCCAAACCTGGCATCACGCTGCCAAGCACGCGGTTCGCCGGCACGCTTGCTGTGGTCCAGCCGCCTATGATCGTGCCCTTGCCTTGAGTCAAACACGTGACGGGAACCTCCATTTCGATGGCCGTGACGTTGTTATTGACGAGCGAATCGACGGTCGCGAACTCTGCTGCCGGGTTGAGCTCCGTTGCCGGGTACTTGATATTGACCAGGTCGAATGTCTCGCCGAGGTTGACGACAAACGGATCCCGGCGCTGTCCGACGAAGACGCGGCCGAGGCCGTCGCAGCCTGGGATGCGCATGTCCCAGACATGCTTGTTGGCATAGACCAGATAGTCGGAAATTGTCTTCATGCCAATGTTGTCGACCGGCTTGGGGAACGTCGTCGAGGTCAACGTAGTGTTCATGATCGGCTGTGGCATGCCGTTCGCCTCCGGGCCGTAAATCACGTTGATCGTGTAGCTCTCGTGAACATTGAGCGCCGCGGAGTCGGGCGTAGCGACGTCGGCCGACCCGTTCTGCACCAGCGGGATCGACACGTTCTTGCCGCCGACGGTCAGCTGATTGTCGTCGAGCGTGTTCTGGAACTTAAACTGGAAGGTGATGTTCTCAACCGCACCGCCGTCGTTGACGATGTGGATTTCGTACAGCGCATTCGGATCGAGATGGAAGAAGTTGGGCCCCCCGTATGTGGCCTGTATCGGCAGGTAATTGGCGACGATCGTGACGTATCCACTCCGACCCGCCTCGTAGCTGTTGAACATGTAGAAGTCGGTGCCGTCGACCTGCGGCATGGTGGCGATGAACGGGGCCTCGCGGTGGCTCGACGCCTGCACTGGGTTGCCCCAGGCTAAGCCGAGCGCGGCGACGATTAGGGTCGCGGTGACCGCCTTGCGAACCGGGCGATTCAGCTTTTCAGGAAACATGGAGTGGCTCCTCTTGCATTCATCGATCGATGGCGAACGGGCGCGTCGACCCCTCGCCGGTAACTGCCCGCGCGCCACCGCGCCAATGGACCGACGCCTGGCGATGCGGACCGTAGGCCGATATACGGAAGGGGAGCCTGCCTGGATGCGACCGCGCTGGCGGTCGACATGGCGCGCCAGGCGTCCAGCCTGCCGCCGACTATGCGGATGAATCTCGATGGGAATTAGCGAGAACGGGTCACAATTTCTTGCCCGCAATTTTCCTACGCACGGGGCGTCAGATTATCGCCAGGAACCGATCATTGCGGGTATCTGTGCTTCCACTTTGCGTAAGTTACACGCTCACGCTGGGTTGCACCGAACGGTCAAGGAAACGCGGCATCCAAAGCCTGAAGGTCTCGCGGCGCAAGGACTATCGACAGCGCCGCAGCGCTTTCCCTGATGTGCGCTGGATTGCCGGATTCGGGAATTGCGATAACGTTCCCGCCGCGAATCGCCCAGGCGAGCGCGACCGCTGCCTTGGGAAGCGCCGAGTTGGCCTAAAGCGACCGTTGGCTGCGCCTGGCAAGCACGTAGAAACTCTACTGCGACGGACCTGTTCCAGGCATTACTGCAGAGGGCAGTTGGATTGCCGCTGGCGAATTCGGCTTGACGAACCGAAGAGCGAATTTATCGGTTGGAATCTTCGCGTCTACGGAAGACTGTTCACGCGTATCGGCTGGGTCGCGCAAGAAGTTGCTTTCCGCTTCGAGCATGAATCCCGCCTTCCGCACTTCTGCGAGGACGATCGCTTCGTCGATGCGATGCAAAGATTTCCCGACCGCGATGTCGGCGCCGGCTTTGGCCGAATGATCTATCACAACGAAATGGCCGCCGGGCTTTAAGGCAGCGAACAGGTGCTGATTCATCTTGGCACGGTCCACCGGAAGGTAGGTAATGTCGTGGTAGTTCAGGATGAGGGTGATCAGATCGAGCTTCGGCGCCTGCTCGGGCACCGGATCCTCGAACGGACGTATTACCACCAAGAGATTGGCTTGTGAATTGTCGTTGAGCCGCTTAGTGAGTGCCGCACCCGGCTGTTCCCGCTGCGCCCACACTGTCCCAGTGGGGCCTACTGCCAGTGCCAACAACTGGGACGTGTAGCCCGCGCCTGCGGAAACATCCAGCACCTGCATGCCTGGCTTCACCTTCGTGAACGCAAGAAAGTCAGCCGGATGCCGCTCCGCGTCCATGTGCCGGTCCTGGTCCGTCCGGATCGGACTATCGATGACGTTCTGACTGCGCTCCGCAGCGACGTGCGGCTCCTCGGCGACGGTCGAGCAGCCGCCAAGCGCGAATAGGAGGCCGGCGACGAGGGGGCCGATCGCTCGACGAATCGCTGGCCGACAGTTGTGGGAATGGATAGGCATCCTCGGCTCCAGAAAGAGAAAGTACAGATTGGTGGGACAGGATCATACTCTGGCAGCGGTTTAACGAACGCGCTGTGAGCGCGCATTGCATTCCCGCGCGCAATGAATTTCTAGTCGTCGCGCAAAGTCTCCGCATCTTTGACGAACCGATGCGATGCTGTTCTCGCCGAAGGATTACTCGGTCCCCTCCGAATCAGCGAAGCGAAAACGTTCACTTGCTTTGACTCTCCAGCCACTGATCGATCTCGGGCAGGCGGTCCTTCCGTATTTTGGCTAGATACCTGATGTTGGACTCTGCCTTGCGCAGATCTTGGCGGCCGTCCACTGGAATGTGACTTTCAGCGAACGTGTTCAGCTTGTCGATCAGCTTCAAGTCTGATGCGTTGCTGATCAGCCCCGGCACAAAGCGTGTCTGGATTGACGGCTGGACGTGAGACACGATCATGTCCCAATGCCCGACGGTGAAGTCGAACGCGACCTCTGGGTGTAGACGCGACGCTACGCTGATCATTCGGAGCACCGTTGTCTCCGGCGGCTCACTGGAAAGGGCCAACTTGAGTCCCTCGTCCACGGCCGCAACGTCCTTTGCAGCAGCAAGTAATTCGTAGAGTTCCTGGCGTTCGGTTTGCGTCCTCGCTGACTGGGCCATGCTGTGCAGCTGATCCCAGATCGCCCGGTCAGCGTGCACAGCAACGATGCGAAGGACAGAGTGGCGAGCGGCAGCATCGAGACTTGACGGATCGGCGACATAGCGTGCGAAGCGATTGGCAGCTTCCGCAAGCACCGATGAATCGCCCAAAACTCCTAACGCGACGATCAGGTCCGATCGCAACAGCGCCATGTTGTCGCCTTCGCCAGGGGTTTTGTCCCAGCCAACGTGGACGAAGAACCGGTTCAGGAGGCTGCGTGCATAGGCACGGAAGGAAGCCTGCCCTGGCAGCCCCTCGTAAAGGCGGTCGAGCACTAGCAATTGTTCAACAAGTTCAGAGGCAACAACCGGATCCGCATTCGCTGGAATCTCCTTCGTGAGATTGAGGAAGGCAGCCATGGGTTCTGCACCGGTGTAGGCAAGGCTGGCGGTGTCGTCAAAGATACCGAGTTGATCGACAGATGACAGCGCGCCGAAGCGAGCCGAGATGGCCGCCAGGCTTTCATCGGAGTAGCGGCTACGGAAATAGGCGGCTTGACCAGCATTCAAAATCAGCGGGCCGCACGCCCCGACTGATAAAAATTGCGGATCGGACCCGGAAACCAGCATCTTCGCCGAGACGCCGCCGAGTGTCGCAACGGTCACAGGCACGTGCCAGATACGCGCCTTCGTGGAATCGACGTCGATGGCAAAGTGACTCTGGGCGAGGCCGAGCCGTGACTTGCCGTTCACACACTTGACGGACATCTCGCTGATCAACGGCACGCCCGCCTGGAGCGTAAAATCATGGGCGATCTGAGTGACTGGGCGGGTCGAACCTTCGTCCATCTCTCGCCACAAATCATCGGTCACCGTATTGCCGTACGCGTAGTCGCGCATATAACGGCGAACGCCAGCGCGAAAGGCCTCCTCGCCGAGGTACACCTCCAGCGTGCGGATTACTGCAGCGCCCTTAACATAGGTAATATTGTCAAAGGCGCCGCTGGCCTGGAGTACGTTATTGATTGGCGTGACGACCGGATGGGTACCATCACGTCCATCGCCTGCCATGGTGTATCGCGTAGAACGAAGCGTCCGCAGCCACACGTTCCATTCCGGGTGAAAGTGGTTGGTGGCTTTGCTCTGCATCCAGCTGGCAAATCCTTCGTTCAGCCAGATGTCGTCCCACCAGGCCATGGTCACAAGGTTACCAAACCATTGGTGCGCCATCTCATGCGCTATCGTAATGTAGACGCCTTGCCTATCGCCTTCTGTGGAAATGCGTGGATCGATCTCCAGAGAGCGTTCGAAATAGAAGATTGCGCCCCAGTTTTCCATCGCACCGAAGAATGCGCTGGATCCGGGACCCGCGATCAGATCGAGCTTGGGCAACGGATAAGGGGTGCCGAAATATTGGTTGTAGTAGGGCAAGATGTCCGCCGCCGCGTCGAGTGCGTAGTTGGCGTAGGCAGTGTCGCCGCGTTTAACCACTACTCCCACGTCCACACCGTCGACGTCGCGATGGATGCGCTCGAAATCGCCCAAGCCGAAGAACAAGAGATAAGACGACATTTTCGGTGTCGTCTCAAAATGCACTCGCTTCAGGCTGCCCGGCAGGAGATCCATCGAAGCAATCGGCATGTTGGACACGGCCATCTGGTCCGCCGGCACCGTGGCGGTAAGCTGGAAAGTCGCCTTGCGGCCGGGTTCGTCCCATGACGGAACAAAGCGGCGGGCATCGGAGTTCTCGAACTGGGTGAAAAGCGCGCGTGCCTTTCCATTTGACGTGTTGTAATCAAGGTAGAACAGGCCTGAATCCTTGCTGTAGATCTTGCCGTGATATACGAGGCGCAACGTGCGGGCACCGCGCTCGACCTTTCGATCGAAAGTGAAGGTCGCGGTCTCCGCATCCTCGTCATAGCTTATGGTGGGTGCTTTTGCTTCGCCGGAGAGTGCGGCGCTGTCGATGATGATGTCGGCGCTATTTAGTACGATCTTGTCTGTCGCGTTATGTACCGTAATGTCAATTTCGACCGCGCCCTTGTAGGTCATGCTCTGGGAGTCGGGAGAGATGTCTATGCGGTAATGGTCGGGGGTCACGCTAGCGGGCAGCACCACTCGCTCGCCTAACGCCGGTTTGGGACTATAGGACGTCGCTGGGACGGCAACTGAGGCCGTCGCGGCGAATGCGAAAGTGAGTGCGCAGCCGAAACATCGCGCCAACTTCTCGTTGATCATGCCGTCCCAGATCAAAAAAGAACACGCAACTCTATGCCAGCCGCTCCGTTTCTTCAATCGGGAACCGTGCTGCAGGCGGGCTTGCTCTTCCACCGCTCACGGCCGCTCATCCTCCCCTATAATGGCGTTTGGTGATGATTCCATGCCGACTGACAACTCTGAACAGATTGCGCAATGGAACGGCGAAGTGGGCCAGCGATGGATCGCGATGCAGCGAGAGATCGACCGCATTGTCGTGCCGTTCGGCGATGCCGCACTGAAGGTTGCGGCGCCGCAGCCGGGAGAGCGCGTGATCGACATCGGCTGCGGATGTGGCGACACCTCATTCGAAATTGCACGAATCGTTGGCAAGACGGGCGCGGTCCTCGGCATCGACGTATCGGCGCCGATGCTTGACGTGGCTCGCTCCCGCACGGCGCTGGCGGATCGCGTACACCTCGTCTTTCGCGAAGCCGACGCGTCCGAGGCAGAACTTCCAGCAAACACTGATTTGCTGTTCTCGCGTTTCGGCGTCATGTTTTTTAGCCAACCGACCCAGGCCTTGAGCCATTTGCGCAGGTGCTTGCGCGCGGGTGGCCGGTGCGTGTTCGTGTGTTGGCGAGCGCCACGAGACAATACCTGGGCGATGGTGCCACTCTCCGCCGCGCGCGCGGCGCTGGGTGTCACTCCGGCTCCCGCCGACCCGAATATGCCGGGCCCGTTCGCATTTGCCGATGAACAAAGACTGCGCGACATCCTGTCGGGTGCGGGCTTTGGCGCTGTGGATCTGCAACGCTTTGACGCGACGCTTTCTCTTGGTGCGACCCCGCGCTCTGCAGCCGAAGTTGCCGTGCAGATCGGGGCGGCATCCCGTTTTGTGCGCGAGGTAGGCGTTGAGCACCTGCCGGTCATTCTTGAAGCTGTGGAACGCGCGCTCGGTCCGTTTGCCACATCGGATGGCGATGTTCGCCTGAAGGGCTCGACCTGGATCGTCTCGGTTACCAATCCCGGGTGAGTTGCACCGTTCTGCGGTGTTAATCGCGCCTGTTGGCGCGAGAAAGCCGACTCGCGGCGAGCAATGCTCCTCGAGCCGCGGGCTGGCCGCGCCCTACTCGGTCATGGCAAGACTGGCAATGGCCGCGGCATGCGCTTCCGCGCAGTCCAACGTGACGAAGCCGGGGTCGACCCCCTTCGCGAAGACCAATGCCAAGTCCGTTCCGGCGAGCAATATTGATTCACATCCATGTGTGCGGGACAAGGCGTTTCCCGCTCGCATAAAAACTTCTCGCTGTCCAGGCGTCGCAATACCCGCGCTCGCCATCGACACATAGGCTTCGTGGACTTCGAGGAGGTCGTTTACCGGAGCAATAACTTCCACGTCATCGAGAACGCCATAAAAGCGTGTTTCCATAACCATGCGAGTTCCGAGTAACCCGACTCTCTTGAACCCACGCCGCTTTACCTCGAGCTTGACCACGTCGAGCAGGTCGATCACGGGTACGGGTGATATTTCCTTGAACGCATCGATGCAGAAATGGCCGGCGATCGAAGTGATGGCAATTCGTTCAATACCGGACCGCGTTAGACTTTCGGTCAGCTGGCGGTAAATCTCGACCTGAGCCTCGACGTTGCGTTCGCCCTGGTTTCGCAGCAACGTTTTCGTGTCCGCGTGAGCCATCGTCAAATGGAGATCTCGACCGGCTTGCGCCGATGCAGAGATCAGGTATCGATAATAGTAGTCGGTAGCGGCCGGACCGATGCCAACGATCATCCCAATATGCATGTATGAATACTCGTCGGGCTTTAGCCTTTGTCGGTGTCGGCCGCCACTGAATCCCCACCTTCTTTCACGTCGGCGTCAAACACCTCGCGCAATTGCGCCGCTGCCTGCGCGGCCGTCTGGATGAGCTGGGCCTCGTCCTGGCGCACGGCGTATTGCTCATCCATCAGGCTCTCGTCGTGCGCCTTGAACAGGGCGACGGCACGCGCGGCCTGAGTCGCGTCCATTCCCGTCAGCTCCAGCGCCTGGCGCGCCGTTTCAAGGCTCGACTGAAACGTCTCTCGCTCGATGGCCTCGCGGTCGATGTCGAGATCTCGCAGTCGGTAGTAGTGAACGCGGTTGCGCGCCCGTGCGAGAATCGGCAGGTTGGGAAAATGCTTGCGCACGACCGACGCCGTTTTTACCGAGGCCTCGACGTCATCGATGGCCAGCACGAAGAGCTTGGCGTCCCGCGCACGCGCCGATTCAAGCAACTCCAGGCGCGACGCGTCGCCGTAGTACACCTTGTTGCCGAAGCGGCGCACGAAATCGACCTGTTGGAAGCTCGCCTCGATCGCGGTGAACGGAATGCCCGCCATGCGCAGGACGCGCGAGACAATTTGTCCATAGCGGCCGTAGCCGGCGATGATCACCGGACTGCCAGGGCCATTGATGAGATCAAACTCGGGCGGTTTCTTGCGCTCGGCCCAGCGCTGCAGCAAATGTTCATGCAGCATGAATGAGAACGGTGCGAGGAGCATTGAGATCGTCACGGTGAGGACGAGAAAGTCGGCGGTCGCACCCGAGAGAATGTCCGCCACCTGCGCCGCGACAAAGAGCACGAAGGCGTATTCCCCGCCTTGTGCAATCAGTACGCCGATGCGTTGCGCTTCTTCGCCGCCCGTTCCCGACGCTCGCGCAAGGCCGTACATAAGCAAAGCCTTCACCACCATCAACCCGAGCGAGACGCCGAGCACCGTGAGCGGATGCGATACGAAGAGGGCAAGATTGGCACTCATCCCAACAGCCATGAAGAACAGACCGAGCAGGAGCCCCTTGAACGGCTCGACGTCAGCCTCAAGCTCGTGGCGGAATTCCGAATCGGCTAGCAGAACACCGGCGAGGAATGCACCGAGCGACATCGAAAGGCCCATCGTCTCCATCGTCAGCGCCGCCCCAATCACGACTAGCAATGCGGCAGCCGTGAATACTTCACGGCCGCCGAAGCGGGCAATGAGTTTCAGCGCTGGCCGAACAAGGAGACGGCTGACGACGATGACGAGCGCGATTGCCGCGACTCCTCGCGCCGCGAGTATCCATCCGCTTGCATGGCCGAGCCTATCCGGACTGAGCAACGGCAGCAGCGCAATCACGGGAATCACGGCGACATCCTGGAAGAGCAGGATCGCGAATGCGAGGCGTCCGCTGGGACTGCTGAGCTTGTCGCGCTCGCCCAGCCACGCGAGGACGATGGCCGTGGAGGACATGGCAAGTCCGAGCCCCACCACGACGGCCGCCCGCCACGAAAGATTGAGCCAAAGCGCGATGCCGCCGAGCACGATTCCGCTAACCACCACTTGTGCGCTGCCCATTCCGAACACCGGACGGCGCAATGCCCAGAGTCGGGAGGGCTCGAGTTCCAGCCCGATAAGGAAGAGCAGCAGCACGACACCCATCTGCGCGAAATTGAGCGTGGCATCCGCATCCGCAATCAGACCCAAACCCCACGGGCCGATGATCGCCCCTGCTGCGAGGTAACCGAGCACCGCGCCGAGTTGCATTCGCCGGAAGAGCGGGACAGCGATGACCGCCGTCGCAAGAAGAATGGCAGCCTGTTGTAGGAAGCTCATGGAAAGTCGGGGCTCGATACGACGCCTGTTGGAGCAGCCAAGCCGGAAGGAGTCTCTATTTTCACGTGAAGAAGATCGTAACACCAAGGTGGGACCCGGTCTCGTCGTCACGCCGCGCGGATAAACCTGCCCGCACCGCCGAGGAGGGTGCCGCCCGACTGTTTTCCTTTCTCCGGGAGGCGTTAGACGTTGTGCCCCTGCGAGCCGCGGAGGAAAATCGCTTCATGCGCGCGCGATCCCACCTGCACACGCCTTAAGGGCGCTGAGTAACCGATGACCATTGCATCGGCAGAGGTTGACGCTCCAAAGCCCGGATCGCCACTTGAAGTGCTGTTGGCTTTTCTCAAGCTTGGCTTTACCTGCTTCGGCGGACCGATCGCGCACATCGGCTATTTTCGGGAAGAGTTCGTGGTGCGCCGCCGTTGGCTCGACGAGAAATCCTATGTCGACCTGGTGGCGTTGTGCCAGTTCCTGCCTGGCCCCGCCAGCAGCCAGGTCGGGTTTTCTGTCGGCCTGATGCGGGCGGGCTATCGCGGCGGCCTCGCCGCGTGGATGGGATTCACCTTGCCGTCCGCTATCGCCCTCGTGCTCTTCGCCCATGGCGCGGGCGCGCTCAGCGGCCCGATCGGTGTCGCGCTGCTTCACGGACTGAAGCTTGTCGCCGTCGCGATCGTCGCCCAGGCCGTCTGGGGCATGGCGCGTACGCTGTGTCCCGACCGCGAACGCGCTTCCATTGCCGTCGTCGCCGCGCTCATCGTCCTGCTCAGCAGCTCATCCCTGGCGCAGATCGCGGCGATTATGGTGGGTGCTATCGCGGGCCTGTGGTTCTGTCGCGCGGCGCCACCGGAATCGACATCGCACATGGTGGTGCCGGTTTCGCGCTCCGTCGCGGTCGTGGCGCTGAGCGTTTTTTTTCTCCTGCTTGCCGCCGCTCCCGTCCTGCGTGGTGTCGGTATGGGACCCGGTGTTGCGCTCTTCGAGGCGTTCTATCGCTCGGGCGCCCTGGTCTTCGGCGGCGGTCACGTCGTGCTGCCGCTCCTGCGCGATGCGTTTGTGACGCCTGGCTGGGTCGGCGACGATGCCTTCCTTGCGGGCTACGGCGCCGCGCAAGCCATACCGGGGCCGCTGTTTACCTTCGCCGCTTATCTTGGCGCGATCGTCAGCGTGCCGCCCCATGGAATCGCCGGTGCAGCGCTTGGCCTGATCGCCATCTTTCTCCCGGGCCTGCTTATCCTCGTCGGCACCCTGCCCTTCTGGGACACGCTTCGCAGCCGCCCGTCGGCTCTGGCGATGATGCGCGGGATCAACGCGGCCGTGGTGGGCCTGCTGGGGGCGGCGCTGTACAACCCGGTCTGGACAAGCTCGGTGACAACGCCAGGCGATGTCGGGATCATCCTCGTTGGGTTTGTCCTGCTCACCGTCTGGCGCGCAGCGCCTGTGCTCGTCGTTATCGTTACGGTGGTCGCCGCTATCGCCGTTTCGCAAGCGATGTCATGACGCGGATGCGGGGACCGGCGGATTGCAGATTGACAATGCTGTTCGCGTTTCGTGTCACCGAAAGCATCGAATCACTGGACGCAAATCGAGACCGGAGGTCTTCGCCGATCAGCGCAAGCTATGCGCAAGGCGTTTTCATTGCCGTCCGATCCTGCCAGAACGCGACCAGGAGGCTCTCCACAAGGCGCGGATTGCTCTGTTCCACATAGCGCACGACTTCGTATATCTGGCGTGGCGTCGCGTGCGCGGCGTCCTCTAAGGAGACCGGAACTTTGGTCGATCTCCCGTTGCGCAAATACTTCGCGAAATGGCCGCCAGCGACAACCACCAAGCCTAGCGGCCCCACCGAGCCAAGCAGCCGGCCGAGCAACCGCGCGCGCCGCTCGAGATCGAGCCGGTCAAACACCCTGGCGAAGAACGCGGGCGCCGACCTCGGCTCCCCGATCGCCAGCTTCACGGGCGTGGCCACACCATCGCCCCGACCATCGCTCGACCGCGATCGCTTCGTCTTCATTTCGAACGCCGGCGTAAGCAAAGCCGAGGATGGTTGCTGTGTAACGGGGACATTGCGCATGGCTGCTCCTCTCATGCAATCGGCGTCGCCGCGTGGCGTGCCGCGGACCGGTGGCGATAGGCCCAAAGCAGCAAGGCCACGATCGAGCCACCGGGCAATATCAGCTCGATGGCCAGATAGGGGCCTAGCGTACGCAACTGGGCAAGAATCCATTCAACGGCTCTCATGTCAATCCACCTCGGTTCGTCGCGTGTTCGCTGTGCCATGTGCGTGGAGGCAGGTTCACCGCGCGGGGTTGCTTTTGCACTTCATGCGCGTTGCGCTTGGCCGGACGCCAGCCGAAACGACGCCACGTTTCGACAATCGCCGTCGCGTAGGACGGCTTATAGGCAAACGCGCGGTTAAGAATCGAAATTTTGGGCTTCATGTTCATCTCCGTATTGTTGCTGTGACACCAAATGCCTAGGCAACAATTTAGGCAAAAAAATTCAAGCGTTCTCCAGCATGCGCTGCAGAAAGTTCTCCAACTGCCGAGCTTCCTGCGACGTGAATCCGCGCAGAAAGCGGTTCAGTACCTTCATCACCGACTCCCGAAGCCTGGGATACACCGCCTCGCCTTCGTCGGTGAGCTCCAGATTGAATGCACGACGGTCGTTCGGATGCGCCACGCGACGCACGAGCCCTCTGCGTTCGAGACGGTCGATCATGCGCGTCATCGCGCCCGGGTCGTAGGACATGCCCTTGCATAATCCGGATGCGGAATCGGCTTCCCCAAGGGCAATCGACATAAGGATGACGTACTGCGCGGCTGTGATATCGAGCGGCGCGAGTTCCGCATCCACCGCAGCACCCATCTCCATCTTCACGCGGCCGAGTAGGCCGCCGATGCTGCGCTTCGGATCGTACGACGCCAGGTCGTAGATCGGCGCTCTGGTCGCTGTCGCGGTTTGGTTCATGTTTCGTATTATAGTGCCTAAGCAACTATTGTCAAGGCTGTTTGTTCACACAAACGCTATATGATTGATTTTTAATAAAAATGTTGGGGGCGATCGTACACCCGCTCCTTGCAAGCCGCACTCAGCGTCCCCCGGCGGGTTGGGTTGGGTTGGGTGCGCCGAACCGGCCTGCCTCGCGATTCTGCCCGAGGGTGTCGTCGTCCATCGACCGGCACACCGGCCGCGCCAGCGGTTTCCTTGACGCCGGCAAAAAACTTCGTGGCCCCAGCCCGATGATGCGCAGCGTGTGCGCATTGGGTTCGTAGTAAATCGTCCCACTCTTGGCGCGATCTTCTTTGCGCTGCCAGGGAACGCATGCAGGCAAGCTTCGCGCAACGTCGATCCTGCCTGCGGTGTGCGCTTCGTTTCGCCGGCATGTCCGCGACGGCCACGGCGAGTGCCAGCGCGTTGCGCAGTCCGCCCTATCCGCTCGGCGATGTACCGCGCCAAGACACAAACCCCGGTACACGATCTTGCTCGGTCTTCTTCGAGCCTGTTTCTCCCTTGGCCTCCAGCTTACCGTTACGTCGCAGATAAATCGCCGGGCAAACGCTCCGACCGTTGCATCAATACGAAGCGTTGCAAAAAACGTCCGCCGACCCGTCGCCGTAAGCATTCGCTCCGACGCGGGGGCGGTAGCGTGGACGAGCTGCCGGGGCGCATTGTTTTGCGCCACTGTATTTTGAGGTGAGCAGCATGATCCGTCCTCCTCCTAAAAACCGTTCGCGAACCTCTGTCGAACTGTCTTGCGCAACCTTTCTTGTCGATCCTTCGCCGTCTGCATATTGCGCCGCGACTTTGTCGATCCGCATTGAGTCACGTTAAATTCTGCTACCAGCGCCAGAAACTGACAATAGAAAAAATTTATTGCATCGCAACACGCCGTACCTACCGTGCATCATAGCCCGTAGACCGCAAAGAACGCGCGTTGTTGCACAAGCGTTCCCGGTTCGATCCGCGGCGCGGCGCCAACGCGCACGTGCTCGTCGCGCCGATCGCCGTCGTGCGCCCTCGCAAACGTCAACGCCATCGGCGTCGCCCAGGCTTAAGCGTGCGCTGCACTCAGCGCGTGCAGCCTGGTTTCGGTCTGGCGAGATAGCCCGACGCTTGCGCACTCACCTCGCACGGGTCCATGCCAACAATTGGTTTGACCTTCGATAGCGGCGCTGACAGCGCAGCGTGCGCTCCGCGCATCATGACCGCAACCGGAAACCGCAAGGACAGCATGGATTTAAATCCTTTCGACCTGCGCAGCGCAGGCCGTTGCGGCGCGATGAGGCACCCGTGCCTAGCCCGCTCTGCTACCATGTTCTACTGCCTCTTTACACATTGTCATGGCTCGAGTCATTCCCCTTGCCGACGCGCGCGCTTCGCTGCCGCGAGGCGCCGCCTCCCCGCGCGTCACACCGACGGGCGTGCTTGCCGACGCGCACGGACGACCGCTGCGCGACCTGCGCATCTCGGTCACGGACCGCTGCAACTTTCGCTGCATCTATTGCATGCCCAAGGAGGTGTTCGATCGCGACTACCCGTTCCTGGCGCATGCCGATCTGTTGACCTTCGAAGAAATCACGCGCCTCGCACGGGTGTTCAAGACGCACGGAATCGAAAAGATCCGCCTCACCGGCGGGGAGCCGCTGCTGCGCAAGCGCCTCGACCACCTCGTGGCGATGCTCTCGGCAATCGGCGGGCTCGACCTGACACTCACCACCAACGGGGCCCTGCTCGCGCGCAATGCGCGCGAGCTCAAGGCAGCGGGATTGAACCGGGTGACAGTGAGCCTCGACGCGCTCGACGACGGCGTCTTCCGCGCCATGAACGACGTCGACTTTCCCGTCGCCAAGGTGCTCGAAGGCATCGATGCCGCCGCCGCGGCGGGCCTCACGCCGGTCAAGATCAACATGGTGGTCAAGCGCGGCGTGAACGAGCACGAAATCCTGCCCATGGCGCGCCACTTCAAGGGCAGCGGCCATGTCCTGCGCTTTATCGAATACATGGATGTCGGTCATACCAACGGCTGGCGCATGGACGACGTCGTGCCGTCCGCGGAGGTGCTGCGGCGCATCGGCGACGTGCTTCCGATCGAGCCTATCGAAGCGAACTACGCCGGAGAAGTCGCCACGCGCTGGCGTTACACCGACGGCTGCGGAGAAATCGGCGTCATTTCCTCGGTCACGCAGGCCTTTTGCGGTGACTGCACGCGCGCCCGTCTGTCGACGGAAGGCAGACTCTATACCTGCCTGTTCGCGATCCAGGGCTTCGATCTGCGCGCACTGCTGCGCGACGGCAGCAGCGACGAGCGTATTTCCGACACGGTGGCGGCCATCTGGCTGCAACGCGGCGACCGTTACTCCGCGATCCGCTCGGAACATACCGTGACGCTGCCCAAAATCGAGATGAGCTACATCGGCGGCTAGCACGCCCCTCATCCGCCACCATCCCCCGCATGCATGTCCGCGCGCTGGTCGAGTTCCTGAGCGGTCTCGAGCAGAACAACAACCGCCCTTATTTCGTCTGGCACAAGCCGGCCTATGACCTGCTGCGCGAGGAATTCGAGGCGCTCATCGCCGATGTCATCGTGCGCGTCGCCAAGTTCGACCGTGGGCTGGGGCCGGTCGAGGCGAAGAAGGCACTCTTCCGCATCTATCGTGACACGCGCTTC
>Ga0302325_10004629_pt1 | contig 31689 bp, 27 predicted proteins | sample Palsa_T0_2_FD_201948 | JGI IMG/M metagenome (GOLD analysis project Ga0302325, IMG submission 201948) | Peat permafrost microbial communities from Stordalen Mire near Abisko, Sweden - Palsa_T0_2 | ecosystem: Environmental > Terrestrial > Soil > Palsa > Peat permafrost | place: Sweden: Abisko... | reverse complement strand
CGCGGCCGAGCAGTTCTTGCTCACCCGGTACCTGCAGGTAACGCGCTGCGGCGCCCATCGCCAGGATGACGGCCCGCGCGCGCAGTGTCTCACCCTCGGCCGTGGTGACCGACTTGACCGGGCCGTCCAGCGAGACCGATTCGACGTCTTCCATACGCAGGTCGGCACCGAACCGCAGCGCCTGTTCGCGCATCTGGTCCATCAACTCGGGTCCGAGGATTCCCTCACGGAAACCGGGATAGTTCTCCACCTCGGTGGTGGTCATCAGCGCACCGCCGAACGCAGTCCCCTCGAAGACCACCGGTGCCAGTTGTGCACGGGCCGCGTAGAGCGCCGCGGTGTAGCCGGCCGGGCCTGACCCGATGACGATCACATCGTGGACAGTCGTGGAGGAACTCATACCAGCCTCTCAATCTCGGGTGATCCGCTGCAGGATTCAAACACCTGGCTAGGCAGCGGTGTTCCCGCGAACATTACGGGCGATTCACAATCCTGTCAGACAACAGGCCGGTGTCCACTGCACTGCAGCTCGGCGCCACGGCAAGCGCTGCCACCGCGCCGGGCGGGTCATTCGCCAGCAGCAGCAGAACGGCGGGATGCCCGGCGATCTCGACCGGCCGGGCGCCCAGGACCGGGGCATCCGCCGGATAGCCCAGACCGGTCAGGCAAGAGGCGCGGCGCTGCGGGTCGGCCAACGGCCCGAAGTCCGGTGCGCGGTCGAGCAGCGCGAAGATCTGCTGATCCGACAACGGAATCGTGGTCGGCGGGCGCGTCACCGTGATGAAGTTGATGGTGGTCGGCCTGCTCGGCATGGGTGCCGGCGCAGTGATCAAGGACGTGATTCCCAACCACACCGCGGCGCCCGCCGCGGCCAAGCCGACTGCCGCCACGGCTACCCGAGCCGAGCGGGGCAGACGCCCGCGCCCCACGGTGTGTGCGGGCCCGGACTGCGCACGCAGCGCCGCTCCGATCCTGTCGACGACAGCGAGGTCCACGGCAGGGGCCGACGACGGATCGGCGCCCAGCGCGGCGACGTCGCGGCGGACCCGGTTCAGCGCGTCCAGCGTGTGTTGTCCGTCCTGGTCGGTGCGGACTTTGTTACGCAGCCGTGCCGCTGTGTCATCGTCGAGCAGCCCTGCCTGCAGATCGGCGAGGGCCGCCACGGTCAGCGGCGGATCCGTGCCCGCGTCGTCGTCCATCCGCCTCAGTGTCCGTCATCAGTAACTCGAATGCCACGAGCGGCCCGACGGGCGCGGTTAGCCGGCCGGCAGGTGGGGCGCGGTGTCGCTGTGCAGGTAGCCGAGAATCGCGGCAAGCCGGGCCCGAGCGCGGGCGCAGCGACTCTTGACGGTGCCTTGGGCGATGCCGAGTATGCGGGCGGTGTCGGCGACCGAAAAGCCGTGCATGTCGACTGCTACCACCGCGGCGCGCTGCTCGACGGGTAGCCGCATCAGAGCCCGTTGCACCGCGATCGCCGTTTCGACCTGTGTGGTCCGGTCCGGCACCGGATAAATGTCATCGAGCGCCGTAGTGAGGTGAAATTTGTTGCGGCGCAACCGGTCTAGGCAGGCATTGACCACGATGCGGTGTAGCCAGCTGCTGACTGCGGCGTCGTGCCGGAAGGAACCGGCGCCGCGGTGCGCCGAGACCATCGCCTCCTGCAGCGCGTCCTCGGCGTCCTCGGCGCTGCGACTGGTGAGCCGGGCCAGCCGGTGCAGTTGTCGGTGGTGGCGGTAAAACAATTCCTCGAACGCGTAGCGATCGCCCGCGACGTGAGCCGCCAATAGTTCGGCGTCGCTGCGTTGTTCTCCCACGGCCGGACAGTAACCAATCACCGAATACCCGGCACTTCACTCGATCCGGCCGATGTGGTGCGCGCCCCAATGGAACTTCTAAGTCTGGGCCTGCACGGTGATCTCGGAGAAGCCGGAGCGGCTCTCACCGTTCGTGGTGCCCAGGGTGGAGATCCACACCAGCAGATGCGTGGTCGGCGAAGCGGCCTTCACCGGAATGCTGTTGTGGCCGGGGTGCGTAGGCATCGGCTGGGTCAGCGCGGTGGTGTCATCGAGCTTGGCCGGTGTGGCGGTCGACGAAGCGCGGATCTGGATCTTCGTTCCGGTGCTGGCGAGGTCGACGTTGACGGCCCCCACCACGGTGGGTTGCGGCAGCTGCAGCAACAGGCCGATGCCGCTTTGGGAACTCGGAAACGGGACCGCGTCGTGGTAGGTGTAGGTCTCCCACGCGGTGCCCGGATTGCCGTCGATTGCCTGGCCGGCCTTGCCGGGATTGTCGGGTTCGCCGCCGGGGCAGAACACCGTGGCGCTCAGCGGCTTGACGATGCTGCCCGTCGCCGCATCGGCAGCGGAGCTAGCGCTGGAGCTGGCCGACGGACCGCTGAGGCCCAGCCGGTCTTTGTCGAGTCCGCCGACGTCGCTGAACATCCGGCTGAGCACCGAGGCCAACACCACCAGTGCAACGACGAGCACGGCCGCGCCGGCGCCCACCCCGATCGTCACGGCACGGCGGCGACGACTTCGGGCCAGCGCGTCGTCCGATCCGTCGGCGGGGGGCCGGCTTGCGTGGGGGGATGCCTGCGGTGGGTACAGCTCTTGACCGGAGTCGAGCAGGACGGTGCGATCCGCTACCGCGGTCGCTTGTTGGAGCAAATTCAAAAATGTTGCAGCACTGCGTATTCCGCCGTCGTCATGTAACGAATGAGTGGCCGCCGCAGAAATCTGAAAGGGGATGGCGTGGTCGATCGAACTGGGTTCGAGGGCATGACCGGCGGCATCTCGCGGCGCTTGGGGCATCCCACTGGGTTCCCCGGATTCCGGCAGCGGCCACCGTTTGACCAGCAGCGCATACAAGGCAGCGCCGATGCCGCGGATGTCGTCCTCGGGGCTGGCGTCCGGGATCGTCGCCGGGAAAGCCAGCACCACGTCGCCTTCGATGCTGACCCGTACCCGGCCGGGATGGTCGATCGACAGCGCGACGCCGGCGTGGTGGGCGACCTCGGCCGCTGCGGCCAGGGCCTGCATCGCGCGCGCCGCGCCCACAGGGGACGGCGAAGTTTCGGCAACCTCCTGCAACGAGCCGCCGCGGACCCATTCAGCGACCACCAAACCACCGGTGTCGGTGTGTACGACGTCCAAAACCCGGGCGATGCCCAGCTGGTCGATGCGGCTCAGCCGCATAGTGCGCGCCAGGATCTCGCGGAGTTGCTCGTCGGGAAGCGCCCCGTCCGGATCGACGAACGTCAGCGCCACCTGACGGTTCAGCGCGGTGTCCAGCGCCTGCCAGAACTGAAGGTGCGGTGCCCCGCCATGGAAGACCAACAGCCGGTATCGACCGCCCGCGATGATGGCGCCGGGGTACAGGCGGTGTTCGTCTGTGCCGGTAAAGGAATCGGTTGCGGGCTGGCCCGGCGTATCGAAGTCGATCGGATCACCGTCCCCGAACGCTGACGCTTCGAGGGCGGAATCAGCCGGCGGTTCGCCGTTCGGCGGTGTCGAGGGTTCCGGTCCTGAGACGGCGCCGTCCCGCAGATCCGGCGGGACATCGGGCTGGAAGTCGTCGGCGACCGGTCCGTCGAATGCAGCCGGCGACGGTGGGGGGTCAGAGACAGCGCTGGGTGCGGCGCTGTCCGATGGGCCGTCAGTCATGCCCGGTCCTCTCCCCACGCCCTCCCCCGATGGATGTTGCAGGTGTCCGCGCCGGAGGGGTTGCCGTACCGAATAGCCCGCCTGGGTGGACAAATTCCTCTGCTCAGGGTACGTGACGATACCGGAGCGCAATAGGTAATCTCCGCCGCCGGGTGGCACTCGGTCGGGCGGTGGGGCGGCTTTCGGACGGGGCGGCGCCGCACCGATCCAGCCGCGGAACACGCCCAGCGCCGCCCGAGCTTCGGGCACCTGCGCGCCGAGCATGACGATCGCCACGATCGGCACCATGATCACCGCGAGCACCAACAGACGCAGTAGGGAGCCGGGCCCGCCGCCGTAGGCGGTTAGCCGCTGCATACCCAGCAACACGTCCGCCACATACGCGATCAACCCGGCCAGCAGCGACGCCGTGGTCGTGACCAGGATGGTGCGCACCTCGACGGCGCCGAGCAGGTGGCCGCCTGCGGGTTGCAGCGCGTTGCGGAGCAGGTAGTAGCCGGCGATCGCACCGGCCAGAAATCCCAGCCCGTTGGCCAATCCCAGATAGCCCGCGACGAGATCGGGGTTGTCGGCGATGTGCGGCGCGAAGAGCGAGGCGGCGATCTTGACGGTCGTGATGATGACGATGACCGCGATCGGTATCCACGGCTGCTCGCGCGCGTAGAAGACGCGCAACTGCAGCAGCACGACCGAGTAGGGGAGCAGGGTGAACGCCGATAAGGCGATCGCCGCGCCCAGGTGGCCGGCGTCGACGTCGCCGAAGTGGCCGTAGGCGAACAACGCGCTGCCCATCGCGGCCCCGCCGACGGTCATGAACGCCACCGTCGGGATCAGCGTGATCATCGTCAATCGGGTGGCCAGCGAGAGGTCTGCGAGTACCGCCGCCGTGTCATCGGCGGCGGCGTTGCGGCTCAGCCGCGGCATCACCACGGTCAGCACGGTCACCCCGATCATGCCGAACGGCAGCATCAGCACGAGCCAGGTGTAGTTGTAGATGGCCGGGCCGGATGCGGCGGCGGTGCTAGCGATCTGATTGGTGACGATCAGACCGATCTGGCTGATCAGCACGTAGAACACCATCGCGATGGCCATCGCGCCGAAGCGTTTGAGCCGGTCGTCGATTCCCCACAGCGGTCGGAGGCTGATGCGTTGACGCCAGACGGCGACCAGCAACACGGCCGTCTGCGCGAACACCCCCACCGTGGTGCCGATCCCGAGTATCAGCAGCTTGGTGTTGCCCATCTGCACCGGGTCCACGGACAGTTGCCCCGGCGCCGCCAGATAGGCGCCCAGCGTGGCGATTGCAACGACGTTATTGAGCACGGGCGCCCAGGCCGGCGGCCCGAACACGTTGCGGGTGTTCAGGATGGCCATGAACACCGAGGACAGGCCGTAGAAAATCACCTGCGGCAATAGCAGGTAGGCGAACGCGATGGTCAGCGCCTCGTTGACCTGGGGCTCGCGGCCCAGCATCAGCTGTACCAGCAGCGGGGCGGCCGCCACCGACAGCAGCGTGGTGAAGAGCAGCAAGGTGGTTGCCAGCGTCACCAGGCGCCGCACGAACGCCGCGCCGCCGTCGGCGTCGTCCCGCTCGGCGCGCGCGAGCACCGGCACGAAGATCGCGGTGAACGTCGCCTCCAGCACCAGCGCGGCGACCAGGTTGGGCAGCTGGTTGGCCACGGTGAACGCGCTGGACAGCGCCGCACCCAGGATTGCGGCCAGCACCACGATCCGGGCGAAGCCGGTAACCCGGCTGATCAGAGTCGCGAATGCCATTCCCCACGACCGGGACACCAGCGCCGCGTCGGAGAGTTCGGGACGCGGCTGCGGCGACGTGCCCTGCGCCGGCATGTGGCCGGTCGGCGGCAGCGGCCCGGTAGGTGGTCCGGGATTTCGTCTGGGGCGCGCCTCCTGGGCCGGCGGCCCCAGGCCTCGTTGCGGTGGTTGCGGCGGTGGCATTCCGGGCCGCCCGGCGGGACTCATCCGCCGCGCTCTTGGTCGGCGAGGTGATCCGCGTCGCGCGGATCGGGGCCGTCCCGCGGACGATCGAGGTCGGCGGGGTCGGGCTGGCCGCGGAAGCGATGCCACAGCCGTCGGCCCGCGAGCGCCACCAGCACCGCGGCAGCGCTCAGCGTGATCGCGAACAGGACCTTGCCGTAGGCGTTGGAGTGCACCGACAACCGCACCGGCTCGCCCAACGGCACACCGGCCGGGGTGTGCAGCGCCACGTCGATCGCGACGCGCTGAGTGAAGTTCACTTCGATCGGCACCCGCAGCGGCAGATAGCCCGGTTGTAGGTCGATCTCACCGAGATCGGTCACCCGCATGCCGGGTGGCGCGTCGAGGCGGAGTCGCACCCGAATCGGAACAGCCAGCCCGTTGTGCAATACCACCGGCAGGGGGCTGTGTTCGGTGGCCAGCGTGTAGGAATCGGTCGGTTTGACGACGATCACCGCGCCGAAGAGGTCGTCGATCGCGGCGCCGACGACGGCTAACCGCTGCTGGGCCAGCCCGTTGCGGGTGTCGGGCCGGTCGGCTTGGCTGACGGCGCGCAGCATGTCCTCGCGCAGCGGCGCGGTGTAACTGACGCCGGTCAACCCGGAACGGGCATCGGTGGCCAACGCCGCGGTCAGCTCGGAAAGCCGGCCCCCTTCGCCGGTGACCTCGGCGATGACGGCGTCGCTGAACCGGCCACTCCAGGGGCTTTCGACGTCGGGTTGCGGCGTTCCGTTGGCCGGCGGGACAGCGGAGGCGTCCGCGATCAGCGCGGGCAAAGGCCGAGGCACCGCCAGGCCGGAACGGATGGCGGTGGCCAGGGTGGTCAGGATCGCGCCTGCGTCCTCAGAACGCAGCTTCCAGGTGGACGGGGGCATGAGGACTTGGGCTCGCGGCGCGACCCTGGGCTGCAGGGCGCGCCACAGCATCGAGCCCAGCGCGTCCTGCCGGCGGGCGGTGTCGGAGTCGTGCTGGAGTCGGATCGCCAGTGCGGAGTTCAGATAGCTGGGCGTGACCGGGTCAGAGCCGGTCGCGGCGAACGCGGCTCCGACCGCCGGGTCGAACGGCGCCAGCACGACTTGCTGAGACAGCCGTCGCGGCGCGGTGTCCGCGGTCGCCGGCATCTGGGGGTTGGAATCTCCGGCGGCGCCGTCCGCGGCGGCGATCACCACGGTTTTGCCGTTGCCGCTCAACAGGTCCACGGCCCGCCGCGTCACCGGGCCGTCGGGAATAAGAGTGGCGCCGCGAACGGCGACGACGCCCAGGATTTGGTCGACGATGTCGCCGGCCGCGCTGGTGGCGGTCGCGCTGAGCGCGGCGTTGCCGATCCGTTGAACGGCGTCGAGGTCGGCTTGCGCGTACGGAAGTGGTGCCACACACGCCCGGTGCGCCAGCGCGCGCAGCCGGTTCAACCAATTCACCGCCGCGGCCTGTCCCGTCCCCGGGTGCGTCGGGGTGCCCGGCAGCTGCGCGGGGCCGTCGGGTGAGCCGGACACGACATAACCGTTGGTCATCGCGTTGACGGTGACCAGCAGGTCGGGGTCGACGGCCAGACACACCGAGCGGCCGACGGCTCCGTCGGGGTCGACGTCGCGGCTGGTAGCAAACTCGGCCGCAGACAGCAGGATGTCCAACCGGCCGCCGGCGGCCAACGAGGTCGCCAGGTCGTCGTCCACCAGTCGAATCGGAATCGTGCCGCCCGGCACGCCGGGGGCCAGCCGGGGCCGGTCTGCCAGCGGCCAGAGCATGGTGACCGGGACGGGTTGGGCCGTGTCGGGTGCGATCACGGTGTCCATGGCGCCCGCTGCGTCGCCCGCGGCAACCAGCGGATCCGGCGGCACGCCGACCACCGGGAGCAGGAAGCGGGCGTTATCCAGCCGCGCCGGTTCGCCGTAGTCGGGTGTTCCGTTGACGTTGACCAGTAGCGGGTAGACACCCGGCGCTCCGATATCGAGCGAATGCTTGGTCGCCGAGCGCATCGGGGCGGACAACGAGAAGCGGGCCTTCTGGCCGCGCTGCAGCTCCGGGGACACCGTCAGGAAGTCGGCGACCGCGTCGTACTGGTCGGTGTCGCCGTCCAGGTTGGTGCGCAGACCCGACGACGCGGTCACCGCCGGCGCGTGTTCGAGGCGGACCATCACGTCGCGGACGGGTCGGTCGCCGATGTTGGTCACGATTCCGGCGACGGTCACCACCGGTTCGCTGGTCGTGGTGGCGACCTGCGGGGTGACCTGATCGATTCGGACCTGAACGAAGGGTGTTGTGCCGGGCTCGCCCGCGGCCGCTGAGGGAAGCGTGAGACTGGCTCCCAGCCAGGTCAGGACGCCGACCAGCACGACGAGACGCGACGTGACGGTCCGGCGGGGCCGCGGGCCCGCAGCACCTACAGCGCCCACAATCGGGTGATGCCCCCACCCCAAGGCTTTGTTCTGCATAGTCGTCGACGGCCCGGCCCCTCAGGGCCCCGGTCCGCGACCGTTCTTCCGGCCCTGGACGGGCTCATCGGGCCGTCGGATCCGGGTGCGCGAATGGGTCTGCGGACGCCGTCGCGGTGAGCTGGGCGGCAAAGGTGGCAGCGCCGCCGGGCCGTCGGTCTGCAGCTTGTCGATCAGCTCGTCGGCGACCTCGGCCAACCGGCGTTCGTCGGCGTAGGCCAGCCGGACCGGCAGTTCGGGGATCGGCACCCACGCCACCTCGGCGACCTCGACGTCTTCGTCGGACAGCTCTCCGCCCGAGCAGCGCATCAGGTAATGGTGCACGGTCTTATGCACCCGCCGCCCGTCGGTGACGAACCAGTAGTCGATGCGCCCGAGCGCCGCCAGGACGCTGCCTTGAATGCCGGTCTCTTCGGCGACCTCGCGGATCGCGGTCTGCTCCGCCGTCTCACCGAGCTCGATGTGCCCTTTGGGCAGCGACCACAGCATCCGCCCGCGCCGGTCTACGCGGCCGATCAGTGCGGCGACCTGTTCTTCACGCGGCCCGTCGAGACCATCGATGACCAGGCCGCCGGCCGACGTTTCGTGGACCGTGCGCAGTCGCTCGGGTCCGCGGCGCGCGGGACCCGGCTGGCCGGCTGCCCTCTTCGCGGCGGCCGTTGCGCCACCGGCGATCGCCTCGGCGGAGGTTTGATTCTCACCCGACCCCGCCGAGCGCCGACCACGGCGCCTGCCTCGGCGCCGACGCGGTTGCGATTTTTCGCCGTCGGACACCCAAGCGATAGTAGCTGGCGTGCTCAGACGCTCCGGCCGCACTCGCCGTTAGCGAGCTGTCCGGTCGCAGATCAGCCCGCTCACGTCCGGCTCCTCATCGGCCGTGTACGGCCGCATCGTCGCCGGACTACTACGCTCTCTGCGTGCCCGAAAGCGCCCAGGATGCCGAGCTGCTGACCGCCGCCGCGGTCGCGTTGAACAGGCACGCCGACGTCCTGCGCGAGCTGGGCGCGCTGTTCGCCGAGGCCGGTCACGAGCTGTATCTGGTCGGTGGCTCGGTGCGCGACGCGGTGTTGCAGCGGCTGAGCTCGGACCTGGACTTCGCCACCGACGCGCGCCCCGATCGGCTGCAGAAGTTACTGCGGCCGTGGGCCGACGCGTTATGGGACACCGGTATCGACTTCGGCACCGTCGGCGCGCAGAAGGGTCATCAGCGGCTGGAGATCACGACGTACCGCGCCGACCGCTACGACCGGCTTTCACGCAACCCTCAGGTGGCCTTCGGCGACTCGATCGACAGCGATCTGGTCCGCCGCGATTTCACCGTGAACGCGATGGCGGTGCGTGTGACGAAGACCGGGGCCGGCGAATTCGTCGATCCGCTAGGCGGTTTGGCCGCGCTGCGGGCCGGCGTGCTCGATACGCCGGCGAAGCCGTCGGACTCCTTCGGCGACGACCCGCTACGGATGCTGCGCGCCGCGCGGTTCGTCTCGCAGCTCGGTTTCGCGGTGGCCCCGCGGGTGCGCGAAGCGATCGGGGACATGGCCCCGGAGCTGGGCCGGATCACCGCGGAACGGGTGGCGGCCGAATTGGACAAGCTACTGCTGGGCAACGACCCGGTCGCCGGCATCGACCTGATGGTGCAGACCGGAATAGGCGATGTGGTGCTGCCCGACGTCGGCGGCATGCGGATGGCCATCGACGAACATCACCAGCACAAGGACGTCTACCAGCACTCGCTGACGGTGCTGCGCCAGGCCATCGCACTGGAAGACCCCCTGCCGGAAGGCGGCCCCGACCTGGTCCTGCGTTGGGCCGCGCTGCTGCACGACATCGGCAAGCCGGCCACCCGCAAGCACGAATCCGACGGCGGAGTCAGCTTCCACCACCACGAGGTGGTAGGCGCCAAGATGACCCGAAAACGGTTGCGGGCGTTGAAGTATTCAAAACAAATCGTCGACGACGTCTCGCAGCTGGTGTACCTGCATCTGCGGTTTCACGGCTACGGCGACGGCAAGTGGACGGATTCCGCGGTGCGCCGATACGTCACCGACGCGGGGCCGCTACTGCCGCGGCTGCACAAATTGGTGCGCGCCGACTGCACCACCCGCAACAAACGACGAGCCCTGCGGCTGCAGGCCAACTACGACGGCCTGGAGGCACGCATCGCCGAACTGGCCGACCAGGAGGACCTGCAGCGGGTGCGTCCGGATCTGGACGGCAACGAGATCATGGAGTTACTCGGCATCCCGGCGGGCCCGGAGGTTGGCGAGGCGTGGCGTTACCTCAAGGAACTGCGGCTGGACCGCGGGCCGATGTCTCGTGAAGAGGCGACGGCGGAACTGAACTCCTGGTGGCGTGCCCGCGGGAACCAGTAGCGGCCGCACCGCGTCCCATTGGCATGGAGTACTGCCTCAGCGCCGGTGACGGCGCAGCGACGATGTGGGAACGCGGACCCGATCTCGACCTCAACGGCGACGGCCGACTCGACGCGGTCAGCCTGGACTTCGACGGCGACGGCCTGGCCGACGACGCCCTGGCCGATCTGGACGGCGACGGCATCGCCGACCATGCCGTGCTCGACGTCGACAACGACGGCACCGCGGAACGTTACTTCACCGACGACGGCTCAGGCACCTGGTCGGTGGCCGCAGAACCGCCCGGCCGCTCGCCGCGCTTAGGCCACCCCGCGTCCGCGCTGCGTTGGTTCGGGCTGGACGGCGTCGACCACACCGGCGGGCCGCTGACCGACTTCGGCGCCGACGGCGGGGCACCGGTCCGGCTGTTCGACAGCGACGGGAACGGCCTGGCAGACCGCGCTATCACGTCGGGAGACAGCGGCGTGACGGGCTACGTCGATACCGACGGCGACGGGCGGTGGGACATAAAGCTCACCGACACCGACGGCGACGGCACCGCCGATGCGGCCAGCGTGCTGGCGCCCCCGACGTAGGTCCCCTACCGCGGCCGTGCCCCGGTACTGTGACGGCCCATGAGCGTGGAGCAGTCACTCCCTGACCCGGTGAGCGCTGCGCTGACCGAGATCCTGCGCGACGACCTCAACGTCGACATCAGCCAGGTGACCCGCGAATCTCGGCTGGTAGACGATGTCGGGCTGGACTCGGTGGCTTTCGCGGTGGGCATGGTGGCGATCGAGGACAAGCTCGGAGTGGCGGTGTCCGAACAGGAGCTGCTGGGCTGCGACACCGTCGGCGACCTCGAGGACGTCATCCGGGCGAAGGTCCCGGTCGGCCAGTGAGCGTGCTGGCCACCGCCCTGTCCGAGGCGATGCGCACATCAGCCAACGACCTGGTGGTCTTCGACAGAGAAGCCGATCTCTGGACGCGGTACCCGTGGCCGCAGATCCATGCGCGCGCCGAGGGCATCGCCGCGCGCATCCTCGACCAGCCGCAGCCCGGCGTCACCGGTCTGGTCGGCGAACCGACCGCAGACTTCGTCGCGGCCGTCCAGGGCGTCTGGCTGGCCGGGCAGAGCCTGTCGATCCTGCCCGGACCGGTCCGCGGCGCCGACCCGCAGCAGTGGGCGCAGGCCACGCTGGCGCGGTTCGCCGGCCTCGACGTGCGCACGGTCTTCAGTCACGGACCAGAATTCGATCTGCTGGCCGGCCACGACGCCGGGCCGACGGTGCTCGACCTCGGTGAGGCCGCGCACCACGAACCGTCGACCAGCTTCACCCCGGCATCCTCCACGACCGGCACGCCCGCAGTGCTGCAGGGCACGGCGGGCTCCACCGGAAGTCCGCGCACCGCGCAGCTGTCCGCTGAGGCGGTGTTGAACAACGTGAACGGACTGCTCCGTTGCGCCGATGTCGACCCGACCGCCGACGTCGGGTGTAGCTGGCTGCCGCTCTACCACGACATGGGCCTGACGTTCCTGCTCAGCGGCGCGCTGTCGGGAGCTCCGTTCTGGCTGGCGCCCACCGCGGCGTTCACCGCATCGCCGTTTCGCTGGCTGCGCTGGCTCAGCGAGAGCGGGGCCACCATGACCGCTGCGCCGAACATGGCCTACAGCATGATCGGCAAGTACGCCCGGCTGGTGTCCGATGTCGACCTGGGACGGGTCCGGGTATCGATCAACGGCGGCGAGCCTGTCGATTGCGCTGCGATGGAGCGGTTCGCGACTGCGTTGAGCGCCTTCGGTTTCCATGCCGGCGCGCTGGCGCCGTCCTACGGGCTGGCCGAATCCACCTGCGCGGTCACGATGCCCGCGCCGGGTAGCGGGTTGCTCTACGACGAAGTGCGTTCTGCTACAGCTGATTCCGCCGCAGCCAGCCCGCGCCGGCATGCGATTCTCGGCGCGCCGATCCCCGGTATGGAAGTTCGCATCGGCCCGGCGGCCGAGCATTCTGCCGAACTGCCCGACCGCGATGTCGGCGAGATCGAGATCCGCGGCACCTCGATGATGTCGGGATATGTCGGCGATACCCCGCTGGAATCCGACGCCTGGTTTCCGACCGGAGATCTGGGCTACCTCACTGACAACGGCCTGGTCGTGTGTGGGCGGGCCAAGGAGATCATCACCATCGCGGGCCGAAACGTATTTCCGGCCGAGGTCGAACGGGTCGCCGCGGAGATACGCGGCGTGCGCGAAGGCGCGGTGGTGGCGGTGGGCACGGACGGCGATACCACCCGGCCGAGCCTGGTGATCACTGCCGAGTTCCGCGGCCCCGACGAGGCCGGCGCCCGCAGCGAAGTGGTCGCCAGGGTGGCATCCGAGTGCGGCATCGTGCCCGCCAAAGTGGTGTTCGTCAGACCGGGTGCACTGCCGCGTACTTCGTCGGGCAAGCTGCGCCGGCTGCAGGTCAAGCGCGACCTGACAGCGGTCACCACGTGACCGACACCGCAGAGCTCAGCATCGACGAGTACCGGGCGCTGCTCGACGAGGCGTTCGACGACCACGTCGTTGGCTGGACCGCGGAAGCCGAAGCCAGCGAAGCGTTTCCGCGCAAGCTGATCGAGCACCTCGGCGAGCGCGGCGTGTTCGCGCAGAAGTGGCGTAACGGTCAGCACCCCGACGTACCCAAGCTCGTAGCGTTGGCGTTCGCCCTGGGCCGGCTCGGCTCGGCGGGAATCGGTGTCGGTGTCAGCCTGCACGACTCGGCGATCGCTATCCTGCGCCGTTTCGGCCGGTCGGATTACCTCAAGAGCATCTGCGAACAAGCCATCCGCGGCGAGGCGGTGCTGTGCATCGGTGCGTCTGAAGAATCCGGCGGCTCGGACCTGCAGATCGTGCAGACCGAGGTCCGTTCCGTGCGGGATGGATTCGAGGTTCGCGGCGTCAAAAAGTATGTGTCGTTGTCTCCGGTGGCCGACCACATCATGGTGGTCGCCCGCGGCGTCGACCATGACGACAGCAGCCGCCACGGGAACGTCCTGGTGATCGCCGTTCCGGTGGCACAGACCGACGTGCAGCCGCCCTACCGCAAAGTCGGCGCCGGACCGCTGGACACCGCCGCGGTGCACATCGACACGTGGGTGCCCGCGGATGCGCTGATCGCCCGTCCTGGAACGGGTTTGGCCGCGATCTCCTGGGGGCTCGCGCACGAGCGGATGTCGATCGCGGGTCAAGTGGCCGCGGGATGCCAGCGGGCGCTCGGCATCACCCACGCCAGGATGATGGACCGGAGACAGTTCGGTTCGACGCTGTTCGAACACCAGGCTCTGCGACTGCGCATCGCCGACCTGCAGGCCCGCGTCGACCTACTCCGGCATGGGCTCAACGGAATCGCCGCCGAGGGGCGGCTCGATCTGCGGGCCGCGGCCGCCGTGAAGGTCACGGCGGCTCGGCTGGGCGAAGAGGTGCTGTCGGAGTGCATGCACATCTTCGGCGGCGCAGGTTATCTGGTGGACGAGACGCCGATCGGGCGATGGTGGCGAGACATGAAGCTGGCCCGGGTCGGCGGCGGCACCGACGAGGTGCTGTGGGAACTGGTGGCCGCGGCGATGAAGCCGGACTACGCCGGCTACCACGAGCTGATCGGCGACACGTCCAGCTAGCGGGTGGCCGGGACGTCGGCAGGAGTGCGGGGCAACGCATACAACGCCATCCGCCGGTTGCTCATGTCGTGCTCCCCGAGGAACGTACACCTCGCGTATTCGCACAGCCGTCGCGCAGAGGTGTTGCGGTGGTCGGGGTCGAACATGATTCGGCGGCAACGCGGTTCGACGTCGAAGACGCTGGCGACGATGCGCGGCAACAGGAATGGGCCAAGGCCCTTGTTGACGACCGTCAGCTCGGCGATGGCCGCGTGCAGCCCGACGTCGTAGGGATCGGCGTGATACCGAGTTGCGATGGAATCCTTTGCGGCGCGGTACACTTCGATATATCCGCCATCCTCACCATGCATGCTGCCGACGAACGGGCGGGAGTAGTTGCCGTCGACTTGGGCGCGTAGGTAGTCGCGCCATCGCGACGCCGGCCAGGCTGATTCCCATGCTTCGGCGAGATGCGGCAGGTTCATCCATCGCGAGATCATTTCCGCGTCGGTGTCCGGGTCGACCGGACGCAGCGCATAGGGCTCGCTCAGCACCGGTGTGGGCGGCGGAGGCGCGTCGCGGACGTCATCGCTGAGCCCCTCGATCAGCTCCCGCGGCAGGATCGAGCGGCGCTCTTCGCGCTGCGCGCTCATCGACCGCCGCTGTGTTGGTGGGGCGGGGCTCTCTTCGCGCTGCGCGCTCATCGACCGCCGCTGTGTTGGTGGGGCGGGGCTCTCTTCGCGCTGCGCGCTCATCGACCGCCGCCCGGCGGACCCGCGAAGGCCTGTGCGATCGGCAGCCAGCGGCGCGCGTCGTCGCCGTCGGCAGCGATGTTCAGCTCGCGCAGTGGGCGGCGTTGGGTGACCAGAAAGCAGAAGTCCTCGGCGGGGCCGGTGACGCGCTGCGGCGCGTCGGCCGGGCCCCACGACCAGATGCTGCCGTCGGGTGCGCGCAGTTCCACGTAAAACGGGTCGGCGGGGGGCTGTTGACCGTTGATGGAGAACGCGAAATCGCGAGTGCGGACCCCGAGGTGCGCGATGGATCGCAGCCTGGCAGTAGCGGGGCGGCGTACGCCGAGGGAGTCGGCGACGTCAAGCCCGTGCGCCCAGGTTTCCATCAGCCGCGCCGTCGCCATCGAGGACGCACTCATCGGCGGCCCGAACCACGGCAATTTCCGGCCGTCGGGAACGGCCAGCAGTGCGTCGTGCAACCGGCTGCGAGTGAGCCGCCAGCCGTCGATGATCTCGACGGGCGCGACGGCGGCGAGTTCATCGGCCGCGGCGTTGACGAAGCCGATCGGGTCGGCGGCGGCCGACTGCACCACGTCGGCGAAGGCCGCCTCGTCGGTGACCGCGATCAGCGCCGCGCGATCGGTCCACAGCAGGTGCCCGATCTGGTGAGCAATGCTCCAACCGGCGGCGGGCGTCGGTGCGGTCCAGTCAATGTCGGCGAGAGGCGCGACCAGCGCGTCGAGCTCGTCACTTTCGGCGCGCAGGTCGTCAACGATCTGCTGCAGATCGGCCATGTGGGTACCTTAGCGATTCGCGGCCGGCTGGCCGCGGCGCCCGACGACACCGTGAACGGCAAGCCCGCACAGGTAGACCAGGCCGCCGGCCACGACCAGCGCAGGCGAGTGGCCATCGGGGGAAATGACCGTTGCCGCCGCGGTGATCGCACCGATGAACGCCACCCAGAACAGCGAGTCCTGGACGGCGAACACGTGTCCACGTAACGCGTCATCCACGTCGATCTGGATGGCGGTATCGGCGCACAGCTTGACCACTTGACCAATCCCGCCGAGCAGGAAGCCGCACGTCACCAACACCCACAACCGCAGACTGAACCCGGCAACCTCGATGGCCGCCGCGGCCGCCAGCGCGCCGTTGACCGTGGCGTAACGGCCCCAGCGGCGCACGGCGAGCGGCGTGACCAGATTGGCCAGAAAAGAACCGACGCCGGCCGCGGCGACGAACAGCATCGCGCTGCGCAGCGCAGAGACCGCGGCCGCGTCGCCGCTACGCACCAGCAGCAGCACCAGCAGCGAATTGATACCGAACACCATCCGGTGGGCGCCCAACCCGGACAGGGTGGCGGCGACGGTGGGACGGTCCAGCACGGTGCGCAGACCATGCAACCAACCGGTGATCACGGCGTAGACGGCCGAACCGTGGATAGCCCGCCGGGTGTCGTCGGGACCCAGTACGTGGGCCGCGAATCGCAACGACAGCAGCAGCGCAATCAGCAGCGGGAAGGTGACCAGCAAGATGATCGACGCGGCCCCGCGATTGCCCGACCCGACGAACGCGCGCGGCACGAGCATGAAGTTGGCCCCGACGAACGCCGCGACCGCCCCGGTCGCGGATGCGATCGAGTTCATCGCGACGACCTCGTCGGTGGGCACCACGTGGGGCAGGGCGGCGGACAGTCCCGACGCCACGAACCGGGACAGGCCGTTGACCACCAACGCGCCGCACAGCACGGCGAAGTCGCCGGCGCCGATCGCCAGACAGATTCCGACGATGGCCACCGCCACCACGCGGCCCACGTTCGCGGCGATCAGCACCAGGCGACGGTCCCAGCGGTCCATCAGCGCGCCGGCGAAGGGCCCCAACAGCGAATACGGCAGAAACAACACCGCAAACGCGCCGGCGATCGCCATCGGGCGGCTGGCCCGCTCGGGATTGAACAGCAGCGCGCCGGCCAGACCCGCCTGGAAGAGTCCGTCGCCGAACTGGCTTGCCATCCGCAGTTCCAGCAGTCGCCAAAAGTCGGGCAAGCCGTGCACCGAGCGCCAGACAGCGACAGCTGCGCTCGGTTGAGTCACTGAACCTACTTCTTCCCGTGGGACCCGGCGATCGCGAACCCGTGGACAACAGTACAAATTCTCGCCGGCGCCGTTCGGGTTACCCACGGTCGTCCGACCCGGATGCGATGATGGAACAGTGGCGCAGCCCGAAGACCCGGAGGACTATGTTGCCCCCGCCGCACATCGAGTGCGCGCGGGGACTCTGCTTCTGGCGAATACGGATCTGCACGAGCCGACATTTCGTCGCAGCGTGATCTACATTGTCGAGCACAACGACGGGGGCACGCTGGGCGTGGTGCTCAACCGTCCCAGCGAGACCGCCGTCTACAACGTGTTGCCGCAATGGGCCAAGCTGGTGGCCAAACCCAAGACGATGTTCATCGGTGGACCGGTCAAGCGGGACGCGGCGCTGTGCCTGGCGGTGCTGCGGGTGGGCGCCGTTCCCGACGGCGTGCCCGGCCTGCGCCACGTGGCCGGCCGGATGGCGATGGTCGACCTGGACGCGGACCCCGACTCGATCGCGCCGGTGGTGGAGGGCGTGCGGATCTTCGCCGGATACTCCGGCTGGACGATCGGGCAACTGGACGGCGAGATCGAGCGCGACGACTGGATTGTGTTGTCGGCGTTGCCATCTGATGTGCTGATCGAGCCTCGGGTGGACCTGTGGGGCCGGGTGCTTCGCCGTCAGCCGCAGCCGCTGTCGTTGCTGGCCACCCATCCGATCGAAGTCAGCCGCAACTAAGCGGCCGGCACCTCGGCGGGCGGTTCATCGCGGGAGAGCCTGCTGGCAATCACCGAGCACACCACCAGCTGTATCTGGTGAAAAATCATCAGCGGCAACATGATCACCCCGACGGTCGCGGCGGGAAAGAACACCAGCGCCATCGGAAGACCGGACGCCAGACTCTTTTTCGAGCCGCAGAACAACAGCACAATCCCGTCGCCGCGGTCCAGCCCGGCTAGGCGGCCGATAAGCGAGGTGAACACCAGCACCACCACCAGCAGCGCGGTGTCGACACCGGCGACCGCGACCAACTGCCACGGATCGACGCTGCGCCAGATGTGTTCCACGATGCCGATCGAGAACGCGGTGTAGACGATCAGCAGGATCGACCCGCGATCGACAACCCTGGTCAACAGCGAGTGCCGGGCAAGCCAGTCGGCAATCCACGGCCGCAACACTTGGCCCAGGGTGAACGGCAGTACCAGCTGCAGCGCGATGTCGCGGATCGCCGTGGCGTCCATCCGGGCGCCGCCGCTGGTGTTCATCAGCAGCACGACGAGGAGCGGGGTCAGCGCCACCCCGAGGATGTTGGACACCGATGCGCTGACCAGTGCGGCCGAGACATTGCCCCGCGCAATCGATGTGAAGGCGATCGAGGACTGCACGGTCGAGGGGACCAGGCACAGAAACAGCAGCCCGTTGTACAGGTCGATGTTCAGCAGCCACGGCACCAGGCCGCGAGCGGCCAGCCCGAGCACGGGAAAGACCACGAATGTGGTGGCCAGCACCAGCAGATGCAATTGCCACCGCTTCACGCCCTGCCATGCCTGTTGCGGCGACAACCGGGCGCCGTACAGCGCGAACAGCAAGGCGATCACCACTTTGGCGGCCACCGACATCGCATCGGCGACAGCACCGCGGGCCGGCAGCAGCGCCGCAAGCGCCACGGTCGCCGCCATGGCCAGCAGGAAGGTATCGATCGGCAGCGCCGAGAGCCGCTTCAGCACGACTGCGGATGCCCGAAACTCAATGGCATGCCAGCGTGCACGCGGCGCACACGCTACCGCAGGGGGCGGGAGCTTCCCCGTGGCGCAGTGAGTACCGCGCGATCTGCCACGAGCCGGCGGCCACCGTGCCCACAGCGCCCACGATGCACACGCAGACGACCGTCAGTGCGCCGCCCGGCGGTGCGGCCAGCGCCACCGTCCCGCCGGCGGCCAGCATCACCGCGGCCGCCAGCTGCGGTGGCGCCACCGCGCGCATCACCAGCTCAGCGCCGTTGGTGGCCCTGTTGGTGTCGGGGCGCGCCAGCGACCACAGTCCGAGGGCGGCCAACACCCCCGCCGCGCACACGCACACCACGCCCGCGATCAGCATGGGGTCACAATACGAGGCCGGCCCGGCCTCCGCTCGTCGCCCGGGTGTTAGTGGGCCAGCGCCTGTGGCGCGGCGGCCGCCACCGCGGGCGGTACCGCGGGAACAACCGGCGCACTGGCCGCCTGTGGCGGTGCCGCGGGTGGGTTGGACCCCGGGGGACCTGCGCGGAATCCGTTGATGATGCCGTCGGTGGCGGGCGCCTCGCCGACGGCCTGGGCGGCATCCGTCGTGACGGACAGCGACACCAGGTACTTCTCCGGTCCGGAGGCGACGATGACGTGGCGCCGCGAGGTGTTGAGCGTCATGTCGTTCTGACGGTAGGTGCCCTCGATGATCGACGACGGAGAGCCGTTGAAATCAGCCAGCGAGGCGTTGGTAGTGCGCCACGCGGGCAGTTGCTGGCTGTCGATGTAGCCGTGGGTGATGGCCTCTCGCGGGTCGAAATCGCCGACCAGTCGGTACACCACCAGTTGGGCGTTGGAGGTGTATAAACTGACGCTGCGACGGTTGGCCGTCACCAGGAATGCGTCGGGAACGTTGGGGTCGGGTACCAGCGTCCACCCGGCCGGCATCGGCAAGGTGATGTCGAGAGCCTTGAAGTTCTGCGCCTGCTGCGGTTCCATCTTGACGCCCTTGCTGCCGAAATAGTCTCGCAGCGTGCCTGAACTGGCCGGACTTGCCTCTGGCGCCGCGGGAGCCGCTGCCGCCGCCACGCCCGGCACGACATTGGCAGCAACCCCAGCGGCGCCGGGGACGACCGCGACGGCCTGCGGCATGGGGGCGGCGGGGATCGGAGCGGGGGCGGGGCGGGGCGGAAACGCCGGATCCGCCGACGCGGTGGGGCTCGCAGCGCCCAACACGGCAACAACGCCGACGGCCAGACCCGCGATCGCTATTCGCCAGCTACGGGCTATCTGCCTCATCTTCAGTCGTTCCTTCCCAGTGGCTCAGGGGAGTCACGTCGTGTTCGAAGTCGCAGAAAGTGACTGTAACCAGCGGGAAGTGGCGTCCGCCAGGACCGGAATCGACCTGCAACACACCTGGGATCAAGCCCTGATCGGTCTGCAATCCAACCGAGACCATCGGCGCCCGGCGGGTCGCTCGCCTGCGCCCTTATAACCTGTTGGGCGTGACCGATTCCCCGACCGCCCCAGCCGGCCAGGCCGGTGAAGGGCAGGCCGACGCGCTCCGGTATCGCTACACCGCGGAACTGGCCGGACGCATTGAACAAACCTGGCAGGACAACTGGACCCGGTTGGGGACGTTCAACGTGCCCAACCCGACCGGCTCGCTCGCGCCGACGGACGGTTCGGCCGTGCCTGACGACAAGATGTTCGTCCAGGACATGTTCCCCTACCCCTCGGGTGAGGGTCTGCACGTCGGTCATCCGCTCGGCTACATCGCCACCGATGTCTACGCGCGCTACTTCCGGATGCTGGGTCGTAATGTGTTGCACGCGCTAGGTTTCGATGCTTTTGGCTTGCCCGCCGAGCAGTACGCGGTGCAGACCGGCACCCACCCGCGGATCCGCACCGAGGCCAACATCGTCAATTTCCGGCGCCAGCTTGGCCGGCTGGGTCTCGGCCACGACAACCGCCGCAGCTTCTCCACCACCGACGCCGAGTTCTACAAGTGGACCCAGTGGATCTTCCTGCAGATCTACAACGCGTGGTTCGACGCTGCCGGCAACGAGGCCCGCCCGATAGCCGACCTCATCGCTGAATTCGACTCGGGTGCGCGTCAATTGGATGACGGCCGGAACTGGGCGACGCTATCGGCAGGAGAGCGCGCCGATGTGATCGACAGTCGCCGCCTGGTCTACCGGGCCGATTCGATGGTGAACTGGTGTCCGGGCCTGGGCACCGTGCTGGCCAACGAAGAGGTCACCGCTGACGGGCGCAGCGAACGCGGGAACTTCCCGGTGTTCCGCAAGCGGTTGCGGCAGTGGATGATGCGGATCACCGCCTACTCCGACCGGCTGCTCGACGGCCTGGAGGTGCTGGACTGGCCGGAGAAGATCAAAACCATGCAGCGCAATTGGATCGGACGCTCCACCGGCGCCGCCGCACTGTTCTCGGCACGCACTGCCGACGGCGACACCGTGGACCTGGAGGTTTTCACTACCCGGCCGGACACCCTTTTCGGGGCAACATATCTGGTGCTGGCGCCCGAGCACGACCTGGTCGATCGCCTGGTGGCGGCGCAGTGGCCGGACGGCACAGACCCGCATTGGACCTCCGATGCGGCCACCCCCGCGCAGGCCGTCGCCGCCTACCGGCGGTCCATCGCCGCCAAGTCCGACCTGGAACGTCAGGAGAACAAGGCCAAGACCGGCGTCTTCCTCGGTGCTTACGCGGTCAACCCGGCCAACGGCCAACCCGTGCCGGTCTTCATCGCCGACTATGTGCTGGCCGGATACGGCACCGGGGCGATCATGGCTGTTCCCGGCCACGACCAGCGGGACTGGGAGTTCGCCCGCGAGTTCGGTCTGCCGATAGTCGAAGTCATTGCCGGAGGGAATATTTCGGACGCCGCCTACGTCGGGGACGGCGTCCTGGTGAACTCGGGCTACCTGGACGGACTGAACGTGGCAGCCGCCAAGCAAGCAATCACCGCACGATTGGAATCCGAAGGTCGCGGGTGGTCGCGCATCGAATACAAGCTGCGCGACTGGCTTTTCGCCCGCCAACGCTACTGGGGCGAGCCGTTTCCGATCGTCTACGACAGCGACGGACGCGCGCATGCGGTGGGCGAAGCCGCGCTGCCCGTCGAGTTGCCCGACGTCCCGGACTACTCGCCGGTGCTGTTCGACCCAGATGACGCCGGCAGCGAGCCGTCCCCGCCGCTCGGCAAGGCGACGGAATGGGTGCACGTCGAGCTCGACCTCGGTGACGGCCTCAAGCCCTACACCCGTGACACCAACGTTATGCCGCAATGGGCGGGCAGCTCCTGGTACGAGCTGCGCTACACCGACCCGCACAATGCAGAACGCTTCTGCGGCAAAGAGAATGAGGCATATTGGATGGGCCCCCGGCCCACCGAACATGGGCCCGACGATCCGGGTGGCGTCGACCTCTACGTCGGAGGCGCGGAGCACGCGGTGCTGCATCTGCTGTATTCGCGGTTCTGGCACAAGGTGCTCTACGACCTCGGTCACGTCAGCTCTCGCGAGCCGTTCCGGCGGCTGGTCAACCAGGGTTACATTCAGGCTTTCGCCTACACCGACGCCCGCGGTGCCTACGTATCGGCCGCAGACGTCGTCGAGCGCGACGGTACATTTTTCAGCCCCGGTCCCGACGGGGAGATCGAAGTCTTCCAGGAATTCGGGAAAATCGGTAAGAGCCTGAAGAATTCGATATCGCCGGATGACATGTGCGACGCATACGGCGCCGACACGCTGCGGGTGTACGAGATGTCGATGGGCCCGCTGGAGGCGTCGCGCCCATGGGCCACCAAGGACGTCGTCGGGGCGTACCGCTTCCTGCAGCGGGTGTGGCGGCTGGTGATCGACGAGTCGTCCGGCGACGTCCGGGTAAGCGATTCGGCGCTCGACACCGACACCCTGCGGCTACTGCACCGCACCATCGCCGGGGTTTCCGAAGACTACGCGGCGCTGCGTAACAACACCGCGGTGGCCAAACTGATCGAGTACACCAACCACCTCACCAAGCAGCATCGCGACTCGGTTCCGCGCGCTGCGGTCGAGCCGCTGGTGCTGATGACGGCACCGTTGGCGCCGCACCTGGCCGAGGAGTTGTGGCAGCGGCTGGGCAATCCGAAATCCCTTGCCCACGGGCCATTCCCGGCGGCCAATCCCGATTATCTGGTCGAAGACACCGTCGAGTACCCGGTGCAGGTCAACGGTAAAGTGCGCGGCCGTATCACGGTGCCCGTCGCGGCCGACGCCGACGCCGTGGAGGCGGCGGCGCTGGCCGACGAGAAGGTGCAGGCGTCCCTGGCCGGCGCCACACCGAAGAAGGTGATCGTCGTCGCCGGGCGACTGGTCAACTTGGTCGTCTAGGTCGGATTGCCGCGGGGTCTCAGCACCACCTCGTGCACATGACCGTCGGGCGGGGTCGCCACCACCTGGGCGACCAGGTCGCCGACGGTGTCTGGCCGCAGAAAGCGGCCGGCTTCGTAGTCGCCGCCCTCGAACGACACCAGCGCACGCTGCATGTCGGTGTCAACGCGGCCGGGGTAGACGGTGGTGACCCGCAGTGTCGGTTCACCCTCGCGCAGCGAATCGGCGAACGCGCGCAGCGCGAACTTGCTGGCCGAGTACGACGCCATGGTCGCCGAGGCCTTGCGGCCGGTGCCGGAGTTGATAAAGACGACCTGACCGCGGGCCCGTCGCAACGCGGGCAGCAGTGCCAGCGTAACTGCCACGGCACCAACAACATTGACGTCGAAGGTGGCGCGCCAGTCCTCGACGGTCGAGTCGGCGACAGCTCCGGGAAAGAAGATGCCGGCGTTATACACCAGCACGTCGAGCTCGCCGATCGCGGCGGTGGCGGCCGGGATCGCGTCGGTGTCGGTCACATCCAGGGGCAGCGTAGTGGCACCGAGCCGCTCGGCAGTTGCCTGCAGCGCAGGCGAGGGTCGTCCGGCCAGTAGCAAGGTGTGTGTCGGTGCCAGAGCGTTGGCGATGGCCGCGCCGATCCCACGGCTGGCACCGGTGATCAGCGCGGTCGGCATGTCGCCCGGCAACCTAAGGGCAGCAAGGATTTACGGCCCTGAGCTAGGCGGGGTCGCCGTTGCGATGAGCGGCAGCCGGGCTGGTCACCGGCTCGCTGGCGGCAAGCCGCTCCAGCGGCGCGAGCGCTTTGGTCAGCGTCTCCAAGTCGAGCCCGCTGAGGTGGCTCAACAGTGCGGCCAGTGAGGTGATCCGGTTGTTCAGCGACTCGCGGTGTACGGCCAAGCCCCGCGGGGTGATGTCGACGAGCACTGCGCGCAGGTCCGACGGGTCACGCGAGCGCTTCACCAGGCCGATCTTCTCCAGCCTGCGGATCGCCACCGTCGTGGTGGGCGTCCGAACGCGTTCGTGCGCGGCCAAGTCGGTCATCCGAATTGGACCCTGATCGAGCAACGTCACGAGAATCGAAAGCTGGGCGAGGGTGAGGTCGGCGCCTGCTGCAGAGCCGCTGGGGTCACCGCGGCGCAGGATGGAGAACAGTTTGGACAGGCAGCGGTGCAGCCCCTCCGCCAGCTCGGTAGCATCCGTCACGGTGGCTTCGGGTTCCGCCATAGTTCGCTAGTCTAACCTGTCGGTAGTGCTGAAGCTTACGATTCGCTTTTGCCGTCAAAGTACTTGCGACAAGAACCGCTGCAGCCGCTCGGTTTCTGCCGCCTCGAAGATCTGAGTCGGTGGCCCGGTTTCGACGACTTGGCCGTGGTCCATGAAGACGACGCTGTCGGATGTCGACCTCGCGAAACCCATCTCATGCGTGACCACCAGCATTGTCATGCCCTCAGCGCCCAGGTCTGCGATCAGCGCCAGGATGCCCTTGACCAGTTCGGGATCCAGCGCCGAGGTCGCCTCGTCGAACAGCATCACCTGCGGTGCCATGGCCAGCGCCCGGGCAATCGCCACTCTTTGCTGCTGGCCGCCCGACAGGGCGCCCGGGCGGCTGCCGGCTTTGTGTTTCATGCCGACCCGATCCAGCTGAGCCAGCGCCAAATCGCGGGCCGCATCGGCGGAGAGCCGGTTGAGCGTGCGCGGCGCCAGCATGACGTTGGTGAGGACGCTGAGGTGCGGGAAAAGGTTGAAATGCTGAAACACCATGCCAATCCGCTGCCGCACGTTGTTGGGATCGTCGGTCAAGACCGACCGCCCGTCCAGCAGGATGTCGCCGCGGTCGGGCTCATGCAACCGGTTCAAGGTGCGGAGCAGCGTCGACTTGCCGGAGCCCGACGGCCCGATCACCGCCACCGTCTTGCCGGCGGGTACCTCGATGTCCACCCCGCGCAGGACCGCGTTCCGGCCGAAGGACAGATGAATCCCCTTGCCTGCCAAAGACACCGACTGCGATTCAGTCACGTGATCTCCTGGCTGGTGGCAAACGGGTCCGCGGGCTCGACCGCAGGCCGGCCGTGACGAAGCCGGTTGTCGACGAAGTTGACCAGGTGGGTCAGCGGAATGGTCAGGATCAGGTAGAACATTCCCGCCGCCACCAGTGGCGAGAGGCTGCCGGTCTGCGCGTTGAGGTCACGACCGACCTGGAACAGCTCCCGTTGCCCGGCGATCAGCCCGAGGAAGTACACCAGCGCGGAGGCTTTCAGCAGCGCGATGAACTGATTGACCAGAGCGGGTAGCACCCGGCGGATGCCCTGCGGTATCACCACCAGGCGCATCGCGGTGCGGTAGCTCAACCCCAACGCGCGGGAGGCCTCCAGCTGTCCCGAGTCGACGCTTTGGATTCCCGAACGGAAAATTTCGCCGATATACGCCGCCGCCGTCAGCCCCAATGCCGCGATACCCAGCGGGTAGGGGTTGTTGTTCGTCAATCCGCCCACGATCGGGCCGATGCCCAGGCCGATCAGCAAGATGATCACCACCTCGGGCAGACCGCGGAAGATATCGGTGTAGATCCGCGCCGGCCAGCGCAGCCCGCGGGCCCGCGAGATACCGGCGACCGCGAGCGCGATGCCGAGGGTCAACCCGATGAGGCCGGAGGAGATGGTGAGGATCAGCGTGTTGGGCAGCCCGGTGGTCACCATCGCCGGAATGGACTGCTTGTACAGCTCCCAGTCGAAGAAAGAATCCCGCAATTGGGTCAGAACGGATTTCGGCGGGGGGATCTTGTCGACCGCACGATGGTGACGCTCCGCGATCGCCGCGAAGTCCGGCAGGTGCGGCGTCAGCGCCGACTTCGATCCCGGTTTCCAGCCAGGCGGGGGCGTTCGCGGGACCCAGTCGGTGTAGAGCTGCGCCCAGGTGCCGTCGGCGATGACGGCATCCAGCCCGGCGTTCAGCGCGTCGATCAGGGGCTGGTTGTCTTTGGCCACCGCGTACGCCACGTAGTTGCCCAGACCGAACGTATAGGCGGCGACGGCGGCGGTGTCGCCCGGTCGCAGCACGCTGGCCGCTTCCATTGCCGGCGCCACCCATGCGTCGATCTGGTGGTTCTTCACGCTGGCGTAGACCGTGGTGAAGTCGGGGAACTTCACCGGCTGCAGATGCAGGGCGTCGATGACGTAGGCCTCTTCGACGGTGCCCTGAACCACACCGATCCGCTGTCCGGGCGCCAGCTCCTCGAAGGTATCGACCGGCGAGCCGGACGGCACGATCAGCGAAAGGTAACCGAAGTCGTAACCGTTGGTGAATCCGACTGTGCGACGGCGCGCCTCGGTGGCCATGATCGACGACGAGGCGACGTCGAAGCGCCCCGTCGCCACTTGGGCTAGCAGGCTCGAGAATTCGGTACCGGCGAAGACCACTTGTAAGCCCAGCTTCGCGGCGATCGCCCGCAGCAACTCGTTGTCATAACCGGTGTAGCGACCCGCGCTGTTCAGGCAGCTGGTCGGGGGACCCCCCGGCTGGGTGCCGACGGTCAGCGTTCGGGGTGTTCGCAGACCAAGCGCGTCGAGGTTTACCGAATTCAGCGGTTCGACGTCGTCGGTCGTGTACTTGTCGCGCGGCCGGTTGGCGGTGGCCAGCTTGCTGGGCAAGGCGATTGCGCCGTCCTGCCCCGACGGCTTGCACAGGTTGGTATCGGCCGCGACCGGCGCCATCGGGGCAAGGCTGTAGGTCAACAGAATCGTGGCCAACAGCGCGGCAAGTTCGCCAGCGCGGAACCTCATACCCGATCGCGCCACCGGCATAACGCCTCGGCGTCGGTCAGGTCGTAGTCCGGGCCGTTGACGCCAACCGTGAGCAGTGTGACGCCGAGGGCGGCCAGCCCTTCGGCGTCGGCGATCAGCCCCCCGTCTGCTGCGTTGACTCCAGCGGAGCGCTCGATGGTATTGGGATCGCGACCGACCGCGGCGCAGTGTTCGGCGAGCACCTCAGCGGCCTGCGGATAGCTGTCGATGGTGGTGAACCCGTGCCAGATGTCGCCGTACTGAGCGACCAGTCGCAGCGTCTTCTTCGGGCCCTTTCCGCCGATCAGCAGCGGGATGTCGCGCGTCGGTGCCGGGTTCAGCTTGGCCAGCCGTGAGTTGATCCGCGGCAACGCCTCGCCCAGATCGTCGAGCCTGCGCCCGACGGTGCCGAAGTCGTAGCCGTACTCGTCGTAGTCCTTCTCTTTCCAGCCCGATCCGATACCCAGGATCAGCCGGCCGTCGGAGATGTGGTCGACGGTGCGGGCCATGTCGGCCAGCAGCTCGGGATTGCGGTAGGAGTTGCAGGTCACCAAGGCGCCGATCTGGATGCGCGAGGTCTGTTCGGCCCAGGCCGCGAGCATCGTCCAGCATTCGTAGTGCGGACCGTCGGGATCGCCGTAGAGCGGAAAGAAGTGGTCCCAGTTGAACGCAATGTCGACGCCGATGTCTTCGCAGCGCCGCACCGCGTCGCGCAGATTGTTGTAGTCGGTGGTGTGCTGGGGCTGCAGCTGAATGCCGATGCGAATCGGCCGGTCGGAAGAAGTCATGCCTTCCACCGTAGGCGCGGCGCTATGCGGGATAAGCTCAGCGGCGGACGTCCTTCGTGTAGGAGCTGCATATGTCCAGTACCGCGGCCGACAGCATCGCCGGCGTCGTCATCCCCGATACACCGTTGGTGCGTGCGATCACCGCTCACATCCGAGACGCCGAGGACGACCTGCTGTTCAACCATTCCCGCCGCGTGTTCCTGTTCGGGGTGCTGCAGGGCCGTCGCCGCGGACTGCAGCCGAACCTGGAGTTGCTGTACGCCGGAGCGATGTTTCACGACATCGGGCTCACCCAGCGCTACCGCAGCTCCGCGCTGCGCTTCGAGGTCGACGGCGCCAACGCGGCGCGGGATTTCCTGCTGGAGCACGGCGTCGGCGATGCCGATGCTGGCAAAGTGTGGCTGGGCATCGCGCTGCACACCACCCCCGGCGTGCCGGAGTTTCTGGCACCCGAGACCGCGTTGGTGACAGCGGGCGTCGAGACCGATGTGCTCGGGATCGGCCGTGACGACCTGCCTCCCGAGGTCATCGCAGACGTCACCGCCGCGCACCCGCGGCCCGATTTCAAGCGACAAATCTTGGCGGCCTTCAACGACGGCATGAAGCACCGTCCCCAGACCACGTTCGGGACGTGCAACGCCGATGTGCTCGAGCGCTTCGACCCGACGTTTGCCCGCGACAACTTCGTCGACACCATCCTGGGCAACAGCTGGCCCGAGTAGGACGCTCAGTCGCCGGCGAGCACGCCCCGCAGGATCTCGGTCAGCACCAACGGCTGATCGCTTTGCACGGAATGCCCGGAATTGTCGACGATGCGCACTCCGCGGAATTGTTGTGCACGCCGGGCCAATTCGTCGGCGTCCTCGTCGGTGACGAAACCCGACGTGCCGCCCCGCACCAGCCTGACCGGCACCGACAACCCGGCGAAGTCGTCCCACAGGCTGTCGAAGTCGGGGATCTTGCGGATGTTGTCGTAGCGCCATGTCCAGTTACCGTTGTCAAGTCGGCGGGAGTTGTGAAAGACACCGCGCCGCAACGATTTCGGGTCGCGGTGTGGCGCCGCGGCGGTGGTCTTCTCCAGGATTTCGGCGAAGCTGGGAAACTCCCGGTCGCCGGCCACCAGCGCGACCGTGCCCTGCTGCTCGGTGGTCAGCTCCGCGTACCGGCGCAACGATGACGGGGTGACGTCGACGAGGACGAGCTCGCGCACCAGGTGCGGCGCGACCGCGCCCAGCCCGATCGCGGTCAGCCCGCCCAGCGACATGCCGACGATCAGGTCGGCGTTTGGAGCGAGCTCGCTCAGCACCGGCGCCACCGCGGCGGCGTTGTTCTGTGGTGAGTAGTCGCCGTCCTCGCGCCACGCCGAATGCCCGTGGCCGGGCAGATCCACGGCCAGCGCCGGCACCCCCAGACCCGCGATCACGGTGTCCCAGGTGTGCGCGTTCTGCCCGCCGCCGTGCAAGAACACCACCCGCGGCGCGGCATCACCCCACTGCAGCGCGCTGATGCCGGCTTTGTCGATTCGACGCACGTCGGGCAGCGGACCCGTCACGCCGGCCTGCTCGGCGTTCTCGGGCAGCAGCGCGAACTCGGACAGCCCAACCAGTTCATCATCGGAGATGTCAGCCACGGGATCTGACACTAGAGGACATACCGACGGCGAATGCCGCGAAAACGGTCCCACATCGCGGCGGCGCGTTCGGCCTCGGTGACGATGGTGGTGTCGGAGGGCAGGGCGCCGAGCAACTGGTCGTGGCGGACCACGCGGGTGTCTAGCACGGCCGGGCGGCCCTCGAGCATGTGACGGTAGGTCAGATTGCCGCGTTGGAAGCCCTGGGTGTCCAACCAGTTGTGCACGCCGGGATCACGGTGAGCCATAACCAGGCGGATCCGGCCGTCGGCGTCGGCGGCGGTCCGGCTCGGGGTGTAGCTGACCGGCCGGTAGAGGTAGTCCATGCTGTTGAAGAACACGCCCATGTTGGTCAGCATCCACAGCCCGTCGTGGGCGTCGAACTCGACGATCAGCGCGTCGTCGGGGCCCAACTCCCAGTACATGTTGGCCGCGGCCCGGCCGCGTTTGGTGTCCGCGCCGGTCGCGTCCACATGCGGGAAGGTGTTCGGGCGGTCGGCGTTCACGCCGCCGTAGGCGAACGGGAACTCCGGCCAGTCCGACATCAGGCCGGTGACGAAGTCGCCCGCCCAGCTCATGGCCTCGACCATGGTCCCGACGGTGGGCAACGGCTTGGGCGCGGACATGTCGATCCGCTCGATCCGGATCTGCGCCGGTAGCTCGTCCCAGCGGTCGAACCCCTGCCTGATGAACAGTTTTCGCGAGTCGGGTGTGGTGGGCAGCCAATTCGGACCCTGCTGGGCACCGCCGATGTACAGCTCGAACTGGCCGTCGTCGCCGACGTCGAGTTGCCCGCCGACGATGTTGGCTTCTGGTGTGTCACCGAAAGGTTCGTGCAGCACGCCGGGGCCGGGGGTGCGATTGCCCTGCACGGTGACATTGAAGAAGCGCGCGGTGCCGCGGCTGCCGGTCAGCCGATACGTCGATCGTCCGTCGATCCAGGCCTGCTGGTAGGTGAAGTCGCCGCAGTCGCCGCCGAGCTTGCGGGTCGGGCCACAGAATTCGTGCAGCGCCGGGTAGCGGGTGTCGCGGGTTTCCAGCGCCAGATCGAAGGCCTGGCCTAAGTTTTGGGTGAGGAACCGGAACGCGTCGACGCGTTGCAGCGCGGTATCGGCGTTGGCGTCCTTGAACACGTGCTCGCCGGCGGTTTGCAGCTGCGCGCAGAACGCCGTCCACGCCGACTGGAGCGCGGCGTCGTCGGGCCCATCTCCGTATGCCATTCAGGCACCAAGCCTGTCGAGCATCCCGCTGACGACATCGCAGGCCCGTCGGGTGGACTCCAACCGCCCCTCCTCGTCGATGCGAGGACCGATCAACTCCAGGTCGAATCCGTGCGCGTAACCGCCGGCCAGAGCTTGGGCGACGAAAGCCTCAAGCGGAATCGCCCCGTCTCCCGGCACCGCTCTGGCAGGTAGGGCACGATCTCCTAGCACGTAATCGCTCAACTGGATGAGTTCGGTTCGCGGCAGGGCGCGCTGGACCAGCGCCTCGAAATCGGCTTCTGCCCAACAGTGAAACACGTCGATGCAGATACCCAGTCCGCCCATCTCGGCCAGGGTGACGGTGTCGCGCAACGTATGTGCGAGATGAATGTCTGCGTACAGGCTGGAGGCACACTCGATCGCCAGGCCCACGCCCACCTGCTCGGCATGCGCCACGCACGGGGCGATCGTGGCGCAGAACCGTTCGGCGGCCTGCTCCCACGTGAGGACACCGCGACCCCCGGTGAGCAAGTAGACGGTGCGGACCCCGACCTGCGCGGCGGCGTCAATCACGGTGGACAGCGCCTCCCGCGCGGATTGCGGGTCGCCGCTGAGGCGACCGCCGGCGAAAATATGGGTAACCGCCTCCACGCGATAAGTGTTGCGCTGCAGAAATTGTGGAAATGCCGGATCGAGCAGTTGATCGCCCAGGATGCTCAACCGCGATACGCCCAGCGCTGCCCAATGGGCGGCGAGGTCGGTTAGCGGCTCACCGTAAAAGGTGACGTTGTGCACCGACAGTCGTTGGTGGGTCACGCCCGGTTCTCGATCTCGATGCCGAATCGTTCACGGAACGGCCGGAATTCCTCATGCAGCGCGTCGAGGTTCTCGCCGATGTCGGTCAGCAGCTTCGTGGAATACCGGAATTTGCCGTGCCGGTCGCCGCGGTTGTCGGCCAGATAGTCGCGCATCGCCGAGTCGGCCTCCGCCGTCAACTCCCGGCCGCTGAACGCGTAGTAGCGTCGCACCGTCGCGACCTGGTCGGCGATGAAGTCGGTGTAGCGGACGTGCAGGATCCGCGGATCGTCGACCATCGGGTTGCGCATTGTGTTGGCGATGCTGGCGCGGGTCATCTCGAGGTGCTTCTTGGCCTCGGCGTGCAAGTCGACGGGCCCCACGATGCCGTCCATGATGTCGGCCATCATCATCGTGCGCGACGCGGCGACCTGCACCGGGTCGCGGTGCAGCCACACCAGCGTCGCGTCGGGATAGGTCTCGAA
>Ga0302325_10004628_pt1 | contig 31697 bp, 31 predicted proteins | sample Palsa_T0_2_FD_201948 | JGI IMG/M metagenome (GOLD analysis project Ga0302325, IMG submission 201948) | Peat permafrost microbial communities from Stordalen Mire near Abisko, Sweden - Palsa_T0_2 | ecosystem: Environmental > Terrestrial > Soil > Palsa > Peat permafrost | place: Sweden: Abisko... | reverse complement strand
AGCCGGGCGGCGCTCATGCCGACCGGGTGGCCGAGGGCGATGGCGCCGCCGTTGACGTTGACCCGGTCCAGGGCAATGCCGAGGTCGCGGGCCGAGGCCAGGGCCACCGCGGCGAAGGGTGGTGTCCGGCCGCACCCCCTCGTCATCCTCGACGAGAACATCGCCGCCGCGGCCGGATACGGTGACCGGCACGATCTCCTCCGCCAGCCGCCCGGCCTTGATCGCGGCCGACGCCCGGGCGTGCGACTCGGCCGCGAACGCGTCCTGGTCGGGCCGGGCGATCCCGAACCGGGCCTGGTCGCGGTCGGTCGCCGCGCCCATCGAGATCCCCTCGAACCCGCAGATCAGCGCGTCCCTATCGAGCGCGTCCATCAGCACCGCGGCGCCGTAGCGAGTGCCGCGCCTGGCGCCGGGCAGCAGGTGCGGCGCGTTCGACATCGACTCCATCCCGCCCGCCACGACCACCTCGCTCTGGCCGGTGGCAATCTGCTGCGCGGCCTGCGCGATCGCCGCCAGGCCGGACAGGCACGCCTTGTTCACGGTCGTGGCCGGAACGCTCATCGGGACACCGCCCGCGGCCGCCGCCAGCCGGGCCGGGTTGGGGCCGGCGCCCGCCTGCACGACCTGGCCCATGATCACCGCGTCGGCCTGGTCACCGGTAATCCCGGCCCGCTCGAGCGCGGCGCCGATCGCCCAGCCGCCCAGTTCCGGCGCTGACAGGGGCGATAGCGAGCCGAGCAGCCGGCCGATGGGGGTGCGTGCTCCGGCGACGATAACGGGCTGCCGCATGGGGATCTCATCTCTCCTTGTGTCTGTTCCTGCTGTTGCGCGGGTATGCGGTCGGCGTCACGGGACGACGATCACCGTGCAGCCGGAGCGCCTCGCGAGCCGGCCCGCCACCGAGCCCGCGAAGTAGTGCCAGCAGCGCGCCGGCGCGCCGATCACCAGCGCGTCCGCGCCGAGCTCGGCCGCCGCGGCCGCGAGCTCCCTGGCCCTGCTCCCGTGCCGGGCGCGCACGTGCACGCTGAGGTCGGCCGCGTCGGCGACCTGGTCAAGCTCGGCGAGCAGCCAGCGCTCCATTGCCTCGAGATCGGACGGCGGGGCCACCATGTGCCCGGTCAGCGGGTCGCTGCGGACGGCGGGCGGGAGCACGTGCACCACGAGCAGCGGGCGCCCGCTCCGCCGGGCCAGGCCCGCCGCGTAGGCGAGGGCGTTGCGCGCGGAGGGCGAGCCGTCGTAGCCGGCGATAACCGGGTGGCGTGGCGCCGGACGGTCCCTAGCCCCGCTCACGGTCCGGCAGCAGCCCCGGGCAGGCCGGCCGTCTCGTCCAGGCCCACCAGCCCGGCCGTCTCGGCGGCGCCCTCGGCGAGCTCCTCGACGACCGGCTCGGCGGGGTGCAGGTAGCGCTTGCCCCGGAGGGCGGAGGCGACGACGGCGATCGCGGTCGCGATGGCGGCGAAGGTGAACGCCAGGTGCAGGCCGGTGGCGAACGGCTGCTCGATGAGACTGGGGAAGAACGAGCGGCCGGTGAGGTAGGCGACCTGGCTGCGGGACAGGTGGTCGAGCGCCCCGGTCGGGCCGAGCAGCTGCTGGACCGGGTTGAAGCCGAGGAAGGCGGAGAACAGCACGCCGATCGGCGGCTCGCTCGCCACGATATGGGCGGCGCTCGGCGACACCCCGGCCGCGACCAGTCCCTTGTAGAGGTGGGTCGGCAGCCGGGACGCGAGCCCGAGGGTGACGACCGTGAAGAACAGCCCCATCGACAGCACGGTGGCCGAGTTCTGGAACGTGTTGAGCATCCCGGCCCCGGCCCCGCGCTGGTCGGCCGGGAGGCTGTTCATGACCGAGGCCTGGTTCGGGGAGAAGAAGAGCCCCATGCCGACGGCGAACAGGAAGATGAGCAGCGCGAACCAGAGGTAGCTGAAGTTGATCGGCAGCAGCTCGAGGAGCAGGAACGACGCCATCGAGACGAGGAGGCCCGCGGTGGCGAGCACCCGGGCGCCGTAGCGGTCGGACATGATTCCCGAGACCGGGCCGAGCAGCAGGAACCCGATCGTCAGCGGCACCATGTAGATGCCGGCCCACAGCGGCGTCTGGCTGAAGCTGTAGCCGTGCTGCGGCAGCCAGATGCCCTGCAGCCAGATGATCAGCATGAACTGCATGCCGCCCCGGCCCAGGGCGCCGAGCAGGCCGGCGATGTTCCCGGCGGTGAATGCCCGGATCCGGAACAGGTCCAGGCGGAACATCGGCTCGGGCACCTTCGTCTCCACCCAGCCGAACAGGATCAGCACCGCGATACCGCCGAAGATGCCGGCCAGCACCCACGGATTGGACCACCCGGTGGGGCTCCCCCCGTACGGGAGCAGCGAGTAGACGATCCCGGTCAGCAGCGCGATCAGCCCGATCGCGAACAGCGCGTTGCCGAGCCAGTCGATCTTGGCCTGGATGCGGATGCCGTTGTCGCGGAGCTTGAGGTAGGCCCAGACCGTGCCGAACAGGCCGAACGGCACCGACACCAGGAACACCAGACGCCACTCGATGGGGGCGAGCACGCCGCCGAGGATGAGCCCGACGAACGACCCGCCCACCGCGGCGATGCCGTTGATCCCCATCGCCTTGCCCCGCTCGTTCTGCGGGAAGGCGTCGGTCAAGATCGCGGTGGAGTTGGCGAACAGGAACGCGCCGCCGACGCCCTGGAAGACCCGCATGATGATGATCCACAGCGCCCCGGCCGGCCCGGTGAGCCAGGTCACCGAGAGCAGGATCGAGAACACCGTGAATACGGCGAAACCCAGGTTGTACATCTTGACCCGGCCGTAGATATCGCCGACGCGCCCGAGGCTGACCACCAGCACGGCGGTGACCAGCGTGAACCCCATGAACACCCAGAGGAAGTACGAGGTGTTCGACGGCACCAGCGGGTTAAGGCTGATGCCGCGAAACAACGCCGGCAGGGAAATCAGCAAGATCGACTGGTTGATGGTGACCATCAGGATGCCCAGCGTGGTGTTCGACAAGGCGATCCACTTGTAATTCCGGCCCCTGCCGTCAGAGGCCGGATTGTCATCCAGCGTGCGTTCCCCGGCCGCCATGCGCGCTCCTCGTGCTCCGTGGTTGGTTTATCTCAGCGCGGCGCGGTTCACCGGACGAGCGGGTCGCGCGGCAGGCCGAGGATCCGCTCCGCGATCACGTTGCGGGTGATCTCCGACGTGCCGCCGGCGATGCTGAGGCAGCGGTCAAACAGGTACTCGAAGCTGATGCGCTCTTCCGCGCCGGTGACGCCGGCCGGCCCCGCCACCCGCAGGGCGAGCTCGGTGACGCGCTGGGCGTGCTCGGCCGACAGCAGCTTGGTCACGTTGCCCTCGGGGCCGGGGCCCGACCCGATCACGGCCCGCGTCACCTGGCGGAGGTTGATGACCCGCATGGCCTGCTCCTCGACGATGAGCCTGCCGATCGCGCGCACGTTCTCGGTGTCGGACGCTCCGTACCTCGTCGCGAGCTCGAGGAGCTCGAGCGCCGACACTCCCTCGCGGGAGCCGCCGCCGATGGTCACCCGCTCGTTGCCGAGGGTGGCGCGGGCCACCCGCCAGCCGTCGTTGACGTCGCCGACCACGTCGGCGTCGGGGATGAACACGTCGGTGATGAAGACCTCGTTGAAGAGGGCTTCGCCGGTGATCTCCCGGAGCGGGCGCACCTCCACGCCGGGGTCGGTCAGGTCGATGACCATCGCGGTGATGCCCTTGTGCTTGGGCGCGGCGGGGTCGGTGCGGATGGTGGCGAGACCCCGGTTGCTGTTCTGCGCGCCGCTCGTCCAGACCTTCTGGCCGGTGACCCGCCAGCCCCCGTCGACCTTCACGCCCCGGGTCTGCACCGCGGCGGCGTCCGAGCCGGCGTTGGGCTCGCTGAACAGCTGGCACCAGTAGTACTCACCGAGCAGGCTCGGCCGCACCCACCGGTCGATCTGCTCCTGACTGGCGGTCTGGGTCAGGGTCAGCAGGACCCATCCGCCGATGCCGAGCACGGGCGTCTCGACGTCGGCCAGCTCCTCGTCGATGACGAGCTGCTCGACCGGCCCGGCGGCGCGGCCGAACGGCTTGGCCCAGTGCGGCACGAGGTAGCCGGACTCCGCGAGCAGCGCGCGCCGCTCGGTCTGAGGGGTCTGCCGGTAGCGGGCGAGGAACGCGCGCGCTTGCTCCCGGTACTCCCCCGCCTCAGGCGGCAGGTCGACCGCGTACTGGCGGCGGACCCCGGCGCCGGCCAGCGCGTACACGTCGCCGTCGGCGTCGCCCGCCGCCGCGACGACGGCGGACAGGGCAGCGGCCCGGCGCAGGTACAGGTGGGCATCGTGCTCCCAGGTGAAGCCGATGCCGCCGAAGAGCTGGATCGCCTGCTGCGCGGCTGCCCGGTAGTTCGGCACCGCGAAGCTGGCCGCCGCGGCCGCGGCGAGCGCGGCCTCCTCGGCGCCCGCCGCGCCCCGGCTCGCGTCCCAGGCGAGCGCGGTCGCGAGCTCGACGCCGACGAGCATGTTGGCCAGGTGATGCTTGACCGCCTGGAAGCCGCCGATGGTTCGGCCGAACTGCTCGCGCACCTTGGCGTAGTCGAGCGCGGCGTCCAGGCACGCGCGGGCACCGCCGGCCGCCTCCGCCGCCGCGAGCGAGCGGAACAGCGAGGTGCCCAGCCGGGCGGCCCCCGGCAGGATTGCCTCAGCCGCCGGGCGCAGCCCGCTGACCCTCACTCCCGCCAGCCCGAGCGACGGGTCGATCCCGGTGACCGGCTCGACCATCGCCGCCGGGTCGGCGGCGTCGAGGATGACCAGGTCCTCCCCCACCCGCAGGAGCAGGACGCTCGCCCAGCGGCCGCCGAGCACCGCCGGCACGGTGCCGTCAATGACACCGTCGGCGTGCCGAGACAGGCCCGCCGCCAGGCCGAGCCCGGCCGGCCCGGTGCCGTCCGCCAGTCCGGGCAGATGACGCTCGCGCTGGTCGGCGTTACCGGCCTCGGCCACGATGGCCGACGCGGTGACGGTGGCGAGGAACGGGCCAGGCGACACCGCGTAGCCGAGCTCATCGGTCACCACCGCCAGCTCGGCCAGGCCGAACCCGGAGCCGCCGAGGCTCTCCGGCAGGTGCAGGCCGAGCCAGCCGAGGTCGGCGATCTGCTTCCACCCTCCGGGCAGCGCCGGGCTGTCGGTGTCAAGGGCCCGACGCGCCTCGTCTCGCAGCTGCCGGCCGGCCGCGAACGAGCGGACCACGTCGCCGAGCGAACGGTGGTCATCGGTGATGGCGAGAGCCATGATCCGCCTCCTCATGATGATCGGCACCGGTCCGTGCCGAAGCATCCTGAATATATTACAGTAATGCATACTGGCGCTAGTGTCCGGCTCGTCGAGGGCGGGGCGCGAAGGCGTTTCACTTCCTCAGAAGGGACCCCCGTGTCCGACCCGTCGAATGCCATTACCGTCACAGGAACGGCCCAGCGTCAGGCCTGGCTCAGCCGCGTCCTGCCACCCGTCGAGGAGGTCAGGCCCGGCCTGTGGTCGATCCCGACCGTGTTCCCCGACAACCCGCTGCGCTACGTGCTGAGCTACGCGGTTCCGCACGACGGCGGCGTCGCCCTGGTGGATACCGGGTGGCCGTGCGAGGACGCCTGGGACGGGCTGGTGTCCGGGCTCGGCCAGGCCGGGTGGGATATCTCCGACGTCCGCGCGGTGCTCGTCACCCACGGCCACGCCGACCACTTCGGCCTGGCCAGGAGGATCCGCGAGGTCAGCGGCGCCTGGATCGCCATGCACGAAGCGGACGCGCGGCGGGAGGCTGACTTCCCCGGGCCGCAGGCCCATCAGCGACTCGACGGCGAGTGGATCGTCCGCCGGGGCGGACGGCCGAGCGACCTGGCCAGCATCCAGCCGCAGGGACGCCCGCCGGGGATGTTCCCTGAGTTCCGGGTGACGGCCGACCGCTTCCTGGCCGACGGCGACCGTCCGCTCGGCGCCGGCTCGGCCCTCGCCGCCATCTGGACGCCCGGACACACGCCGGGCCACGTCTGCTTCTACGACGGCGAGCGGAACCTGATGCTGACCGGCGACCACATCCTGCCGCGGATCACGCCCAACATCAGCCCCTTCCCCGACGTCACCGACGACGTGCTCGGCGAGTACCTCTCGTCACTGCAACTGCTCGCCCAGTACGCCGACGCGGAGGTGCTGCCGGCCCACGAGTACCGGTTCGCCGGCCTCGCCCAGCGGATCAGCGATCTGCGCAAGCACCACGACGCCCGCCTGGCCGAGGTGATCGACGTCATCCGGGCCGACCCCGGCGCCGACTCCATGGCCGTCGCGGCCGGACTGCACTGGAGCCGGCCCTGGTCGCAGATGCAGGGCATGCCCCGCCGCTTCGCCCTCGGCGAGGCCTACGCTCACCTGGTTCACCTCGAGCGCACCGGCCGCGTCGTCAACAAGGGCACCGACGTCGACAGCTGGCACCTTGCCAATTCCGGAGACTAGGCGCGCTCGTCTTGCTCTGCCAGCAGGACCTCGAACCCGCAGATCAGCCGGCCGACGCCGAAGGCATAGTCCTCGTCGCTGGTACCCGCGAGCGGGTACTGCGCGAGCAGCGCCTCCAGGATCGGCATCGATTTCCAGTCGGCGATGCGTCGGCTGCGGCTGTCGAGCGTCGGCGTGTTGCTCAGCCGCAGGATGCGATCGTGGATGACGTTGCCGCGGGTGTAGACCGAGATCGCGTTGTACGCGTGAAAGGCGTTGTCCGGGGTGAAGCCCTGCGCGATCATCAGCGCGAGGAGCGCCTCCTCGAACTCGAAGATCCGCCGGGTGGCGTCGCGGCTGTAGGTCGAGGTGCGGATCTGCATGAGGTCAAGGGCCGTCGCGTCCGCGCGGAAGAACTCCCGCGACGCGGCAAAGTGATCGCGGAGCGCCTGCTGCCACGTCTCGCCCGGGGTCAGCGGCGGCATTGCGTGCACCCACCGGTCGACCGAGACATCGGTCATCGCGTTGAGCAGTTCTTCCTTCTTCCGGAAGTACCAGTAGATGCTGGTCACGCCGACGTTCAGATGCCGGGCGAGCTCGGGCATGCTGAGCTTGTCGAGCGAGATGCCTTCGGCGACCTCGAAGGCGCCCTTGATGATGTCCTCCGCGCTCAGCGAGCCGCGCAGCCGACGTGTCCGCTGACCGCCGTCCGTGGACTGGGCCTTGGGCAACTCCGTCTCCTTGCCTGCCTGGCCGCGCCGTCTGCGCGATGGCCGCCTATGGAGGGGGATGATATCCGCTACCGGCGCAAGGCCACGCTAACGACGCGAAATGATTACCAGTATGCTTTACTGTAATGCATACCGCTGTGACATCCCAGGGAGGGTCAGTGACACGGCCAGTTGAGACTCCGCCGGTTCGGCCGGCGCCGGATGGCCTGACGTCCTTCTACTGGGACCGGGCAAGGGAGCACCGGCTGCACATCCAGCGGTGCGACGACTGCCATCGATTCCAGCATCCACCCGAGCCGATCTGCCACCACTGCCTCTCCTTCAGCCTGGGTGACGACGAGGTCTCCGGCCGGGGCACGATCTACAGCTTCGAGATCGCCACCCAGGCTTTCCACCCGTCGTTCGCGGCCAAGATCCCGTTCGTGATCGCGGTCGTGGAGCTCGCCGACCAGCCCAATCTGAAGCTGATCACCAACATCGTCGGGGTCGATCCGGACTCCGCCGCCATCCAGGTCGGCGCCGAGGTTGAGGTCAGCTGGCAGGACCTCGACGACGAATTCACCCTGCCGGTGTTCCGGCTGACGGCCCAGGAGGCGTAAGACGTGGCAGGCAGGCAGCGGGTCGCGATCGTAGGGGTCGGCTACTCGACGGTGGGGCGCAATACCGGGCTCTCGCTTGACGCGCTGACCGCCCAGGCCTCCGTCGCGGCGATGGCCGACGCCGGCGTGACGCCGAGGGACATCGACGGGGTCGCGGTGCACAGCTTCCCCCACCAGTACGTGTCCGCGACGCACACCGCGGCTATGCTCGGCATCCCCGACCTGGCGTTCTACTCCGGCTCGGTGGACGGCGCGGCCTACGCGGTGGCGGCCATGCACGGGATCGCCGCGGTCGCGTCCGGCTCGTCGGAGATGTGCCTGACCTTGCGGACCGTCCACCGGTCGGGCGCGGCCGGCGGCACCGCTCTCCTCGGCGGCGACGGCGGCGGCGTAGGCGGGAACTTCCAGTTCAGCATGCCCTACGGCTCGTTCACCGGGTCGCACTTCGCCGGGCTCTACATGCGGCGGCACATGGCGCAGTACGGAACCAAGGAGGAGGACTTCGGCGCGTTCGCGGTGGCCCAGCGCGAGTACGCGATCAGGAACCCGGCCGAGTCGTTCTTCCACGAGCCGTTGACGATCGAGGAGTACATGAACTCCCGCTACATCGCCAAGCCGCTGCACCTGCTCGACTGCGACTACCCGGTCGACTCGTCCTCGGCGCTGATCTTCACCACCGAGGAGCGGGCCCGCGACCTGCGGCAGAAGCCGGTGTTCTTCGAATCGTGGGCGAGCGGGACCACCGCCGAGGCTGACTTCAGCCTGGTCGAGGACATGACCCGCTCGTCGCCGTTCATGGCGGCCAGGCGGATGTGGTCAAAGACCGACCTCAAGCCGTCCGACGTGGGCGTGGCCGGGCTTTACGACGGGTTCTCCTTCATCGCCCTGCAGTGGCTCGAGGCGCTCGGGTTCTGCGGCGAGGGGGAGAGCGGACCGTTCGTCGCGGCGGGCGGCACCCGGCCGGACGGGATCATCCCCACCAACACCGACGGCGGCGCCTGCAACGTGGGGCGGCGGCACGGGGCGAACTTCTTCATCGAGGTGACCAGGCAGCTGCGCGGCACGGCGGGCGACCGGGCGCTGCCGAGAAAGCCGACCGTCGGCGTGGCCGCCAACGCGGTCGGCGGCTTCTCCGGCTGCGCGCTGCTGACCGCCGAGTTAGGCGGGCGGCCTGGCCGCCCGCAGGGCGGCGACACCGGTGCCCCAGGAGTGGATGCGCGCCCAGAACTCCTGGCGGGTATCGGCGAAGTTATGCATGTGGGCCATCCGCGGGCAGACGAACACGGTGATGTCAGGCGAGCTTCGGTAGGCGGAGGGCTCGAGCCACGGAGTGGGGACGACATCACGCTCGCCCCCCGCGACCAGCACCGGCACCGTGATCGAGGCCGCCTCGGTGGCGACCGTCCCCGGCGCGACCATGTAGATTCCGCAGGCCGGGGTCGACGGCGACCGCCAGGGTGGCAGCGGGCCGTCGTACCCGTCGGCAGCGGCGTTCATGTCGGCCGCGACGATGCCGGCCGGCTCGGTGTCCCAGTGGAAGGCCCAGGCGAAGGGATGCTCGGGCGCCTCCGCCCCGTCGTCCGGTGCCGCGCCGTGGCCGCCAGGAGATGCGGCGGCGGCGAGCGCCGCCTGGTTGAGCACCGTCGGGGTCGTGAGGCCGCTGCCGCGCAGCAGCCAGGGCCAGCCGATCGGCGGGGTGCCCGGCCTGCTCGGCACGAGCGTGTGGATCGCGCTGAAGCCGAGCGCGGCGACGCCGTCGAAGGTCCGGTGCTGGCCCTGCAGGACGATCGTGAAGCAACCGCCCATCGACTGCCCCAGGCCGAGCGTGGTCGCGCCGGTCACCGGCGGGTATCCGTCGAGCAGGGTGCCCGACTCCAGCGCCGCCAGCACCGCGGCGACGGTCGCCTTATTGCCGCGGGCGATGTTCTCGTAGGTCAGGACGTCCCCGTCCGGGGCGGTCGCATCGCCGAAGCCGAGCGAGTCGCACGAGACGAAGATCCAGCCTCGGGCGGCATGCCAGCCGGCCTGGCCGGAGCCGCCCGAGTCCGTTCCGACCGGGGCGGCCTCGGCCCGAAGGTCGAGCGTGTAGTAGCGGCGGGAGTAGCCGCCGCCGGGGAACGCGAAGCACACCACCGGCGGGCTGGCGAGCGCGTCGGCCGGGGGCAGGTGCACCGTCGCCGCGGTGCGCGCGGGCATCCCGATGCCGGCCTCCGCGGTCACGTCAATGACCAGCTCGACCGGCTCCGGAACCGGGGCGGGCAGTACTGACGTCACGCTCGTCCTCCTCCTGCGGTTGCGCTCTTGATCGCGGTGCCGGGGCCAGCGGCGGGAGCCCGGGTCGTCGGCGGACGGCCCGGGCTCCGGGGTCAGCTGCTGCCGGTGGTCAATCCGGCGACCGCCTGGCCGCACATCGGCGTGCCGGAGACCGGGATGAACTTCGTGCCCTCCAGCTGCGCGGCGAAGATGCAGCCGGCCGCGCCGGCTCCGCCCGCGTCCTGGTTGAGGTTGCTGAAATTGACTGCGCCCGGTGAGAGCAGACCGTCGGCGTTGAAGTCATGGACGTTGCGCAGCGCGGTCATGAATGACTTCTGGGTCACGTTCGTCCCGGCCGCCTTCAGGCCCGCGGCGACAGCGGCGGTGGCGATGTACGCCTCCTGCTCGGCGAAGGTCGGCGTGCTGGTCACGCCCACCTTGGCCAGCGCCGCCGCCATCTGCTGGGTGGCGGCGGTGTTGGCCTCGATCGGCTGGCCGACGGAGGAGAACATGTAGCCCTGCCCCGCCTGGACCGCGGCCGAGGAGGCGAGCAGGTCGCCGCCGTAGCCGGTGGACAGCAGTGCCACCTTGAGCTTGACGCCCAGTTGCTTCAGCGCGCCGAGCAACGCGAACCCGGTGCTCACGACCACCGGCAGCACGATCCCGTTGACGCCCGCCTTCTGCATGGCCAGCGCGATGGGGCCGACGTCGGTCGAGCCCACGGGAATCTGAGTGTTGAGGTAGCCGTCCTTGAGCCCGGCGGCGGTGCAGGACTTCACCACGGACACGGCCGACGGGCCGGCGGTGGCGTTCGGGTAGCCGACGGCGCCGCAGACGGTGACGCCATGCGCCTTCATGAACTGTCCGATCGCCGAGTTGACCGTGTTGTAGTCGGTCACGCCGGTCGACGCGAACAGGTTGGTGTTGGTGGCGACGTTCCACTCGGGACCGTCGAACGCGCCGCCGATCGCCGGGACTCCCTGCTGCAGCAGGTAGGGCTCGGCGCCGGAGAACGCCGCCGAGTCGTCCACGACCGCGAAGACGCCGTCGCGCTGCACGAGTTCCTGCGCGGCGGTCTGCGCGCCGGTGATGGTCGACGTGGTGTCCGCGACGACATAGGAGAGCTTGTGGCCGTTGATGCCGCCGTTGGCGTTCACCATGTCGACGTAGGCCTCGATGCCCTTCTCCGAGCTGGTGAAGCTGGAGGAGAACGGGCCCGTCAGGTCGGTGATCAAGCCAAGCTTGATTACCGAGGCCGCGGTCGTCCCGCCGCCAGGGGTGGTCCCGCCGCTGGCGGCCGACGAGCTCGGCGAGCTGCTGCTGCAGGCCGCGACCCCGGCGCTCACGAGGGCGACGGCGGTCGCCATCGCGATAACGGTTCTTCTTTTTCTTATTGTCATGGTGAGCTCTCCGATACCGGTTGATGAATGCGCGATCTGAGGTCGGGAATGAAGGGGGTTCAGTCGCCGCTGGCGTCGGCGCTCTCGCCCAGGTAGCGTGCGAGGATCTCCCGGTCGGCCGCGCCCGGCGCTCCCTGCCAGGCCACCTGTCCGCGGGACAGCAGCACGCACTGATCGGCGAAGGCCAGCGCCCGGTGCACGAACTGCTCGATGATGATCATCGTGACGCCCGCCGCCTTCAGCCGGCCGAGCGAGTCGAACACCATGTCGACCATCTTGGGCGCCAGGCCGAGCGACATCTCGTCGGCGATGATCAGCTTGGGGCGGGTGACCAGGCCGCGGGAGAGCGACAGCATCTGCTGCTCGCCGCCCGACAGCAGCCCGGCCCGGGTCGAGCGCCGGGCGGCCAGGTTGGGGAACAGTTCCAGGGCGTCATCGATCGCCTGGCGGCGAACGGCCCGCGGCAGCAGGTCCGCCGCCATCTGGATGTTCTCGGTGACGGTGAGGGCGGGAAAGATCCCGCGCCCCTCGGGGAGGTAGACGATGCCGCCCCGGCGGACCCGGTAGGCGGGCCAGCGGGTGATGTCCTTCCCGTCGAAGGTGATCGTGCCGCGCCCGGCCGGCACCAGCCCGCTGACGGTCCGCGCGAGGGTTGACTTGCCGGCGCCGTTGGCGCCCAGGACCGCGACGACATCCCCGGTCCGCAGCGTCAGCGACACGTTCGAAAGGGCCAGCGCCGGGCCGTACCGTACCTGGAGCTCCTCGACCCGCAGCAGCGTCTCCGCAGCGGTCATCACGCCACCTCCCCTTGCTCGGCCGGGTCTTCCTCGCCGAGGTAAGCCGCCTTGACCGCCGGGTCGGCCCGGATCTGGTCGGGCGTGCCCGCCGCGATCTTGACGCCGAAGTCCAGCACGTGCACCTGATCGCACAGGCCGAGCACGATCGACATGTCGTGCTCGACCAGGAGCAGCGAGACCCCGCGGCGCTCGGTCGCGAGCCGGAAGACCTCGATGACCTGGTCCGTCTCGCGCGAGTCGAGTCCGGACGAAGGCTCGTCGAGCAGCAGCACGGCGGGGTTGGTCGCCAGCGCCCGGGCGATCTCGACCAGCCTGGTCATGCCCAGCGAGAGCGCCGCCACCGGCTGCTCCGCGATGCGGGTCAGGTTCAGCCCCTCAAGCAGGCTGCTCACCCGGTCGTTCTCCTCGGCGTCCGCCCGCCGGAAGCCGCGCGCGGTGACCATGTCCGACCAGATCCGCGACCGCCTGGTGCTGACCCGGTGGGCCAGGATGATGTGCTCGCGAACGGTCAGGCCGCCGAACACCTCGGGGTGCTGGAACGTGCGGGCCAGGCCGAGCCGGGCCCGGTGCTGGGCGCTCGCCCGGGTGATATCGGCGCCGTCGAACTCGACCGTCCCCGCGTTCGGGTGCCGGAGCCCCGACAGCACCGAGAACAGGGTGCTCTTGCCCGCGCCGTTCGGGCCGACCAGGCCCACGATCCGGGACGGCGGGATGTCGATCGAGACCGAATTGACGGCGACGACGCCCCCGAACCTGACCGTCACGTCCTGGCAGCGCAGGCGGGGCGTGGTCACCGCGACGGCCGTGCTCGGGTCGCTCATCGGCCTGCCTTCCGCGCGAGCCCGGGCACCTGCACCGCGGCGGCGATCTCGGGCTGGACCGGCCCGGGCGGCTCGGTGCCGGCCCCCCGGCGGCGCTCGGCCACCCGCGCGACCAGCGTCTGCAGTTGCCGCGCGGTCACCGCGACCTGGCCGTCCGGGTTCATCGCGACCAGCACCGCGCCCAGCCCGAACAGCAGCGTCGGCACGTTCCCCCAGGCGGCGGGCAGGTAGGTCTGGAACACCCCCGGCAGCAGCGTGAAGGCGATGCCGGCCAGCACCGCGGCGGCGATCGAGCGCAGCCCCACCGTCACCAGCACCGCCATCCAGATCAGCCCGGTGAAGGTCGTGTACGCGGTCGGCACCGCCGAGTCGAGGTTCAGCGCCAGCAGCCCGCCGCCGATGGCGGCGATGAAGGCGGCGATCCCGGCCACCAGCAGCTTCAGTGACAGCACGCTGAGACCGAGGGTGCGGGCGCCCGGCTCGCTGTAGCGAACGGCGGCGAGCGCCAGGCCGGTGGTCGAGCGGCGCAGGTTCACCACGATCACCGCGATCACGATGAACACCGCGAGCGCGAAGTAGGAGAACGCCCGGTCGCTCAGCAAGAAGCCGGGCCGGCTCACCTGCACGCCCAGGCCCTCCTGGTAGAAGGCGTTGCGGGTGAAGATCAGGGTGTCGGCCAGCAGCCCGAACGTCAGCGTCACGAGCGCCACGTAGAGGTTGCCGAGCCGGATCGTGAGCGCTCCGATGACGAGGCCGGCCACGGTCGCGACCAGGGCCGAGATCACCACCGCGGCCAGCGGGTTCATCCCGTGGACGGTGGCCAGCTGCGCGGTGCCGATCGCGCCGATGGCGGCGAAGCTCGCCTGGCAGAGCCAGATCATGCCGCCCTCGCCGATCACCATCGTGTAGGACAGGAAGATCACCGAGAAGGCGAGCCCGGTGCCGAGCAGGGTCAGCCAGTAGCCGGTCAGCAGGATCGGCAGCAGCGCCACCAGCGCGATGACGACGACCGGCCCGAGCATGTAGGGCGACCAGCCTGTCCGGGCGGCGACCACCGCCGTGCTGGCGCCCGATTTCGCGATGTCCGCCGCTCCGCCCTGCGGCCTGATCGCGCGGTCAAGCGCGCCGCCGGTGGAGGCGGCCTCGTTCACCTGGCGGCTGAAGGCAAGGTAGATGATCAGGAACACGGCGATCACGAAGGCCGGGATGCTGCTCAGGATCGCGCTGGTCAGCGAGCTGTTCACCGGCAGCCACTCCTGGATGACGTCGGTCAGGATGCCCATGCCCATCGCCACCGCGACCGTCGCCGGGATGCTGCGCAGCCGGGCGGCCACGAGGGCGGCGAACCCGGAGGCCATCAGGGCGGTCATGCCGTCCGGGGTCAGCCCGCTGCTCGGGGCGGCGAGCACGCCGGCCAGGCCGGCCAGCGCGGTGGCGACCATCCAGACGCCCAGCGATATCGCCGACGGGTTCACGCCCGACAGCGACGTCATGGCGGGCGTGTCGACCATCGCCCTGACCCGCAGCCCGATCTTGGTCAGCTGCATCACCGCGGTCCCGATCAGGACGACGGCGAGCACGCAGCCGAAGGCGATGATCTGGTCAAGCGAGGCGACCGCGCCGAAGATCGTGTACACGTGGACCGGCGTCGGCGCCAGGCCGGGCGCGGTCGAGATCGTGTCGTTGCCGAACAGCAGCAGCGCGGCCGGCGGCAGGGCGACCGAGACGCCGATGGTTGAGACGATCTTGATCAGCGAGGACGCCAGCCGCAGGTGCCGAAAGAGCAGCAGGTAGAGCAGGGCGCCGAGCGCGGGGCCGGCCAGCACGATCGAGACGAGCGCGGCCGGCGCCTGGCTCCAGCCTTCCTGGCTGTTCAGGTAGTAGTAGAACCGGGCCAGGAAGAAGGCCATCGAGCCGAAGGCGAAGTTCAGCACCCCGGAGGCGACGTAGGTGACCACCAGCCCGGATGCGGCGATTGCGTAGATCGAGCCGAGCGCGATGCCGGCGAAAACGTAACCGAGCACTGAAACTCCCTTAAGCGGTAGACCGCATCGGGCTTCGAAGTTACTGAATAAAAATTAGTAGCTTCAACAGTAACATTTACAGTATGCGTGATTCGGATCATAGGATCGCCCGGCACGGGGTGTCAAGAACGAAAAAGCGGCCGTCGGCCCGCGGGCCGACGGCCGCCTGTGGCGGAAGGGGACTCAGCCGAACTAGCGCCCCTGGAACCTGGGCTCGCGACGCTCCTGGAAGGCGGCCATCGCCTCGCCGCCGTCGTCGCCGATACCGAGGCCGAGCAGGGTCACCTCGTGCTTCCAGACCTGCTCGAAGGTGGCGTCGTAGGCGTCGTTGAGCTGCCCCTTGACGTGACCGACGCCGATGGTGGGCAGGGCGGCGAGACGCCGGGCGTAGTCCCCCGCCGCCTCCAGCAGCTGGTCATCGGGCACGCACCGATTGGCCAGGCCCCAGCTCTCGGCCTGGCGGCCGGTGACCGGCTCGCCGAGCAGCGCGATCTCCTTGGCCCGGACCGGGCTGACCGACCGCGCCAGCAGGTAGGCGCCGCTGGCCTCGACCGGGAGCCCGCGCTTGATGAACACCTCGGAGAACCGCGCGGACTCGGCCGCCACCACGATGTCGCAGGCGAGCGCGAAGTTGCAGCCGAAGCCGTAGGCGGCGCCGTGCACCGCCGCCACGAAGGGCTTCTCGTTCTCCCAGAGGTCGCGGATGACGCGCCACCAGCCGAAGCGCCTGCCGTCCTCGCGCGCGATGTTCGGCCGGGCGCCGCGCCGCCGCTCCGGCTTGATCTCGATGTGATCGGCCTCCGACAGGTCGGCCCCCGAGCAGAACGCCTTTCCCGCTCCGCTGATCACGGCGGCGCGGATGTCGGGGTCGTCGCGGACCTCGGCGATCGCCGCGATGATGGCGTCACGGAGCGGATGATCGACGGCGTTGCGCAGCCGCGGACGGTTCAGGGTGAGCCACGCGACCTGGTCCTTGACCTCGAAGTCGAGCCCGACGGCGGAGAAGTCTTCCATCAGCGTGCCTTTCTCTTGACTCGCGGTGAGCCGCTCAGCCGGCCCCGAGGACGAGGGCGCCCGCGGCGCCGAACATGCCGCCGATGCCCTGCACGAAGCTGGTTCGCACGCCGGCCACCTGGGCGAACGCGTCGCCGCGGAGCTGACGCACCGCCTCCTGGATCGCGAACATCCCGTACATGCCGGTGTGGGTGTAGAGCAGGCCGCCGCCGTTGGTGTTCATCGGGAGCGAGCCGCCGGGCCTGGTCGCGCCGGAGCGGATGAAGTCGATCGCCTCGCCCCGCCCGACGAACCCGAGGTCCTCGAGCCCGTACAGCGGCACGTGCGCGTACGCGTCGTAGATCATCAGATGGTCGATGTCCCGGTGCCGCAGGCCGGACTCCTCGAAGGCGCGGGCCGACGCCTCGCGGAAGCCGGCGAAGCTCGTCGGGTCGGCCAGGAACGACGCGCCCGGGCCCTCGCACGACTCGCCGCCGCCGAGCACGGTCACCGGGCGGTAAGCGAGCTCGCAGTCGGCCGCCCGCTCGGCCGACATCACCACCAGGGCGCCGCCGCCGTCGGTCAGCGGACAGCATTCGAGCAGGCGGAACGGCCAGGCGATGATGCGCGAGTCGAGGATTTCCTGGATCGTGAGCCGCTTGTTCCTTGACGCGCGCGGGTTGCCCTCGACCCACTCCGACTGGGCCGCGGGCACCTCGGCCAGGTCGTCCGCGGACCGACCGTACTTGTGCAGGTAGGCCAGGGCCGGGAGGGTGAACCGGGAGAACGTCGCCGCTGCCCCGTACGGAAGCTCGAACTGGCCCGCCATGCTCGACGGATCGGCCGCCCGGGGCGCCATGCCCACCCGGGACCGGCCGGACTCGCCGTGCGCCACCACGACCACCGACGCGGCGCCGCTTCTGATCGCGGCCGCCGCGTGCCTGACGTGCAGCATGTACGAGCAGCCGCCGACCACCGTGCCGTCCAGCCACCCCGGGCGGATGCCCAGGTAGCTGGCCAGCTCCGCGGTCGGCAGGGTGGACGCCAGACCATCCACGTCTGCCCAGGACAGGCCGGTCTGCCCGAGCGCGAGGCGGGCGGAGGACGTCGCCAGCATCATCGCCGACTGCCCGGGCACCTTGCCGAGCTGCGGTGACTCGGCGGCGCCGGCGATCACCACGGGAGCGCTGGCTCCGGCGGCGCTCATGATGGCGCGCCCGCTGCGGTCAGGCCGTCGCTGACGACCCGGAACTGGGGCAGCGCGACGCCGCCACGCTGCTCGAACTCGACCTCGACGGGCATGCCGAGCTTGATCGCGTCGGGGACCGGCTCGACCCCGAGGAGGTTGCTGGTGAGCCTGATGCCCTCCTCGAGCAGGATCAGGGCGATGGCGTACGGTGCCTCGAATCCGGGAGCGGGCACGTGGTTGATGACGAACGACTCGACCGTGCCCCGCCCCGAGGCGCGGAACCAGGTGAGCTGGTCGCCATGGCAGCGCGGGCAGGCCGGACGAGGGTAGAACACGACCGTGCGGCAGGAATCGCAGCGCGGGAGCCACAGCTCCCCCTCGGCCGCCTTCGCCCAGTAGGTCGCGGTCTCCGGAGTCGGGACCGGGACGAATCTCTCGGGCGCCTCGGTCATCGGGCGCCGCCCGCGACGGCGGCACGTCCCCGGCCGACGTACGGGTGCGACTCGGTGACCGGGAAGTTCGGCGCCGCCCGGTCGATCGCGGCCGGCAGCTCGGCGTCGATCGCGTCGAAGTCAAGCGGGCCGTCGGAGCGGACCGACGAGCCGACCCGCCAGCCCTCGCAGACGCCGACGTAGCCGCCCACCACGCTGAACACCCGGCCGGTGAGCGCGCCGCTGCGCTCGCTCGCCAGCCAGACGACAAAGGGGCTGACGTGCTCGGGGGCGAGCGGGTCGAACCCGTCGCCGATCGCCTGGGTCATGCCCGCGGTCGCCGTCAGCCGGGTCTTGGCGACCGGCGCGATCGCGTTGACGGTCACCCCGTAGCGGCCCAGTTCCATCGCCGCGATCACGGTCAGGCTGGCGATGCCGCCCTTGGCCGCGCCGTAGTTGGCCTGCCCGAAGTTGCCGAACAGGCCGCTGCCGGACGAGGTGTTGATCACCCGCCCGGTCACCGCCCGGCCCGCCTTGGCCTCATCGCGCCAATGCCTGCCGGCCGCCCGGGTCATCGCGAACGTGCCGCGCAGGTGCACCCGGATGACATCGTCCCAGTCGTCGAAGGACATGTTCAGCAGCGTGCGATCGCGCAGGATGCCGGCGTTGTTCACCAGGGCGTGCAGGCCGCCGAACTCGCTGACCGCCTGGGCGATGATGCGCTCTGAGCCCTCCTCGGTGGCGACGTCGTCGCCGTTGGCGACCGCGGCCCCGCCCTCGGCCCTGATCAGCGCCGCCACCTCGGCGGCGGGCTCGGCCGATGAACCGCTGCCGTCGCCGGCCCCGCCGAGATCGTTCACCAGAACGGACGCGCCGGCCCGCGCGAACGCCAGCGCATGCTCGCGGCCGATGCCGCGGCCACCGCCGGTGACGATAGCAACCCGGCCGCTGAGCGGCCCCGCGATGGTGCTCGCAGCGGCGTCGCTCACAGCACCGCGCCCGCGTCTTTCGCGTCGGCGATCTGACCCCAGTCGTAGCCGAACTCGAGCAGGATCTGCTCGGTGTGCTCGCCGTGCTCGGGCGAGCGGGACGGGGCGGGCTGGGCGCTATCGAAGCGGACCGGGTTCGCCACCAGCTTGTACTCGACCCCCGCGTCGTCGGTGTTGGTCACGAAGTAGCCGTTCGCGATCGCCTGGCGGTCCGCGAGGACGTCACGCGGCGAGGCCACCAGCGACCAGACTCCCTCCTCGTCCTCGAGCACCCGCGCCCAGTGCTCGTGATCGTGCTCGATGAAGGTCTTGGCGAGCTCGGCGATCGCCGCCTCGCTGTGCGCGATGAGGTTCGCCGCCGGGACGAACCGGGGGTCCTGGCTGAGGTCGGCGCGGCCGATCCGGGTGGTGAACGGGCCCCAGTACCGGTCCGGCTGGAGGAAGACGAGCTGCAGCCAGCGGTCGTCGCTGGTGCGGTACTTCTGCACCACCGGGTTCACCGGCTGGCTCGGGTCGCTGACCGCGGTCCGGTCCACGCCGAAGAACTCGGCCGCCATGATGTCGGGGCTCATCGTCCACGCCGCCTGGCTCAGCAGCGACACGTCGACCACGCTCGGCTCCCCGGTGACCTGCCGCTTGTACAGGGCGGCGGCGATACCGCCGGCCAGCGTCATGCCGCCCGGCAGGTCGCCGAAGGCGGGCGTCTGGTCAATCGGCCGCTCGGCCCCGGCCGGGGTCAGCGCGTAGGCCACGCCGCCGCGCGCCATGTAGCTGGCGGAGTCGAAGCCGCCCTTCTCGGCGTCCGGCCCGAGCGGCCCGTGCCCCGAGCCCCGGGCGTAGATGATGTTCGGGTTGATCGCCCGAATCTGCTCTACCTCGACGCCGAGCCTGCGGCGGGCGTCGGGCAGCCAGTTGGTCAGGAAGACGTCGGCGGTCTCGACCATCTTGGCCAGGATTTCCCGGCCGGCCGGGTTGCGCAGGTCAAGGGCGATGCTGCGCTTGCCCCGGTTGTTGATCTCCAGCATGTAGTCGCGATCCACTCTGGCGTTCTCGCGCTTGAGGCCGGAGATCACGAGCATGCGGGCCGGGTCCCCCGCGCGCACATCCTCGATCTTGATCACGTCCGCCCCCCAGTCCGCGAACACCGCGCCTGCCGAGGGAACGAAGGTCCACGACGCGAGTTCTACGACGCGGACACCCTCCATGGGTCCTGGCATGAGCCCTTGCCTCCTCAACCCTGTTCACGCACCCACTAGTGATGCTTACTGTAATCCTTACAGCAGGCGGACGGCAACGGGGCCCGCCTGTCCATTTCGTCAGTTGACTGGGTCGGCCAGGTCGGCCGTGGCGGCCAGCGCAGCCGTGAAGCGGAGGAATCGAAGCACGTCATTGAGGTGCGTGCACCCCATCGTGCCGCCCAGGGCGGAGCGGACCGAGCCCTCGATGACGGCGGCGGGGAGGCCGATCAGCAGGTCGGCGTTGACGGCGGCCAGCCGGCACTCGGGGAACGGGAGCGCTCGCGGCTCAACCGAGATCTCCCGCAGCACCAGCTCAGCCGCGCTCAGCCGGGCTGTCATGACGTATTCGTGCAGCGATCCCTCGCCGCCGCCGGTGTCGATGTGGGAGTCGCGGAAGTACTGGTAGACCTCAAGGTCGGGGCCAATCCGGACCAGGTCGAGCACCCGCCGGCGGCGCATCGACCGCGGCCGCAGCGGCGGTTCGGCGAAGCCCGCCGTGCTGCCGCCGGGCGGCCCGCCGGGCGCTTCGCCGAGCAGCTCGGCGAAGCGGGGGGCGGGCGGCGTACCGGTGATCACGCTCTGCCCCGCCGCGGCCAGTCGACTGGCGGTACCGTCCGCCGCCCAGCCGCGGCACACGTTCAGCGTCGGTGCCGCCGGCCGCCCGTCGGCGACCGGTGGCGGTAGCTCCATCAGCCGCGCGTAGCCGCTGATCAGCCGTACCGTCGGCAGGTCGTCGAGGATGGCCGCCGAGGGGGAACCGGGATCGAGGCCGACGGCGGCCAGCCGCGCCAGCTCCTTCCGGAAGCCGCTCACCGGCGACCGGCCGAGCAGTGCGGCAACCACCTCGGCCGGCAGGTCTCCGGCGGCCGAGGTCAGCCGCGATCCGGCGTCGAGCGCGGCGGTGACCGACGCGGTGCGCAACAGGGTGACGGTGCCGTCGCCGACCACGCTGTCCTGCGAGACCCCCGTGACCACGGTGCCGTTGTCCCACTCGCCGGCCGGCTCGATGGCCAACGAGGAGATTCGGCGGACCGAGCCGGGCCGGCGGTCGGGCAGTCGCGCGAGCGGGTTGCTCACCCGCCCCTGGGCGGGCTCAGACCGCCGCACGCGGGAAGTGGTAGAGCGTCCGCGCGTTGGTCTCCACCATCTTGCGGACCTCGTCGTCGGGCACGTCGAGCATGACGTCCTCGAGCACCTTCCTGGTGTGCGGCCACTGGCTGTCGGAGTGCGGGTAGTCGCTCTCGAACATCAGCTGGTCCACGCCGATCAGGTGCCGGGAGAAAACCCCCGCCAGGTCGGAGATGAAGCAGCCGTACAGGTGGCCCTTGAACAGCTCGGACGGGCGGATGTCCGTGTTGACGTCGTTGTACCAGCGATGCCGCTCCCAGACGTAGTCGATCCGCTCGAGCATGTAGGGCATCCAGCCGATGCCGCCCTCTGACAGCGCGATCTTGAGGTCGGGGAACTTGTGGAAGACGGGCGAGAGCAGCAGCTCCGCCGTCGCGCTCATCGAGTTCAGGCCGAAGAGCGAGATCGCCACGGTGAAGTTGGTCGTCATCGCCTCGGGCGACGCCTGCGGCGAGCCGCCGGAGCCGAAGTGCAGCGACAGCGGCAGGCCGGCCTCGGACGCGGCGGCGAGCACCGGGTCCCAGTGCGGGCTGTGCCAGGACGGCAGGCCGAGCCGGTCGGGCAGCTCGGGGAAGGTGATGGACTTCGCGCCCTTCGCCGCCGTGCGGCTGATCTCGGCCACCGTCTGCTCGACGTTCCAGTACGGCACCATCATCAGCGGGATCTGCCGCTCGGGGTAGGCGGCGCACCACTCGTCGAGGATGAAGTCGTTGTACGCCTTGATGGACTCGTTGGCCAGGTCCAAGTCCTTGGACTTGGCGAACGCGCTGCCGGCGAAGCCGCCCATGTTCGGGAAGCAGAGCTGAGCCCACACTCCCTCGAGGTCCATGTCCTTGATCCGGTCGTGGATGTCATGACAGCCGGGCAGCATGTCGTCGTAGCGGCGCGGGTCGAGCCCGAACTCACGCGGATCCTTGCCCGCCACCGCGTTGAGGGCGAAGTTGCCCGCCACCTGCCCTTCGTACACCCAGGCGTCGTTGCCGTCGGCCTGCCGGACGATGCGCGGGGCGACGTCCGCGTACTTCGCGGGCAGCCGGTCGAGCCACACCCGCGGGTGCTCGATGACATGGTCGTCGACGGAGATGATCTGCGCATCCTTGGGGAGCATCCTGCCTCCAGGTCAGTTCGTGGCGCCGCTCTTACCGCAGCCATCGCGGTAATCATTACAGTAACGCCATCCGCAGGGAAAGTCACTGGCGTGTCTGGACAAATCAACTGTAGATAGTACTGTTTTGCTTACAGTATCGTTCCCGAGCGGTTCGACGGAGGAGACACGCATGGGCAAGCCGGCTCCGATCCCCGATCAGGCGAGCGCCTTCTTCTGGGAGGGCGCGGCCCGCGGCGAGCTGCTGGTGCAGCGGTGCGAGGACTGCCGGGCCTTCCAGTACCCGCCCACCGTGGTGTGCGAGAAGTGCCAGTCACGGGACGTGCGGCCGACCCGGGTCAGCGGTCGCGGCACCCTGTACGCGCTGACCGTCATGCATCAGGCGTTCCTGCCCGTCTTCGCCGAGGACCTGCCGTTCACGATCGCCCTGGTCGACCTCGACGACGCGCCGGGCGCCCGGCTGCTCGCCAACATCGTCGACGCCGACCCGGGCGGCCTCACCGCGGGCGACCCGCTCGAGGTCGTGTTCGAGCCGCGCGGCGACTACGCGATCCCCCAGTTCAGGCCGGCCGCCGCGCAGCGGGCGGGTGCGGCATGAGCGAGCTCGCGAGCGAATCAGTAAGCACAGTGTGCCCGCGAATGCGGCCGACGAGCGCCAGCGAGGAGGTCTCATGAGCGGGCAGGCCGCGGGTCGCCGGGCGACCGTGGTCGGCGTCGGGTACTCCTCCGTCCACCGCGAGCTTGGCGTCGACACCCGGCCGCTGGTGGTGGACGCCTGCGTCGCCGCCCTGCGCGACGCCGGGCTGACCCCGACCGGGATCGACGCTGTCTTCGAGTACCCGGGGGTTGGCTCGCAGAGCGCTGTTAACGTCCAGCGGCTGCTCGGCATCGGGGACCTCAAGGCCTACGGCGACCTGGGCGGCAGCGGTCCCTCCGGGCTGGCCGCGGCGATGGCGGCGGTGGCGGCGGTCGAGTCGGGCAGCTGCGATGTCGCGCTCGTGTTCCGTTCGGTTAACCGCGAATGGGGACAGCAGTCGGGTCGGGTCGAGGTCCCCCCGGCTGGGAACGCGGCGCAGTTCACCCTGCCGTACGGCGACTTCGGCGGCATCATCCCGTCCATGGGCATGCGCAAGTACCGTCGCCTGGCCGAGCTCGGCGGCAGTGAGGAAGACTACGGCCAGATCGCGGTCAACGCCCGCCGGTGGGCGGCCATGTACGAGCGCGGGGTGCTGACCAAGCCACTGACCATGGACGACTACCTGTCGTCGCGGTTCGTGGCCGAGCCGCTGCGGCTACTCGACTGCGACTACCCGGTCACCGGCGCCTGCGCGGCGATCATCACCACCGCCGAGCGCGCCCGCGACCTGGCCGGCCAGCCGGTCACGATCGATTCGGTCGCGTTCGGCACCGGGTCGCGCCCGGACTGGACGTTCAGCGACGACTTGCTGTTCGGCGGGACGATCGGCTGCGCTCGGCGGCTGTGGGAGAAGAGCAGCGTGACCGCTCGGGACGTGGACGTCGCCGAGCTCTACGACGGGTTCACGCACATCACGATCTCCTGGATCGAGGCGCTCGGGCTGTGCGGGATCGGCGAGTTCGGCGACTGGGTCGACGGCGGCAAGCGGATCGGCCCGGGCGGCGCGCTGCCGCTCAACACCAACGGCGGGCAGCTGGCGGCCGGACGGCTGCATGGTCTCGCCTTCCTGACCGAGGCGGTGCAGCAGCTGCGCGGCGACTGCGGGCAGCGGCAGGTGCCCGGCGCCCGGGTGGCCGTGGTGGCCAACGCGCACGGGCCGCAGTGCGGCGCGATGGTGCTGACGCGCGAGTGACTGAAGGACCCGACCGACTTTCGAAGGGAACCGCGATGAAGCCGTTGCAGGGAATCCGTGTCATCGACGTCACCATGTGGGCGTTCTGCCCGGCCGCCGCTGCCATCCTGGCCAGTTGGGGGGCCGACGTCGTGCACGTCGAGAACGCCGCGTCGCCTGACCCGATGCGGGTGTTCGCGGGCGGCTCGGTCGAACTCGGCCACGCGCACTGGCTGTTCAAGCACTACAACCGGGGCAAGCGGTCGATCGCGATCAACCTGGCCGCCGCCGAGGGCCAAGAGGTGCTGCACGCCCTGGTGGCCGAGGCCGACGTGTTCGTCACCAGCTTCCTCGAGCGCACCAGGAAAAAGCTGCGCTTTGACGTGGACGATCTGCGCGCGGTCAACCCGCGGCTCGTCTACGCCAAGGGCAGCGGGGCCGGGCCGCTCGGGCCCGGGGCCCAGCGCGGCGGTTATGACGGCGCGACCTGGTGGAACCGCGGCTCGCTGGCCGCGACGGCGATGGGCGTCACCGGCACCGAGTGGCCGCCGGGCATGGTCGGCCACGGCGACGGCATGTCCGGCCTGGTTTTCGCCGGCGGGATCGCCGCCGCCCTGCTCGGGCGCGAGCGCACCGGCGAGCCCACGGTCGTCGACAGCTCGCTCCTCGGCACGGCGATGTGGTTCAACGCCCCCGCCATCACCAGCAGCAAGTTCGCGCCAGAGCAGCGACTGTTCCAGTCTCAGCCGCCGCGCACGGCCCTGCACTGGGCGAGCAACACCTACCAGACCGCGGACGGCCGGTTCGTCATGCTGTCCATGCTCGGCGATCACCAGAACGAGTGGCTCGACTTCTGCGAGCACATCGGCCGCGGCGATCTGGCCGCCGATCCGAGGTTCGCGACGGCCGCCGACCGGGCCGCGAGCAGCGTCGAGCTGCTCGGCATCCTCGACGAGGTGTTCGCGGCCAGGACCTACGCCGAATGGGGCCGGATCCTGGTCACGCTGCGCGGGGTCTGGGCCCCGGTGCAGACCGCCGGCGAAATGCACGACGATCCCCAGGCGGTCGCCAACGGCATGGTCACCGACGTCGACTACGCCGCGGGCACGCTGTCGCTGGTCTCCCCGCCGGTCATGTTCGACAGCGAACCCGCCCGGGCCACCCGAGCGCCCGAGTTCGGCGAGCACACCGACGAGGTGCTCGCGGCGGCGGGCTACCCGGCCGATGCGATCACCAAGTTGCGGAAGTCGGGCGTTGTCGCTTGAATTCATCGAGAGCTGTCTATGAGTGAGGCATGACGATGCGGCTTGGCATGGGGGTCCCCGAGGATAAGGCGGCCCTGGTGATGGGCGGCAGCGGACTCGAGTGGACCTTCGGCGAGCTGCAGCGGCGCATCGACCAGGCGGTGGCGATGCTCGCTGCCCACGGGCTCCGCTTCGGCGACCACATCGCGGTCCTGTTCGCGAACGAGCCCGAGCTGTTTCCCGTGGTCTGGGCGGCGCAGCGCACCGGCCTCTACTACACGCCGGTCAACTGGCACCTCACGGCGGACGAAGCCGCCTACATCGTGGCCGACTGCGGCGCCACGGTACTGTTCGCCTCGCCGACGCACCGGGAGCTGACCGAGCGGATCACCGCGGCGGTGCCGGCCGTGGTAACCGTGATCGCTGGCGTCGAGTCCGCTCCCGCTCCGGCCGACGCCGGCCGAGCCGGGCGGCCGGCCGTCGGCGGAGACCTGCCGCAGGCGTGGGAGGGTTTCGCGATGTTCTACTCCTCCGGCACGACCGGGCGGCCGAAGGGCATCGCGCGCCCGGCGGTACGCACTCCCATCGGCGCCACCGGCCCGATAGACGAGCTCATGCGGCGGCTCTACGGGCTTGGGCCGGATTCCGTTTACCTGTCCACCGGGCCGCTGTATCACGCCGCTCCCCTGGGCTGGTCCACGGCGGCGCAGCGAGCCGGGGGCACTGCCGTGGTGATGGAGCGGTTTGACCCGCTGCCGACGCTGGAGCTGATCGAACGCTATCGGGTCACCCACGTGCAGTTCGTGCCGACGATGATGCAGCGCCTGCTGCGGCTGCCGGACGAGGACCGCCGGCGCTATGACCTGAGCAGCCTGCGGACCGTCATCCACGCGGCCGCCCCGTGCCCGGTTGACCTGAAGCGGGAGATCATCGACTGGTTCGGCCCGATCGTCTGGGAGTACTACGCGGGCAGTGAAGGCAACGGCTACTTCGCCATCGACAGCGCCGACTGGCTGGCCCATCCGGGCTCGGTCGGGCGCGCGATGTACGGCACGCCGCACGTGCTCGACGATGAAGGCACCGAGCTGCCGCCGGGCGAGATCGGGACGATCTGGTTCGAGGGAACCGCGGCCTTCGCGTATCACAACGACGCGGAGAAGACGGCGGGCGCGTTCAACGACAAGGGCTGGTCCACCCTCGGCGACGTCGGACGGCTGGACGCCGACGGCTACCTGTACCTCTCCGACCGGCGGGTGGACCTGATCATCTCCGGCGGCGTGAACATCTACCCCCAGGAGATCGAGAACGTGCTCACCGCGCACCCGGCGGTCCGCGACGCGGCGGTGGTCGGGGTGCCCGACCAGGAGATGGGCCAGCGCGTCGTCGCCGTGGTGCAGGCCGAGCCCGGCGCGGACTTCGGTCTCGGCGAGCAGCTGTTCGCCCACTGCCGCGCGCGCCTGGCCGGATTCAAGTGCCCGCGCGAGATCGTGTTCGCCGACGAGCTGCCCCGGCTGCCCAGCGGCAAGTTGCTGCGCCGCTGGGTCCGCGACTGGCTGGCCGCCGCCTGACCGGGCCTAGTCTTCGTCGGTGAGCTCGATACGGTCGGCCGTGGCCTGGCCGGTCTCGATGCGGATCAGCAGCGAGCGGCGGCCCCACTGGGTGAAGCGGACGCCGGCCGCGGCCAGGGCCGCCCGGGCCGCGCTCACGTCCCGCACCCGGAACGTGGTGGCGAAGACCCCCGGGCCGCGGTCGGCCAGGAACCCGCCGACCAGGTCGCGGGCGGACCCGCTGGCAGACCCGACGAACTCGACGGCGTAGCCGTCGAGGCGGACGCCGTGCCCGATCGCGTTGAGGTGGCTTCGCTCGGCCTCGTAGGCGGGGTGCCCGGTGCGGGCGGCCAGGTCCGCGGCGGCCTGCCTGGGGGCGGCCGACGCGACCCTGATGGCCGGGTCGCCGACGACGTCGAGGCCGGGCAGTCGCGCCACCTCGTCGCCCACCGCCGCCCGCAGCCGGGCAAGCAGCTCGTCGCGGTCCTCGATGAACATCGTGACGTGGCCTGGCTGCTCAGCGCTGAGACCAGATGACATGGCGATCTCCTTACGACGGTTGGTGAACCCTGGTCAGTCCGCGCAGGCAGAAGCCGACGACGTGGTCGCACTCGGCCTCGCTGGGCGCGGTCCCGCGCCGAGCGTGCCTGCGCAGCACCCCGAAGACCGCCTCGTCGATCAGCGCGCAGTCGCGCTCCGGGTCGGCCGACCCGGCGCCGGTCACCGGTTCGACCAGCAGGGCGCCGACCTCGGCGATCGGCCCGGCGTCGTCCAGGTCGGCTTGCTGGCCGAGCTGGCGGATGATGGCCGCGCTCTGCCTGGCCGCGGTCCGGTCGGTCACCTGGGTGAGAACGCCCCTGATCCACGCCTCGATCCGCTCGGCGGGCGCCGGCGCTTTGTCCATCTGGTGCTCGAGATAGGTGTGCAGCCGGGCGATGCCCCGCAGGTAGACGGCGCGCATCAGGTCGTCCTTGCTCGCGAAGAACCGGTAGAAGGCCTGATTCGAGGTCCCGGCCTCAGCCACGATGTCGGCCACCCTCGGGGCTGCGGGCGACACCCGCTCGGCGACCCGGAGGGCGGCGTCGAGGATCGCCTCCACCTCACGAGTGGCCTCGGCTTGCCGATTGGCCAGCGCCCGGTCCACCGCCGCCTGCACTGTCGCCGCTGAGCTGCTTGCCGCCGTCACCTGATCAGTATGCAGCATGCTCCAGAACGAAGAGAACCACCTCGAAGAATATTGATTCTGACATGTAAGAATGGATATTCTCGATCTATGGCCGATACAAGCACCGCGCACGACCTGGTCCGGCTGGCCCGCTGGATGGACGGCGAGGGCCTGCCGGGGACGGGCGAGATCCCGCAGATGTCCCGTCTCGGCGGCGGGTCGCAGAACGAGCTCTACGTCGTCACCAGGCCCGGTCACCGCAGCATCATGCGGATCCCGCCGCCCGGCGCGGACGCCAGGCGTCAGGACGGGCTGCGCCGGGAGCTCACCCTGCTGCGGGCGCTCAAGGGCACCGACGTACCGCACGGCGAGCTGGTGGCCGGCTGCCCGGATCCCGAGGTCCTCGGCGGGCCGTTCTACCTGATGAAGGAGATCGACGGCTGGTCCCCGGCCGGCGGCGCGGGCTGGCCCGCCCCTTACGACGCCCTCGGCGCAAACCGCGCGCCGCTGGCCTTCGGCCTGGTCGAGGGCGCCGCGCTGCTGTCCCGGGTGGACTGGGAGGCCCGCGGCCTGACCGGCTTCGGCCGCCCCGACAATTTCCATGACCGGCAGGTGGACCGCTGGCTGGCCTTCCTGGCCGGCTACCAGTTCCGTGACCTGCCTGGTCTCGACGAGGCGTCGCAGTGGCTGCGCCGCAGTCGCCCGCGGCAGTGGAAGCCGGGGATCATGCACGGCGATTACCAGTTCGCGAACGTGATGTTCAGCAACGCGACGCCGACCACGCTCGCGGCCGTCATCGACTGGGAGATGACCACGATCGGCGACCCGCTGCTCGACCTGGGCTGGGCGCTGCTCGCGTGGGGGCCGGAGGCGGACGACATGACCGCCGCCCGGTACCTGGACCTGACGGGCATGCCGACCCGCGATGAGCTGCTCCAGCATTACGAGACCATCAGCGGGCGCTCCACCGAGGACATCGACTACTACGTGGTGCTGGCCCGCTGGAAGCTCGGCATCGTCCTCGAGATGAGCTACGCCCGGCACGCCGGCGGCCACGGCAGCCCGGTCCTTGCGAGCTTCGGCCCGCTGGTGCTCGAGCTGATCCGCAAGGCGGCCGAGCTCGCGCGGTCCATCCCGGCCAGGAGCGCATGACCGTGAGCTATCTGGAGAAGATGTTCGATCTGACCGGCCGGGTCGTGATCATCACCGGCGGCAGCCGGGGCCTCGGCCGCGAGATGGCGTTCGGCTGCGCCCACGCCGGGGCCGACGTGGTGATCGCGAGCAGGAAGCTCGACGCGTGCGAGCGGACCGCGGCGGAGATCGAGCAGGCAACCGGCCGCCAGGCGATGCCGTACCCGCTGCACGTGGGGCGCTGGGACCAGATCGGGCCGTTCGTCGAGGCGGTCTACGACCGCTTCGGCGCGGTGGACGTGCTGATCAACAACGCCGGCATGTCGCCGCTCTACGACACCCTGTCCGGCGTCTCTGAGCAGCTGTTCGACAGCGTGGTGAACCTGAACTTCAAGGGGCCGTTCCGGCTCAGCGCGCTGGTCGGCGAGCGGATGGCCGCGGCCGGGCGCGGCTCGATCATCAACGTGAGCTCGTCGGGGTCGATCCGGCCGTCGGGGTCGATCATCCCCTACGCCGGCGCGAAGGCGGCGCTCAACGCCATGACCGAGGGGTTCGCCCAGGCCCTCGGCCCGCGCGTCCGGGTGAACACGCTGATGTCAGGAACCATGTTCACCGACGTCGCGAAGTCGTGGGACATGGACGCGTTCAACGTCAGCATCGAGCGGATCGCGCTGCAGCGCGGCGGCCAGCCCCCCGAGATCGTCGGCGCCGCCCTCTACCTGGCCTCCGACGCGTCCAGCTACACCACCGGGGCGACCATCAGGGTCGACGGCGGCATCCCCTAAACCAACGACCGGAAGGCAACCGATGAGCTGGGATTTCACCGTCGAGCCCGAATTCCAGAAGCTGCTCGACTGGGCCCGCGAGTTCGTCACCGACCAGGTGTACCCCCTTGACCTGCTCTGGCCGAGGGACAACTACCTGCCGCGGGCGCAGCTGACGGAGCGGCAGCGCGAGGTCATCGACCCGCTCAAGGACGAGGTGCGCAAGCGCGGCCTGTGGGCCTGCCACCTCAGCCCGCAGCTCGGCGGCCAGGGCTACGGCCAGCTCAAGCTGGCGATGCTGAATGAGATCCTCGGCCCGTCGATCTGGGGACCCCGGATCTTCGGCACCCAGGCCCCGGACACCGGCAACGCCGAGATCATCGCCCACTACGGCACGCCGGCCCAGCAGCGCCGGTATCTCGACCCGCTGCTGCAAGGCGACATCGTCTCCTGCTTCTCGATGACCGAGCCGCAGGGCGGCGCCGACCCGGGCGTGTTCACCACCGGCGCCGTCCGCGACGGCGACGAGTGGGTCATCAACGGGGAGAAGTTCTTCTCCTCCAACGCCCGCTGGGCGAGCTTCTTCATCGTCATGGCGGTCACCAACCCGGACGCGACCATCAGCCAGCGCATGTCGATGTTCCTGGTCCCGGCCGAGACGCCGGGCATCGAGATCGTGCGCAACCTGGCGCACTTCGGCGAGCCGGCCGACGACGGGACCGAGGCGCTGATCCGCTACACCGACGTCCGGGTGCCGGCCGACTCGATGCTCGGCGACGAGGGCGGCGCGTTCGGCGTCGCCCAGACCCGGCTCGGCGGCGGCCGGGTGCACCACGCCATGCGCGCGGTCGGGAACGCGCAGCGATGCCTCGACATGATGGCCGAGCGCGCCCTGTCCCGCACCACCAAGGGCGAGCTGCTGGGGAGGAAGCAGGCGGTGCAGAACATGATCGCCGACTCCTACCTGGAGATCCAGCAGTTCCGGCTGCTCGTCATGTACACCGCCTGGCAGATCGACCGGTACCAGGACTACCGGCGGGTGGCCAAGGACATCGCCGCGATCAAGGTGCAGACTCCGCGCGTGCTCGAGGGGGTCGCGCGCCGGGCGATTCAGATTCACGGCGCGCTCGGCACCACCTACGACCTGCCGCTGACCCGCATCTACGCGAGCGGGATGATGCTGGCGCTCGCGGACGGCCCGACCGAGGTGCACCAGACCACGGTGGCGCGCCAGTTGCTGCGCGACTACCAGCCGGCCCCCGGCCGGTGGCCGACGGAGCACATCCCCACCCGCCGAGCCGAGGCGGCCGCCTCGTTGCTCGGCGCGCCGCTGCCCGGCTCCGACCGGCCGGGCGAGGGCTGATGCGGGCCGCCCGGATGACCAGCTACGGCCCGCCGGAGCTCCTCACCGTGGCGGAGGTGCCCGAGCCACGGCCGGGGGCCGGCGAGGTGGCGGTGAACGTGGCGGTGGCGGCGGTGAACTTCCCCGACCTGCTGATCATGAGCGGCGACTACCAGGCCTCGTGGCCGCTGCCGCTGATCCCCGGTTCCGAGTTCGCCGGCACGGTGGCGGCGACCGGGCCCGGCGTCACCGGCCTGGCGCCGGGCGACCGGGTCGCGGGCACGGTCGCCGTGGGAGCCTTCGCGGAACGGGTGACGGTCCCCGCCGCCGCGCTCTGGCGGGTGCCCGACGGGGCTGACCTGGCCGACGCCGCCGCGTTCCGCGTCACCTACCTGACCGCCTACCATGCGCTGCGCAGCGTCGCGGGGGTCCGGAACGGAGACTGGGTCGTCGTGCTCGGCGCGGCCGGCGGTGTCGGCCTGGCGGCGGTCGACATCGCCCGGCTGCTCGGCGCCCG
>Ga0302325_10004627_pt1 | contig 31708 bp, 35 predicted proteins | sample Palsa_T0_2_FD_201948 | JGI IMG/M metagenome (GOLD analysis project Ga0302325, IMG submission 201948) | Peat permafrost microbial communities from Stordalen Mire near Abisko, Sweden - Palsa_T0_2 | ecosystem: Environmental > Terrestrial > Soil > Palsa > Peat permafrost | place: Sweden: Abisko... | reverse complement strand
TTATGGATGAAGGTATCATGGTCGCAGGCATAAGGTTCTAATTTATTAAGGCAGAAATCCTATACGAATGGACAATAAAATGCTGCCGCCGCCAATCGAAGGTAGATCGAGAGAACCCGTGGACTTTCGTGAACAGGGACCTAGCAGCAGACGACCCTTGAGTGATCGAGATTATCCCAAAATTCCTCCTCGAGAGGTTGACACAACTGCCAGAATGGAACCTCCAACACTTTCGAAGATGCCAGAGGAATCTTCTGTCTCGGCCCGTGAAGGGCTTCGCAAAGACATCAATGATCTTGGGCGGAATCCTCTTAGCAAAGGTGCCCGTGGCGCCTTGGATCATAGAAGCGACGAGCCCTCGACTTATGGGTATGATCGTGGACGACCACTGCCTCTTGAAAGGTACCGAGATGTGGGTGGATATGATCGTGATCCTTATATGGCTTATCAAGGACGTGGTCGAGGCTTTGATCCCCGAGACCTAAGAGATGAACCTCTTTACAATCAATCAAGAGATTCTAGAGGTTCCTATCAGGATTACCCCCCAACTGCGACGGAAAACAGATCTAGAGATGTTTATCCAGCAAGAGGCCCGCCTCCATTGGACTATCGCCGTACAAGCTATGAGGATAGGTACCCCAGAGCACCACCCGTGGGACTTGATCCACCAAGAGGAATAGCCGAGGGATATAGAGATTCACCTGCTAGGTCGTTCGATTATGGACAGAAAAGAAGGCATGACGGTGGTTACGTTGACCAATATGGTGGCGATACAGGGGTACATCTTTAGCATATTCAGCTAACTCCAGGCTCGGGATTCACGCTACTCTGATCGTTACAGCGATTATTCACGGCCAGCATATGATGTCGATGAGCGTGATCCAAAACGCGTTCGCGCCGTCGACGATGATGACCTTCCTGTGGTCCTTCCTGTGGCCCCGCGAGAATCTCCTTTCCGCAAGCCGGCGTCATTCGATGACCGTTCTGACTCTCGCTTCTCTGACTCTCGCCCATACTCTGGTCCCTCGGACTTGCCCCCCCAAGGTCGTATCCAAGGTCGATACTTTTTAGTCAAAACATCGACTGCAGAGAATCTTGCAAAATCTCGTGAGACGGTATCTGAAATCCTCGATTGTGCTAATCGAAGAATCGCTGGGGGATAGCCGTCAACGACGTAGAAGTGTACCAGGAGGCCTTTAAGGTAATATAATATTTTCCATTTGATTTCTGATGCGCAGAGCGGACCCGTCACTCTTATTTTTGCTCTTGACGAGTCTGGTCGATTCTGCGGCTACGCTACAATTACATCAGATATAGGTGCCGTACCATCTATGAGTTGGATGGAAGAGCATTGCAACCCTGTCGGCGCAGCCTTCGAAGTCAGACACAAGACAATGTAAAATCTCAGATGTTTTCAACTAATTTGTAGTGATGATGTACGTACTACCGCGACCACAAAAATTCGCAACCACTTGGCCGATGGACAACCTATCCGATTCGGCCACGATGGCCAAGAAATATCCGCAAGGGAAGCGGCGGCTTTAGTAGAAGAACTTGAGCAGATGTCTGGACCGGATAATGCCGAAAAGAGAGCAAATGCAGTCGTTCTGAGAGGTGGCGGACCACGGGGACGTGGACGCGGTGGCGGGAGAGGATCGTCTGGTCGAGGCTACTTTCACGAGGGTTATCGAGGACGAGGACGAGGACGAGGAAGGGACTAAAACCGGGGCTTCTTAAATTATGTTTTGTTTTGTTTTGTTCCGTAGTTGATGTATCGTTATAGGTAGACTTTCGACTTAGCCTTTAACAATAGTGATTGAAACGTTCAACATTTGATTGAGCTGTAGCCAAGGCCAAGCCGATTTACGGCAACCAACGTTCAATCTGTTAGATCTCTACTTCCTTACCTCGGCCAAAGCGGATTTATTCACTCGCATCTCAGTTACTAGGGGCCTACGGAAGAACATTCCCTAAGTTTAATTGAGATGGAAGTTTTCGCTTCCGTTTTGGCCAGTAATCGTACTATATTAAATGCTTTACATTATATGCTTTACAGAATTGTATGAGAGGTAGCGCAAGACATGATAGCATGCATGTACACCAGTACTGGATTACTTCCGCTCCTTACATCTTAGCCGAGTGTCCCCCTAACATCTCAAAATTCTCCCCAATGATTTTTAACGCCTCATTGAAACCGCCCAATGTTGTATGATCCACCCAAACCAATGCAGAATGCAGTGCCAAGCTCTCCAGCGCCCGAGAAATCGCTATGATTAATGGTGTGACCCTGGAAACAATACTCCATAAACCATACCAAGCATATCTTAGGAGCGCGATTTGACTGGTCCCGTATAGTACAAGTGCGAGCATGGACAAGACCAAGCTGTTGATGACCACTTTCTCCCCTGGTGTCAGGACATATAGTCCCCATGTTACTTCATATTGATAGTATTTTCGACGAAGCCAGGTCTGAGATGGGCTTATTTTCGGGGTGATCTGACGCTGCGAAGGAAGATATTCCGAATCGAAATCGAAGGAAGTATGCAGCGGCAATTGATGCTGATATGTCTCCGGCAATTGCTGCTGGAAGAGAGCACGACTGTTGTCAGGGGATAATGACGGGGAAGCTGAATCATGCTGAGATGCGACCTTAGTAATGGGCGAAGAGGAACCGACCAGTCGCAGGAACCGTGGCTTGTGTATTACTTGCGACTGCACCGTCGTCGTGATCTGTGTAGACGACATATTGTACGAGATCCCAGAGTGAGCTAATTGAGATGCTGAAGCAAACAAGCAATTGGAAATTACAGTAGTTAAATAAATTAGGCCGGAAGAACCGGCCATAACGGTCCCGAAGCAAATGCGGAACAATGTCATCGGTACTGCGTTAGCGCTGTGATTGGCGGTCGCCTCACATGGATTCCGGTGATTCGGCAGTCGACTCCGAATCGCGATTTGCGACTTGCAAAAGGTGACCGTTCGATGCAGTCATTTTGCCGATTATTACTAGTTCCACGGAGTATGCAGTCCTACGTCCGCATCCCGCCAGTCTTTGTCCGTCACAATCGAACGGAACTCTGCTTATGGTCTTACTAATATCCGCAATTTAACTCTTGTACTACAACTCTGTCAGAATAAACTTTTTCAACTGATTGGTTGCTTATCCATTCGTGCGAAGGTCCTTTGGAGCTTATTTTCCATCAGAGATCAGAGATCAACAGCCACATTCATGATGAGATGAAGATGCTAGTATGCAGGTCAATGTATGTATTTTTATTCAGCCGTATCTATCACCAAACATGACTCAATGAAGGCAAATTTCAACGCGCTAAGAACACTAGTACTCCGCAACAAAGAGTCCTGCCATACCCATCCCAGAGCCTACACACATACTCGTTACACCAACTTTCTTTCCAGTCCTCTTGAGTTCAGTCAAGAGGGTAGCGATCTGTCGAGCACCCGACACACCCAGAGGATGTCCAAATGCAATTGCACCTCCCTTTGGATTCAACTTCTCCATCGGAATCTTTAGAGCCTATTGCAATCAGCAACGTTTCCTAGGGTAACCGTACCTGAGCAGAGTAGAGACACTGACTAGCGAAAGCCTCGTTGATCTCAAAGATATCAATATCGTCAATGGTAAGACCCGCTTTGTTGAGGAGCTTGGGGATCGCGTAGGCAGGGCCAACACCCATAATTGCAGGAGGAACTCCGATAACGCTTCCAGAAACAAATTTACCTTGAATTGGTAGACCGTGCTTCTCGGCAACACTTCTTCGAGCAAGAAGAACGGCTGCTGCACCATCGGAGATTTGACTTGCATTGCCGGCATGGGTGGTACCGTCTTTGCTGAAAGCGGGCTTCAATTTACTGAGGCCCTCGACAGTCGTTCCGGGACGTATCCCATCGTCTTTTGCGACGGTGATAGAGGACTCGGTTCCAGTCTTGGGGTCGGTGTATTTTACTGTGAGAGGGTAGATTTCGGCATCAAAGTAACCCTTCTTCTGTGCCGCCTCTGCTTTCTGATACGACGATGCCGCGAATTCGTCCTGCTCTCGACGAGAGATGTTGTACTTCTTGGCCACATTCTCGGATGTAATGCCTTTCGATTAGTCCTGAGTTCTGGGAGTAAATACCCATAGGAATCAAGACGTCCTTGGCTTCTTGGTGCTCGTGCACTGCCTCACTGACTTCACCTAGTGCTCCTGGGCCATAGTTCTTGGTCATACTCTCCATACCACCACCGATGCCAACATCAATCATTCCAGACTGGATTTCATGGGCAATCTGCACCACTGCCATGAGCCCTGATGAGCATTGCCTGTTGAGTGTATTGAGTCCAGCGGTGTATGGAATTCCAGCGATCAGAGACGCAGCACGAGCGACGTTTGCGCCGCCGCCGGGTGTCAGAACCGTTCCGACGGCAACATCCTCGATCAACGCTGGATTTATTCCGGATGTTTTGACGACGCCCTGGCCATCAACAAGAGCCTGAAGCAACGACATACCTGAAGAACGCCGGCGAGCATGTCCTCTGGGAACGAATCCTTGAAGCCGCCCTTTCCGGCGCGGGTGATTGCCGTCCTCAGCGCGCAAACGATGACGACCTACAAACGTCAGCACAGCAATCCAGCTGCGGAGAGTACATCGTCCGGGTGCTTGTCGAGTAGATTCGACCTCGACGCAGTGAACGCGTTTGTGATTTGGTTTTTAAGCTGGTTGAGTCGTTCTGCCATGGTACAACAAGGGTCTTGCTTGCTTGCTCGGTGATGGCAGCTCGAGACAAGGAGTCCGGTCCGGTTTTATTCAGCCAAAAGGCGGAGTGCATGTGACGTTCCGCTTATGCGAGAATTCTCATGTGATTCCGATGCGGGCCAAACATTTCCACTGGTAAATTCGCCTAATGTCTCGCTTACCCACCAATTGTGTGCGTGATTTTCAGCGTGAACATTCTTACGGAACGGATGCCGGCCCTGTGGGGAACGTTCCCTTGTTCCACATCTCACCAGCGATTATTCTGGTGATACAGAGGCCTTGCGAACGTTTCAAGAGGACTAATATAGTAAAGATCTCAAAAATGCCAATTGCTTTCTGATAATGATGCATGACGATATATACAAACCAACTTTAAATTCCATCATTTGATCCCACCGTACTCCGCAGGTCACCGTGATATACAATATAGATCCACCAATCCGTCCACCAAAGTACCACAACAATGTAACATGACATGACAAAAAAAAAGCGCATTTAAAACCATGAAAAACTCCATAACAACTCGTCCTTTATAAAGTCGTTAAATCGCAGAAGAATAGACCAACAAATTGATGACACCGGCCCCGGCAAACCCCACGTTTGCGGTATTATTGTGTTGTGTGCGTGCCTCGACGGCCATTGCTACGTCCTCGTCGCTGCTGATGGTGACTAGATCGCCGTCCTCGTCTTGGTATTTCATACGGAGGGGGCCGTCGCGCGCGACGTTGGAGCACACAGAGAGTTTGTGGCGCACTTTTTGGACGAGGGCCGCGTAGGTTACGTCGGAGGGGACCACCACGACAAACATGTCGTTGCCATAGGTGATTTTGACTTTCAGGGCGGATGTTTTGTCGATGCTTGCGATGGATCCGGGGGTCGATGGGACGGTTCTGCGGGTGGTGGAAACAGATGATGTCGACGAGGGGGTCTCGGGGATGGAAGAGAAGGTGTTCGTGAATGTGGAGGTGCCTGTTGTTGGACGAGAGGAAACAGGCGAAGTGGGCGAGCGGGGTGTTACTGGGGAGTCCGAGTCGCGGTCTTTTCGTCCAACCGGGAGGGGCGGGGGCATTTCCTTTCCACGCTGTAGATTCGTTTGAATCTGGTGGATATTAGGGGTACTTGCACTTCGAGATCGGCTTGCATGGAGAGGAGCAATCGATGGCCGCGATTGGCGGTCTCCTGCTCCCTGCATTGATTTCGCGGTCAGCGGAGGCGTCGGAATACCATTATTGTAGCCATCTCGTGATAACGTCCGTCCCATCTGAGTTTCATCATTCCGTTGTGAAGGGAAGGGAAATTGTTGAGATAAATGCGGACTCATTGGACGAGACGATGGCAAGGGAGGAGTCTCAACCATAGGCGAGAAGTAACTTCCTTGCAAATCTGACGTAACTCCCAAGCTGCCCGACCGTGCATGAGGAGGCAGACCATGTGGATTATGAGGGAACCGATTTGGCGCAGGTCTTCGAGCAATCTGGAGAGCCTGCCCATCGAATTGTCCTCGATCCGAGGCGCTACCACTGGCATTCCGGGACATTGGCAGTGATCGTAGGGCCTCATCTTGACCATCATCGGAACCCGATCCAGGGGGTGTGATAGGAGTAGGAACATCGATTTGACCATTGAATTTGGATGCATAGTTGCCGCGTGAATTGCCGTTCAGGAATGACATTGTTCTTTCTTTCGCATATCCGAATGTCTGTCGGTGGAAAGATTGTGGGTCGGCTAGGATGTTGTTACTTCCATCTCGATATTCGCCCTCTGTCTCGACGCATTTCTGGTGCAACTCGTTCAAAGTGTTGTACCATTTCATCATTGTCTCTTCGTTTCGTGGTCGCAAGATGATTGGAACCTCGGGATTGTCATCTGGTCGGTATCGAATTGTGATAAAGTACGCGCCTAAGGTCAACAACTTTAAAGCGAGGCAACATACCAGTTGACCGATCCTGAGGTACATATACATCCCGTACATCACGAATGTACAATCGTCCCTTGACATGTAGAGGTGATTTCGCCGGAACCGAAGAATCTCTTCCTTTTCCTGGCTTTGACTTTTTAGACATACTCATTGTTTTGGAGGATTTTTTATCCTTGTTGGATAATGCGTCATCACGACAGCACAGCAACATCTTTTGGAACAGAAAACATTGGAAAACCCGTTCCTTGTCCCCCATAAGAACAGGGAACGTCTCACTCAGAAGTAAATTCCCCAACTTGAGCCGATCAATCTCCTTCCAATTGACTATCCGTGTTTCAAGCTCCTTTTGAATAGAGATATTTTCCTGTTCGCGTTTCGTCTCATTGACCCGGTTGGTAACGCGCTCTATCGATGCAATGCCAGCTTCTAGCTCTGAGTATAGATGTGGATTTTGGTCTTTATCGGTGTATCGCAGAAGTTGTTTTAAGAGTAGCGGGTATTTGCAAATTCGCTGGACAGGTTTGATGAGAAGAGACCCGAATTGATGCTGTGGATCGACGAGGTTGGAAAGTTGGCTTAAAGTACCGTTCTTGGTCTCTTCCAAAGCCAGTTCATTCGCGTAGGCAAAATTTGCACAAAACGGTTCGTAGACTTCGAATCCCTCTTCCTGTAAAATTAGAATGATCGTTGATATGGACAAACCATTCGAGTAAACAGACTACCAAATTGTTGTTTTTCTTCCGGAAGGGTAACAAGTACTTCCACGCCGATCAGGAAACGTCTCTGGAATTCCACCAGTTGAGGTAAGTTGGCAAATAAAAGATGAATGGTATCGCTGTTGAGTAAATTCTTGGCCTGCAGTTCACCGCGGAATTCCTGTTATCAGTTCAAGTCCCCTGGTATCATACCATTAATTGTTCCAATGAATTCACATATTCGCGTTCAGTCGTAATAAGCTCTTTGATGACCTTTTGACGTGATCCTACTGGATTGTCTAGTAGATCGGACGAGAGTTGTGACTCGACAGGTAATAGTAATCCCCGCTCTTCAAGTATATCCAGCAACGCAGTGACTGTTGTAACAACCTAACATGAGCGCGATCAACGCGAATCGTACCTTCACAATTCCATTTGTATTATTATTGTACAGATCGGAGATTGTGAACAGTTTTGAGGAAGGAATGATATCCTTGATGGCAACAAGGAAATGATACACGGCTTTCTTGCATTCCTTTAGATCGGCGAGCGTGCAGTCTTTGTTGATCTCGAGTTTCTTCACGGGATTCAACGCGTTGTATATACAACACAGACTCGGTCCCAACATGAAACACCGCCAGAGATGTGATACCACGTCCAAATCCAATGTGTCGTGCTCACTGGGCGCGGCGGGGTCTGTCGAGTTGGGTTTCTCTGTGAGTTCGAGGAAGTGTTGAAATCCAGGGACTCCCTGTAAGCGATCACGCAAGGCGATAGAGGTCTGGTATAGAGAGACGGTGCTGGTGGTGGAAGAGGTGGTCGGGGCGAGCGATGCAGGCGTTGATCGAGGAAGTTGTTTATTGAGCACGGCGCCGCTCGTTAGGGGGACACCGTTGACGACGAGTGGAGGTGTGTTGCTGGGTGTTACGCCTAGAGGGGTGGAATACGCAGAGTTTCCGCCTTGGCTGACGGTGTGCATCCTTTGAGGAACAGGCGAAGTGACTTGTTGTTTGGCATCGTTTGGAGCCGAGTAGTAGAGTTCATCGCCGCGGCCTATGGGCGTTGTCTGGGCCCGCTGGAGATGCCCCGGTATGGGATAGTCCTGTTGTCGAGGGACCATCAACGGTTCTGCCATATTGAGGTATGGGACGTTGAGCGTTGAGAGGGCCGCAGCCGATTATCGCGAGGAGGAGCGTAGCGGGACAGTTCGATAGACAAAGAAAGGGGTTGTGTGATATGTAATAATAAAACCGAGAGCGTAAAGGGGGCTTTCACAAAGGAGGGATCCTGCCCTTTGATTAATAAACAACAGCCAGCACCGGAGTCCGTTGTCGAGCTGTCGTGTCGGACGGATTACGGAATTGAGCTGCTCAGGGCGAGGAGAAAAGGACGTCGAGCAGTAAGCGAGGCGAATCGGTGAAAGGGGAAAGACGAGCGACGACGGCGGCGGCGGGCGGAGGACGAGGACGAAGGAGCGGTCGGTCGGTGAGTCTAATTCTTTGTAATGGTGGACCCGGAATTAAAGCAGCGGTGTTTGTATGCGGCAAACAAGGTTCGAGGAGAAAATAAAAAAGACACCCAGGGCGTTTTAATAACAGGCCCTGGATTCGGTGCCGGTGCTGCTGCTGCTGCTGCTGCTTGTCTGACGGCCTGGCTTCCGCGCTCCACCTCTGTGATTATCGGCGTGCGTGCGTGCAGTGGGTGTGCGTGCGTGCCACTGTTTTTGACTGCTTTGCTACTGTACGAGCGCAATGTTAATTGGGAAATGAAGTGCCTCTGAGTGGCCACCGAGATGTGGGCTGCGAGTCCTGCATTAAAAAGGAGTAACTGCTGCAGTAGATCATTGGCTGAGCCCCCCCATCCCACCGGGGCTTGCATAATCACGTAACAATGCACAACTGCAGCACACACAAACGCGTTCTCGTAAATAATACATTACCGTCCCTCGAACCGGTGGTGCAATCGTTTAAATTGCAGTATCCGTGCGCCGGCGATGCCCTGAGTGGGAAATTACAGACTCGGGCGTCAAAGCTCAAACGAGATAGAGAACGACCGCCGCTTCACATATGTATCTTGCACCGCACCGCGAAGGCTCACAGAAACCGCAATCGTCACAGAGGCGTAGTATCTCGGATCACAGACAACGTGTTCCGTTCGGAATAAACTTGCACCCATTCAACCGCGGCTAGAACCACCAGATCAACCTTATATCCGCCTCGGCCATCCGGATTTGGGACACAATACATAATGGGGCCTCGGTGGATAGCCCCATTGATTATTAAAGAAAGCCAGGCAATAACCTTATCCCCGTGCTACAGCAAATCCCAGCACACTGTGGCAATCCTTGCAAATCATGCGTGCATGGACCTTGTTTATTCCGAACTTCGTTTGATTGATTCGTTTCATGCATCGTTTCAAGAAGAAGAAAGGAACAACTTTCGTCCGACGGACATGGGTTCTAATACACTCTTTTTTAGGAAGTTGAACCTTGTGGTCGAATAATTCGGAATTCATTTGGTATCATAAATCGTTTGGGCGTTGTCTCAAGTGACTCGTTTCACGGGTGGGTTGCTGTCTGCGTATACGCAATAGCCGTTCGGAAGCGAAGACAGCTGACCAAGGATGCTTGAGTGGACAGTGGGAAAGCTTTCCTATTATAATGGCGCTCGCAATACAAGTTCCGATCTCTGCGGAGATCCGGACACAGCCATGCCGTTCCCGCTTCCTCAAAGCGTCGTGTCAAACTCTATCTAGATTCTACCCGCTATGGATGCTTATAGAAGTCTTAAAGCGGCGGTACCGATTTAGTACAATGGGATATTGTACAGCTGCAGGGTGTTTGTAGAAACTTGTCCCCGTAGCATAGCCATCGGAGCATTGCGTTCTTGGGATATTGAGAGATTCCACATGCAGATACCATAGGCCACGATAGTAAAACACTATTCAGAAGTACCGTCCTAGAGCCAATCTCACCAGATCTGTCGCTTCCCTTTGCCTGAATCCCACTGCAAGCGGAGAATCTCGGATTCCCGCCCATGCATCTACTCCCATCCCGATCCAAATTCTAAACCAACACCATGGGTCGCTCGTCCCTCACCCACCTGTTGAATAATAATAAACACCTGCCAGCGAGCCTTCAAGTGTGGGTGCCTGCATGGACAGAAAATGTCATGTGTGTAGAATGAATGAACTGTGGGGAATCAGATTGCGGAGTCGCCCGTGCGGCTCTCAACCGGCAACACAAAAGTCTACCAGTCACAACCTGCAGACTCCCATCACAAGGAACGGTCCCCTCCACGCTCCTGTGCAGCAGCATATTCAATCCACTGATCCAACCCTCCATCCGCCGTCTCCCACGTCTCAGCGCCGATGCCATCTTTAAGGACCCTGATCCTCTCACGGGCGCTGCCGTTCGTCTTCCTCCTGATTGGAACATATGTGATTCCCTGGTTCCAGCGAACATATCTCATCGGCGGCTTCAGCGGAGCCAATTTCCAGCAAACGGACGTCAGTCAATGCGACATCATATACCCCGACAAACTCATCGGATGTGAGGACCTGCATGTCTACAACGCTGCCTCGGGGCCCTTGATCTTTATGGGATGTGCCGAGAAGTTGCAGGATCAGTTTGTACCTTCCATCATATCTAGGGGAAGGAGATTAATTGTAGACCTGGTTTCCGGGGATCACGGCGAGGAATAAGAGTCGTGTAGGGAATTATAATGGGCCTTTTTATGTTTATGAGCCTGCGAAGGATACACTTACCAGATTGAAGCTGGAAAAGTTTCCTGAGAATACGGATGCTGTGTGGCATGGTTAATTTCTTGGGAGGGAGTCAATATTGACGGTAGGATTCGATATATATGAGACTTCTCCGGGGAACTTGTTGATTTATGCGATCAATCACCGGAGAACGGGGTCCACGATCGAGAGATTCCATCATACTGTCGGAAGCGGTACTTTAGTCTACGAAAGATCATTCGATTGTAACAACGACATCGTGTATACTCCCAATGACGTTGCAATTATCGGCAAAGATGAATTCTACGTTACAAATGTATCCTCGCACCGCTGTTTTTTTAGAATTAACAATAGGACCACATCCATGCAGAGGGTATCATTCGAGAAGTGGGAGATTATTTACGTCTGCCACTGTCGACGGTTGCTTTCCACCATCGCACAGAGGGATTCCGTACCGTTGCTAAAAACATCAAGAGCGCCAATGGAATCTTAGCCGATCGTCCCAATAAAAGAATCGTCGTCTCTGAAATCCTAGGAGGAGTATAGCCCCTTCCCCGGCTTCACAAACCTCGTCTCTGACTACAAGAACATGTTAGTATACGGATACAACGACCAAGGCGATCTCAAGTTAATCCAGTCAGTGGAACTAGATTTCCTCCCCGACAATCCATGTATCCCCCCATCCCCTGCCCTCCAATAAGACACTGCAGCTAACATCATGTAGCTATCACTCCGGGAGGAGACTTACTAGTCACGGGCGTCCCCTCCGTCAAAACCGCCACCGCCCACGACCCCTCCCTACTCGCACATTCCAAAATCGTACGAATCGGCATGGGTCAACTAGGCGATTCCTTCTTCGGCAGCGGCAGCGGACATGTCACGAAACCGATCATCGAGCCCGTGTTGATGGATTATACAGGGAAAGTCAATGCGAGTACGACCGCGGTGGAGACGTCGTACGGGGGAAGGACATGGATGTTTACGACGAGTTGGCGTGCCGAGGGATTGACAAGGTGTAAACTCTCGTAGCGAGAGTGGATGAATGTTGGGTATTAAAAGGTGCGGTATGACATATGCCATGAAAGGCGAGATAGAACAATCGAGTGTAAGAAAGTAATCTGATTTGGCTCGCCGCTGTGAAGGGTCGGATGATTATGACGTAGGTGGAAACCTTATTCACTCCAGAACCTGCCGATCCCGTCCACATGGCTGGACGTGCCTTGGATTTCACAACAGGGATTCCGTGGCACAACGTGAGCACGGATGCAGTAGCAACCTAAAAATCATGCCGCATCCTAGAGATATGACGTCGCTGTGTTATGACCTGGCTTGCGTCGCCAAGCTAATCTATAAATCACCCGACGAGGTCCTGGACATCACCATTCAACTCATCGCCCATTTCACGAAATGCTTCATTTCCTTGCCTTTTTCGAATTTCTCGTCGCCATCGTAGGTATGTCCGTCCTAATATCCAGCCCATTTCTTCTGCTCTCTGCTAACTTGGGTACAGTCCTGGCCTTGGGCCTGGCACTCAACCTTGACCCCTCCGGTTTCTCTGGCTGGCCAATCGCTCTAGTCCTGATCCTCGTAGCGGTACCCTCCAAGTCCTTCGTAACATCCCACTAATCCCCCTCAGGGAGCATGGTCGCTCTTCGCAATAGTCCTCGCACACTGCCTTTTCGGCGGCTTCACCAGACCAATCATGTTCATTGCCCTCCTCCACACAGTGACCTTTGCCTTCGATCTCGCGGTCTTCATCGTCGCGTTGTTGTACCCGCCCTATACGGATGGCTGCGCCACTAGCGACTACAAGGGCTGTCAGATGCTCAAAGCCGCGATTGGGCTTGATGCTGTGTTATGGTAAGATTTTGGCGCGGTTGGGACTTCTGGTTAATGGTAGGGTGTTTTTCTTGTTGAGTTCGCTTGTTTTGTTGGTCGATGCGTGCAGTTGGGATAGGAGAGGGTATGGAACGGGATCCGGGGCGGGAACTCGTCGGGCGCGATACTATTACTAAGTAACCGTCAAGGAAGGGGAAATTTGGGGAGATCAGGTAGGTATGGTTTGAATGGCTTTGGAGTTATGGGGTAAGTCTATCGTTTTGGAAATAATGGTGTTGGGTCTTAAGGATTGTTAGATATGTATGTATTGGGGCTTGAAATTCGTCGTCAGGTATAAACTTGAAAGAATTATGCTTAACTTAAACTGTCGTCAAGATCCTTCACACAATGGCTCAGTGCTTTCCAGTTAGTATCGGCGAACTTTGTGTCATTTCCATCGCAAGATAACCCTGCTTATTGCACTGCAAAGGGTAGAGAAAGCAATGAATCACGGTCTCTTTAAGCCTCACAGTTGGTGAATATAGATTCATAACATTATATCCAATCCAATCCGAATCCCAGTTCCTATCCCGCTCCCGCCTAGCCCAATCTGTCAAGATCGAGTTGCTCCATTACTTGGAGAAGTCCTCTGAACATGAGGATGTCAATCGCACTTCCCTCGGATGGGTCAACCCCTGTTTGCAGGCATTCAAAACATCCGGCATCAAAGGTCAGGGCTGCCGTCGAAGGGCGAAGGGCTGTTCTTTCAAATTCACGACTTCTGATACTGTCCATAGACTCCATACCATTTGCTGACGGTCTACGGTCGTGGTCGTAATCGCAACTTTTCGTGTCTCCTGAGCGATACAGACCGCCGGGCGCAGCTGTTGATTTCCCTTGTCTCGCCCCTTCTTTTGCCAGGCCCTTCCTTCTTCTTCACCACAGCAGTTCAGTGTTGCACCACCACCATGGCCGAGTCCAGTTTCTCGAACCCGCTGCGGAAATTCAAACTCGTCTTCCTTGGCGAACAGTCCGTCGGCAAAACCTCGTTAATAACACGCTTCATGTACGACAACTTCGATGCCCAATATGCCGCCACGATTGGAATCGATTTCCTCTCAAAGACAATGTATCTCGATGACAGGACTGTGCGGCTGCAGCTGTGGGACACGGCGGGGCAGGAACGCTTCCGCTCTTTGATCCCAAGTTATATTCGGGACTCCTCGGTTGCGGTGGTCGTGTATGATGTTACTAGTACTCCCCCCACCCCTGGTTCGGTCGCTGGCTTGGCTTGGCTGGAATGAGTGCTGAGGATAGGTCGGACGAGTTTCCAGAATACGGCAAAGTGGGTGGATGATGTTCGCGCCGAACGGGGGAATGATGTGATTATCGTGTTGGTGGGCAATAAAACGGATCTGAACGACAAACGGTACATTCCCCACATGCAGTTCTCTAAGAGCTAGACAAGTCACGACGGAGGAGGGCGAACGCCGTTCAAAGGAGTACAAAGTCATGTTCATCGAGACCTCAGCAAAGGCCGGCCACAACGTCAAGACTCTCTTCAAGCGGATCGCGCAGGCCCTTCCAGGGATGGAATCAACTCAAGAGGCCGCAAGTGATGGCATGACAAGAGTTGAACTGAATCCCGGCAAGGACCAGACACAGGAAAGTAACTGTCAATGTTGAGCGGGAAAATAGTGCAGATGTGTGGTCGTGGATTGTACTCCTGGTGGATGTGGCGGACGGACGGACTGTTTGGTAAGATAAACGTGGGTGAGGAGGGTACAATGGAGGAAGTGACGTGTGGTTTGTATTGATCAGTGCATTGGGCGTATGGTTCTATGTATTCGAGCCGAACTTAATTTGAATGAGATTATCTACCCTCTTATCCATCTTATGACGAAATATTGAGTGTCTATCTCAAATATCTAACTCCCGACAGACCTTATCATATTCACCCTTTGAAATCATTTCGCACTTTTCTCCTGATGGTACAGGCGCTAGATAAAACACAATTCTCGGTTCCCAATCTCCGCTGCCAAACTATGATGCCTGCCCTTCATTTCCAGTACCCTCACCACTAGTCGCAACTCTAGTCCTCTTCTGCCCCGCCGCCTGTGTTCCTTGGCCTCCCTGTCCTTCATCATCACGAGGTCGTTTTACACCGCCCGGTTGGAAGGGAGGAGCTACAGCACTCAATCCACTACTCGCAGGCCGTGGTAACTGACTTTGTTGTTGCTGAGCGGATTGTCGCCGTTGCTGTCCTGGAGCATTGGTGGCAGGTGACGCCGCCGTCGCAGGCACAGGGCGATTAACTGCTGGACGCTGTCCTTGGTTTTGACCATGTTGTGGGGGATGTTGTCCCGATAATCGCTGGCCTCGCCCTTGACCTGGGCCGCCGCCTCGACCACCTTGTTGATTCCCTCCGCGCCCTGGTCTAGGTATTCCCCCGCCACGTCCGGCTTGTAATTTATGCAGCACATTGACAGCCGTCCCTGGCTGCTGGCCAGTGGGTGCTGCACCTGCATTGGGCACCTGTTGAGACACTTGGGTAGCTGCAGGCAGTTGTTGTACTTGGGGCTGTTTTTGAGGAGTCGATTGCCCTGCGGGTGGTAGTTGCCCAAACTGCTTCTCGTACAAGTCAACCTTAGCTTTCGCTTCCATGACTTGTTTCTGAAGTTTTCCAAGTTGCAATTTGTTTCGCATTTCTGCTTCGTTCTTGGCTCCCTCAGTTGCCTTTTGTAGTTTCTCAGCGAACTCCTCGTCCTTCTTTTTATTCGCTTCCTCGACTGCTTTATTTATCGCTTCCGGCGAAGGTTGACCTCCCGCTTCAGCACTCTTAGCAGCTTGTTCTTCTTCAAACTTCTGCCAGCGTTCCTGGAACATCCGTTCACCGTGTTTGACAGCCGCAGCATTGATTTTCTCGTTCGTTGGCTGCTTAAACCGTTTCAACGCTGCATCGGCTGCGAGTTTCACTTCCCGCTCATGGATTTCAGCCAACTCGGCCTCCCGCGCTTGAACAGCCTCCGCAATACGAGCCTCGATGTCTGCTGCTTCTCCATTCGTCCTAAGCTCGGCTAGCTCTTTGTCTTTACTGGCGACTATTTCCGCGAGTCGAGCGTCTGCCGATTCTTGGTTTGCACGCACCGCCTCAGCCACGGCTTGTTTCTTCTCCTGTTCAGCAGTTGCCAACCGCTCCTGGAGTTCCGTGTCAGTCTGCATTTCTGATGCCGCTGGAGCCATTTCTGAAACTCGTCGTTCCACTTCTTCGGCAACTCGTTGTTCAAAGTCTGGTTGAGAATTGGCATCCCCGGCACTTGGAGCTGCGGCTACCTGTGCTTTCAGAGACGTCACTTCCTCTTCGAGAGATGCGAGCCTTGCTGCAGTCTCGCGCTAGTTATTAGAACACGTAATGTGATATGTGTACCTTCGCCCGCTCAGCGCCTCTCGCGAGTCCCGAAATTCGAGCCAGTTCCGCGTCCTTTTGTTTGATTGTTTCTTCTAAACCGCGCTTCTCCTCCTGCCACTCGTCCCCACCCGCCGTTGCGGTAGGAGGATTCTGACTTAACGTCTCCAGTTGAGCTTTCAGATCAGTTATTTGTTTGTTAAGCTCGTTCTTCGCTGCCTCCGCTTCAGCTTTGATAGCCTCGATTTGGGAATTGCCGCTAGCGGCTTCCTGAACTGACGTATTGATCTTGGCCTCCAAATTTTCAATGATTTCCCTATTCTGGTCTAATCTTGTCTTTGCGGAGGCTACTGCCTTGTCATGTTTGGCCTTCCAAGCTTCCGCGACGGCACGATTCTTGGATATGGCTTCAGCAAGTTGAGCATCGAGCTTGGCTTTTTCGGCGTTGGCCGCATCTAATTGATCCTTGAGGTTTTGTAGTTCAACTGGATCGATACGCTCGTACTTCTGTAGGATCTGTTGATTGCGATTCTTCCAGCGTTCGTTATCTTCGGCAAGGAGACGCATTTGAGCATCTTTGGTTTCGACCTCTGCCTGCAGATCATGAATCTTTTCTTCGAGAGGAGAAAGTTGCGCGGTGAGTTCAGAGACTTTGGTTTGTAATTTGGCGGCACGCCGAGCATTGCGTTCATTCTCGCTGCGGAGTGTGACGTTGCTTTCTCGCAATAGATTAAGTTCGTTAATTTTGGCAACTAATTCTTGATGTTGAAGCGTCGATGTCGCTGCATTCGCCTCTTTCTCGCGCTCAGCCATGAGGAGTCCTCGAGTTTCGTCGAGATCAGCAGTCGTTCGATCAAGTTGCTGCTTCAGGCGCCGGTTCTCTTGTTGAAGCATTTCGTATTTAATATCGATTATCTCCTTTTCTCGTCGGAGATATTTGATAACTTCCCTCAACGCCTCGACGGACTCTTCCTTGCCAGATGGGGCAGCTTGACTTGAAACTTCACTCTCAAGTGCCGTCAGATCAGAATCTGTTCGTTGACGGATCTGTTGGGCTTGAGACGAAACGCTCTCAAACTGTTGATGCAGGATATTATTCTGCTTGACAAGATCGTCTACTCTAGTCCGTACTTCGCGCAGTTCCTTTTCGTAGTCGTTTCGTTGATTTTCCCAGCTTGCTTCCGATGACTGCAATGTCGCGATCGCGGTCTCCGCTTCGGTACGTGACGACCGCAATCGAGTTCGTAGTTTCCCAACCTCTTCCCTAAGCTGTTGTACGTTTTGAGCTGCCTCTGCGTGCTTAACGAGCTCTCGTTCGTAATTCCGCTGCGCTTCTTGAGCAATATGTGCCTGCGCACGGAGATCGTCTTGGTAAAACCCTTGTGCAAGCTGGGCTTTCTCCTCAACTTCCTTCAAACGAGCAATCTCAGCTTGAAGTGCCTTATTTTCTTGCTCCGTAACATGGCGTCGCTCCTCCTCTTGTTGACGGATTTGTGAAAGCTCCTGGTTACTTGTCTGTAACTCGCTGTTGACGATTTCCAGCCGTTCTTTGAGTTTCTTAATTTCGGCATCTTTTTCTGCTAGTTGCTGATCCAAGGACTCCTTGAATGCATCATGGGTAGAGTTCATTTCTTGCAAAGCTTCTTCGGCAGTGGCGCTAATTTCTTTCATCTTTTCAGCATACTCCTTGGCATCCCGTAATTCGGCCTTGGTCAAGTCTAATGCCTTCTTCAACTCTGCTACCTCGACCCCGAGTTGCTGTTCAGCGTTGGCACTTTGCATGGAATCCGGCTTGCTCAGTGCTACGAGTTTCTCTTCAGAGGATTTAAGCAGTATGCCTAGCTCTTCGACTCTAGCTTGCAATTGATCGCGAGTAGCAGATGCGGAAGCAAGTTGCTCTCTTGCAGACGATAAATCGGCATTCACCTTATCGATTCGCTCCTGGAGATCCCGAGATTCGTATTCGCGTCGTGCTGAGAGACGCTTGGTCTCCTCGCCCTCCTCGGCGAGCCTTGACTTGAGCGTTTGCACTTCCTGCTCAAGACGTTCGGTCTCCTGAAGTGATCGCCGTCGTGATTCGTTCTCTTGCCGTTCGCGCTCATTTTGCATACTCTGGAGATTGGACATGAGAGTGTTGAGACGTGCTCTCTCGTTCAATAATGATTCATTGTCATTCTGCAACCGTTGTTCGATGCTCTATTATCAGCCACAGATTTTTCATGGCAAAGACCTTCAGCAAAGTTTTCTCTGCTTTCAGATTTGTATTCTCAGTTCTAAGACTTTCGACAAATCCTCGAACATCTACCAATTCCTCCGCCGCTTGCTGGACTTTGAGGTCCTGCCTAGCTTGTTGCTCTTGCATTCGCTGAATACGCTTTCTCAGCTCATCACTCTCTTGTTTAACCATTTCCATATTCCCTTGGAGTATCTTATATCGTTCATTGGCGAGCTCCATTTGTGATTTGTACTTCGCAGCACTAATCATGGCTTCTGATCGCTCCGCCGTCAGTGTTCGAATCTGATCGTTCAGAGTCCGTTGATCCGTCGCAGCTTCATTTCGGTATGTGTCGAATTGGACTTGTAGTTCTCTCAACATGTTTTGGTGTTCTTCGGAAGGAGGAAGAGGTGGGGAGGACACAGGGTCATGTTGCATCTCTGAAGCGCCTTGAGCTTTGCCGGAAGCCATTCGTCTGAACATGTCCCGTTCACGTATATAACTCTCCATCTTCGTGCGCATGGATTTGAGCTCATCTCTGAGCTGATTTATCACTTCGGTAGCCTTGTTAAGAGCCTCGCTTTCAAGATTCTCCATCTTAGAGTGATATTCTTTCTCATCGCGCTCCATCTTCTCGCCTAGCTGTCGTGTAACTCGCAGTAAATTCTGATTTTGTTGTTGCAATTCAACGATATTATGGAATATGATGAGTCTTTGAGAGATAATTTTATCGGTGTCTGTGAAATCAAGACCCGCTTCGTAAGCTTCGTTCATTTGTTGCATGATTCGACTTTCTTCCGCGGTCAGGTCGCCGTTCAACCCCATCTCGCGTTCTTGCAGTTCACGCAGCAAATGCTGAACCTGTCTGCCTAAATCGCGCGCCTCTATTGAATTAGATCGTGCCGCGTAGGATTTTACGTTGCTGATAAAGCCTCGTTTCCCGGTCTTTATCCATAATTCCGTTCCTCATCAGTTTCAGTTGATGCTCAGCTTCGTCTTTTTCGGCGATGGCGTTCTGAAGATTTATGCTCATTTGCGCTAGATCTTCTTTCTGTTGTTCGAACTCTTGAATGGTATTTTGATACTCTGGTGCCCATCGTTCGGCTTCTTCGCGGTATTGTTCATACTCGTCCTGCAACTTGTCTGCTCGTCGTCGTTGTACTGCCTCAGCTTGTTTTGCGGCATGTAATTCGGAGTACAATTGTGTCAATGACATCCCTGATCGTCCACGCTTCTCGATAGCCTGAGCTGATGGTGAGAACATTCCTGATGCCGACGACGGCGAGAATTGTGCTCGCGCTGATGGAGTAGGTGTTCCATTACGATTTCCGTTCAGTCCAACAGGAGAGAGCGGAGAGGCGCTCTGAGCCTCTACAACAGCATCCAACCTCTCAACTTGGCCTTCCAGCTCATGTACTCTCCTCTCAGCTTCGGAAGCACGGATTTCCTCTTCTTGAGCTCTCATTTGCCATCTTGCTGCCTCCTCTCCCGCATGCTCCTGTTCTCGTTCCAGCTGACTTTCGAGATCTCGGTTCCGTTCTTGAGTTTCTTTGCAGGATCTTTCCCATAATTCCGCGAGACGAATTTGACTTGACAATTCGCTGCGGTGAGTCTCATGCTGAGTTGTCATCTGATCGGTGAGATCCGTTACTTTAGATAAGGCCCGCTCAAGTTCTGTTGAGGATTGCTCAAGTCGGCGCTTCAATGCTCGATTTTGTTCAGCATGGGAATTTGATGTTGACGAAACTTCCTCGAGCTCGGACTGTAATTGCGAGATTTGGGCGGACTAAAATCAGATCCCTCTAACACTGAAGATTGTACCTTCTCTTTCCGGTATATCGAAAAATCGGTAGCTTTAGTGTTTAGCTCTTCCACCAATCGGCTGTTGTCCTTTTTGAGAAATTCCACTTCTTGTTGCAAACTTTGTTCCTTATAAGATAGTGTAGAGACTTGTCCTTGGGCCTCCTGCAATATATTCTCTGTATTGGAAATTTCCCGCCTCGCCTCGATGTATTTAGTCTGAAGCTGCCTATATTCCTCCTCGTTCCGCAGTATTTCGGCATTCTTCTTCTCCACAAGAGCCTGTGCGTCTTTATGAGATGTTTCCAGTGTTTCTATCCTCATTCTCTGGCGCGAGATAGTCTCCTCCAGTGTTGCATTTGTTGACTTGAGGGTCGTAACTTCGGAGGAATTGTTGGATGTCTCTGATTCTACACGATTAGATATCGACATAACAGTCCCGCTTACTTAGAGAACCTAACTCTGTCTTTAACTCTTGAGCTTCAGCCACAACTTTCTGGAGTCGCTCCCGCATACTCGTCACCTTGAAGTTCATAGTATGCACCTCTTGGGCTGCCAGTTAAACACATCCAAAGCAAAGGAGTACCGTAATTAACCTCCAGCAATTCCTTTGCATTGCTGATCTGCTCGAACTCTCCTACCTTGACCTGGACTTGCTGCAGAAGAAAGGCAATGCCTTCAGTAGCGGAGTCGAGAATGCTTTGTAGGTCAGGTCCGTCAATATCCAGAAAGGACGAAAGACGCTCCGTGTCAATGGAGCTTGAGCTCTCAACCTCTGCCATGTCGTCTTGCAGTGAGAAAGACAAGACGACCTGTCGGGGGCAGAATGAGAGGCGCAGAGAGAGAGTCGCTTTGTTGATGTGTGCGATCGACTTTAGGCCGAAGTCATAAATAATAGCTGAGGTGGCTGGTCGCAATCGTAATAAATAAATATTACAGGCCCTTTCCCAAAACAGTAATAATGCTATCAGATGACGATGCAATCGACCACCGTTTAGTAATCATCTTGAGACTAGTCTCGTTGATGTGGATGACATCAACCGAAGATGTGGTTTCACAAGTTTCTCAATGTTTTGCTCTCACGAGCCGTGAAGGGTCGAAGAGGCCATTGAATTCAAGGGATAATTCGCACATATTTCGAAGTCATCGATCTCATATCTCGATCCCAAAACGCCGGCATATTGATATACAGATACATACAAAATAAATACTCAAATTGGTTGCTGTGCCTTTGATTTCCGTTATCATTTCTTGCTTTGAGATGTCTTCTCATGCTCCTCGTGTATCCAGTCGTTTAACTTTAGTCGATTCCTGCCCAGTTCAACAGCCAGGAATTGCATCCTGGGGACTATGGATAAGTTGATACACATTATAGAGCTTACCAAATATGGTAGTCTTTTCTTCATATTCCACTTTTGGCGATACTCGAAGGATACTCCCGAAATTATACGAATCAACCTGAATCTTAGCAAATGGTATAGGAAATTTTGTGACTAACCTTCTTCTCATATCTCATCATGAATTCTCGCCATCGTTTCTTTCCCTCTGGACTTTTCATCTCGTCTTCATCAACGAGTCCGTCCCATTCCGGGCTGGCGTATTCTGGAAAGGATTCGAGGAAATCCTCATAAATCTCGTCATCCAGTCTAAGACCCGTTAGCTTGGACTACTGAGCAATGAATACCTTGTTAGTTTCAACGTGGACCCACGGACTTTTTGTAGCAAGCCCCAGTATATCTCTATTGAGCGTTAGTTGAGGGAATATACTGATGACGTACCGAGCTGTTGAACAGCCTTAACGGCAAATTGTCTGGACATTAGCATCAGTAGCGAAGCAATAGTGATTCAGTGGGTTCTTACTGCTCAATTTCCTCGCTGTTCCCAGCAGTCTCCGGGTCAAACGTGCTTGCCATCTTGCACTAGTATCGGCTCGTGGAGCTCGATTTTGAGAACGAACCTGGCTGAAAAAGTTACCGGCCGATCCTCAGTCGGGATCAAAATCAGACGAGGTCCCTGCGTACGGCATGTGTATTGCTGCATGCTACAAACGGGACTGCTTTAAGCCGCACGACCTTGACACACGTTAATGGATACGGAGCGGTAATAAATTCCTACAGTGCTGCCCCGGCCATTGCTGATGATACGGCATCGGCGTCATGGAATCCCCGGACCGTGTTGGTGGCGATGCCGGATCCCTTCCCTTGGACACTGGGGGGACTCCGCGGATTGACGACAGCCAGACAAGAATGGACACTTCAAGTCACACCCTCAGCAAATTTGACAGCTCACTGAATAGACATCTCTTCACAGTACAAGCACTCCGTCTCGGAATCTCAAATATGGCTCGATCTTGCGAGACAATCGCGCCTCCGGATCGACAACATACGTACCATGCATCGATTGGCTTTTGCTAGCGCGCGTGCACGGTGGGAAGCGCAATCTATCGAGGAATCCTATGAGACCGACTCCGCAAGTACGTGTCCTTGGCGCTTTCTGACCTAATTGCTAGAGTCCCAAGATGACATTCAATCCCCTCGAATAATGGATTCATCGGCGCTAATGGGTCTGCCTGACGAGCTCAATACGTTGGGTGGTTGTCTAATAGCAACGATCCAGAACAGGCCGACTAGGCATGAGAATGGTATGGATAATGTTTTCTTAACTGCTAACAATTAGTGAGTCACATGGATCCAATGTATCGACTACCAGAAGATGTATTGATAACTATCTTCTCCAACCTATCATTTCCTGAAATCATCGCTGCCCAAAGGGTTTCAAAGGTCTGGTTGTCGTATTTGGTCACGGAGCCACGACTTTATCGGCGCGTCTCGTTTCTAGACTCAAAGCGTCAAATCCCTCTGAAAGCACTGCGTGCTGCAATCGCCATTTCGCACGGACGCATCTCAAGCCTGGAGTTCAATGCAAGTACACTCGTCCATCTGACTCCACTGGCCCCCATCTACCCATACCTGAAGCGATTGCTCATCAAACACCAAACAGGCTTCATGAGCACCGTATTCCGCATTGCCTTTCAGATGGGTAATTCGAACATATACTACAACCTTCCAAATCTTCGAACAGCGATATTCAAACAAGGCATACTCATCAGCAACGAGGTCGTCACTCTGTTTTCTATGGCCCCAAACCTCGAAGAACTCGAATGTAAGAGCGCTCGTGTTATACTCGATCTCCTGGGCCTGACCGATAATACAACCCAATGGAAGTTGAAAAAACTCAGCATTCATCATTACTCGGAGGAGATGAGCCGGCTTCCGGCGGGGCTTGAAGCATCGATACACGCCGGACTGATTCGAACTCCTGCCATTCTTCGATTTTTGCCCTATTTGGAGGAGCTTACCCTCGGCATAGATTCTCTGCAGGTAATGGACCTAAGTCTGAACACCAAGCTCCGATATCTCGATTTCCTTCCCGGTTCGGCAGTCACATCTTTCATGCAGCCCCCGAGCACTCTGCGAGTGTGTTTGAACGCCCCTGTTCTAAATCGGCATTTGCCGGATTCACACCCGACGATTTGGCCCCCGGGAAACAATGACGCGCTACAAGTTGGAAATGACATCCAATTATGGGGTCACCCTCCCTCTTTCGAATCCTTGTCCTTATCGACTGTTCCCTCTGATATTGCTGTTCTTCCCCGAGCCCTGTGTAATTCGCATAATTCGCTCCGGGCTCTACGCATCAAATTCGTGTCGTGGAACTGGAGTGTCCGAAGTTCGGAGTCCGAGAGGGTCATCTCACAGCAGTTGGAAGCCCTTCCCTCGCTCCTTGCTCTTTTCGGAAATCTTCGGTTCCTAGACGTTTCGGAGTCCCGGGCCGATGACCTTTTCCTTGCGCGCCTTCCCGCTCTGTCGTTAGAATATCTGTGCCTGGCTCGGACATCCGTGTCATCCAGCGGAGTGGTCCGTTTCCTTTCCAAGTCACGAGGGAAATTGAGGGTGATTAATCTGGTTGATACACAAGTGGGGGTCGAAGTTGGGGAAGTGGCTGAGACGTTCGGAGTTAAGATGGAGGCTAGTTACCCTGGCCAACCGATGCCAGTCTTTCATAGTTCGTATTAGCATATTTCCTACCATATCTGCCGATATCGACCGCGTGACAAATCTGGTAAATCGGATTAGCGGAAACTTAACCATTCATTCAAGCACGTGGAGCCGATGTATGGGGCCGAAATGTGGGATCATGATTCATCAATAATCCGCGAGGTCCCGATGCCATTCGGACATTCTATTTGCGAACGGCAATGTCGTTGGTGCCCGCAGGCTCGGTTATTCTAGATGGTCCAAGTGCCGATTTGAAAATAGATAACTATCGGTCCTTGTTCCGGTGCATCACGAAGCACACTCCGTGCCTAGGCGAAAATCAGCACCACAAGCCCCAAGACGTGAAATGACGAGAAAACAGTGGGGCCGCGGGATTGATGTATATTAAACAGGGAATTCTCCGAGGCTCCGGGTATGATGGCGAATGAGGCTCCTGGCGCGCCGCCTCGGCACGTCATTCTTTTCAAGCGATTGGGGATGTTAGGTCACGCGGGCGGCCTTTTCAGGGGCGGCACGGATGTCACTGGTCCGCTACCCGGGCATCGATAAAGTTTGGGGCCGGTGCGGAGCCGATGCGAGCCGTATATCTCAAACCAACTTCGCTCCTCGAGTCACTCCAATATACTCCTCCTTTCCTGCACACAGCACCTCCAATCGTCTACGTCCAAACAAGTCTCTTCAAACCGTCCAAGTTATCTCCAATATGGTCTCTGTCATCAAGAACCTTCGCTCGTACGCCGCCTCGATCTTCGGCTCCCCCGTCGATCACGTCGATAACGACCGCTTCACCGTTTGCTGGAACTGTTTCGTAAGAAACTACAAACCACACAATGGTCGCTGTTTCAACTGTGGAATCCAGTTGTAAGCGTGGAGCCAGTATGGTCCTCCTGTTCCGCCCTGACTGTCTAGATTTGCATTTTTCCTCGGCGAAGTATCATTTACATGACGCGGGAGTCATTGGGTCGCGTGGGATCATAGCTTAATTGGGGTACTGTTGGGAATGGACTTTGAGGCATATTGATAGATGGGAATCGAATTCTTTATTATTACTTCTGCCTTCTTGATGTCCATCCGCGTCTTGTCAATCCCTCGTAAGCGGCGGCAGCCATGGGGCGACGAACAATCATTGCGGGCGCCACCGCCCCGTACCGCACCGCACGACATATTGTTCAATTCAACACGAGTCAAAGTGCCCATACATACACAGCCCACACGCAAAATAAAGTGCATGGTCTGTGATAGCCGTAACAATTGATCAATGCGGGGCGCAAGTGACAGGTTGCATGTGAAAACCTGTGACAATCCTCTGTATCTTGGACGGTCACCCGACGGCGCAGACCTCTTGCGTCGTTCAAGCTCCATCCCAACTTATGTCCCACATCGGCCTAACCCATGTCAACCTTGAGATGGATGAAACTCCTTGGCAGTTGAGGAATTAGCGGCCCAGTCTGAAGCAGGGGGACGTGGAGTGCATTAAGTTGCCGAAACCCGAAATTGACCTAGATTCGGACCGGAGCCGTGATAGGGGGTTGCGCATAGCATTACGAGGACATCCCACCACATTCCAAGGATACCTTGTAGAGATCGGCTGCGAAGTCTGTTATCCTTTCCTCATGAGGAACTATGCGAAGAATAATCTTGCAATTGCAGACAGCTAAAACCCTGCTTGTCGCAGAGTTCGCGATTTCGCGATTTCGCTTTTACAGTTCCTCAACACAGGTACTACCATCCCACCGTCGGTATCCATCAGCGATTTCCAAATCGAACACATGATTGCTTCTCTAGACGAGCAATGTAATTATAACAACTGCTCCAGCCGTATTCAGATATCCTTTATATGGAGCCGATCACTACGAAATGCGGATCACCTGGTCTAAAACTGGGAAGGACGCATCCCGGGCCACTCAGGAGTTCACGTTGGCAAAGCTCATCCCGCCGATACAGGTAATAATGACGACTTTCATTAGAGTTTCGGGGAGGGATATTAGCTAGTAGTACCAATTTATCCGAAGCATTACTTCCCCCATAGCTACGCATGCGATACCGATATCAACGCACGGTCAATATAAGAGACCTTTATTTTATTGAAAATTGAAACAAAAAGAGTGATGAATGAATCTCTGCCTTTAGGTGCCAAGGGTGGTTTCGGATGATTCATTGGTAAGCTTTTAGTAAACGCAATACAAAGCTATGACCATGACATGTGGTGATCGTCGCGCCATCTGACCAATGTTTGCCGGGCATGACAACAACGCTGCTCCCTAGAAAATTACTCCCAGAGGAATCAGGACAACAAAAGATAAGCCCCCGGATCACTAGGGTCGTGATGAGATACAGAGGAGCCGCTGTACATACGTAGCTATCCGTAAGCGACGTTACAAAACGTACCTGCAGCCGCTCAGGCCTTATCCCGTGTGTGATCCCGACTCATCCGACCCGACGGTAGAGTCTACTTCCGCTCCGATGGATACTCTATCGACAATTTTAATACATAGGTACCCGGCTCTTGAGATCTGTACGCACGCACCGCTCGGCTCCACAGCCAATAAACGGTCCCACATTCGCCGCTGGTACCTTATTTCATGATCAGTTCGTTAGGCACGTGGTAGAGTTGTTCCGAGTCAGATCCGCTAAAATAAGCCTTATTTTAGCTCGGATACCCCCACTTCAGTTGCCAGGATGTCTAAATTCAAGGGGTTCAATCGGGGCGTTCCCGGTACCAGCACCGGGTTGATGGGAGAATTAGGGGTGTTCCCCGGCTCCAGTGGAGGGTGAATTAACCTTTTTTGCACATTCAGACCATCGGACCGAGACGAACATCCCGCGCATCGGATAAATCAAGAGACTTGTGAACGTGGGGGTCACTTGTAGTAACAATAGCTAGTCGATTGTTTTTGACGGGATCACGGCCAAGTCCGGAAAACCCTTAATCTCAAACGAGTTGATACTCTCAGTTCCACAATTAGATTATCGGAAATGTAATATTTTATGCGATCCCAAACGATGCCCCCACGGTTCTTCGCTTCAACCTTCTTTCCCTTAGAACGATGCTGCAATTCCAATCGCTAATGAAACAACAAATGCGAAAATACCATTACCCAGTAGCGACACACCGCCAATCCTCGCTGCTGAAGACGCAGCCCGGGCAGTTTGAGTTGCCCCACTACCACTCGTTCCCGATGGAGCAACACCCGTTGACAAAGCACCTGAGCCAGTAGCGCTGGCCGATGCACTTCCTGACGAGGCGCTAGCGGAAGAGAATGCGCTGCTGCTGGACGTGGTTGCGATCGTAGCATTTCCGGTGAAATTACTTTTCAGTTGAAGCAGAGGGGTGAAGTTGTATCCGTCAGGGCCAACATTCGACACATTCGAGGCGGGTCCGACAATGATCTGGATTGCATAGTCGAGACCTGCCGGTAAAGTTGAGGGTATATTCCAAAAGTACGAGCCGTTGTTGGGAATGGAGTCTGCGATGGGTCCAACGGTGCCGATGTTACTTCCGGGGCCTTTACGAAGGATCAAGCTCACTGGCTTTCCTGGTGTGGTGACGGTCCACTATATCATATCAGCTCAGCTTCCTCGGAGAGGTACCAAGATGTTGAACGAGCCACCGGCTACGAGGACATCACCGACTGTGGGACGGGTGATTGGATTGACCACTACAGTCAGAATGCGCCAAACGGAATGGGGAGCATACATTGAGCGAAGACATGGGAGGAAATAATAGTAACTGCAACGAGGAATCGCAAGGCAAACATCTCGAGGTACTATTGAAGCGAAAATAAATACTGAATGTCAAAGTAGGGATGCGGGTGAAAGTTTTCGAACGGGGCGCGGGGAAAGATCCAACTTCGAGTAAACGACTAACTTTTGTGTCTCAGAGAACGCTCCAATGCCCCAAAAGTGGTCAGCTCGGTCGTGTCAACTGCTGCAAACGTTGGAATGTCTTTTACAGGGAGCGAAGCCGCCAACTCTTATATGGATGCAGATAATCTCGTTTGAGGCAAGGTCGAACGCCTTCAATTTCAACGCGCCTTCTAAAATTGGTTTCAGGGGTTGGTGCGACCAATCACCGTCGCACGGCTTTTCGCGGTGAGCGCCGATCCACAGCCACACCGCGTCTTTTGTTGCGTTGTGAGGCGGCGCGGACTCATTGAACACTATTTGTGGAACATCGAGAATAATAGCAAGCGTTGCAAGAATTGGAATTTCATTTCCTGAGATTATTATGGTAGTATGGTTCGACAATGGAAATCACTGCCGATGGGAATAAACAGTTCTGCATTAAAAAGCAGCTGCTAGGATGGGGCCTTGTGCACTAGCGGTCAGTGTACCTCTTGCGCTTGCTGTCCTATAGCTACGGGTATTGAGTTCCAGGCAGTAGCTATATGAGTCTCTAGTGCACATCTTAACTACCCGAAGGCACCGTACTAATATGGAGAGCTTCAAAATATGCCGACGGAATAACATTCGAGTTCAGACATGATTTTATCATTATGAGGCCATGTGATATCAAATACATTCCACAACCTCAGTTCCCGTATTCCAAATTTGTTTGAACTACCGTCTTTTGTTAACGAAACCCCAATGCAGCCGTTGACCCTTCTCACTTAAGCATCTTGTAAACTCTTCTTTGAAGGACGATTTGACATCTAAAATCGCCCTAGCTTCAATGGGCTTTATTTTCACCCTATCACCTCTACTATGACGGCGCCTATACGAGAACCGCAATCCCCAACTGACTTGCTAAAGGCGATTTGGGAAGTGAGAAGGACCTTTCAGCCCAAGTTGATCGACAAGGTTCTCTAGCCAATCAAAAGCCCCCCTGATGTGGGTTAGGGTCAAAGAAGGCGACGAAACACGAGAGTCGGCCGCAACAAAAGTGGATTGTGTGCCCAGCGATGCCCTCCTTCAAGTACCGCTCAGAAAGCGACTCGGAGCCCGAAGAAGAAGAGCCTGTGATCCAGTACCAAGCATCTCTCAGCGATGCCGACGAACAAGGTCCCGACGATACCTTCCATTTCCGCTCCTCATTTTCCAAGACACAGCGACCGCACCTCCATCACCACACCGACAGTTTCATGAACGACACATCGTTTCAGGAGACTTCGTTCGAGAAGACGGAGGATGTGGATGTGGAGCAATCGTATGATACCATGCAGGACGACTTTTCATCCGACGAGGGATCTTTGGTTTCTGAGGAGGAGGAGAGCGAATATGCGGAAACCGATCCACTAGCTGCGGCGGTAAGGATTGAGAAAAAGCCGACTTGGTTGGAACAGATTGAATATACCGATCGGGCTGTTAAGCGGTTAAAAGCGATTGACGTAAGAGAAGCACAACAAAATACGCGAATTCGTTGGGGCGGTGTGATCCCTGAAATCAAGTACTCCACCGAAGATCTGGAGCGTGATTTATTCGGAGATACCAAGGTATTGTGCTCTTGATGAGATGACTTAGGGTAGCGGAAGAAGTTTGAGTATTTATCGTCCGAGGCGTTGAAGCAGGGCATTTTTGATCAGAAAAGCTGGGATGAAAAGGAGAAAGGGAAGCTGAATCCGGCGTTTCGAATACGATGGGGACCAGGGGGAGTACTTATTCACCGGCCATCTCGCAACAGACTAGAAGAAGGCGCCATTGAGTTTCGGAAAATACACTTGTCTGCACTCGAAAAGGTAATCCCTTGGGGTTGACCTCTGTTGATCATAGGATGCCGCTCAAAGACAGGCACAAAGTCTGTTGGAACGGCAACTGGAACATACTACTTTTACTACCACCCCTACTGGCGTTCCTGTCGCTACACCCTCTGCATCACTGCATTTCGAAGTCTTCACACATATATCATCCCTTCACAGTGGCCCGATCCGTCAAATCGACGAATATGAAACCCATCTGTGGAGTCTATCCTCCATCCTCTTCGACGACATCCCCTCCCACGCCGACGAATCTTCCTACAGAAAGGGAGCTCTCTCAAATTACTTCAAGGACCTTGTCTCTCGCTCCGTCTGGAATGATCTCTCTCGGACCCGTGATCCCGGCGAAAGAATCTTTCTAAATCTTGCTGGATATCGTATTTTAGACGCCTGTTTCGATGCCACGAAGAACAAAGACTTGCATCTCGCTACGTTGTTGTCCTTAGCCGAAAATTCGTCGCCGGAATTTAGAGAGGATATTCGTGCCCAAATTGATGTGTGGCGGAAAGATGGCTCGGCGGCGGATATCCAGGTTTGGTATCGTGCTGTATATGAGTTGTTGGCTGGACAGATCGATGGGCCGGGGAGCACTTTTGGACAATTGGGAGTGGGGAAACGGATGGATTGGAGACGGGCGTTTGCTATGAGGCTGTGGTTTGGGATTCCAAATGACGGCGGGATAAAGGATGCTGTGCAGGAGTACTGGATGGCATGTCAACAGGATCCCAGCGTGGCCAAACCTTTCCCTTGGTATACCACTAACGAAACCAAGACCCCCGGCGTATATGATGGATTATTCCAGCTGCTGAGATTATATGCCGGGTCGGATATCAATGCGACTCTCGACGACTCATTAAATCCATACAATTTTTCGAATACTATAACGGACGTGCGAATCTCATGGCATCTTTACATCATCCTTTCAGAACTAAAGGGAAAAGCTTTCTTTGCAGACGTATTTGGTGCAAAGGCCCACGCCATCAGTGACGCAGGGGAACGACTTACATTGGCTTATGTGGCGCAATTGGAGTCCCTGGAGTTATGGCGGTGGGCAATTTACGTGGCACTACACCTCCGGAGAGAAAATACTCGAAAAGGTGTTATTGTGGATATCCTTGCACGACAGATTCATACTATCCCTGATAATGTGGAGGAACAAGGTATTATCTCACAGTTCGTGGAGCAATGGAAAATACCCATGGAATGGATTCTGGAAGCGAAGGTATGCTCTGTGTTGGATCAAGGTTGATGTAGGCACTATACGCTCGGAATCAAGGAGATCATCTAAGTTGCGCCAAGAACCTTGTTCTCGCAAAATCCCTAGCCGAAGCACAAAAGACGATCCTGATGCATATTGCGCCCCAGGCCGTTATCAGCACTCATCTCTCGCCGCTAGAGGATTTATTATTAATGTTCGATACACATCCCTCTGGCTGGGAAATTGGCGGACAAATATACTTGGACTACATCTCACTTGTCCAAGACCACGGAGTGGGCGAGCGAAGACGTCGAGGAAGTGGTTCGAGAAGGGACTCTGTCATCCGATTATTAAGAGCTCTACCTGCGATGGAAGCGCGCTCCTTCGAACAATCTGTTGCGCAGAGCGAGA
>Ga0302325_10004625_pt1 | contig 31709 bp, 28 predicted proteins | sample Palsa_T0_2_FD_201948 | JGI IMG/M metagenome (GOLD analysis project Ga0302325, IMG submission 201948) | Peat permafrost microbial communities from Stordalen Mire near Abisko, Sweden - Palsa_T0_2 | ecosystem: Environmental > Terrestrial > Soil > Palsa > Peat permafrost | place: Sweden: Abisko... | reverse complement strand
TCAGGGAATACCGCCTTGATCTGGAGATCCCCGCCCATCGCTTTGATATAGCTGCGCAGTGTGGAGACATACATATCCGTGCGCTTTTCCATCTTGGACACTGCTCCTTGGTTCACGTTCAGGACTTTGGCCAAATTAACCTGCGTAAGGCTCCGCGCCTCCCGAATCTGGTGAAGGGTCATTACGCTGACAGCTTCCTTTACACGCTGCCGAATCCGCGCTTCACGCTCTGGTGAGAACTTTCCACGAATAGCCTTCCACTTGTGCGCCATCTTGACCTACTTTCTCCACGGGATACCCGTTACGAGCTGCCGTAATGCTTCCCTATTCCTGCTCTCGTGCGATTTCTTTAAGGTGCAGAGCATAGATAGCTTCGGCCCTGCGAATTGCTTCCACATACCAGTTCGCGTCCCCTGTTTTGTCGCCACCCAGAATCAAGTACGCACGCCGTCGCGGATCGAAGGCAAACAGGATGCGGTAAGGCTTCCCTTGATGTTGCACCCTTAGTTCCTTCATATTCGGATAGCGCGATTCTCGGATGGTGTCTGCGTAAGGGCGACCCAAGGCAGGGCCATACTCTTCGAGCATATCCACATTCTCCGCGACGCTCGCCCGCTCTGCCTCATCCAGGCTCTCGTACCAACCCTTGAATTCATCGCTGGCTTCGACTTCCCATGCCATCAATAGTATTCCTTATAGGTGATATTCCGTCAATGGCATACAGTTGCAGGAATAGGCGCCTTCGCCTCCCAGCAAAATCCAAGGGTGGACCCAATCGAGGGAGCCTTACTTAAGCCGCTCCGCCAACAAATGGTCCGCGATACGGATGGCGTTGGCAATGATGGTCAGCGATGGATTGACCGCACTTGCCGAAACAAAGCACGAAGCATCCACGACATAGAGATTGTCGAGATCATGAGCCTTGCAATGCGCATCGAGCACGCTCGTCCTGGGATCGGTGCCCATGCGGCAAGTGCCGTTCTGATGGCCGACACCTTCAAGCGGGATACGCTTCTTGAAATAAGCGTGCAGCGGGACAGACGTCGTCGCATGCCCAGCCTGCTTAAGCACATCGACCCACCGGTCCTTGAGGCGATTAAACGACTCAACATTGTTTGGCGTGTACGAGAGCTGAATCCGCTTGGGTGCGGAGTCTGTAACCGGCTCGGTCTCATTGGTGTGGCCAGTATCCCCGGAAGGATGAGCGCCGGACACCCCGGGCTGCAAGTTCTCGACCGAAAGCGGCGTCGCATTGTGGAGAGTAACACGATTTTCCGGGTCGGGCAGGTCTTCCGTCGTCAGCCACCAGGGCACCGCGTGGTGCTTCATCGTTTCCAGGACAAAGCCCGGAGTCAGCGGCGGCGCGTCCCCTTTCATCATCTCGAAATGGAAGCTGCCAACCGGCTGTACCTGCCCCAACGGGAAGGGATAAGCAGGTTCTGAATCCTTGAAGTAAAAATCGTTGGTGCCCCAGGTCTTGGTGTAGCTGTCCTCGTTGCGTTTGGGGCCAATTGCCAGCAGAGCATCAGCCTGGTGATACATGAAGTTCCGTCCCACCTGATCGGATCGGTTGCCGAGCCCAGTAGGGTGCTTGTCGTTAGCGGACGCGAGAAGAATAACGGCGGAGTTGATAGCGCCCGCGCATACTGCGAAGAAGCCGGCCTGATAGGTCGCGGTAGCCCCATCTTTGGAAGCCGGTGGCGCATAACTTTCGCCGCTGGTCGATCCGGAGTGGATGACCTCCACCGCCGTTACCGTAGTACCGCTGCTGTTGGTCAGCAAGCGGGTCACGCGGGAGTTCGTCATCAGGGTAACGTTCGGCCAATGCATGATCTGCCGGATGCAGTTGATGTCCGCATCGGACTTGGCATGGACCAGGCAAGGATAGCCGTCGCAAGTGTCGCAGCGAACGCACTTCGAGGCCAGCGGGTTCGCTTCGTTTCGCTTGAGTCCCAGGGGAATGGGAAAAGTATGGATGCCGAGCTTGCGCACGTCGTCCTCGATAGTTTGCATGCGAGGCTCGTTGCTAAACGCAGGGTAAGGGTATTTCGCGGAGTGAAAGGGCTCCGTGGGGTCAAAGGACGACCCGTATCCGCCAGGGACCGCGGGCGCTGTGCCCAGGTCGCCGTGGACGTGGAAAAGGTCTTCCGCACGGCAATAAAAGGGTTCCATATCAGCGTAGGTAATGGGCCACGCGGGTGAGATACCCCCCTTATGCTGGATGACCCCAAAGTCCTCGGCGCGCATGCGAAACATCGCCGCTCCATAGACCTTGGTTTGGCCTCCCACGAAATAGGCCTGTTGCGGGTGGAGCGGCTTGCCGTCCTTATCTTGCCAGGTCTCTTTGGTGTGATAGCGGTTGTCCAGAAAGACAGCGGAAGTGTCCCAGTTGAGCTTCTCCTGCGGCATGAAAGGGCCGCGCTCCAGGATGAGAATGTTCTTGCCCGCTTGGGCTAGGTGCAGGGCCAGAGTTCCACCGCCAGCCCCGCTGCCTATGACAATCGCGTCAAATATGTTTTGCGTGCCCATGGAGAGCACGGTACCAGATTTACCTGCTTGAAAATACGAATTCGTTGCCGTCGGGGTCTTTGAATTTTGCCATCGTTCCCCAGGCCTCCTTCTTCGGCTCCGCCACCAATTCCACACCTTTGGATTGGAGAATCTTTGCCGTGGCAAAAACATCGTCGCACCAGAAGGTCATCGGTTGAAAACCGCCAATTCTGTCCTCATGGCCCGGCGGCGTGAACAACGCGAGCGCCGTATCAGCGCCCGGGATGCGGAGTTCAATCCAGCGTTGCCCTGGTCCAAATGGCTGATCGGTCGCCACCTTAAACCCCATTTTCTCGGTGTAGAACTTCAACGCAACATCCTGGTTGCGTACGGGAATACTGACAATCTTGACTCCGCGAATCATGTTGCTTCCTCCAGGCTGCTCGCAACATAACTTGCGCCTCAAATAGATGCAATCAGGTAGGCAATGCTATAGTAATGGTCGGTACAGCGATGCTGCTCCTCGATGAATATGTCGTTGACGTGTTGATGCGCGACCTCGTCGGGCACGATCGCCGGCCAGTGAGCTTTCTGGTGTACTTATGGCTTGCCGCGGAGCAGCAGCGCCAGGGCAAAGCCGTTACTATCAGCTATCAGCAACTCGCCGAGTCGGTAGGGATATCGAAGAGCTCGGCGCAAGCAGCCGCGGGGTGGCTCGCCCGGCGAAAGCTCTTAACCGTCAGCAAGGCAGGATCCACCGCAACCCCCAGCTACTCGGTGCAAAGGCCCTGGTTACCCAGATAAAAAGTTGAGGAGATAAGAACGCTCTTGTCCTTCACCGATTGGTTTTTCTCCGATCTCGAACGCCCCGAGAGCGCTCACGCGCACGGCGACACGAGCAAACACCCGTGGTCGCGCGTCATGTGCCTCACCGGGGTCGACTACTTTTCCACCCTCGGGTACCAGTCCGGTATCGCCTTCCTTGCAGCGGGTCTCCTCTCGCCGCTGGCAACCCTTGTCCTCGTCCTGGTAACTCTTTTCGCTGCGCTGCCGGTTTACAATCGCGTCGCTGCCGCTAGTCCCTATGGCCAAGGCAGCATTGCAATGCTGGAAAGGCTGTTCCCGGGCTGGACCGGCAAAGTCTTCGTGCTCGTCCTTCTGGGTTTCGCTACCACCGACTTCATCATCACCATGACGCTTTCCGCCGCCGATGCGGCGGCCCACTTTGTCCACAATCCCTACACTCCGCCTTCTCTGCAGAACCAGATGAACGTCACACTCATCCTGCTCGCCATCCTGGGCGCCATTTTCCTCAAAGGCTTTAAGGAAGCGATCGATATTGCCGTCGTTCTTGTGGGTATCTATCTCGCGCTGAACTTGATCGTCACGCTCGTGGGTTTCGTTCATGTTCTTCTGCAACCTCACCTGGTGCTCAACTGGAAAAATGCCGTCTTCACGCAACATGGAAGTTTGCTCTCCATCATCGGCATCTCGGTGTTGCTCTTTCCCCGCTTGGCGCTTGGTCTCTCCGGTTTCGAGACCGGCGTCGCCGTCATGCCCCTGATCGAGTCTGAAAACCTTGAAGCCCGCATCAGCAACACCAGGCGCTTGCTCGCGGCCGCCGCAAAAATCATGAGCGTCTTCCTCATGGGCACCAGCATTGTCACCACCCTGCTGATTCCTGCGGCCGACTTTCAGGAAGGCGGGCCCGCCAACGGTAGAGCCATGGCCTACCTGGCCCACCAATATCTCGGTAACGCCTTTGGCACTCTGTACGACGCGAGCACCATCCTTATTCTCGCCTTTGCCGGCGCTTCCGCCATGGCCGGCCTTCTCAACCTCATTCCGCGTTATCTTCCTGGCTTCGGTATGGCGCCCGAGTGGGCCCGCGCCTCGCGTCCGCTCGTCCTGGTCTTTCTGTCCGTTGCCTTCATGGTTACGCGTCTCTTTCACGCCAACGTAGATGCGCAGGGTGGGGCCTACGCTACCGGTGTGCTCGTCCTTATTACCTCCGCCTCCTGTGCGGTCACCATCGCCGCCGAGACGCTACTCTCCCGCCTTGCTCTCGGCGTCGTCTCCCTCGTCTTCATTTACACCACCTTGGTGAACATCTACGAGCGTCCCGAAGGACTCAAGATCTCCTTCATCTTCATCTTCACCATGATCTTCTTGTCGCTGGTTTCCCGGGCCTTCCGCTCCACCGAGCTGCGCATCACGGTTGAACTTGATCCGCAGGCCCAGGCCCTGGTTGCCGAAAGCGCAAACAAGACCATCCGCCTCATCGCCTGGAATCCCCGTAACACCGCCATCAAAGACCGTGATCAAGCCAAGATCGAGCTGCGCGAACTTCACGGGCTGCTGCACGAAGAATCCATCTACTTTATTGAGGTGGAGCGCGGAGACACCTCCGAGTTCACGGAAACGGTTGCCGTCCAGGGATCCTGCGAAGGCTCCAATCGTGTGCTCCATGCCACCAGCCCCGCCGTTGCCAACGCGATTGCCGCTCTGCTCATCCAGCTGAAACGAACCTCGGGATGCATCCCACATGTCTACTTCCACTGGGCCGACATTGACCCCATCATCAACCTGATGCGGTTTATCTTCCTCGGCGAAGGGGATACCGCCCCCCTGACCCACGAGATCCTGCGCCGCGCCATCGAGGACCCCGCCCAGCGCCCCATCGTCCATGTAAGCTGACTTGCCAGAGCCGTTCCGCGGTCCGTAACCCTATTGGATCTGTATTCCCATCCAAAAAAGTGGCCGTATTTGTCCCCCTGCGGAAACTAAACTGGGTAAAACCGCATCGACAGTACTGGGATTCCATCTTGAGTACAGTACGAAACGACGTTGCGGAAGGCCGGGCGACGCAAAGCCCGCGAAAGCACAAAGCCTGGCGATGGGTGATCTGGATCGGCCTGATCGCTGTCCTCGTGCTTTTGGTGGTGGGCGAAGTGATGCTGAAGAGAGCGGAGCCGATCCTGAAGGGGCGGGTCATCGAAACCCTAAGCGCCCGCTTCAATAGCCGCGTGGAGTTGGACGACCTGCAGGTCTCGCTCATCAAGGGCCTGGCTGTCTCCGGGAAGGGTTTGCGGATTTACCCGCCGGATGACGTCGTGGCCGCGGGGGCGAAGGATCCCCTGTTCTCATTGCGGCAATTCGAGTTTCATGCTGGATTGATGCGTTTTTTCCTTAAGCCTACTCACGTAAGGACGGTCCACGTGCAGGGCCTGGAAATCAACATCCCGCCTAAGTCCATGCGGCAGCAGAACGCGGCCAAGGCCCGGCATCAGGGCAAGATCGAGATTGTTGTGGACGAGTTCGTGTGCGACGATTCCCGGCTGGTGATTGGCACCGACAAGCCGAACAGGGACCCGAAGATCTTCGAGCTAAGCCACATTGTGCTGCATGACGTGGGCCCGAACGCTCCCTGGCCCTATGACGCCAAGCTGACCAACGCGGTGCCGAAGGGAGAAATTCATGCCGTCGGCACCTTTGGCCCGTGGGATACGGAGAATCCAGGAATCTCAACCGTGACCGGCAAGTACACCTTCCAGCATGCTGAGTTGGACCCCATCAAGGGAATCGGCGGCACTCTGCATTCCGAAGGTGACTTCACTGGCCGGCTCGATCGCATTGAGGTTCATGGAGTCGCAGACGTGCCGGATTTTTCTCTGGATACCGGGAACCATCCCGTCCCCCTGCACACCCAATTTTCGGCGATCGTCGACGGGACTACGGGGGACACCTATCTGGAGCCAGTCGAGGCGACGCTGGGAAAATCGCAGTTTTCCTGCCGCGGCGAGGTGGTCAATGTCAAAGGCCAGGGGCACATCATCGATCTTGACGTCGACGTCCCTGCTGGCCGCATCCAGGACTTCCTGCGGTTGGCTGTGAAGACTGAACCGGTGGTGATGACGGGTGTTCTGGCCATGAAAACAAAGCTGCATATCCGTCCGGGCAAGGAGAGCGTGACCCAAAAGCTGCAACTGCACGGCGAGTTCGCGCTGCAGCAGATGCATTTTACGAATCCCGAGCTGCAGGACAAGGTGGACATGCTGAGCCTGAGAGCTCAGGGAAACCCAAAGGAAGCCAAGCCCGGGGCAGAGGATGTGAACTCTCACATGACGGGAAAATTCAGCATGGGCGATGGCAAACTGACTTTGCAGGACTTGAACTATGTCCTGCCTGGGGCGACGGTGCAATTGGCGGGCGTTTACACCCTGGACGGCAAGAAGTTCGATTTCACCGGCAAGGTGAGGACCGATGCCAAGCTATCGCAGATGGTGGCTTCGCGATGGAAGAGCTTGGGGTTGAAAGCAGTCGATCCTTTCTTTCACAAACATGGCGCCGGGGCCGAAATCCCAGTGAAAGTGACTGGTACGAACACCGCTCCCAAATTCGGTTTGGATATCGGACACAAAGACAAGAAGTCCGAATAGGCTCGCCCGAAGTCCTTACGGGAGCAAGAGTTCTCCGGGAGTTACGGCTCTGATGCTTTGTATCAGGGCACGGCTTTAGCCGGGCCGCATGGGGCTTCGCTAACGAGGGCTTTAGCCCCTGAGGTACCTTTCTCCGATGGTTCATCGAACGACGTTGTGACAGGCGTAATCCATCGTGTTGTCGAGGGATGCTCAGTCGTTGTAGATCAGTCCATGAACGGCGACCACAAGCACGCTCAACGCCGGGAGCGCCCCGACTGCGATGGGCCTGTACCGAAAGAGCCATCCGGTCAGCACGGCTGAGAGAAAATACAGCGACAAGACTCCAGCTTGCATCAACAGTCGTTCCTCCAATTCCACATCCCGCGTGTGTGTCTGGAGCCGCCCCTCGCCTACTATTCTCACCAAGCCAGTCACCAATGTGGTCAACGTGCCGGTGATGTAAGTGGTAACAATGCCAGGGATTTTTAGCCGCACCATGGCAGCGCTTTGCATCCCGATCGCCAGGGCTACGACAGCCAATAGCCAATAGAGGCTGGCCGGATGGCTGGCGTGGAAGTGAATCGCTATCCAACCAGCCTCCGCTCCCAACAACAGGAGAGCTTCCAGCATTAACGTCCAGGAGATTGCTTTCGCCCAAACACTGCCTGGGGGCACCTTGCCTGTCATCAACGAACCGATGACCACGCCGGCGGCATAGCATCCGAGAGAGATGACCGGATGGACCAGATCACCGTGGTACTGGAACACGGCAAGACCCAGCAGTACCGTGTTGCCGGTCATGTTTGCCACAAAGGCATGACCGAATCCGAAATAGCTCCACCCATCCGCCGATCCCGCCGACGCGGCCAGGATAAGGAGTCGTACATCCCGTTCGATCAAGGCCATCGGTCGCTACCCTCTCCAGATGGGAAGGGGATTCTCAGAAGGCCTGCGCAGGAGTTTTAGCAACTCGTGATGTGAGCTGTATTGGCAAACCGGATCGATGGCCTCGGCATCGCCGGTAAGTAGGACCGCCTGGCATCGGCATCCCCCGAAGTCACGCTCCTTTCGAGGACAGGCGAGGCAGGTCTCCGGCATCCAGGCATCGCCGCGAAAGCGGTTAAACGCTGGGGAAGACTCCCATATCCAGGCAAGGTCTCGTTCGCGCACGTTATCGAACTGCAGACCAGGAATGACCGCCGCTGCGTGACACGGCAACGCCTGGCCCACCGGATCGATCAGCATCATCTGCCGTCCCCAACCACCCACGCAAGCCTTGGGAAAGCTGCCAAAGTAATCGGGGAAGACGGCTTCAAGGTGGATCCTGCCTTTCAACCGTTCTTTGGCTGCCTCGATAATCGGCAATGATCGATCCACCTGCTCCTGGGTTGGCATCAGGAGAGAGCGGTTCTTCAGCGCCCAGCCATAGTACTGCACGTGGGCAATTTCCAGCCGGTCCGGAGCGAACTCCTCCGCCAGCGCGATAAACGCCTCCAGCCGGTCCAGATTCATGCGATGGACGACCAAATTCACAGTGAACGCCAGCGGATACTTCTTGAGAATGGGAATCAGCGCCAGTTTGAGGGCATGAGCTCGAGTTCCAGCGATGTGGTTCGCCGTGGTCTCGTCCAGGTCTTGAAAGCTGAGTTGCAGGTGTTCCAGTCCGGCGTCGACCAGCACAGCCAGGCGCTCTTCGCTCAGTCCGACGCCGGAGGTGATCATGTTCACGTACAAACCAGCATCGCGGGCAGCGCTGATCAACTCGGCCAGGTCTTTGCGCGCCAGCGGTTCGCCCCCGGTGAGATGCAGATGCAGAATGCCCAGTTGAGCCGCTTGCTGAAAGACTCGCTTCCAGTCCCCGGTGGAAATCTCCTCATCTGCCCGTTGCAGCTCCAGCGGATTAGAGCAGTACAGGCAATGCAACGGGCAGCGATGTGTGATCTCGGCGATGAGAGAGAATGGCTTGGGAGGCGGTGGTGATTGGCTGTTCGCTGGCATCCGTTTAGACCCGCACGACACCACGCTGCTCCATCCGATCCAACAGACTGAGCACGTCCTGTTGTATATCGGCGCTATCAACGCCTTCGTATTGTTTAGCCAGCTCATCCACAATGGATGCCACGCTCTGCTTGCCGTCGAGGTACGCGAGGATCTCGCGCGCAGGGCCTTGCAGCTTCAGCGTTCCCTCCGGAATCAGCAAGACCGGTTCGGTCGGGTGTAAGCGGCAGCCCGGTGCGAGCCTTGGCGTAGCGTTTAAATCCATTTCACCCTCTTTCCGCCTTAGCCACGAAGCATCCAGGTGGTATGTTGCCGGGAACCACGTACGCATAGTCGATTGCGTCCAACTGCGCCCACAAAATCGCGCATTTCCTCTCCAGCGCCTGGATCACCTGCTCTTGCTCTGCGCGTGTCGCCGCGTGGGTGGAGACATAGTCCAGGGCGAACGCGGCGTCTTCCGGCGCCTGCGTCAGGCGGCCCTCAAAATAACTCAAGCCATGAGCGAGATAGGGATAGTGCAGCCGAAGCTGATCCATGCGCAGAGAGATGAGGCTGCGCGAGAACAGCTCAGTCAGCGAAGAGGCGACGGCAATCAGCAAGGAGTTGTCGCGCACTAAGGAAAGGTAAGCGTCCACGGCAAAGATCACACCCGGCAAAACGCCGGTGCAGGGAATGACCTCCTCCCGCGAAAGGCCGGTGGCTTCCGCCAGCTGGATCCATTTCTCCACGCCGCCATAACCACTCTGGTCCCCGTCATGATCAAGAATCCGTTTTCTCCATGCGCGGCGAAAGGCCGGATCATCGCTCTTGGCGAGCAGCAGTGAATCTTTGATCGGGATGCGGCTCTGATAGTAGTAGCGATTGAGCGCCCATGCCTGCAACTGACCGCGCGTCAGCTCGCCTGCGTGCATACGCAGGTGAAACGGATGGAGATGATGGTACCGGCTTTCTCCTACTGCCTGGAGCCGGCCCCGCAGCTCCTCCGGGGAAAGAAGCTTGCCGTCTTCCCGCGCCTTGGCCGTCAGTTGAGTTGCCATCCGTCTTGTCCTATCTGCCAACCGGCGTCACTTACATACTTGTACTCCGGACCGCGGGTATCCAGTACCGGGTTGGTGTTATTGATGTGGATGAAGATTCGTTGCCGTGCGCTCGTGCCCGCCAATAGGGCGATTGTGCCATCCTTGCCGCTCATCGGCACGTGACCGATGGAGCGCGCCAGGGGCGTTCCCGATTGAGTGCTGCTGAGTTCTGCATCACTCCAGAAAGTCCCATCTACCAGGATGACATCACAGGAGTCGTACATCTCTCGGATAGCGTTCGTAACTCCCGGCAGCGAGGGAGTGTAGGCAAGCCTGCGGCCGTCGGCTTCCAGCAGAAGACCAAGGGATGCCTGTCCTCGTTCCTCTTCCAACCCACGCGCATAATACGGCAGCGATCCGGAAAGCGATAGCGGAGTGCATGTCACTTGATTGCCCAAATTGAAGGCTTTCCCAGGATGTATCTCTACCCAGGTCAGCTGGTTCGGCACGCGTTCCAACATGCGAAAAAAACTGTTCGCTTCGAGCACACGGCGGACCACGCGAGTGGAGTAAATCGTGAGCGGCTGAAACTCCCGCAGCAAGAGCAATCCCAGCACCTGGTCCAGATCGGCGCTGGTCAGGATGATTCCTTGAATGGGAGTATTGCGCTTACCGTGGAGGGCTGAGGGCTGGAGTTCCGGGTTTGACTCGATCTGGAACCTGAGATCCGGTGAAGCATTGATCAGGAACCACTGTCCGCCGCCGCTCGAGAATGCTGCTTGGAGCTGCAAGCGAGGCCGCGCAACCTCGGGGAATTTTCGGCAAAGGTCACAAAGAGGGCAGGCACAGTTCCACTGGGGAAAACCGCCGCCTGCGGCGGTCCCCAGCAGTTTGAAGTTCATCCAGGTTTATTCTGCGGGTGCGTAGCAGTTGATCTCGCAGCCGAGGCTTACTTCTTCGAAATCAGGGCGGGTCCAGACTTTCATTTTCATTGCTATCTCCCATTACAGAAAGCTGAACGGCCTTCTGCCTACTTGGCTACGATTATAGCCGATGCTCCACAAAGCGGGATCTCACAAGTAACCTGCCGGGGCAGGCCAGGTGATTACCGTCCAAAGGAATACGTCACTTTGACCACACCCGAATCGATGCCCGGGTTTTCGGCGGCATTGCCGGTATTGGCAAGATGATGGTAGCGATACTCGAACCGGCAGGAGCGTGTATGCGTCTGAAACCACTCCACCCCGGCCCCGGCTTCGAACGTGTAGTTGAAGGCTGAGCTATTGAAGACCGGGATGTCTCGGGTCGCTACCGCGAAGCCGCCAAGACCGGTAACGAACGGCTGTATGCGCCGGTTGGGAAGGGCACTGAGCTTGTATCCCAGCGGGCTGAAGGCGCTCACGAAGGTCGATCGCGTTCCACCCAGGTAGGTTGCTGTTCCTGGATAGATGTGGTTCTGAGTCACCAGGATCACACTCAAGGGTGTGCTGCTTACCGGGTTATCTACAGGAACCGGCGAAGAGAAACTAACAATCCCCGAATACGTAGGCTCTTGCGGAAAATTCAGGGCGATGCCCTTCATCGTAGGATCGGTTACGGACATAAAAGGCCGCACTTCGGCCAACCACGCGCCCGACATGTGGTTGCTCAGGAAACTCCGTCTTTCCATGCCAAACCCGACTGCGCTTATCTGCCGCCCTTCGGCGTAGCCCAGAAGCATGTGACTGGAATCGTTCGAATACTCTACAAAGCCACTCAACACCTTGCGATTGGAGTAATACCCGCCCACATCCTGCGCCCAGCCCGCGGCGCAAACGGCCGACCCCATAAGCAGGCACAAGCCGGTCTTAGCTAAAAATCGTTGGAGGTACTTCACTGGCAGCATCCGATCCTTCTCTCGAGCGGTGAAATGCACCGTGCGCGTAGATGTTCGTAGTTCATGAACTCGCGCGGCGGGGGGGACCGGGCATTCTCCTGTTTTGGATCCGTACAGAAGAGGACGGTATGGCAATCAATCTCTGAATTCTCGATCAGCCCTTCGGGGGGGAAGGGAACTCATATCGAGAGCAAATGTTTAAAGGCTACAGTCACAGTTCTAATTTCGGCGCTGTTCAGTTCTTCTTGAGAAAATTGCGCCATTTTTATTTTCTGGAGGGCTTCCTGTTACCGGGGGTGGGGAAGTAACCGTTCTTCCCGTACCCACGATCCAAGGCCATCGTAGCATTGAGGGGATATCTGCCTATTCCACGAATCGCGAGCCGGGCGGGAAATAGTCACCTGGTTTTCTAAACTTTAGTGCGGCTTGCCGGTCCAACCTTTTCACTTTTGTGCTATACGAGGCATCGCGCTGCCGCTTTCGGGTATGTCCGGGCTGAAGCCCGGACCTACCCAACGATGAGTTTTTCCGCAGCCTGTTCAGTCCAGACCTACCCAACATCCGACTCATTCTACAACCTACATGGAAGCCGCCCGGTAGACCGCGAACACCTCTGCCCGGTTGGGGAACGCCCATGCCTCATAGTCCTCCTCGCTCATCGGGAACTCGTGCCGCCACAGCCTGATGAGCCAGGGGAGCCCAGCGAGCACAGACTCCAGCTCCGGGTGGATATACACCAGGTACAACTCGCGCGGCTGTTCTTTGAGTGAATTCTCCAGATTCTGGAACACCCGCTCCATTACCGGGCGCGTAAAAGCATTCCACATGTAGACGATTAACGGCCCAGCCGGCCAACAGAACTCGGTTGCATCGCCCTGCAGGCAGATCACCGGCGTTCGAGGAAGCGGATCGCCCTTCGCCTCCGCGTAACGCGCGATATTGGACCTGGCGACGCGGTCGAGCTCAGGAGACAGCTCGACCCCGATGACCTCGCGAAAGGGATAATCCGAAGCCAGCAGCAGCGCGCGGCCTTTTCCCGATCCCAGATCGACGAAGCGGAAGCGCTGATAGTCCAGATGCAGCTGTTCCATCATCGCGCGCATGATCGCGTGAAACACCGAAGGTGCTACGGCAAAGTAACCATTGTTGTAGAGATCGTGCCGGTGGCCGGAAGGCAGCTCGTAGATCAACCCGCTGGTTTCCACACCGAAGCGCTCATCGAAGGGATGCACAGCTCGAAAACTTCGGTACCGTCCCTGTTCCATCCGCGGCCAAGCGGCCTTCTTCCTCCGGCCCACCGCACGCCACAATCGCCCAATCTCGTCTCTCATCCGGTACCGCTCTACTCCAATCCCAGCTTCTTCCAGATTTCGTCTACCCGCGCTTTGGTGACTACATCCATCCCGATCATTTGCGGCCATGGCCGGGTAAAGCCTTCCGCGTTCCATTTGCGCGTGGCGTCAATCCCCATCTTGCTGCCGTAGTTGGGCAGGCGCGACGAATGATCGAGTGAATCGACCGGGCCTAGGGTGAACTGGATATCCCGCTCAGGGTCGATATTGTTGGTTACGCGTAGCGTCACTTCGCCCAGATCCTGAACGTCGCAGTCCTCGTCCACTACGATCACGCACTTGGTAAACATCGCCTGGCCCAGCGACCATATGCCGTGCATCACTTTTCGTGCCTGCCCGGCATAGCTCTTGCGAATGGAGACGATCATCAGGTTATGAAACACGCCTTCTACCGGGAGATTCACGTCCACAATTTCCGGTATGGTCAGCTTCATCAAGGGCAGAAAAATACGTTCCACCGCTTTGCCCATCCAGGCATCTTCCATGGGCGGCTTGCCCACGATGGTCGCCGCATAGACCGGTTCCTTGCGATGGGTAATACAGGTGATGTGAAAAACCGGGTACTCCTCTTCCATCGTGTAGAAGCCAGTGTGATCGCCGAACGGGCCTTCCATGCGCAGTTCGTCCAGCTCCACATAGCCTTCGAGAATAATCTCCGCGTTTGCCGGCACTTCCAGATCGACGGTTTCGCACTTGACCAGCTCGACTGCCTGCTGGCGCAGAAAACCTGCGATGACGAACTCTTCGACTTCTGGTGGTGCGGGCACGATAGCGGAGAAGGTAAGTGCCGGATCGGTGCCGATAGCCACCGCAACTTCGAGCCGCCGGTCCTTACCCTGGGCCAGGGTGATCGCGGGTGAAGCAGCCACACTTCCACCCGCCGTCTCCGCCATCACCCTCACCCGCGCGGCGCTTGCATCTCCGGAAGCGTCCGCGACCGCCCCAGCCCGCAGCCGCTCACGCAGGTGCTCCGCGGCCACTTTCTGCCGTTGCCAATGCATGCCTGTGGTTTGTCCGTCGTAGACCTGCATGCGGTACATGCCCACGTTGCGCTTTCCGCTCTTTGGGTCGCGGGTAATGACGCAGGGCAGGGTAATGAAGCGGCCGCCATCCAGCGGCCAGCACTTGAGCACGGGAAAGTCCAGGACGCTGAAATTCTCCCGCAAAATCACCTGCTTGCAGGGCGCGTCTTTGGCCGCAATGGTGCGCGGGAAAAACCGTCCCACCTCTGCCAGCATGGGAAGCATCTTCAACTTCCCCAAAAGACCCTCGGGTGACTTGAGTTGGAGCAGCCCTTCGATACGTTCCGCTATCTCATCCAGGCTATCCACGTTGAGCGCCAGCTGCATGCGCCGCTTGCTGCCGAACTGGTTCATCAGTACCCGTCCGCCCGGGTATCCCTTTACGTTCTCGAACAGCAGCGCCGGTCCGCCCGGGGCACTTTTCGCTCCGGCGCCTACGCTGCCGGGCCGGCCCCATTTGGACACCCGGTCGGTAATCTCGGCAATCTCCAGAATGGGGTCCACGGGCTCGTGGATGTGCTTTAATTCGCCTGCTTTATCGAGCGCCTTGATCCAACCCCTGAGGTCGTCGTATGCCAATGCGGTCTCCACGCCCAGAATCCTGGGGGTCGCCTCACACCATACTATCCGGGGAGGGTTTTAGGAGTCTGCGTGTGAACCTGGTCTGGAAATGCGTCTGTGTCGTAGCAAAGTCCGAAGGAATAGGACGGATGACCCTCGTTCCGTCCTGTTCCTATTGGGTTCTGCTATGACACAGACTCCGCAGGGTCGACTGAGCGTTGCCCAGGGCGGGGTCCTGGGGCTCAGCTTCCTACGTGAGCAGGGACTGTGGGTTCTTACGCAGACTTTGGAGCTGCCTGACCGACACTCCGTTTTGACCGCATCGTGGCTTATCTACTCGCCACGCATCCACCGGTCCATGAGCGTCTGGGCGCAGCGCGCACCACACAAGTGCCGGACCTTGGCGGCGTGGGAGAGTAGGACATTCCATGGCGTCAGTTTTAGCATCGGCTGCTCGGGACCCTTGGGGATGAGGGCCGCCGGCTCGGTCAACGCCAGCCACCAGTCCTCCGCCTCCCCCCTTGGATTACCGCAAACATCGCAATGGTAAGTCTCTGTAAACGCCATACAAACATCCCCCGACTTTTCCGGCTCCGTATCGAATGGTTGGCCCTAGGCGGTACCCGGAAACAAAGGCAAACTAACATGAGCGTCTCCGGAGGCCAATCCCCGGAAGCGGTGATCTTGATATTTTTGTTCTCGCGCGCTGGCCGGGTCGCTTTTCCTACCGGCTTTGGAACAACATGGGTACTGGCCGAATTGTCATCGATCCATTGCCAGAATGCCCCGTCTTGGCAGGAGTTCTCTTCGCAGGCGTATCGACTTCGTTACATTCCCGCAGTGAAAAGAATCATGCAGACAGCAACACAGAGGATGAAACTCGAGCCTTGAGCGACGGCGATATCAGGCGATACTTGCCGGCTGTTCCTCGTACTGATCCAACGGATAGCCAAGCTTCTTCCACTGATCGAAGCCCCCGAGCAGCGGACGGACGCGATAGATTCCATTCTGCCGGAGTTTCATCGCCATCTTGGCCGCGGTGGCTTCGCTCGGGCAAGTGCAATAGAGGATGACGTCGCGGTCGCGCGGGATCTCCCCGCTGCGCTGCATCAGGCTCTCGGGTGACAGCCTGATCGCGCCCGGTAGCACCCGCGGATCGGGCAGGTAGTCGAGCGGATGGCGCAAGTCCACGATAAACGGGTTCTGCCCTCCGTCCAACATCCGCTTTAGCTCCGCCGGATCCAACCGTGAAGTTCGGACCTGTTTCAAAAAGGCCTGCTGTTTCCACACCCGGTAACCCAGCAAGCCAACGACGGCGAGCAGGAAGAGCGCACCCGCGAAATGTTCCATCCAGGAAAGGGCACCGGGATGGACCCGCAGAACGTCACCGAAGAAACGCCCGGCCAGAGTGAGCGTCGCGGCCCAAAACAAGGCCCCGGCAAGGTCGTAAGCGAGAAAAACGCGATACGTCATGCCCGTCTGGCCGGCAATGGGCGCTGCCACCGTACCTAACCCCGGTATAAACTTGGCGACCAGCAAAGCCTGCTCACCGTATTTGGTGAAATAGTCCTCTGTCTTGCGGACGCAGGTGGACCTCTCAAAAGAGAGCCGGCACACCAGTTTCACCATCGTGCCGCCAAAACGCTTGCCCAAAAGGTACCAGAGGGTATCGCTGACAAAGCAGCCGGCCACCACTGCAATCAGGACCAGCGGAAACGATAGCTTGTGGGTCGCCGTCAACGTCCCTGCAGCCAGCAGCAGGGGCAGGCTCGGCACGGGTACGCCAAGCTGCTCCCCCATCACCCATAGAAAAAGGATGACGTAAGCGAAATGCAGGAAGAAATCGTACGCTAACGGCATAACGCGTCTGCCTCTGAAGCCTTTCCCTATAGATGTTGCAAGCAGGGAAACGGTGCGATGCTAAGCAAGCGTTCTCAACTTGCGCGCGGGCACGTGCGCATCCCGAGGGCTCACCAAGCAACAATACTGGCGCTCGCGGTCAGTGTAAATGAATCCGGCTGGGTCCTGGCACTGCGGATTGGGCGCGGCAAGTTGTCACCGCTTGTGTCCCTGTTAAGGTCTCCCTGGAACCCACGCCGTGGCCAGCGCATTCCCCCGTTAACGCGATGCAAATCAGTGACTTGTACCGGCAGACAACGGCTGAATGAGATCCTGCCCCGCGCACCCGCCACAAAACGTGCGCTACCGCCCCGGCCGAAGGCAAAAAATCAACCTAGTAAAATTCCCCAGATAGCAAGAAGTCGGGTCGCCTTGTGAATGGTTTTTCCGGATCGCCGCGTTTGTCTAAAGGCCTTCTCCTCGCCATCGCGCTCGTGATGAGCGTCTCCATCCCACTGGTGGTTGCGCAGCAAGGCTCCTCGCAATCCGTCGACCGCGCTGCCGCCCAATGCGCAATCAGGGGCACTGTTCTTGACTCTGCCGGCAAGCCGGTTGCGGATGCCTCGGTCAGGCTCGGACGCAAAGATACCCCCGGCGTAGTGGAGACCAAAACGGGTGCCGCCGGTGACTTCGCCTTTTCCACCCTTCCAGTGGGGAGTTATACCCTCAGCGCCGGGAAGGCAGGGCTGGGCAGTCGCTCCACCAGCGTAGTCGCTTCTCCCGGCGGAAACCCCGCACAGGTGGAACTGGTCCTCGAAGCAGATTCTGCTGCCTCGGAGCCTTCAGCCATGGAATTCGCCGACAATCCGAACTTCACCGTAGCCGGCGTGACCGATTGGACCGCCGTGGGTGGCCATGGATCGGATGCCACCCTGCGCACTAGCGAAGCTCTGGCGCGCGAAACGCTCGCGCTTAAGCCCCAAGACATGCGGTCGAGCGCACCGGGTTCGGGCGCAGCGAAGGAATCGGAAAGCGATCTGCGCGCAACTCTTGCCGGAGCCCCCGGGAGCTTTGAGGCCAACCACAAGTTGGGCGAATTTTATCTCCTGGCCGGAAATGATCGCGAGTCGGTTCCGCTGTTGCAGGCCGCCTACCGGATCGATCCGGCCAATCGTGGCAATGAGTACGATCTGGCCCGGGCCTGCGAGGAAATTGGCGATTTCCCGCAATCCCGTGAACACATCGAAAAATTGCTGGCCCAGCAGGACGATCCCGATCTTCACCGCCTGTTGGGCGAGCTGGACGAGAAACTGGGCGATCCCCTGGCTGCTGTCCACGAAGAGGAGCAAGCCGTTCGCCTTGATCCCAGCGAGCAGAACTATTTCGCCTGGGGCTCGGAGTTACTGCTTCACCGGGCGGTGTGGCAGGCGGCCGAGGTCTTTAAGAATGGAACCAGGGCGCATCCCCATTCGGCCCGCATGTTGACCGCGCTGGGCACGGCTCTTTTTGCCGGCGCCCTCTACGACCAGGCTGCCGATAGTCTCTGCCGGGCGTCCGACTTGAATCCAGCCGATCCTGAGCCTTACGTCTTCATGGGTAGGATCGAGCTTGCTGCACCCAAGCCCTTGCCATGCATCGAACCGAGACTGGCGCGGTTTGTCGAGCAGCAGCCTGGAAACTCCCTCGCCAACTACCTCTACGCTATGGCCATCTGGAAACGGCAGCAACAGCCTATGGACCACGAGGCCTTGCGGCAGGTGGAAACTCTGCTTACCAAAGCCGTGGCCATCGATCCTAAATGCGGCGACGCTTACCTTCAGCTTGGGATACTCTCCTTCTCGCAACATGATTTTGCCAAGGCGATTACCTTTTACACCAAGGCGATCCAAGTGGATCCACAGCTCGGCGAAGCGCATTATCGGCTAGGTATGGCCTATGATCGGACCGGGTCGCCGGAAAAGGCCAAGCAGGAATTTCAGCTGCATGACGAGATCGAAAAAATGCAGGCGGCTGCTGTCGAACGTCAGCGGCGTGAGGTTAAGCAGTTCTTGGTAGTTCTGCAAGGGCACCCGGCCACGCCGCCTGCCCAGTAAATACTCGTTGGAGGCCTTCAAATGCTCAAGCTATTGGCCGTAATGTTGCTTCCGGCGCTGACCGTGCATGCCAGCGACCTGCCCACCCGGAAATATTTGAACCTCGCCGCCATCAAGACGATGGTGGCCGCCTCAGAAGCAAAAGCAAAAGAGCTGAACGTGGAAGTGACCATCTGCATCGTAGATGAGAGCGGCAATTTGCTCTTTATTGAAAAAGAGGACGGCGCCTCGCTCAACACCTTACAATTCGCGCAGAAGAAGGCCCGCCATGCTGCCGCATATGGCAGTCCTTCCAGAGAAGGAGCCGAGGCAGTCAAGAACGGTCATGTGGAAGACCTGGCATTTCCCAATTTTTTCCCCAACCAGGGAGGACTGCCCATTCGCGTGGACGGACAGCTCCTCGGCGGGATTGCGGCGAGTGGCGCCAAGTCTGAGATTGACGAGCAAATTGCGCAAGCCGGGCTCGACGCGCTGTTAAAGAAGTAACATGTGCAACATGCGGTGTATCATAAACACGAAAAACAGATCGCGACCCTAAGCGACCGCTCTCATGTCACAGCTGCAGCCGGGTTGGGCCGACCCGTTCGTTCCGCGAAGCACAGCGTATGAACATCAGGGAAGTAGCAAAGAGAGCCGGAGTTTCCACAGCCACAGTGTCACGTGTCGTGAACGGCACGGCGCCCGTAGACGCGCGCACCGAAAAGCGTGTCCGGGCAGCGATCCAGCGAAGTGGTTATTACCCCAACACGCATGCGCGCACTCTGGGGACGGGTAAGAGCCACATCTATGGCCTGATCATTTCCGACATAGAAAATCCATTTTTTCCTGAACTGGTGAAGTGCTTTGAGCGCATCGCAGTGGAGCACGGTCACGACGTGCTGATTGCCAACACGGACTATCAAGCGCAGCGCATGGAGGTTTGTGTCCGCCGGATGCTGGAGCGCAAGGTGGATGGGGTCGCCATCATGACCTCGGAGATGGATCCCGAACTCATCCAGATGCTGAACGGCCGGGGCATCCCCATCGTTTTTCTGGACACGGGAGCTGTCGGAGATAGAATCAGCAACATCTCGCTCGACTACGACAGTGGCGTCGACCAGGCGATCGATCACTTAACCTCCCTGGGCCACCGCCGGATCGCTTTTGTCAGCGGGCCAGACAACCTGGCTTCCGCCAGAACGCGTCACCAGGCATTCCTAGCCTGTGTGCGGCGGAAGAAACTGGAATGCAGTGATGACTACATTCGTGCCGGCAACCATCGTTTCGATGGAGGCTACGCGGCGATGCTGGAGATTTTAAAGCTGCGCGTGCGACCGACAGCCGTCTTGGCCTCGAATGATCTTACTGCCATCGGAATCATGGGCGCCGTGTACGCCGCAGGGCTGCGTGTCCCGGAGGACATTTCGGTGGTGGGCTTCGACGACATCGCACTCAGCAGCTTTGTGCCGCCACCCCTCACGACGATCCGCTTGTCCCGGGCGGAGATTGCGGAGTTTGCCTTCACCTCGCTTTATGCGGCAAGCCAGCGTGGCGAAACTCAGGGCGTTACCCATATCGTTCGCGCGGAACTCGTGATTCGCCAATCCACCGCGGCCATTCGACTGGAAAATTAGAATCCAGTCTCACTGTCCGCCAATGCGGACTGAGTTGGGGCACGGGCACCGCCGACCGTGGTATGTAGCCTCCCCGCGGAAGCGTTAAGAGACCACACCTTTTCCTTCAACGATGAGAATGTAGCGATCGACTGGAAGATTCGTGAAAGTCTCTACCAGGGTGCTTGGAGCAGGCCAGCGAATCTCGAGCTGGTCAATTTTGCTGTGCGTGCCAACGCCAAGCACCATACGGGGGTCGTGACTGGAGAGAAAGCTTCCACCTCCCGACTTGAGTCTTGTGCGTTTCAGTGTTCCAGCCTTCCAGGTTACGCGTGCTCCTATCGCGTCGATGTTGGCTTTCCTCCCCGTGAGTTGTACCCCCAGCCAATGGTTTCCTTTGGCTGCTTGATTTCGCAACAGTATGGGTGCCCCATTGTTGGTGGAGATCAGAACATCCACCGCTCCATCGTTGTCGAAGTCGCCCAATGCCAACCCGCGCGCGGCGAAGGGCACAAGAAAAATCGGTCCGGCCGTTGTGCTGACGTTCTTGAGGGTCCGGCCATCGTTGTGAAAGAGAAGCAGCGGTTCGCGATAGGTGACGCTGCCGGAGTGAACTTCAATTTGGTCGTCGGGGTGACCGTTTGCAATAAAGAGATCGACATTGCCGTCGTTGTCGTAATCGAAGAACCGCAAGCCCCAGCCGCTCATCGACCGGGTCGCTTCTCCGATCCCGTTAGCGGCAGAGAGATCGTCGAAGGTGCCGTCTTTGTTATTGCGATAAACGGAGTACATCTCCTGGTCTACATTGGTCACACTCAGGTCCTGCCAGCCGTCCTGGTCGAGGTCTGCTGCATCGACACCCATTCCTGACCGGGCGCGGCCGTCCGCACTGTAAGCGACTCCGCCCTCGACGCCCTCGTCCTTGAACTTGCCTTGGCGATTCACCCACAGAAAATTGGCGACTGTATCGTTGGCTACAAAAAGATCCATCCAACCGTCGTTATTGATGTCGGTTGCTACCGCACCCCAGGCTTTGCCCAGCCCCGAACTAATCCCTGTTGCCGCAGAAACGTCTGTAAACGTGCCGTCCCCGTTGTTGTGAAACAACCAGCTATGGGCGGGTGGATAGATGCGGGGGATACAGTAGTGGCGTTCTCCTGTACCTCCATTCCCGCAGAATTTGTTGGACGCCTTGTCGAATTCGACGAATCGGCAGACGAATAGATCGAGGTGGCCGTCATTGTCGTAGTCGAACCACACGGCGCTTGAGGCCCATCCTGGCGTGGCGATGCCGGATTTAAGCGTGACGTCGGTAAATGTTCCATCGCCATTGTTGCGATAAAGGGTGGACCGGTTATAGCTGGTCACAAAGAGGTCGGGATAACCGTCTCTGTTGTAATCTCCTACTGCGACGCCCATGCCGTAGCCGGTATTGGTCACCCCCGCCTTGGTGGTCACATCGCTGAAGGTTCCGTCGCGGTTGTTCCGGTAAAGGCCATTGCACAGCGGCTGGGCAGGAGTGAAGAAGTCGCACGGACCGCTGTTGACCAGGAAGATGTCCATCCAACCGTCGTTGTCAAAATCGAGAAAAGCACATCCAGCGCCCGTGGTTTCCGGCAGGTAATAGTCAGCCGATCGTCCATTGGAATGCGTCCAGGTAATACCGGATTGCGTGGATGGAACCGGCTGAAACAGGGGCGTTCCTCCAGGCGAGACGGGAGCCGATGGAAACGCCTTGCGCAAGACGCTCAGCGGCACACTGGCAGCCAATGCGGAAAGGAATTCTCTTCTGCTTGGTTGACGCATTCGACTCATCTTACACACCGGTAGGGGGGCGAAGGATATGCGGCATCAGCGCGGAGATCGCAGAATACCTGTCCCCGGTGCCATAGTTCCTGGAATGTTCCATTCGGACGAGCGGTCGGTGTTGCGGACTTCGTAACCGACCCTATCTGCCTTCAACTGATTGCATGGCGTCGGCAGGTCATGATTATCTATAGCGTGAGGCCGACTTGCCGCAGTAACCCATCAAAGCGTGGGTCGGAACGTAAGGGATCAAGGCAGGGATCGATCTTGAGATGCGTAAGCCCCTCATCATGCGCTTTATAAGATTCTTCCAGCCATTTAAACGCCTCGTTCCTTTCCCCCAGGCCGGCATAAACCAGCGCTATTTCGTACCTCCCCAAACCATCTTTTCGCACGTGCTCTTCAAGTTCCAAAATGGTTTTGCGCGCCGCATCTAACTTGCCCGCACGGGCATAAGTGTTGCCTAAGTGGCCCAAGGCATGTGGTCTATCCCCTAACTTGAGGAATTCGCTGATGGATTCCGCGTACCGGCCCTTCTCTGCGTAAATATCGCCTAAGGGAAAGACATATTCAGGGAGACTGATGTTCAGTGCCTGTGCCCTTCGGACGAAGGGAAGCGCTTCATCATACCGGCGAGAAAAATAATAGGTGACTGCCGCATCCCTGAAGGTACGGCCTGAAACAGGATCGAGTTCCACGCCTCGTTCTACCTCTCTCACGGCTTCCTGCAGGTTGCCCGTCCGCTCAAGGTAAACCGCATATCTCTCATGTATGGACGCGGAGTTTGGGTTGAGCTCCTGCGCCCGATGGAATTCCTTTGCTGCAGTAGCCCAGTCCCAGTTCAAATTCATCGCAGCATTCGCGAGTTCCACATGGCCTTCGGGCAAAGAGTCATCCAACTCGATCGCCCTGGCTGCTTCGGTCTTCTGCTTGACAAATGCCTCGGTGTAGGGGAGCCAGCCAGACTCACCCATCGAGCGGTAGCTATCCGCAAGTGCAGCATGGGCCTGCGCAGAGTTGGGATCTTTATTAACTGCTTGTTGAAAATAACCCATGGCGTTCTTGAAATCGCCCGCATTTAAGCAGAGCAGGCCCTGCAGATAGAGATCCTGGGCTTCCGCGTTGACCGGGCGGGCACAGGCGAGGCGCGCTTGCTCCTGCGGAGTGACGTTGATGTTGATCTCATCTGCGATTGCCTGCGATACCTCTCCCTGTAATGCCAGGACGCTGGTCAGGTCACGGACATAGGTATGGGCCCAGAGGTGACGATCGGTCCTGGCATCGATCAACTGGGCCGTGATTCGCACCTGGTTGCCCTCCCGGAGTACTGACCCTTCAACCACCGCTTCCACCGCCAACTCGCGGGCGATCTCCGGCACCCTTTTCTTCGTGCCCTTGTAGCTCATTGCCGATGTTCTTGAAATGACGCGCAGCGCAGAAACCTGTCCCAGGTCGGCAATTAGCTCATCCGTCATACCGTCAGCGAAGTAGTCTTGTCCCGGATCGCCGGAGAGGTTTTCCAGGGGCAGAATCGCGATCGACCGGATCCCTGGTTGTGCATTGGAACCGCTAAACCACCTCTTGAAGCCCGCATAGAAGATCACTGCAACGAGCCCTAATCCAAGTACCACGATGGCCGGCACGCGGGTCGCACGCCACAAGTTCTGGTCGGCTCGCCGGGACGCCTCGACGACTCCCGCCTTGAGACTAGCGTCGGACGTTCCGTGATCGGGGGCAGCGCATTGCTCCCCAGACGTGAAAGGGACAACTTCGGGTTGCGACACGGGAGTTGAAGGCAACGGCGCGAAGCGAAAGCTAGGCACATACGATCCACTTGGAAGTTCGATGCGGACTGCCGGTTGCTTCTCGGTTTCAAGGTAGTACTGTGCCAGCTTCTTGCGAACTTCGGTCGCTTTCACGCGGACCACAGAATCATTCGCTGTGTCGTAATCTATTGGGCGCCCGAACATCTCGGCCCCAATCATCCGCTCGCGGAGGCAATCGAATTGGCCTGCAAGAGCATGTCCTACGATCAGCTGGAGGAAGTCCTGGGCACGTTTGCTTCCCGCGAACGCGTGACTCGCTATCACCTCCTGGAGGTGATAGCGTACCAATCCGATCCGCTGCGGACCGAGTTCTTCCAGCTCCCAAGCTGGATCGGTTTTTGACATAACCTTTGTTGGAGTTCGTCCCGGGTGACTACTCTATCACACAGCAAACGGGCCCGGATGCGACCAGCAAACGGTCTGCGCTGGCTTCGCTAACTCTATGAGAGTAAGTCCCTTATCGATATAGCGTCCGAACAAACAGCTACAAGCATTCCAGCGGCGTGGCTTGGGTGCTTCCATGTAGCCCGCCAACCAATCGGCAAACTGAAAGAACTCAGGCGGACCTGGTCATGAGAAAAATTCAGGCTGTTTTTGCAATATTGTGGCTAAACACAGCCTTAGGGGCGTGGGGACAGAACACGACCGGCAGAATTGTCGGGACGATTACGGACCCCACGGGGGCCTCGCACGGGCAGGCGGGAAAACGTTTACAGAATGTAGGTGCCTCACTGTCGGGATCGGTAACCGACCCGGGCGCAAAGCCGACACCAATCAACGAAAGCTTCCGGGGCCCGGCCAGGCTTCCAGACGGATGGTCCGGGGTGGAAAAAACTCTCATCAAAAGGGTTGACATCGTTCTGCGCGACGCCTACATTTCCGCTGTCATTTCTGCGAGTAAGCTACCCGCTCCAAAATGAAACCACTTACACGATTTCCCCGGGCCGTGTGGATGTTGATTTGTCGAAAATGGTGTGGTCAGACCACTAGAAACAGTGAGATATCAACGCATTTAACAACGAAGAGCGCAGGTCGAGCGGAGACTTTATGCAAGCCATTCCTTCCAAAGCCAGTACGTATTTTTTGACCGTCCTTCTGGGGATATTTCTGTTGGCGGGGAACCAGCAGAGTTTCGCACAGGACGTCAACGCTTCCCTCTCGGGAGAGGTAACAGACCCCGCCGGGGCGGTCATTCCGGGCGCCAAGGTAACCCTCATCAACGAAACTTCCGGAGCCCGGCAAGACTTCCAGACCGATGCCAGCGGTGAATACAACTTTCGCAATCTCCCCCCGGGAATCTACGACCTCTCTGTGACCGCGCCTGCCTTCGAGTCGTACGTGCGCAAGGCAATCGAGCTGGCCGTCAACCAGACTGCTCGTGCTGATGTGAAACTGACCGTGGGCACAGCAGACCAGACCGTCACCGTCAGCGCCGACGCGTCGCTCATCAACTATGAAAACCCCACCATTTCAGGAGGCGTAAGTCCGGAAACGCTCCAGGATTTTCCGCTGGTTATCTCCGGTGCTCCTCGTTCCTCGGTGACCGTTGCCATTCTTATGCCTGGTGTAACCACCGGCGGCGGCGGCAACGCTTACAATTCCCGTACCAATGGCGGCATCATTACCGGCGACGAAGCGGTGGTCGATGGCGCCACCGCGTCGGAAGGCTTCATGAATCAGTCCGGGATGGTGAGCTTGCAGACGGACTTCGGCATGTCGCCCGATATTACGAGCGAAGTCAAGATTCTGTCCTCCAATTATGACGCGCAATACGGAAACTCGACTTCAGGCCAGCTCATCGTCCAAACCAGGAGCGGCGGTGAGAGGTTTCACGGCGCGGGTTACGAGTATCTCCGCAACGATGCCTTAAACGCCAAGCAATACGGCGCATCCAGCAAGACACCAGACAAGGAAAACGACTTTGGCGCCAACGTTGGTGGCCCGATTTGGATCCCGGGGTATCACCGTTCCAACGCATACGTAAAAGGCTACTTCTACTTCAACTGGGAGGGATTCCAGGACCACGGCGGCGCCAGTTCCTCCACCCTCTCCATCGCCTCGTTGGCTGCCCGGGCGGGAAACTTTAGCGGCGCCGGTAGCCAGCTTTACTATCCTGCAGATCCGGTCAAGTATGGAGCTTTGGCCGGTACGGCAATCCCTGGCAACCAGATCAACCCCAACTTCGAAGATCCGGTCGCTAAAGCTTTTCTTGCTGCATTGCCCAGTCCCACCAATGGCCAGGAAACCAACAACTACTTCATCCCCAGGTCGGGCCAGGGATCGTTAACCAACAGCGAGAACGTGTATTTCTTTCGCATCGACACCAACGTCGGCCAAAGAGATCATTTTTACTACACCTTCTGGTGGCAGTTCAGCGGTGTCAATGCGCAGACCGATCTCCCTGTAGCCCTCTCGACCGCGAGCCCGGCAAACCCGGAGAATGCGCCGATCCAGCGCCTCAACTGGGAGCACACCCTCTCCAGCCTGATGACCAATCACGCCACCGTCGGCTACCTGAGCCGCAACGAGGGCTACTACGCGCTGAACGGCAAGGCGGATTTGCCCAAAGTGCCGGGAGTGGCCAATTCCACCTATAACCCCGAAATGACATTTGGCGGAGGCTACTCGACACTGGGAAACAGCACCCCGCCCAATTCAATTGACAATCTGACCACCCGCGGAACCTGGGCGGTCAACGACGTCTTCACCAGGATCCAAGGGAAACACACCATTAGCGCCGGTATCGAATATAAGCTCGCGGGCATGAGCATCCATAGCGGCGGCAATCAAGGCGGCACCTTCAACTTCGCCGCGGATACTACCGGGAACGCGGGTTGTGCCAGCTCGGCTTGCCCTGGAGATCCCATGGCCAGCTTTTACCTCGGCGCTACCGCGAGTGCCAATGTGGAATACATCAACATCATTGCCAAGTATCCACGGCAGACCGGGTGGGCCTTCCACGGTGGCGATTCCTGGCGCCTCACGCCAAAGCTGAACTTGTCATATAGCGTGCGTTGGGATTACATCACCCCGTTCGTCGATAAGAAGAACAACCTATCGTTCATCGACCCCAACGGGGGCAATCCGGACGCAGTCACCGCTTCAGGAGCTGAGCTTCCCGGACGGCTTGCTTTCGCAGGGTCAAAGTTTGGAGCAGCCAGTTACGGCGCTCGTTATCCTGAGATTCCGTTCAAGAAGGGCTGGGGTCCTCGCGTCGGGTTCGCCTACTCCGTCAACGACAAAACGGTTGTTCGCGCAGGATACGGGATCTATTTCGGACAGGCGTTCTATCCTGGCTGGGGCGGCGGTCTGGCGCAGGATGGATTTAACAAGAACCTCACCCTGAACGAAGCCTCCGTCGGAAACTTCAAGACACCGGCTATCTATCTTGTGTCCGGCATCTCCCCCAGCCAGGTCGGCCCGACAGAAAATATCTCCTCCGGTTTCGACAACGGCCAGACACCCTCCCTTTACCGTCCGCAGGATGGCAACCGGAGACCCTATTCCGGGCAGTGGAATATGACTGTCGAGCGGCAACTACCCAGCAACACGCTGCTGAGTCTCGCCTATGTCGGCACCAAGGGGACTCACCTGCCTTCTGCGCTGAGCCCCATCAACGTGTTGAACCCGCTGAACCCAACCATCACGGCGATCGGTTCTGATCTCGCAGTCAATTACAACGACCCAACCGGTCCTGCGACCTTCGCGCTTCATGGTGTTTCTCAACCCTACGTTGGTTGGGACTCACAGATGACAGGATGCGCACCGACGCTCGCCCAGGCCCTTTTGCCGTTCCCGCAATATTGCGGAGTTCTGCTGGGCCTCAACGAGCAGCATGGAAACTCCATCTACCGCTCGTTCCAGGGCAGCGTAAACCGGCGTTTTCAGGGTGGCTTTTACCTCCTTGGCGCTTTGACGTTGCAGAAGCTCTACACCAACGCCTCCAACAACGTTCAATCCGGAAACAACATCGGCGTGGGCTCTGGTGGCAACAGCGGCGCTTTCAGCCCCTACAATCAATCGCGCGCGTACGCCATCGCTCCGGACAATGTCCCATATACGGTTTCGCTTGCGGCCGTCTATGAGCTGCCGGTCGGGAACGGCAAGCGGTACCTCGACTCTCCCGGGTTGCTCAATACTCTGGTCGGCGGCTGGCGGGTGGGCCCCATCTTCCGCTATGAGTACGGCATCCCATTCTCGTTCTACTCCTCGGCGTGCAACACGAATACCCTGGTACCTGAGTTCCGTGAATACTGCATCCCCGGGTCTCTTGCCGGGCAGCAACCCCTGCTGGTTGGCCGCAACAGCTTTAATCCGGTTACCGACAACAACCGGCTCATCAACTCCAACGCGTTTGAACACGACTTCTCTGCCTTTGGCTATACCGGTTTTGGAAAGGCAGTACAGCCCATCTATGGACCCAGCTATCGCGACCTGGATATATCGTTCATTAAGGATACCCACATCACGGAGAGGTTGAACTTCAGGTTCCAGGCCAACTTCTTCAACACCTTCAATAGCCACTACTTCATTAACCAGGGTGATACCAACGGGGGGACCGGATACGCATTCGTAACCGATATTGCGGCCTCTGGCAACTCCTTCGGTACCTGGAACGGGACAGTCACCACTCCACGCACCATCCAGTTCGTGGGGCGCCTCGAGTTTTAGAATCGTATCTTTTTCAGTGACTCAAAAGCCATCTGCGGGGATTGCAAAATCCTCCCTCGGATGGCTTTTTGGTTTTAGATTCGGTTGCTGGGTTTGCATCCCTTGCTTTATGGATCCGGCGCTTTCGGCTGGAGGTCGCTAGCGTTTGCGTCCGCGTGCAAACGAAGATAGATCTTGACCTCTTCCTCGGCAGCAGTTTTTCGTCCCAGCTGGCTATAAATGCGCGCGAGCGCTACGTGTGGCTCCGCGTATTTCTCGTCGAGCCGTACCGCCTCCAATTGTTCTTGCACCGCAGCGTCGAGCTGACCTAGTTGCTGAAGGACGCTGCCCAGGCGGTAGTGCGCCACCGCAAGCCGGTTATCAATCCGGAGAGCTTTCCGCAGGTCGGCTTCGGCTTCCTTCGTCCGCCCTAAGAACTGCAGCGTTTCAGCGCGATTCACATAGGGCCACGGCGAGGGATGCTGCGAATTCCGATCCAGCTCAATGGCTCGATCGAAATTCTTGACTGCAAGTTCATTCTCATTTTGATAGAAGTAGCAAAGCCCCAGGTTATCGTAAGCACGCGCCATGGTTGGATTCAGGGTGATCGCTCGTTGGAAATGGTGGATCGCCTCGGAGTAGTGTTGTGCGTCGTAATCGAGCCTTCCAAGCCAATACGGGTACAGCGCGTTTTTCGTGTCGTGCGCGGAAAGTGATTCGATCACCGGCCGGGCCCAATCCGGATGCGAGATACGGATGTACGCCATGGCCAACGAGAATTGAAGGTCCGAACCAAGTGGACTGATGGCATCCGATTTCTTCCACGCAATCGCCGCGTTCAAATAATCGTGATTCAAAAAGTAAACGCTCCCCAAATACGCCAGCAAAGGAGCGGCCCGCAACGAATGAGGATCTTGTTCAATGTCATTGAGCAGCAACTTTTCGGCTGCAATATAGTCGTGCTCAGCGACCGCCGTCTTCAAGTGAGATACTTTTTCAGGAGTCAGATCCAGCGATGAAGGCGGAGCGGCGGCCGGCGCCGGTGCATCATTCGCGCTTTGGGCCTCCGCCCAGGAAACCCAGCCCTCAAAGAGGAGTAGAGCCAGCAAAACAGCGGCGATAGCTCTACCGCTGGACATAGTCATGAACAGCAGTTTAGATCATTCACTTGAGGAAAGCCCGCGTACCGGTGCGCCATTCAACCCTCCTGTCGCCTGCCCCGCCTGCCCCGGCGCGCCGCGGGGCGTGCCGGGGGGCTTGGGTGGGATAGCAGCTAATGAGTTACTTTGAATACGCCAGTTTGAAAATGCTGTAGCGGACAGGAGTCGAAAGAAAGAGTGCCCAGGTATCATCAGCTTCGCTCCCCTTGTGCACATCGCCGCTGCTTGGATGCCGGAGTTTTTATCCTGCTGACACTTGGCCTGCTCAGCCTGGCGCAAGCAGCAGCCGCACAGCCATCGGCTGAACAATATCGCGAGCGAGTATTGGAGATTCAACAGCACATTGAACAAAGCGACCTGGAAGGCGCGCGGTCACTCATTGCCGCCGCCAAGACGATGTTCCCGGCAAATGCAGGACTGGAGAACCTTCTCGGTGTCATAGAGATCCAGGAGGGGCATTCGGATCGCGCCATTCAGGAATTCTCAGCAGCAATCTCGCACGACCCCGGTCTCGCAAGTGCATATCTGAATCTGGGCCGAGTCTATATGCAAACGGCCGCAAGCGACAAGACCGCCAGAGCTTCGGCTCTTCGCGCGTATACCAAGCTTCTGCTAAAAGAACCGAACAATGCGGAGGCTAACTACCAGGCGGCCATGCTGCTCATGTGGGACCAGAGTTACGAGCGTTCGGTGGAACATCTCAAGAGGCTGAGCCCGGAGGATCGCAGCCGTATCGGTGCTCAGATCGTGCTTTGCGCCGATGAAGCGGCGCTCCATCACGCAACTGCGGCAGACAAAGCCGCGGCCTCTATCGCCGCCGCTCCCGACCTTTCCGAACAGGACGCAATGGAAGTATTGCCTGCGCTTCAGGCAGCCCACCGCGCTGACCTGATCGAGTTGATATTTCGAGCTGCCAACGACAAGAAACCTCTTTCCGCTGACGGCCTCCGCATACTTGGTCTAGCCCAGGAAGGAGAAGGCAAACTGGAGATCGCGCGTAAAACACTGGAACTTGCCTTCACCCAGAGTAGCTCTTCGGTTCCGATCCTTGTGGATCTGACCCGTGTCGCCAAGGCTAGTAACGACTATCAAGGAGCGCTCGGATATCTGGCCCATGCTCGAGATCTGCAACCCAACGATGCGAGCTTCGCCTATGAGTTCGGTGTGCTCTGTCTCCGGCTGAGTCTTCTCGGCGAGTCACGCAAGGCCATGGGCGAAGCCGTCAAGCTATCGCCAGACAATCCTGAATACAACTTCGGCATGGGAACTGTTTCCTCCTTCGCCCAGGATCCAACCCAGGGGCTGCCCTATCTGGAGAAGTATCACGCGTTACGTCCATCCGACCCGGCCGCGCTGCTGGCCATCGGAACCACCTACTTCCGAGCGAAGAATTTCGATTCCGCACGCATTTGGCTGAAACAGGCAGTAGCCCACGCAGCTACTGCGGCAGACGCGCACTATTATTTGGGACGAATCGGGCGCGTGACGGGCCATCTTGACGATGCGAAGCATGAACTGGAGCAAGCGAACACACTGAACCCAAATCGACCGGATGTTCTCGCCGAGCTCGGCCAAGTCTTTATCGCGAGTCACGAGTATGGCGAAGCGAAGACCTACCTCGACCGCGCGGTCGCGCTTGATCCAGAGAACTATGGAGCCAACTTCGGCTTGCTGCAGCTCTATGCGCGAACCGGCGACCCTCGCCGTGAGGAACAATCCAAGCGTTTCGACGGGATCAAGAGCAACGACGAGCAACATTATCAGGAAATGATGCGAATCATCGACGTTCGCCCTGAGAGTCTGCCGGACGAATAGTAGAAGAATCACTAGTCCCTGAATGAAGGGTACGGCCTTCAGGCCGTACGTAAACGCTTCGGAATGAACTCGGTTTACAGGCTGCGGAAAAACTCTGTTTTGTATCAGGGCACGACTTTAGTCGGGCCGTAAATTGTTGGTTTGAGAATACGTCGGGCTTTAGCCCCTGAGGGATGATTTCCCCTAGAA
>Ga0302325_10004624_pt1 | contig 31712 bp, 23 predicted proteins | sample Palsa_T0_2_FD_201948 | JGI IMG/M metagenome (GOLD analysis project Ga0302325, IMG submission 201948) | Peat permafrost microbial communities from Stordalen Mire near Abisko, Sweden - Palsa_T0_2 | ecosystem: Environmental > Terrestrial > Soil > Palsa > Peat permafrost | place: Sweden: Abisko... | reverse complement strand
CCCGCGGGCACGGTGGCGGTCGCACCAGTGGCCCCATCAATCACCGTCACGGTATTGCTGGTGCCAAGGTTGGCGACGTAGATCTTATTCGTCACGGAATTCACCCCGAAGGGACTCACATACTGTGCGTGGAGAGGTGATCCGATAGCCGCTACAATAAGGAGGATAACCGTCGAGAAAATTGAAAACCATCGGCCGCAATTTGCGCGGGGCACCGTCCCGATACAGTCCATAGGGACGACCCGATACCGACCGCCAACATCCAGTGCAAGGACAATTCCAGGAAATAGGTAACGAGTAGGAAACATTCCCAAAGTGGCCGTGTCGCACTCGTCGGCGTGGACTCGGGGTCAGTTCAGGCCTTCGGCTCAGGTTCCGGGGTGTCCGGCGAGAAACGCCTTGGCTTCTTCCACGCGCGGGTTGCCAGGGTCGGCGAAGGCGGCGGCGGCGAGCAGATTCCGGTAGTGGCGAACAGCCGTGACGGGCTCGCCCGCCATTTCAGCCGAGCGCGCGGCGCCGTAGAGGCCGTTGAACCTGTTGGGACTCACTGCCAGCTGCGCCTCGAAGGCTGCCAGAGCGTCGCGAGGGCGACGCTGTTCATTGAGCAACTCCCCGAGCAGTTCGCCCGCCGGCAAGACCTCCCCAGGCGTCACCGCCTCTTTGTCGGTCGAAGCCTCGATGTCCACGGCCTGGCGCAACGCGGCGAGAGCATCGCCTGGACGGCCCTCCGCCTGCGCCAACCAGCCGCGAATGGTCAGGATCTGGACTTCGGCCTGGGCGGCCCAGTAGGAGCCGGGTATCACGGCATCTATCCGCCGGCCGATCGCCTCAAGCTCGGCGAGCTCTAGTTGCGCTGTGTCTCGGTCGCCGCTGCGGACGGCGCCGAGGGCGCGGGAGAAGCGCACGAGCGAGTCGCAGTAGAGGTACCTGTCGCCCCAGGGAAACGCCGCCGGCTGGTGCAGCGCGAGGCGCGCCGCAGCCGGCCAGTCCCGGCGTTCGAGTGCGAGCCGCGCGGGAATGGACGCGAACGCGAAGGCCATCGCCGGCCGGTTGCTGGCCTGATAGGGACCGCCAGCCCCGCCCACCTCACGGGCAATGGCCTCGACCTTCCGGTACTGGCCGCGCTGCAGGTAGGCGTACGCGAGGTAGTCGAGCGCGTGCGGCAGGTCGCTGTTGAGCGAGCCTTCGGCCCCGGCGATGGCCCGGGCGGCGCCGGCCGAACGTTCGTTGAAATCGATCGATTTGTCCCATTGGCCAAGGCGGGTATAAATGTGCGTCGGCATGTGCAGCGCGTGCGGCACCTCCGGGGCGAGCTCACCATAGGCATCGCAAACCTCCAACGCGCGGCCGGCAAGTAGAGGAAAGTCGAGGGCGTGAATCTTGTAATGGAGCGCGCCGGGATGGTCGGGAATGCGGGCGAGGATCCCGTCGAGGACTGACGCCGTCTCAATCTGCAGGCGGTAGGACTTGTCCTTCGGCAGGAAACGCGCCTGGGCCAAATGGTAGAGCGCACCGAACGCCGCGGCGTCGAGGTCGTCCGGATACTGCGCGACCGTGGCGGACCACGCCGCATCGGCACCCCTGAGCCGCGCGGGGAGCGAACGGTCCGGCCCCCCGCGAAAGAACGCCTCCATCGTGGCGAGGTAGGCGCGCTCGCGCAGCGAGTGAAGCGGGCGCGCGGTGCCGGCTCGCACGTAGTCGAGCCCCTGTTGCAGATCCTGGGAGTCCGGGATGTCGGCCCAAAGCGGATGGATGATGGCCATGGCGCGACCCCAGTAACCGAATCCGCAATCGGGATCATGGGCCAGCACCTCGGCGAATTCGCGGTCGGCCTGGAGATACATCATGTGATGCAGCAATTTGACGCCGCGAACAACGTGCTCCCGGGTTTCCGCGTCGCCGGTCACGTCGAATTGTATCGTGCCCAGTTCCTCCCGCCCGACTGGAGGAGGGTCGGCCGACCCGTGCAGGGCCGGTAGCAGCGCCGCAATCAGCACGGGACGGAACCGGGCGAGCTTACGGGATGGGACAAAGGGAATCACAGCGGTCGGTTCATCGTAGAAACGTGTTCTTCAACCTCCCATATCTTCGTCGGGAACGCCCGGAGGGATTCATCAGGATGCCCCTCCGCAATTGTGCAGAATGACATGAACCGCCAATGGGCAAGGACAAAAGCAATTATCGGATCGTTGTTCTCAGGTGATGGCGGCGTTTTATGACGCCCACTGATCTTCGAGCTTGATTGGCCACTCAAGAAGCGGCCGACCCCAACTTCGCTCAAATCCGGATCCTGGTTTTCCCAGGGACGATCCCTCTTCGGCATCAACGGCCGGCGCCCTTGTGTCTGGAGATCTTTCCACTCGGGGACGATTTCCGCGGGCGCTTTAGTTCGGCCCTCTCCTTCGGTCAAAACGGCGTCCAATGACGCAAGGCGATATTCATCAATGGAATCGACCCGCACGGCGCCCCTCTTCTTCTCGGAGGAAAGAAGCTCGCCACACCGGCGAATCCCCCGAACCAATAGAGGGCATCATGTCGAAACTCCGCGTCCAAAGCTTTGCCCTCTCGATCGACGGCTATGGCGCCGGGCCGAGGCAGGACCTCCAGAATCCGCTCGGAGTCCATGGCCCCGAGTTGATGGAGTGGTTCTTTCACACCCGCGCCTGGAGGCGGATGCACGGACAATCGGATGGCGAGACAGGCGTCGACAACGAGATCGCGGAGTTGGGCTTCGCTAATTTCGGAGCCTGGATCCTCGGGCGAAACATGTTCGGGCCCGTCCGCGGCCGATGGCCCGATGACAGCTGGAAGGGCTGGTGGGGCGAGGAGCCGCCCTATCACACCCCCGTCTTTGTGCTGACCCATCACCCGCGAGCGCCGCTCACCATGCCGGGCGGTACGGAGTTTCGGTTTGTCACCGAGGGCATTCATGCCGCCTTGGAGCAGGCCAGGGCCGCAGCGGACGGGCGCGATGTCCGCCTGGGGGGCGGCGTAGCCACCGTTCGCCAGTACCTGCAGGCCGGCTTGATTGACGAGGCGCATCTGGCAATCCGCCCAGTCTTGCTGGGCTCAGGGGAGCATCTTCTGGACGGCATCGACCTGCGTTCCCTCGGCTATGAGTGCGTCAAGTGCGTCGCAGGCGAACGCGCGACGCATGTGTTTCTGCGCAAGCGAAGGTGACGCCTCCGCGTCTCTCATGTCCGGCCGCTGTCGCTCAGAAAGCTGCCGAGCCGGTAGGTCGTGAGAAGGTTGTTGATGCGGTGGGCGAGCTCCGTCGCCCGTTCCAGGTGGCCGGCAAGAGGACGACGGCCTGAGCCCGGGCTCAGTTTTTCCGGCGGCCGGGCCAGGACTGCGGCCGCTCCCAGAACGCGTCGCCGCGGCCGCCGTAGTAGGCCTCGAGCACACGGTCCATGACAAGCGAAGTTCGCCGGGCCGAAACGCCGGTGCTCGGGCATTCGCCGCGGCCCAGCAGGTCGTCGACCACGCTTTGGATGAGCGGCTGCGCCACGTGCGGCGGGTAAGGCAGGTCGAACAGGCGCACGCCCGACGCGTCCTCAAGCCGCACCGGCTTCGAGGTGAACACCGAGAACGTAATCTCCCCGTCCGTGCCGGAGAGGCGCATCGTGTCGTCGCTTATCGTGCCCGCGAAGTTCCACGACATGCTGCCCTGCGCGCCGGCCGCGCGAAACGTCAGGGTGACATTGTCCTCGACATCGTAGTCGGAGGCCAGGTTTGCCGCAGTCCCGGCAGCCTCCTCCAGCGGTCCGAGGATGTAGTCGAGGAAGTCGAGGGCATGCGATCCGACGTCGAGGAAATGGCCCGCTCCGGCAAGGGCGGCGTCGGTGCGCCACATCGCGCCCTTGCGGTGATGGGGCTCGGCGAGCCGGTAGGTGACGCCCGTGAGGCGTCCGATCGCCCCCGATCGGAGCAGGTCCGCGACCTTCAGGAAACAGGGCAGGCGCCGCCGGTAGTAGGCGACAAAAAGAGGCAGGCCCGCGCGCCCGAAGGCCTCCACCATGCGGTCGCACTCGGCGCCGTGGCGCGCCATCGGCTTCTCGACGTAGGCGGGCTTGCCGGCAGCGGCCGCCGCCAGGGCATAGTCCGCATGGGAGCCCGGGGGCGTGGCAATGTAGACCGCGTCGACCTCCCGGTCATTGATGAGCGCATCCGCGCTGTCATACGAGCGGGCCACGCCGTGCCTCCTCGCATAGTCCGCGGCGAGGGGCCCGTCGCGCCGCATCACGGCGACGAGCTGGGAGCCCTCGGCCCGCCCGAAGCCGGGCCCGCTCTTCACCTCGGTCACGTCGCCGCATCCTATGATGCCCCAGCGAACGGCCGTGCGTCCGGCAAAATGTCCCTTGACGGGCATGAAATGGGCTCCCCTGAAATGATTCCGCGGGGGCGCGCAATTCAGCGCATCGCCTCCTGCGCGCGGATGCGGCGGTATTCCACCTGGCCGCGCTCGCTGTAGAGCCCTATCGCTCCCGTGGTCGCCACCGGCATCGCGTCGACAAGAACGTCCCCGTCGCAGGTGCAATGGGCGAGTCCGCCCCTGACCGTCACAACGACCTCGTTCCAGTCGAGCGCCCGGTAGTGGGGCAACGTCGCAAAAGGACCCGCGATCATGTAGTCGCCGCACGGCAGCAGCGTGTCGCGCACGAAGATCCCGCTCGCGGCATTCGGGCTCGCCCTGAACTCCAGCTTCAGCACGAAATCCCTCGGGAACACCTTCGTGGTCCAAAGCTTCTTCACGTCCTGGCCCTTGTGGGAGATTGTCGCGATCAGCCTTCCGTTTCTCACCACGAACCGGTTGTCCTCATCGCTCGAGGCCTTGCCGTACAGGCTCGGGCGTCCGATGTAGCCCCACCCCGCCAGGTCGTGGCCATCGAAGAGGCTGACGAATCCGGGCTCCGGGCTGAAGTTTTCCGCCCATGAGGGCACCAGGCCGAGCGTCTCCAGGACCGGCCGCAGCGCGGCCGCCCATTTCGCATAGCCGAAGACGTCCGGGTGCAGCAGGTCGGGCAGCTCGTCCTCCTTCGCGTCGCCATGCACGTTCGCGAAGAGCGACCACGTGTCGAGGACCGTGACCTGGGGCTGGTCCGCCACGGCGTTCAGGTAGAGCGCGTTGATCCTGCGGATCTTTTCCACCGGCCTCGCCTTCGCAAGCGAGCTCGGGAACACCTCGCAGAGGACAACCGGCATCGTGGGATTGCTGTCGTGAAGCGCGGCGACGATGAGTTTCACGTTGCCCGCTATGACCTCGGGCTCCGCCTTTTCCTCGAGGTCGTTGGTGCCGATCAGCAGCACGACACCCCGCGGGTTGAGCGCAATCACGTCCTCGTGCAGCCGGATCAGGACGCCCCGGGTCGTGTCCCCGCTGATGCCCCGGTTGGCAGTCTTGACGCCCGGGAAACTTCCGCCCACCTCGCCCCAGCCCTGCGTGATCGAGTCGCCCAGGAAGACGAGCGCACCCTGGTCCTGCTGCACCTGCGACGCCCAGGCGCTCCGGCGCTCCGTCCAAATGGCTTGAAACCAGCCATTGCGCCGAATCGGCCCCGCGCCCGGAAGGCCGTCGTCCGTCGGCGGAATCTGGAAAGGGCCGGCGGCCACGGCGGGCGCCACGGCAATAGCTTGGGGTGCGGGGGGAGCAGGAGCCGGGGTGTCCGCCGCCCGCAGCCCGGGGGCAAGGACAAGCAGGCCGACCGCGGCAGCATAAAGGTTGTGGGGGCGGTGTCTCATCGGGTTGGGTGCGGCCAGAATGGCAACAACCCGCGCCACCGATCAAATGCAAACGGGGCCGCCAGGAAAACAGCCCCCTCCCGCGCGGCGCCGCCGCCGAGGGGGGTTAGGCGGAGGCATGCGCCATCTTTGACGCGATGAATCTCTTCACGTCGCCCACGGTCCGGAAAGGGCGCAGTTCCTCGTTGTCTATGGAGATCTGCAGCACGTCCTCGGCTAGAAACACGATCTCGAGCATCGTCAGCGAATCTATCGCGAGATCCTCGACCAGCCGGACCCCGTCATCGGAGCGGCTGAGCTTGGCCCGCGCGCCGCGCTCGACGTAGTGCTCGATGAGACCGTGGACGATGGCGGGAAGATGGTCGGGGCTGCCCGTGCGCCGGAATGCGCACGCGGCCTCGCGGGTCGACGGGGAGCAGCGCTTGAGCGCGTCCCTGAGATACGCGTCGTCATCGGGCGTGAACTGCCTTTCGGGGCCCGGGGAACGACAAGGGGTTCCGGGACCGGGCTCGGGCTCGGTTGCTTGTATCATAGGGCGCCTGCAGTGTTGGACTGCGCCGACGCCGATTGGTTCGGTGAGTGCACCCGAATTGTTCACAGCGGACATGGTGGGAGTCATTTTGCTGTAGCACGCCCCGTTCCCCCTCCGGACTGCGGGGCCGTTCTTTGGTGAAAATGTTGGCACTACGGAGGATAGACGAGGCAGGGGGGTTGAAGGTTTCATGAGGCGGGACCGGCCGCCCAATCCCTTCACCCCTATGACAATCAAGGGCGGCGGACCCGCCACCCTGACGTCAAATCCGTCAACACGACAGGGTCACCGACAGGGAATACACCTTGCCCCGCCAGTCCCCGTACGACTGCACGCCGGCTCCGGACATGTCGTTGGCGTATTTCGGGGGCCCCTCGCCGAAGATGTTGTCGATCCTCAGCTGGCCCCGGAGCCCGTAATGGGACGATTTCCACGGCAGCCAGCGGCCTATGTCTCCCTGCAGGTAGGCGTCAAACTGCCAGTAGCGGTCGACCTGGTCGCTTCCCTGCGCGGCCCACTCGACCTCGGGGAGCACCCGCGCATGGAAATAGTGCCCGTCCAGGCCAAAGCCGAAGGCGTGGTTGGACCAGCCCAGGCCAAAGTTCACCCGCTGGCGAAGGACGCCCGCGATCGAACCGTCGGGGTCGTTCAGCTCGTCAATGGGCGCGGACTTCGGGAGCAGCTCGAGGCTGTAGCGCTCAAAGTATATCATGCGGCAATAGGCCTCAAGCGATCCGCCCAGGCAGGTCGTCCACGCGTAGTCGAAGGCCGCGTTCCAGTTCTCGGAGTGCCTCCACGCAAGGCTGAAGTTGCCGGTCAGAACGGACGTGATGTCGCCGACCGGACCCGGCTCGCCCGGAACAAGCGGCGCGCGGATCACCCGCTCCGGCAGGAGGGCCTCGAGGTCGACGACCTGCTGCGCATCGAGATAAACCTCCTGGCCGGACGTCACGGTGTCCTCGTAATCGAGCGTGAGCCGGAATCGATGGGTGGTCCCGCGCGCGTATATGAGACCCACGGTCTGGGTGACCGCGGCCTCCGGGTCGAGGTTGGGATTGGGCGCATCGCTCGACTCGATCGGCTCGGACTTCTGGAGCACGGGGTCGAACACCGAACCCGGCGTGACGGTCCCGATGCCCGTGGAGGGGAGCGCGGCGTCCTGCTCGGTGCTGAAATTCGGCGGGGGAAAGCGGTTCGAGGTGGCGTATGTCGCACGCAGCGAAAGGCCCCCGGCAAAATCGATCTTGAGGGCGCCTGTCGGCGCAAGGTTGGCCTCGTTCTGCAGGACCGAGGAGGTGTAACGCGCGGCCAGGTCGGTCTCGACGCCCTTGATCCATCCCGGGAGCCATTTGGCCGGCAGAAGAGGTGTCTGGAGCTCCCCGAAGAAGCTGATCCTCTGCAGCGAGCGCCCGACCCATGTGTTGGGGGGCGCCACCTCGGTGCCGTCGCCGTAGTCAAGCACCTCGACGTAATTCTCGAGCCTCGCGTAGCGATAATCGGCGCCGACGGTGATGCCGGCGGTTCCCATCGGCAGCCTCAATTTCGAGTTCGTCAGCCGGAACGAGGAGTCAAACGTGTCGTAGTCGCCCAGCGTCGAGAACGAGCCCTTCTCGCCGTAGAAGATGAGGGCCTGATCATAGAACTGTGTCGGCGGCCCGACGACCTGAGTGTCCCGCAGCGGATTGTAGATCCCCTCGTTGACCAGCTGCTGCCAGCGGCTGTTGTCCACGCCCTGGAGTCCCCGGTAGCGGGTCACGCTCAGGCCGTATTGGCCGTCGAGCGACGCCTGCCACCCGGCCGGCATGTTGAAAAGCAGGCCGGCGACGGCGGAATAAAAGTCGATGTGCGCCTCGTCGTAGTCCTCGCCCAGCAGAGGCGCAGTCTCATTGAGCGTCACATTGACGTCCTTGCCGAACGGATTGAACGGGGAGGCCGCGGGAAGGACGAGGTTGCCCCCAAACACGCTGTAGCCCGTGTTGTTGATCGTGCGACCTGCGGTGGCGTCGATGCCCACCTGCATCCAGGGAAAGATGTCGTAGGTCGCGGACCCGAAGAACGAGGCGGTCTGCACCCTCCTTCCGTACGGGTAGTCGAGGCTGTCGGGGGAATCCGCCAGCCCGCCCCCAGGGGGCACGTAGAGGCCCAGGGACTGGACGCCCTGACGCCCGGAGAACGCGGCGATCCCCCCCGAGCCGTCGGCGCCGGGCGCCACGGACGTGATCGACGCGGTGCCCGGCCCGAAGAGCGGGGAGCCGTCGGCGCTCGAAATGTTGGGGGTGGCCCGGTAAAGCGAATCCTGCGGCTGCGGGTGGGCCAGAAGGTTGGCCCGAATGTAGCCGAGCTCCGCCTCGGTCGGCGGCGTCTCCTGCGTGAACGTCGCGTTGAAGCGGACGTGGAGCGCGCCGCCAAGGAGCGTCTCTCCGTGAAGGAGCGACGCCGTCGACTGCGGCGCGTTGAAGCGCCCCAGGGCGTTCGTGTAGGTCGTGGTCAGCTCGGTCGTGCTCACCGCCGGGCGAAGGACGACATTGATCACGCCGCCGACGGGGCTGCCGCTGTACAGGGCGGACGCCGAGACAGGGAGCACCTCCACCCGCTCGATGAGGTTCAGCGGGATCACGTTCACATCAGGCTGGGGCGGCGTGACCGAGCTCCCGTTGCCCGGAAACGCCGTCACGATCTCGGGAAGGCGCCGCCCGTCGACCAGCACGATCGTGGCGTCGGCCCCGAATCCCCCGAAGTTGAGGTTGCTGCTGCCCGAAATGAAGCTCCCGACGCTCGCATTGTCCTCCGGCGGAAGCGTGGTCGCGTCGCTGTCCAGGATCTGCAGCTGGAGGAACTCGTTCAGGTTGACGACGCCGCTGCGCGCGATCTGGTCGCGCGTGAACACCGTGTAGCCCAGCGCCGCGGTTTCGGTGCGGGGCTGGTCCAGGTCGCCGATGGCCGTCCGCGGCGCCGGAATCGGCTCGGTTTCCATCAGCGGGCCGGGAAGCGCGGACTTGGCCTCGACGACGAAAGGCTCGAGCTCCGAGGGGTTGGTGGACATCTTGATCGTCAGGGTCTGCAGCGTCAGGATGCGGCCGGCGACGACCTGGACGTCCTCGACGTCCAGGGGCTGGTACCCCCGCGCCGATGCCGCCAGCCGGTAGGTTCCCGCCCGCAGGGAATTGAACGCGAACGCGCCCGATTCGTCGGTGAACGTCGACAGGTGGGTCGTCGGGATCACGATCCGCACATCGCGCGCGGGGCTGCCGTCCGTGTTGACGAGACGGCCCCTGATGGTGCCCTCCACGACCCGGACCAGCACGAACCTGTCCTTCCCGTTCTGCTTCGCCCTGAAGCCGGTCCCTCCGAGGATCCGGTCAAGCGCGTCCTCGGGCTCGAGGCGCCCCTTGACCTCCACCGACGTCACCCGGTGAAGCTCGTCGTAGGAAAAAAGCAGCTGGACGTTCGCCTGCCTGCAGAAAGCCATCAATGCGCCGTCGGCCGGCTGGGCCGGAAGATTGAAATCAACGGGCTCGGCCAGGAGCGTCGCGGGAACCACGTTTGCGATTCCCAGCAGCAGAAGGCGGAAAGTGACGGAAATTGCTCGGGGTGGGTGTAGCGGTGCGCGACAGCGGAATCCGGAGACTCAGGGCTCGCCGGGCAGGCTCACCCGGACGGTGCCGTCCGCGGCGCGGACGACGTTCAGGTTCATGGACTGGTGAAGGAAGTCCAGGAACTCGTCGAGGTTGCTCAGGGAATACTGCCCGCTGGCGCGCTTCGCGCCCGCCCCGGACGTCGCCGTCATCACGCGGCCGTAGTAGTGGGAGAACCGGGCAAGAGCCTCGGTGACCGGCATGGCCTTGCACACGATCTGGCCCCGCCTCCAGGCGAGGGCGTCGTCGATGTCGGCCGGCTGCAGCGTGGTGAGGGACACGCTGCCGTTCTCGGAAGTGAGAACCCCGCCCGCGTGCAGCTCCGTGGGCCCGCCCGACGGGGCGCCGGCCGCGTCGTCCGGGCGAACCTGCACCGATCCCTCCACAACGGTCACGTCGAGCTGCGAGGCCGCCTCGGTGAGCACGTTGAAGATGGTCCCCGTCACGCGAACCGAGCCCGCGGGCGTGTCCACGATGAACGGCCGGGACTTGTCCTTGGTGACGACGAAGAAGGCCTCGCCGTTGGCGAGATGCACGCGCCGCTCCGAGCGGCCGTTCTGCACGGTGATGCTGGTGTTGGCATTGAGCTCCACCCGAGTGCCGTCGGAAAGCGTGAACGAGCCCCTCTGCCCCGCCGGCGTCGAGAGGGCCTGGGACCCTGCGCCCGCCCGCTCGTACGAGACGACGCCGAGCACAATCGCGGCGGCGGCCATCCCGGCCGTGGCGACCTTCCAGGGATTCCAGGTCCCGCGCCGGCACTCGCCCACGGGCGGCAGCTCCACAGCCCCGGCGGCCACGAGCTCCGGCACCACCAGGTCGAGCCTCGCGGACAGCCGGCAGAAGCTGGACAGCAGATCGCGGCGCGAAGGGTCGCCCGCAAGCCATGCCTCGAGCTCGGCGCGGTCGGACGCCGAGAGGACGGAGCCCTCGAGACGGGCGGCCCAGAGGGACGCCCGGTCCTCGGCTGCGGGATCGGGAATGTGCGGGGGCCGGTTCATGATTCGAATCTCCCTTCCAGTGCGGTGCGCAGCAGCCTCAGGGCCCGCGCATGCTGTTTTTCAACGGTGCTGACGGCGATGGCAAGACGTGCCGCGATCTCGCGGTGGGACAGCTGCTCTATCTTGCAAAGGAGAAGCACAACACGGCATCCATCAGGGAGTTGGGAAATGGCCTCCTCGAGGATTTCCAGCTCCTGGCGCGCCATGACCTGCTGCTCGACGCCCGGGTCCGTCGAGGCCGACATCTCGGGGATGAACGCGTCCCGCGCCAGCGGCGAAATGCTGCGCCGCTTGAGCCGGTTGATGGCGAGGCGCCGGGCCGCAGTGTAAAGCAATGCCTCGGGCCGTCTTGCGGAATTGTTTGTCAACGACGGGTACACGCGCATGTAGGCGTCGTGGGCCACGTCCTGGGCCTCCCCGGGGTTGCCCAGGAGCCGCGTGAGGTACCGGCGCAGGGGAGCCAGCGTGCTCCGGTAAAGGGCGGAAAAATCCCTCTGTCCTGGCGGTTCGTCAGGCATGGGGGCGGCAAATCGGGACATGGGCACGGATGGAATGGGTTTCACACCTGCCCCCCACGACAACCGTCCCCCCCAAATCCGCTACTGGCGCAGCAAAAATAAAGCGTCTCGGATTCATGGGTGAAAAGGGGGGCCCCGCCCCCGGGCGCGACGGCCCGAAACATTGTTGTTTAAAGAAGCCCCGGCGAACTTCAAATTGGCCCCCATGAAGGAAAAAATCGGATTCGTCGGGGTCGGGCGCATGGGATCGAACATGGCCCGCCGGCTCAGGGAATGCGGCTACCGCATCGCGGCGGTGCACGACGTCAACACGCCCGCCGCGGCGGCGCTCGCGCGCGAGCTCGGCGCGAGGCACGCGCGCACCCTGGCCGCCGTGACCGCGGCCTGCGACGTCATCTTCACCGTGGTCTCCGACGACGCGGCGCAGTATTCGGCCTTCGCCGAAAAGGGCGACTCGCTCCTTGTGCGCGCACGGGGAAAGGCCTTCGTCAACTGCGCCACGATCACGCCCGGCACGCACGTCGAGATCGGGCGGCGGGCGAAAAAGGCGGGCGCGGCCTGCCTCGAGGGCTGCATGGCGTCCTCGATCCCCCAGGCCCGCCAGGGCACCCTCTACCTCATGTGCGGCGGGGAGCGGCAGACCTTCGAGCGCGTGAAGCCCATCCTCGAGAAGCTCAGCAGCGCCCTTCGCTTTGTCGGGCGGGCCGGGCAGGCCGCGCAGGTGAAGGCGCTCGTCAACATGGTGATGAACGCCAACACCGCCGCGCTCGCGGAGGGCCTCGGCCTCGCCTCGGCGCTGGGCCTCGACCTCGGCATGGTCCGCGAGGTGTTCGCCCAGACCGGCGCCAGCTCGCAGGTGCTCAAGACGGACGGAGAGGACATGCAGAACCGGGCCCACGAATGCTACTTCTCCGCCGCGCACGCCGCAAAGGACAGCACCATCGCGTGGGTGCTCGGATGCCAGGCCGGGCTGCGCCTGCCGCTCGCCGCCGCGACGAAGCTCCAGTTCGATGCGCTTGTCGCCATGGGCCTCGGCTCGCTCGACAAGAGCGGCGTCGCCGAGCTGACGTTTAAGGACCGGCGGGGCTGATTCCCGGCCGGCGGGACGTCCCGCGCGACTCTACTTTGGCCGCCGCGGCGATTCGGATTGTCCCCCCGGCAGGGACGGGCAATATCCGGGCCAATCCATGACTCACAATCCCCGGCGCATGGCCGCTTCAAAGGTCATTGGATGCCTGCTGGGACTGCTGGTTGCGGCGCCGCAGGCGCGGCCGCAGGTCAGCCCTGAGTCCGCGATCCAGCTCACGCCGCTTTCCCAGCGCCAGCCGCTGATCGTCGGCGCGTACACCGACGCCTACCCCTATTCCTTTCTCGACTCGGACGGGCGTCTCGCCGGCTTCGCGGTCGACGTTCTGGACGCGGTGGCGCGCGCCGTGAACCTGCGCATCGAGCGCGTCTCCGGCCCGGCGGTGCAGGTCCGCGAGCGCTTCCAGAACGGCGAGTTTGAGATGCTCCAGTACCAGGGGGTCTCGTCGCCCAACTCCTACGCCGAGTTCAGCGTGCCCTTCCTGAGCCTCCAGGGCTGCATCTACATCCGGGACGACGGCGCCGTCAGCAATCTGAAGGACCTCAACGGAAAGCCGTTTGGCATGATCGGGACCACCGGGCAGGGCGAGAAGCTCCTCAGGGAGCACAACGTCAAGGCGCACGTCGTCGAGATCTCCTCGCAGGAGGCCATGCTGGAGAAGCTCTCGTCCGGAGAGATCGCCGGCTGCTTCATTTCGCAGCTGAGCGAGCTGTCCGTGACCCGCAGGCTTCACCTGAAGAATCTCAGGATGCTGGGGCGGCCCTTCAACGGCTATGAGATCCGCCAGGCCTTCGCGGTCCATGCGGGCGACGCCGAGCTCTTGGGGCGGCTGAACGAGGGCCTGGCGATCATCCACCACTCCGGCGAATACGACCGGATCTACCGCAAGAACTTCAGCCAGTTCGGCTCGTACATCCTGAGCGTGGACGAGCTCGAGCTGTATGCCTCGATGGTGCTGGCGATCGGGTTTGTCATCGCGCTCTGGGGCTACTTCCGCCAGAGGAAGCTGAGGAAGGAGCTGCTGGTCCAGGCCTCGAAGCTCGCCGAGCAGGGCGCGCTCCTCCATGCGCTCTATGACAACATCCCCACGGCGATGACGGTCATCGAGACGGGCGCCCATGGCCCGCGCGTCCTCTCGATGAACCGGCAGGCGTGCAGCCTCTACTCGGTCGACTTCCCCCCGGACGGCGTCGCGCTCGAGTCCCTCCCCGTTTCGGACGACATCCGGCTGCACCTGACCGAGGCGGTCGGCCAGGCGCCCGACCGAGGGCCCGTGAACACGCGGGAAACGGCTCTGAAAGCCGGCAAGAGGATCCTCGAGGTCACCTCGGTTCCCCTCGTTTCTCCCGTCGGCCATGCGACCACGAGGGTCTGCGTGCTCGTCGAGGACATCACCGAGCGCCGCCAGCAGGAGGCCGAGGTGGCGCGGTCCCGGAAGCTGCGCGCCGTGGGCGAGCTGGTCGGCGGCATCGCGCACGAGTTCAACAATCTCCTCACGCCGGTCATGCTCAAGGCCGGCGAGATCCAGATCTCGCGTCCCGACGACGCGGAGCTGCAGATGGACGTCGAGGTCATCGTACAAGCCGTGCAGCGGACCGCCGAGCTGACCCGGCGACTCCTGACTTTCGGCCGAAAGGCCGACCACCGCGCGGAGTCGGTCCGCCTGCAGGCCATCGCTGCAGGCTGCTTCGACCTGCTCAGGCACACCGTGGACCGGCGCATATCCTGGGAATACCTGATACCCGACGACCTGCCCCCGCTTTATTTCAACGCAACGGACCTGAACCAGATCCTCCTCAACCTCCTCCTCAACGCCAGGGATGCCCTCATGGAGAGGATCTCCGGGCGGAACCCCGCGAACTGGACGCCGAAGATCACGGTCGAGGCGGCCCACTTTCCGCCGGACGCGTTTGCCCTGCCCCCGGCGCAGGAGGGCCGGCCCATCCTCGGCTGGCAGAGTCTCACGGTCAGGGACAACGGCCTCGGCATGCCGCCCGAGGTCGTCGAGCGGATATTCGAGCCCTTCTTCACCACGAAGGACGTCGGCAAGGGAACGGGCCTCGGGCTTGCGACCGTCTGGCACCTTGCGAACGACGCGGGCGGCCATGTCGACGTCGATTCGGTGCTCGGCTCGGGGAGCGCGTTCCACATCTTCCTGCCGGTCTGGCCCTCCGCGGATAAGCCGAAGGCGCCCGTCGTCGCAGCGGCCCCGGTCAAGGCGGTGCGAGTCCTCCTGATCGAGGACGAGACGCTGGTGGCCCGGCCCATCATCCAGGTCCTCGAGCGGCACGGCCACAAGGTGCGCTACATCGACAACGGGCTCGACGCCTGGAAGCACCTCGAGGGCAACATCGGCGCCTACGACCTCCTTATCGTCGACGTGAACCTGCCGGGGATGAACGGCGTCGACGTCGTCGCCCGCGCGCGCGAGCGCGACTTCCAGGGGCGGATCTTCATGGTGAGCGGGCGCTTCACTTCCTCGGACATGAGCGCTCTCACGCGCCTCAGGATAGACCACTCGCTGACGAAGCCCTTCAACGTCCAGCAGTTCCTCCAGGCGGTGAACGAGAGCCTGGAAGTGAGCCGACCCTAGAGCGGCCGGCCGCGCCGGCCGCCCTTGACGCAGTGTGGGGGGTGGATACCTGTATCCTTCCACAATGTCGGCCGACCTTTCCGATCTCTACCAGAATGTCATCCTGGACCACAACCGCAGGCCGCGAAACCGCGGGCGGATTCCGTCGGCCAACCGTTCCGCCCACGGTGACAACCCGTCCTGCGGCGACCAGTGCGACGTCTTCCTGCGCCTTGACGGCGACAAGATAGCCGAGATCTCGTTCGAGGGCAGCGGGTGCGCGATCTCCCAGGCGAGCGCCTCCCTCATGACGACGCAGCTTAAGGGCAAGACCGCGGCCGAGGCCGAGAGGCTCTACGGGGAGTTCCACGACATCGTGGCCACGGGCAAGGAGCCCGAGGACATGAGCGACCTCGGCGCGTTCGCCGGAGTCCACGCCTTTCCCGCCCGGATCAAGTGCGCCACACTGTCCTGGCACGCGGCCCTGAACGCGCTGCACGGGGACCCGGCGCCGACCACCACGGAGAGCCACACGGATTGAGCGCGATGCCCTCCTCCTGGGACCGCATCCGCGACGAGTTCCCGATCCTGGACCAGCAGGTGAACGGGCACCCGCTCGTCTACCTCGACAATGCGGCGACGACGCAGAAGCCCCGGGCCGTGATGAGGGCCCTCGACCGCTTCTACGACCGGGACAACTCAAACGTGCACCGCGGCCTCCATGCCCTGTCGATGCGGGCGACAGACGACTACGAGGGCGCGCGCCTTCGCGTCGCGAAGTTCATCAACGCCGAGAAGCCCGAGGAGATCATCTTCACGCGCGGGACGACCGAGTCCATCAACCTGGTCGCCTCCAGCTGGGGCGGCGCGAACCTCGGCAAGGGCGACGTCATCCTGCTCACGGAGATGGAGCACCACAGCAACCTGGTGCCCTGGCAGCTCGTCGCGAAGCGCACCGGGGCGACGCTCAGGTACCTGCCCGTGACGGGCGACGAGGGCCTGCTCGACCTCTCGGCGATCGACCGCGTGCTGACCCCCGAGGTCAAGCTGTTCGCGTTCACCCACGTCTCCAACACGCTCGGCACGATAAATCCCGTGGCCGATCTCTGCGCCCGCGCCCGCAAGGTGGGCGCCGTCACCCTCGTCGACGCGGCGCAGTCGGTCGGCCACATGCCCCTTGACGTCCGCGAGATCGACTGCGACTTCCTCGCGTTCTCGGGGCACAAGATGGCGGGCGTCACCGGGATAGGTGTCCTCTACGGGCGCCAGGCCCTCCTCGACGCCATGCCCCCCTGGCAGGGCGGCGGCGGCATGATCTCGAGCGTCGACTTTTTCGAGAGCCGCTGGAAGCCGTCGCCGGAGCGGTTCGAGGCAGGGACCCCGAATTTCGGGGACGCGGTGGCCCTGGGAGCCTCCTGCGACTTCCTCGACTCGCTCGGCCGCGACAAGATCCGCGAGCACGACGGCAACCTGGCCAGGAAGGCCTACGATCGCCTGGCAGAATTGCCCGGCATCCGGCTCCTCGGACCCAAGGGAGAGCGCGGGGGCCTCGTCAGCTTCGCCTTCGGCACCGTGCACGCGCACGACGTCGTGACCTTCGCCGACGAGGACGGCATCGCGCTTCGCGGAGGTCACCACTGCAACCAGCCGCTCATGAGGAGGCTGGGGCTCACGAGCACGGTGCGGGCGAGCTTCTACGTCTACAACGAGGAGCGGGAGATCGACGCGCTTGTGGCGTCGATGCGCCGCACGCTCAAGTTCTTCGGGACCGAAGCCTGAAGCGGGCTTCCCATTTCACACCCTAATCGCAAGGAACATTCATGAAAATCGCCCCACTTGCACTGACGGTCCTGGCCCTCGCCTCGCTGACGCCCGCCCGGGCCGACGAGGGCATGTGGCTCTTTTCCGCGCCCCCGAGCGAGAGGCTTCAGGCCGCCTACGGCTTCAGGCCCGACGACGCGTGGCTCAGCCACGTGATGAAGGCCTCCGTCCGATTCGACAGCGGCGGCTCCGGCTCGTTCGTGAGCGGCGACGGCCTTGTCATCACGAATCACCATGTCGGCCTGGACGCCCTGCAAAAGATGAGCGACAACCACAAGAACTATGTGCTCGATGGGTATTACGCCGCGACCGCCGAGGACGAGGTCAAGTGCCTCGACCTCGAGCTGAACGTCCTCGTCTCGACGCAGGACGTCACGAGCCGGGTGAACGCGGCCGTTCCCGCCGGCGCGGGCGGCCAGGAGGCGGCCGAGGCGCGCCGCAAGGTGTTCGCCGAGATTGAGAAGGAGTCGCATGACGCGACCGGCCTGCGGAGCGACGTGGTCACCCTCTATCAGGGCGGCGCCTACCATCTCTACCGCTACAAACGCTACACCGACGTACGCCTGGTGTTCGCCCCCGAGCAGCAGGCCGCCTTCTTCGGGGGCGACCCCGACAACTTCGAGTATCCCCGCTACGACCTCGATATCTGCATATTCCGGGTCTACGAGAACGGTCAGCCGGTCCACACCGACTTCCTCAAGTGGTCGGTGAACGGCGTCAGCGACGGCGACCTCGTCTTCGTGTCGGGCAACCCCGGGCGAACGGAGCGCCTCTTCACGGTCGCGCAGCTGCAGTTCCTGCGGGACACGGCCTACCCCGCCACCCTCGAGTTCGTGAAGCGCCGCGACGTCCTGCTGTCGTCGTGGAGCGCCCGCAGCGACGAGAACCTTCGCCGCTCAAAGGAGCTGCTTTTCTATATCAGGAACTCGCGGAAGGCCTACGACGGGCTCATCGCCGGACTCCAGAGTCCGGATCTGATGGCGAAAAAGGAACGGGCCGAGGACATCCTGAAGGGGCAGCTCGAGCAGCGGCCCGACGGCACCGAAGCGCTCGATGCGTTCCGCAGGATCGCCTCCGCCCAGCATGCGATCGCGCGCCTCTATGTGCGCCACCGCATGCTCGAGGCCGGCCGGGGATTCTCATCCGACTCGTTCACCATCGCTCGGACGCTCCTGCGCGCCGGCGACGAGCGGCCGAAGCCCAACGGCGAGCGCCTGCCGGAATATTCCGACCCGAAGAAGGACTCCCTCGAGCTCGATCTCTTCTCGGAAAAACCCATCTACACCGACCTCGAGATCCTGATGCTCGCGGACTCCCTTTCCGAGCTCACGGAACAGCTGGGATACGACGATCCGACCGTACAGTCCGTGCTCGCCGGCAAGCCGCCGCGCGTGCGCGCCGCCGACCTGGTCCTCGGGACGAAGGTCCGGGACGTGGCTTTTAGGCACGCGCTCTACAACGGGGGCGCCGCCTCGGTCCTCGCCGCGCATGACCCGATGATCGAGCTCGCCCGGACAATTGATGACGAGTCCCGCGCGCTCAGGAAGGCCTTCGAGGCGCAGGACGAGACCGTCAAGGAGGCGCAGGCGGTGCTCGGCAAGGCGCGCTTCGCCATCGTGGGGACCGGCACCTACCCCGACGCCACGTTTACGCTCCGACTGGCCTATGGGACGGTCAAGGGATATGAGGAGAACGGGGCGCGCGTTCCTTCCCTGACCCGGATCGGCGGCCTTTACCAGCGCTCGGACGAGCACAAGAACAACGTGCCTTTCGACCTGCCCGAAAGGTGGGTCGAGAAAAAGGCGTCCGTCAACATGGACACGCCGATGGACTTCGTCAGCGACTGCGACATCATCGGCGGCAACTCGGGAAGTCCGGACATCAACCGGAACGGCGATTTCGTGGGCATCATCTTCGACGGAAACATCCAATCGCTGCCCTCCGACTATGTGTACGACGGCGTGCAGTCCCGCGCGGTCAGCACGGACAGCACCGCCATTCTGGAGGCGCTCCGCAAGGTCTACGGCGTCAACGCCCTCGCCGACGAGCTGGTCAACGGCCACCGCTGATCCGCGCGATCACCTTGTCCGCGAGGCGGTCGAACGCCCGCACGCACAGCTCGATATGCTCCTCGCGCGTGTCCTCCGCCTTGTTGTGGCTGATCCCGTGGAGGCTTTGCACGAACATCATCGCGGTGGGGACGCCCGCCCTGGCGACCTCGGCCGCGTCATGGAGAGGCCCGGACGCCAGCCTGTGCGCGCTGCCGCAGGTCTCGCGTATCGCCTCCTCGCACAGGCCGACAAGGGCCGGGTCGAAGGGAACCGGCTCGATGTGCCAGATGCGCTCCCACGACACTGAGACGCCGCCCTCGGAGGCGAACCGCGCGGCCGCCGCGCGGGCCTCGTCGAGCATCCGGCCGAGCGCCGCGGGATCGAGGTGGCGCTGGTCAAGGGTGATGCGGCATTCCTCCACGACGCTGGTCACGATCCCGGGCTTTGTCGTGCACGAGCCTATGGTGCACACGCCCCCGCATCGGCCCGCGATCGCGTAGATCTCGGGACTCATCCTCGCGGCGGCCAGGAATGCGTCGCGCCTGCGGTCCATCGGGGTGCTCCCGGAATGCGCCGCCTGCCCCTTGAAGGTGATCGCGTGCCGCTCCACCCCAAAGGTGCCCAGCACGGCCCCGAGCGGAAGGCCGAGGTCAAGGAGCACGGGTCCCTGCTCGATGTGGAGCTCGAGGTAGGCCGCGGCCCCGTCCAGCTCGCGACCGCTCTGCTTGACGCCCTCAAAGTCCACGCCGATCTCCCTCAGCGCATCGGGCAGCCGGACGCCCTCCCGGTCGGTGAGCGCCCGGGCCTCGTCCATGTCGAGCGTGCCCGAACAGGCCGATGAGCCGAAGAGGCTCTTGCCGAAGCGGGCGCCCTCCTCGTCGGCCCAGTCCACGAGCCTCACCGTTACCGGCGCGCGCCCGCCGTACTGGGCGCTGACCCGGCGCAGGATCTCCACGCCCGCGAGCACGTTCAGGCACCCGTCGAGCCATCCCCCGTTCGGCACAGAGTCCATGTGCCCCCCGATGAGCAGGGCCCCCCCGCTGCCGCCCTTGAGCGTCGCCCAGAGGTTGCCGGCCTCGTCCCTGTGGGTCTCGACGGGAAGCTCGGCCAGCTTGCCTTGGAGCCACGCGCGCGCGGCCAGCCATGTCTTCGTGAACGCCACGCGCTGGGCCCCGTTTTCATCGGACGTCAGGCGCCGGAGCTCCTTCAGCTCCGCCACCGTCCGCTTCGGGTCGAGAGGCGCGTTCATGATATGTCCGGGGCCGCAGAAGGTGGTCCAGTTGCTGCTTGGAAACGAGCGTATTCTGGGCGAGATTTCCGCCGCTCCCATCACATATGCCGACCCTAGCCACAACCGTCGACGGGTTGAGCCTGCCGAATCCCTTCGTGATCGGGTCAGGTCCGCCGGGCACCAACCTCAGCGTGATCAACCGGGCCTTCCGCGAGGGCTGGGGCGCGGTGATCGCAAAGACCGTGAGCCTCGATTCGTCGAAGGTCGTCAACGTCACCCCGCGCTACGCCAAGCTCCACGCCGCGGACGGCAAGGAGGTCATTGGCTGGGAGAACATCGAGCTCATCAGCGACAGGCCGTTCGGGATCTGGCTCGACGAATTCAGGAAGTGCAAGGACGCGCACCCCACGGGCGTGCTGATCGCGTCGATCATGGAGGAGTACCGCAGGGACGCGTGGATCGAGATCGTCGAGCGATGCGAGGCGGCCGGTGTCGACGGGTTTGAACTCAACTTCTCGTGTCCCCACGGCCTTCCCGAGAGGAAGATGGGCGCCGCCATGGGTCAGGATCCCGACATCCTAGAGGAGGTGTGCGGCTGGGTCATGGGCGCGGCGAAGCGGCCCGTCTGGGCCAAGATGACCCCGAACATCACCCACATCGAGGAGCCGAGCCGCGCGGCCCTCCGGGCGGGCTGCCAGGGCGTGAGCGCGATCAACACGATCCGCAGCGTCATGGGGGTCAACCTGGACACGCTGCGGCCCGAGCCCTCGGTCGAGGGGTGGACGACGCCCGGCGGCTATTCCTCCAAGGCCGTGAAGCCGATCGCGCTCCGTATGGTCATGGAGATCGCCACGATGATCCGCAGCGAGTTCCCCGGGAGGTCGCTGTCGGGGCTCGGGGGGATCGAGAGCGGGAATGACGCCGCGCAGTTCATCCTCCTGGGCTCGGACACCGTCCAGGTGTGCACGGGAGTCATGAAATTCGGGTACGAGTGCGTGAAGCCGATGTGCGACGAGCTGCTCGCGTTCATGGAAAAGCACGGCTTCGGGACGCTGGCCGACTTCAAGGGGAAGAGCCTGGGCTACTTCACCACGCACGCCGACCTCGTGCGGCGCCAGGCCGAGCGGAAGGCGGCGCAGAAGGCCGCGGCCGGAAAGGTGGTCAAGTCGGACGGAGAATGGAGCGGGGACGAGTTCGTGAAGCAGTCCGACGCCCTTTCGCGCCAGTAGGCCCGAGTCGCCGATGATTCGAACGGCCGAGCAACGGGACGCATCCCAGGTCGCTGCAATCTACAGGCCGTTCTGCGAGGACAGCTGCGTCTCCTTTGAGACCGAGGCGCCGGACGCGGCCGAGATCGCGACCCGCATCGAAGCCACCACCCGGCAGTTCCCCTGGCTCGTCTACGACGGGGACGGGGGGATCGCGGGGTACGCCTACGCCTCGAAGCACCGCGTGCGCTCGACCTATCGCTGGGTCGCCGAGGTCACCGTCTACGTCCAAGACGCGTTCCACGGCAAGGGGGTCGGCCGCGCGCTCTACACGGAGCTTTTTGGGCGGCTCCGGAGCCAGGGCTATTTCAAGGCGTATGCGGGAATCGTGGACCCGAATCCGCCCAGCCGGGGTTTCCACGAGGCGATGGGTTTCAGGCTCGTGGGCATGTACCGGGGCGTGGGCTACAAGCTGGGGGCCTGGCGGGACGTGGGTTGGTGGCAGTATGACCTCCAGCCCGTGATCGACAATCCCCCCGAGCCAAGGCCTCCTTCCACCGCGCTCGCACAATGACATCCTCCCAGCTTCTCCCCTGCCCCTTCCTGATCGGCGGCGAATGGATTCGCCCGAAGATCGCCGGGACGCCCGTCTACAACCCCTCGACGGGGGACGTGATCTCGGAGTGCCCATCCGGGGGCGCCGCCGAGGTCAACGCCGCGGTTGAGGCCGCGGCGGCGGCATTTCCGGGCTGGCGGGACACGCCGGCCATCGAGCGCGCGCGGCTCCTGTTCCGGTACCGCCACCTCATCGAGGAGAATTTCGACGCCCTGTGCGCCAGCGTCTCGCTCGAGCACGGAAAGACCCTCGTCGAATCGCGAGGCAGTCTCTACCGGGGGATTGAGAACGTCGAGTACGCGTGCGGCGCCCCCACCCTCCTTTTCGGGGATACGCTCGCGAACATGGCCCGCAACGTCGACTGCGAGACGATCCTCCAGCCCCTCGGCGTCTGCGTCGGCATCACCCCGTTCAACTTTCCGGCCATGGTCCCGCTGTGGATGTTCCCGCTCGCCCTCGCCTGCGGGAACACGTTTGTCCTGAAGGCCAGCGAGAAGGTCCCGCTGACCGTCCTCGTCCTCGCCGAGCTCCTGATGAAGGCGGGGCTTCCCGAGGGCGTCCTCAACGTCGTCCACGGCGGCCGCGAATGCGTGGACGCCCTCCTCGCCCACCCGAAGGTCAGGGCCATTTCCTTCGTGGGCTCGACGCCGGTGGCGAAATACATCTACCAGACCGGAACGCGCAACGGCAAGCGCGTGCAAGCGAATGGCGGCGCAAAGAACTACATCGTCGTGATGCCCGACGCGGACGTCCCGAGATCCGTGGATGCCCTCGCGGCGGCGGCTTTCGGGTGCGCCGGCGAGCGCTGCATGGCCGGCTCGACGGCTATCGCGGTCGGAAATGCCGCGGAGATGATGCTCCCGCCGTTGATCGACGCGGCGCGGTCCATCAAGGTCGGCAGGACCGACACCTCCATGTCCCAGCCCGACATGGGTCCCCTCGTGACGGCGGCCCACCGCGACCGCGTCCGGGGTCTTGTCGACAGCGGCGAAAGGGAGGGGGCGACGATCGCGTGCGACGGGCGGGGCACCGTGATCGCCGACGCGCCCAACGGGTTCTACCTCGGCGCGACGGTCGTCGACAATGTCAACGAGACCATGACCCTGGCCCGCGAGGAGGTCTTCGGGCCGGTCCTCAATGTCATGCGGATGGGCGACCTGGACCAGGCGATCGAAACGGCCAACAGGTCGGCGTACGGCAATGGGGCCTCGATCTTCACGTCATCGGGCGCCGCGGCACGCGAGTTCAAGCAACGGGTCAAGGCCGGCATGGTCGGCATCAACGTGGGGGTCCCCGCAACCATGGCCATGTTTCCGTTCACGGGATGGGACGCCTCGTTCTTCGGCGACCTCCACATCCAGGGGCGCGAGGCGGTCCAGTTCTACACGCAGCAGAAGACCGTCACCACGCGCTGGTTTTCCGGGGTCTCGGAGGACGTCTGGAGGAAATGACCCGCCCATGCCGCTGCTGATCAGGAATGGCGAGATTATCACCGCGGAGTCGCGGACGCGGGCGGACATCTTCTGCGAAGCCGAGACCATCACGCGCATCGGCCCCGGCCTAGAGGCCCCGCCCGGCACGCAGGTCGTCGATGCGGCCGGCAAGTACGTCTTCCCGGGGTTCATTGACCCGCACGTCCATATCACGCTGCCCTTCATGGGCACGCTCGCGAAGGACACGTACGAGACGGGCAGCAGGGCGGCGCTCGCGGGCGGAACGACGACCCTCATCGAGATGTGCTGCCCGTCGAGGGCGGACGACGCCCTGGCGGGCTTTGAACACTGGATGGGCCAGGCCGTCGGAAGGTCGGCATGCGACTTCACGTTCCACATGGGGGCGACACGGTTCGACGGCGCGACGCAGTCGCAGCTCCGCGAAATCGTCCGGCGCGGGGTCAGCTCCTTCAAGATCTTCCTCGCCTACAAGGGAGCGTTCGGGATCGACGACACGGAGCTCTACGGGGTCCTTAAGCTCGCGCGCGAGCTCGGCGTGATCACGACCGCCCACTGCGAGAACGAGACGCTTGTCTTCGAGCGGCAGAGGGAGCTCATCGCCGCCGGCAGGACCGATCCGGGCCGGCACTACGAGAGCCGGCCGCCGCGCGTGGAGGCCGAGGGCGTCCATCACCTGATGACGTTCGCCGAGCTCACCGGGGCGTCGACCTACATCGTCCACCTGAGCTGCGGGGAGGCCCTCGACGAGGCGCTTGCGGCCCGCGGCCGCGGAGTCGACGTGAGCATAGAGACGCTGATACAGTACCTCGTCCTCGACAAAACATGGGCGGAGCGGCCCGACTTCGAGGGGGCGAAGTACGTCATGTCGCCCCCGCTGCGCGAAGCGGGCAACCAGGAGATCCTCTGGCGCGGACTGCGGGACGGCCTCATCCAGACGGTCGCGACCGACCACGCCCCCTTCGATTTCGTGGGGCAGAAACGGATGGGACTCTCCGACTTCACAAAGATCCCGAACGGCATCCCGTCGCTCGAGGAGCGGGTCAAACTCCTGCACACCCACGGCGTGAAGCAGGGCAGGATCGACCTGCATACCCTGGTCAACGTCGCGAGCACGCAGGTCGCGAGGATGTTCGACCTGTACCCGCGAAAGGGTGCGATACAGCCGGGCGCCGACGCGGACCTGGTCGTTTTCGACCCCGACTACCGCGGGGTCATTTCGGCGGCGACCCAGCACATGAATGTCGACTACAGCGCGTTCGAGGGCTGGAAGATCGAGGGCCGGCCCAGCGTCGTGACCGTGCGCGGCGAGATCGCCGCGCGAGACGGGGAGTTAGTCGGCGACCCCGCGAGGGGCCGCTTCCTCAGGAGGATCCCGAGCCGGTCGTGACGGGGATGCTAGCGGGTGCTGACCTCGATGTCCCCGCCGCTCGAGCGAAGCTTCAGGACGGCACCGCCGCCGTTGACAAGGCCCGCAAGACTGCTTTTCCCCACGCCCCCGCGGTCAATCGTGATCGTCAGGCCTGAGGCATCGACCTCGCCGCCGCTCGTCGCCGCATCGAGGTGAAAGCCGACCTGCTTGCCCACGCTCGCCTTGACCTGGCCTCCGGAGGTGGACAGGTAGCAGTCCCCCTTCAGGTCGCCGTCGAATCCCGCCTTGACGTCGCCGCCGCTCGTCTCGGCCTTGAGCGTGTTCTCGGCCGAGTCGACCTTGATGTCGCCGCCGGAGGTCCTCAGGTCCGAGGGTCCGGCGAGGTGCTTCGCCGAGACATTGCCTCCGGACGTGGCGAGCCTGACGCTTGAGCGTCCCTCGGCCAGGACGACGTTTCCGCCCGAGGTGGAGGCGTCGATGTCGCCCCCGATGCTGCCGAGCTTGACGTCGCCGCCCGAGGTGTGCGCGTGGACCGTGCCCTCGAGGTCGCCGACGATGATGTCGCCCCCTGAGGTCTTCAGGTCGACGGATGCGCTCGCGGGAACCGTGACGACAAAGTCCACCTGCACGGGAGGCCAGCTGCTCAGGTGGAAACCCATGGAGCTCTCGTAATTCGCGGAGGCGGACACCTCGTTGCCGCTCTGTTCAAACTTCAGGTCGAGCTTCTTCAGGATGTCGTCCGCCTCGGCATCGCTGCCGGCGCGGATGTGCTCCTTGGCCACGATCTTCACCACCGGGTCGTTCGACGACTCGATGCGGATCTCCCCGCCCGCGGTCGCGACATTGAGATGGACGCCCGGCTGGACCTGGAAAGTTTTTTCAACGACGCGCTCGATCTTGGCCGAGGCGGACGCGGTGAGGGCGGCAAGAATGCCGGCGGATGCAATGAGTCGATTCAATTTAGGCATGATTGTGGGGGTTGCCTCGGATAACACGGCGGAGTAGCAAAAAGTTACCGGATGAATTCAACCGAGCGGACCGCCAAGAGGTGCGACCGGTTCCTGTAAAACGGCCTCCTCGGCCATGGCCGAGACAGCCATTAACATAAGGCATTGATTGGAAGCAACCTGCGCCTAGTCATTGCAGCCGAAAGGAAAGCTACAGGATGAGGCGTCCGCGACATTGCCTGCTTGAACCCCTCGAATGCTTCTTAACGCAAGGAGGGGTCGGGTGCCGGCGCATGGGCACGATGCGGGATTGCCGCTCCATCCGCCGCCGTGCGAATGGGGGAAGAGAGGGACCCCGAAAAACGGGCGAAGCGAAGGCCCATGGCGGCGACGTGCCCCCCCCTCTTCGGTTGCCGCACCTCCACGAATCGATGCGACGGCGGCCCCGGCATCGTAGGGATGCCGATGGTCCCCTGCGGCTTCGCCTCCTGCCATATATGCGGCTGGCCGTGCGCAGAGACTGCACCCAAGGTCGTTCCAGGCGTTTGCCATGCATGGTCGCAATATCCACAAAGCTCATTGCGCCGGCGCAAGCCCAGCCGATCGCCAGACATGACAACGTGCTCGAAGGCCTTCGCGGCGCCTGCGCCCTTTCCGTCTTCGTGGGCCATGCCACGTTGCCCGTCGCCAAGATGGACCCAGGTTATGCGCCTCCCGAAGCCCTCGGACTGCTCAATGTCGGTTCCGCGGCCGTGCTCGTCTTCTTTGTCCTCTCGGGTTATTTCATAGGGCTCACGACCATGGTTCCACCCAGCAAACCGGCTGCGTGGATTTACCTCAAGAAGCGCTTCTGGAGGCTCGTCCCCATCTCCACCGCCGCGGTTCTGGGCTGCTGGGCGCTCAGCCGGACGATCCCATGGCGGACGGTCCTGGGGAACGCGCTTTTCCTGCAGAACGACGGGTTCCCCTCAAATTCGTGGACGGCGTTGCTGCCCAACAATCCCCCGCTCTGGAGCCTGAATTACGAGGCCGTGTTCTATGTGCTTTTCTTGGGGATTTGGTTCGGAAGGCCGCGTGTCGTCACCCTGGCCGCCGTCTGCTTCGGCATAGCCATTGCGTGCTGGCTCACGAATAGCCTCCCGTGGCTCTACCGCTATTCCTGCGGGCTTCTCTACTGGGTCGCCGGGCTCTCGATTGCCTGGGTGTTTCCCAAGACGCCCGGAACCGAAGCCGGAAACTGGTTCGGCGCGATATTGGTGGGATATGCGACGTGGATTCTGGCCCCCCTGCGGACCCTCGGCCTGTGTTACGGCCTCAATTACTTGTCACCGGCGCCGACCAGCCTGCATCGCATAGATTTTCTACCCTCCTGTGTTTGGCTGCTCTTGGCCCTCAGCGGCCGTTTCTCGCGGCGGCTTTCATGGATCCCGACGGCATGCTGGATCTACGCTGCCGGCGCATTGGGAATTGAGCTGGCAACCCGCTCTCTGTGCAGTCCCTTTGCCCTTCTATTCTGCGGGATCATGCTCCTTGCAGCGCTCCTTCCTTGGACTCGCCTCTTGCGGTCGGGCGGCTTGGCCCGGGGGGCACCCATGGGGCGCATTTCCTACGCTTTTTATGTCGTCGCATGGCCGCTTCAATTCTGGATTGGCGGGATGCGCGCCCTTCCCCAGGGAACCGTGCTCTCGTATGTGTTCCGCTGCGTCCTCGCCCTGTTCGCATGCCTTTCCGTCGCGTGGCTGCTTGAGACCAAGTTTCAACGGTGGGTCTTGGCCATGGCAACGCGATCGGCTCCGGCTTGAGGCGGCCGAAGCCGAGACGGGCGACTGTTGCAGAGGCCTCGCGGGGGGAATCCGGCCGGGCAAGGACCAGGCCCCTGCGCGGCCGCGGATTTGCTGCTGGTGCCTGACGGGGGGGCTGCCAGCATTCCGTGAGCACAATCGGATCCCATGGCGAAGGCGTTTTCCAAACTATCGGAGCGGGAGGTACTGGCCCTTGCCATCGCCCTCGAGGAGGAGGACGGCAGAATCTACGGCGACCTCGCGGAGAAATTCCGCGGAAATTTTCCCGCCACGTCGGAGACCCTCTCCCAGATGCAGCATGAGGAATCCGGGCATCGCCAGCGCCTCATCGATGCGTACCGCAGCCGGTTTGGCGACCACATCCCGCAGATCCACCGCGCGGACGTCAAGGGGCTCGTCAGGCTGCCGCCGGTCTGGCTCATGAACACCCTGTCCGTCGCCCGGGTGCGGCGGCAGATCGGCGTGATGGAGCTCGCGTCCCGCCGGTTCTACGAAGTCGCGGGCGCCAGGACCTCCGACGGCGCAACGCGAAGGCTGCTCGGGGACCTCGCCCTGGCCGAGGCGGACCACTCGGCGCTCGCGATCAGGATGGACTCGGAGCAGGTTGCCTCGGGCGCCCGCGCCGCCGAGGACGAGAGCGAGCGCCGGATATTCGTCCTGCAGGTCGTCCAGCCCGGCCTGGCGGGCCTCATGGACGGATCCGTGTCGACCCTCGCTCCGCTGTTTGCGGCCGCGTTCGCGACCCACAGCAGCCGGGACGCCTTCCTCGTCGGGCTGGCCTCGTCGGTGGGCGCGGGGATCAGCATGGGGTTTGCGGAGGCGCTCTCGGACGATGGCACGATCAGCGGCCGCGGCCACCCCCTCGTCAGGGGCACCGTCTGCGGCGCGATGACCGCTGTGGGCGGCCTCGGCCACACGATGCCCTTCCTCCTATCGAATTTCAGCATGGCGTTCTCGATCGCCGTCGGCGTGGTGCTCGTCGAGCTCGTATTCATATCGTGGATTCGCCACCACTACATGGACACACCGTTCCTCTCCGCCGCATTCCAGGTGATCGTCGGCGGCCTGCTTGTCTTTTTTGCGGGCATGCTGATTGGCTCGTCCTGAGATGACCGCAAGCCCACTCGAGAACGCGGACCTGGCGCCGGTGCCCCCCGAAAGGCGCACCTGGCGGGCGGGCAGCTACGCGGCCCTCTGGATCTCGATGTCGGCGTGCGTGCCGACGTACATGCTCGCCTCATCGCTCGTCGGAGAGGGCATGAACTGGAGGCAGGCGATCCTCACGATCTTCCTCGGAAACGCCATCGTCCTCGTGCCGATCCTCCTGAACGCCCACGCGGGCGCGCGCTACGGCATCCCCTTTCCCGTCCTGTGCCGCGCGTCGTTCGGGACACGGGGGGCGAACATACCCGCCCTCCTGCGCGCTCTGGTCGCCTGCGGCTGGTTTGGGATCCAGGCATGGATCGGCGGCGAGGCCATCCACAAGATACTTGGCGTCTTCTTCCCGTCCGTTGCCGGCGGCGCCGCGACGAACGCCCTCGGGATCACCCCCTCCCAATTCGCGTGCTTCATGGCCTTCTGGGGCGTCAACATGTGGGTGGTCTACAGGGGGATCGACTCGATCCGCCTGCTCCTGAGCATCAAGGCCCCCCTCCTCGTAGCGCTCGGCATCGTCTTCCTCGTATGGGCGCACCGCGCCGCCGGGGGTTTCGGCCCGATGCTCTCGCAGCCTTCCGCGTTCGACCCGGGCCAGCCCAAGGCGGGCCAGTTCATGGCCTTCTTCGTGCCGGGCCTCACGGGGATGATCGGGTTCTGGGCGACGCTCTCGCTCAACATCCCGGACTTCTCCCGGTATGCCGCGTCGCAGAGGGACCAGGTCGTCGGCCAGGCGCTCGGCCTGCCGCTCGCGATGGCGTTCTATTCGTTCATTGGCGTCGCCGTCACCTCCGCGACGGCGGTCATATTCGGCCGGACCATATGGGACCCGCTCGACGTGCTGGTCCAGTTCAGGAACCCGCTCGTGCTCATTGTCGCGATGCTCGCCCTCTGCATCGCGACCCTCGCCACCAACATCGCGGCAAACGTGGTCTCGCCGGCAAACGACTTCTCGCATTTGTCGCCGAGGAGGATCTCGTTCCGTACGGGCGGCCTGATCACGGGAGTCGTCGGGATAGTCATGATGCCGTGGAAGCTCCTCGCCGATCCGTCAGGGTACATCTACACGTGGCTCGTGGGCTACGGCGCGCTGCTCGGACCCCTGGGGGGAATCATGATCGCGGATTATTTTGTCCTGCGCCGCATGGTCCTGGACGTGCCGGCGCTCTACGACCCGGACGGTCGCTACCGCTACACGGGAGGATGGAGCGTCGCGGCCATCGCGGCATTCCTCGCGGGCGCCCTCCCGAACCTGCCCGGTTTCCTCGCGCAGGTGGGATGCCTCAACCCGGCGAACGTGCCGGCCCTCTTCCTGGACATCTATGGCTTCGCCTGGTTTGCCGGGTTCGCGATAGCGTTTGTCGCGTATATCGTGTTCCGTAAGCTCGGACCCAACAGCTGACATGAAATCGATCCCGCTCCCCCCCTTCGGCCATGTGCCGCAACCCTATTCCGGGCCCTCCGCGGAGGAGGTCCTTGCCCTCCGCAAGGAGTTCCTGAGCCCTGCGATCTTTCACTACTACAAGAAGCCGATCATGATCGTCGAGGGGAAGGGCCAGTGGCTCTTCGACGAGAAGGGCCGGCGCTACTTGGACGGGATCGCCGGGATCGTGACCGTGAGCTGCGGGCACTGCCACCCGCACATCGTCGCCGCGGCCAACAGGCAGAACGAGACGCTCCAGCACACGACGACAATCTACCTGCACCCGAACATCGCCCTCTATGCGAAGGCGCTGGCCGCGCGGATGCCCGGGGACCTCAAGGTGGTCTACCTCGTCAATTCGGGCTCCGAGGCCAATGACCTCGCGCTCCTCATGGCGCGGGCCTACACGGGCTGCTATGACATGATTGCCCTGCGCAACGGCTACCACGGGGGAAGCCAGTCCACGATGGGCCTCACGTCGCACCACACCTGGAAATTCAACGTGCCGCACGGTTTCGGTGTCCAGCACGCCGTGCTGCCCGACCTCTACCGCGGGCCGCATGGCAAGGACGACCCGGACGCCGGCTTCAAGTACGCGGAGGACCTGAAGAGCCTCATCCAGTTCGGCACATCGGGAAAACTCGCGGGATTCATCGCGGAATCCATCCAGGGCGTCGGCGGAACGGTCGTCTTCCCGGAGGGATACCTGAGGCACGCCTACGGCCACATCCGCGCCGCGGGCGGCCTTTGCATCGCCGACGAGGTCCAGTCAGGCTTCGGCAGGACGGGCACCCACTTCTGGGGGTTCGAGACCCAGGGCGTCGTGCCCGACATCGTCACCATGGCCAAGGGCATCGGCAACGGCTGCGCGCTCGGGGCCGTGGTCACGACCCCGAAGGTCGCCCAGGCTCTCGCGTCGCGCATCCATTTCAACACATTCGGGGGCAACCCCGTGGCCTGCGCGCAGGCGAGCGCGGTGCTCGAGGTGATCGACCGGGAGGGACTGCAGGCGAACTCGCTGAAGGTCGGCAACTATCTCAAGGCCGGATTTGCCCGGCTCGCGGCGAAGCATGCGCTGATAGGCGACATCCGCGGGCTCGGCCTCATGCTGGGCATCGAGCTCGTGAAGGACCGCAAGACAAAGGAGCCCGCGAAGGACGAATGTGCCGCGGTGTTCGAGGCCTGCAAGGACCTCGGGCTGCTGATCGGCAAGGGCGGCCTCTGGGGAAACACACTCCGGATAAAGCCGCCCATGATCTTCACGCAGACCGACGCGGATTTCATGCTCGCCGTCCTCGACGAGGCGCTTGCGGCGGCCTAGGGAATCTTCAGCTCCATGCCTATCTTCAGGGGCGACTTCTCGCTCTGGAGCAGGTCCCGGTTGGCGGCGAAGATGTCGCGCCACTTGGAGCGGTTTCCGTAGTATTTCAGGGCGAGGCTGAAAAGCGTGTCGCCCTTGGCGACCGTGTGGTGGCGCGCGGCCGCCGGAGCGGGGTTGGACGGGGGGGGATTGGCCGGTGCTGGCGTCTCGTCCTGCGGCGCGTCCGTGATCGA
>Ga0302325_10004623_pt1 | contig 31713 bp, 28 predicted proteins | sample Palsa_T0_2_FD_201948 | JGI IMG/M metagenome (GOLD analysis project Ga0302325, IMG submission 201948) | Peat permafrost microbial communities from Stordalen Mire near Abisko, Sweden - Palsa_T0_2 | ecosystem: Environmental > Terrestrial > Soil > Palsa > Peat permafrost | place: Sweden: Abisko... | reverse complement strand
GTCGGGCGGGGGCGCCCCGGGGCGCCCGGCGATCGGAATCCCCGGTGTCGGGGGCAGACCATTGGGGTTCGGCGGCGACGACGCGACATCGGGCAACGCCGGATACGGGCCATTGGGCCCGAACGGCCCCTGATTCTGATCGACGCCCGCACATGGCATCGGGTTGCCCGGGCGCGGCAACAACTCCGGCGGTGGCGCGTACGAGCACGGCGATCCGGGCGCCACCGCGGGGTACGGATGGTCCGGAGTGCCCTCCAGCGCCGTCGGCGCGGGTGGCGGTGCACCATTGGGGAATCGGGTGCCGTTGGGGTCGGGGAACCGGAACGCCGGCAACCCGGCACTACGCCAGAAGTTCTCCGGATCGATGCCACGCTTCTTGAACGCGGCATCCACCCACGGCTGCAAGATCCAGTACGGCAGCAGGTTGCTCAGCTGCACCTTGAAATACGGTCCCGACGACACGGTTTCATTCAGGCCCGCAACGCTCTTGCCAAAGTTCTTGACCGTCGAAGCGAGGTCGTCCTTGCGGGCGTCGAGCAGGTCGCTGACGGTGCGCAGCTGCTCTAGGACATGGTTGAGATTCGGGTTGTCGTTGACGAGGTTTTGCACCTGCGCCGAGAAAGTGGCGACGTTGCTCAGCAGCGCGCTGATCGCCCGGCCGCGTTCGTTGAACGCCGCCAGCAGGCTGTTGGAGTTGACGAACAGCCGGTCGATCTGCTGGCTTCGGTCGCCCAAGATGCTGGCGATCTTGTTGGCCTGCTCGAGCAGATGAGTGATCTGCTCGTCGCGCTTGCCAACGGTGTCGGAGAACTTGGCCACCCCGTCCAGTGCCGCGTTCAGATGTGGAGCCGTCTGATCGATGGTCTGCGACAACACATTCAGCGACTCTTTGACGGTGTCGATGTTCCAGCCGGCGGCGGCCTTGGTGACGTCGAAAAACGCGTCGTAAATCTGGTAGGGCGTGGTGCTTTGCCCCAGCGGCAGTGTGCCACCGGGCCGTAACGTCTGGGCACCCCGCGGCTCGATTTCCAGCACCTTCTTTCCCAAGATGGTGTCGGTTTTGATCGCCAGCCGGCTCTCGGTGCCGATGGTGTTACTTCCGGTCGAGAACTTCATCACGACGTGGTCGCCCTCGATATCGATGGCCTCGACGTCGCCGACGTCTACCCCGGCGATACGCACTTTGTCGCCTTTGTTGAGCTGACCTGAGTCGGTGAACTGCCCGAAGTAGCTGGGCTCGGCGAACAACTGCGGGGTGCTGGTCAGGGTTTGACCGACACCGACGACCATCACCGTGACGATCAGACCCATCAGGCCGATCCGCTTCCGGTTGGCGGGTTCCAGCGTTCTCATTGCGGCGTGCACCTACCCGACGGCTGCGACCAGACCCGGACCGTGCGGACCGGACCACCCGCTTGCAGTCCGTTCGTCTTAAGCGTGAGATCGCACAAGTAGAAGTTGACCCAGTCCCCATAGTTGCCGGCAGCGTTACCGACGATGTTCACCCCGATCGGCGTCCGGTGGATTTGGTCATCCCATAGGTCGCGCTGGTCGATGATCGGCTGCTGAATGGGCTCGAGGTAGTTCAGCGTCTTGTGCAGCAAAGTCCGATTGTCAGCGAGCAAGTCGCCCACCGTCCCGGCCCCGTTACTGATGTTGGCGATGCCGGCCGCAAACGGGTCGGCGTGCACGTTCAGGCCGCTGATCAGCTTCTCGAAATTGTCGACGGTTTGGTCGAAGTCTTGGCGGTGTTTGACCGTGGTGTCTAGCACGATGTTGAGGTTCTTGACCACCTCGCCGATCGCGTCGTCGCGCTCCGCGATGTGGGATGTCAGTTGCGCCGTCTGGTCGAGAATGTCGTTGATGGTGCCGCCTTGCCCCTGGAACACGGTGATGATGGACGTCGCGATGCCGTTGATCTTCTCGGGGTCAAGCGCCTGGAACAGCGGCTTGAAACCACCGATTAACGCATCCAGGTCCAGCGCAGGCTGAGTGTGCGACAGCGGAATGAATCCGCGGGACGGAAGAACCCGGTCAGCACCTTCGCCATCACCGCGCTTGAGCTCGAGGTAGCGGTCGCCGATCAGGTTGAGGTAACGCACCTGCGCCGTCGTGGACTGATACAGCGGTACGGAGTGGTCGACGTCGAAATCGACCCGCACCCGGTGGCCACCGTCGACAAGGTGAATGTCTTTGACCTTGCCGATCTCGACACCGGAAGCTCGGACAAACTGGCCTGACCGCAGCCCGCTGACGTTGTTGAACTCCGCGGTGTAGGTGGTGGTCCGGTCGAAGCGCATCTGACCGAACACGACGACGATCAGGGCGGTGAAAAACATCAGCACCAGCGAGATGATGCCGAGCTTGACGAGGGTTCCGGTGATTTTCATGGGTTGATCGTGTGGTCCCCCACTTGGCGGCCCCAGACATACTCGACTGCGTACGGGGAGCCGGTGTCGACGTGGTTGTACGGAGCGAGGCTGTTACCGGTATCCAGGATCAGCGTGGGCGCGGGCCACAGCTCACGGGTGATGGCCTGCCAGCAACCCGGAGCGCCGCCCGGCCCGCCGTGCGCGTTGATCCGGGGCAGGTTCTCCGGGTAGATGTACGGGTTGGGCGCTCCACCGATCAGGCCGGCCGCCGCTGAGAGTCCCATCGAGGCCGCCGTGATTCCGAGCCCTGGGAGACCCAGAGTCAACCCCAGCCCGGAGAAGATCTCGGTTTCCGATCGCAGCGAGTACGGGCTGGTGAACGCGGCAACCTTCGGCTCGACATCGTGCAGATTGCGCATGGTACAAAACAATTCGGGACTGTAGGTGTCCAGCAACTGAGCCGACGGCACCAGGTCCTTGGTCCCGCGAGCCAGGTACGGCCCACCGCGATTGAAGATGTCGGCGCCGGTGGCGCCGAACCCCGCCGCCGCCAGCAGCGCGCTGTCCAGATCCTTTTCTTGCGCATGAATCGTGTGGGCCGTCGTCGACGCGTTGTTGAGGAAGTCGAACAAGTCGGGTGCGGCGTCGGCGAAGGTGTCGCCCAACGTCGCGAGTTGTTGAATGTCGTGGCGGATGATCGGCATCCGCGGGTTGACTTCGTCGAGCGCGGCGCTGCCATTGATGATCGACTGCCCGAACTTGTCGCCCAGCCCGCTCAACGCCTGCGCCGCAGCGCTCAGGGTCAGGTTGACCTTGACCGGGTCTATCTTCTCGGCGATCGAGGTGATCGTCTCGAACAGCGTGTTGATCTCCGTCGTCACCGACCGGGCGTCGATCACGTTCTTCGACGTGATCCGTTGCGGCAGAGGGTGTTCCGGCGCAGTCATCGATACGTACTTCTCGCCGAATACCGTGGTGGCCACGATTTTCGCGTCCACGTTCGCCGGGATCAGGTGCAAATACTTGGGATAGACGTCCAGGGTGAACTTCGCCGCGGGCTTGCCGTCACTCGCGATCTCGTTGATAGCGGCTACCCGGCCGATCTGCACGCCGTTGTAGGTGACCTTGGAACCGGGATCCATCACCAGGCCGGCCCGATCGGACAGCATCGTCAGCTTGACCTTATCGACGAAATCGCCGCTGTACTGCAGGTAGACCAGCCACAGCACGAGCGCGGCGATGAGAAAGACGATGAGGCCGGCGATCCGGAAAGGCTGGAACGGCACCTTGTTAATTTTCCCGTGTGGATGCGTCATAGCCCGCCTACACCGTGAAATTGAAGTTGGGATTGACGCCGTAGAGCGCCATTTCGGCCAACAGAATCACGACAGGGGTAGCAACCAGTGAAAAACGCATCGACCGGCCAACCGCCTCACCGACGCCAACCGGGCCGCCGCTGGCGTTGTATCCGTAGTAGCAGTGCGAGAGCATCACTACCACGGAGATGATGATGACGTCGACGAACGACCAGAACACATCGTCGGGCCGCAAGAACGTTCGGAAGTAGTGCTCGTAGGTGCCGGACGTCTGTCCATACAGGAACGTCGTGACGATCTGCGGCGAGAGGAACGACAAGATCAGGCCGACCGAATACAACGGGATGATCACCACAAGACCGGCAAGCATCCGGGTCGACACCAGGTACGCGTTGGACTTGACACCCATCACCTCCAGCGCGTCAATCTCCTCGCTGATCCGCATGGCGCCCAGCTCGGCGGTGGCGCCGGCGCCGACGGTGGCTGCTAGCGCGATACCGGTGACGATGGGGGCGACAAGGCGCACGTTAATAAATGCGGAGACAAACCCGAGCAGGGTCTCAAGTCCGACGTGGCCCAACGACGCGAGGCCCTGAATGGCCACTAACGAACCGGCAGAAAGAGTCACGAAACCGATGATCACCGCGGTGCCACCGATCACGGCCATGGCGCCGGTGCCCATTCCGACCTCTGCGATCAGCCGCAAGATTTCCTTGCGGTACCGAGTCAGCGCCCACGCCATGTCGCGGACGCCGATGACCGCAAACCAGCCGATCCTGCCGGCCTCGTCGAGAGGTTGGGACGCTGCGCCACCGAAGCGACGGAGGTCGGCGGATGCCCGCGGGAATCGAGAGCGCAGTACCTGAGTGGTCGACATCTCAGTGCCCCGTTCCGTATCGCACACCGATGGTGGTCAGCACCACGTTGACCGCGAACAACGCGACCACGCAGAGCACTACGGTCTCGTTGACGGCGGTGCCCAGACCCTTGGAACCGCCACTCACCGTCAGCCCGCGGTAGCAGCCGACCAAACCGGCGATCAGTCCGAAGGACAACGCCTTGATCGTCGCGATCACCACTTCTGGCAGCCCGGTGAGCTGGGTCAGCGTGGCCAGGTATGCCCCGGCCGACACGTGTTGAAGATAGACCCCGAAGACGAACCCACCGACCAGCCCGACCATGCTCACCAACGCATTGAGCAGCATCCCAACCAGGGAGCAGGCCAGCACGCGCGGCACTACCAGTCGGTGAATAGGGTCGATGCCGAGCACTTCCATCGCGTCGATCTCTTCCCGGATGGTGCGCGCGCCCAAGTCTGCGCAGATGGCCGTTGACGCCGCACCCGCGATCACCAGCACGGTGTTGAGCGGACCGATCTGCGTGATGACGGCGATACCGGCGCCAGCGCCGGAGAGATCAGCGGCGCCGACCTGGATCAGCAAGATGTTGAACGTGAAGATGAAGAGGGCCGTAATCGGTACGGAGATCGCCATCGTCGGCAGAATCGCGACCCGCAAGATGAACCAAGCCTGCAGGATGAATTCTTTCCACTGAAACGGCGGGCGGAACAACGCCTTTCCGGTGAGCACGCACATCCGGAAGAAGCCGCCGATAAGCACCAGTGACGGGCCTACCTGGTCACGGATGTAGTCGGTGACTCGCGGCTGCGTCGTTGTCACTCACACCCCCTTCCGTCGCGACCATGCGCCTTGTGGGGGAGCGGCGAATGGTGTCGCACGACTCCTCCTTGCCCCGCCCCTAAGCGTGTGACCACCGTCTCACTACCGGCAAGTAGTAAGGCGGACCACAGGACTGTACCCGATGGCCTCGCGGGTCTGCATGGCATCCACAGTATTAGCCTTTCATGAGTATGACCTGCGTTTTTCTTGTTATGTCAGGTTCTGTTATCCCGCGGCGGTTCCGTTGACGCGTAACCGCTTTGAGAGACGCCGACGGCCCCCATCAAGACCCCTCAGCAGCCCCGTAGCGTGCCCGTAATTCGGTCTTGAGCACCTTGCCGGCGGGGTTACGAGGCAGCGCTTCGACGATCTCCAGGCCCTTGGGGTGCTTGTAGCGCGCCAATCGCTCGCCGAGGAATTCGTCCAGATCCTCGATACGCAGATCACCTTGGGTCACTGCCGCCACGGCGATCGGCACCTCGCCCCACTTCCCGTGTGGACGACCGACGACGGCGACCTCGACGATTGCCGGGTGGCCGGCAAGGACGTTCTCCACCTCCGCGCAGTAGATGTTCTCGCCGCCGGAGATGATCATGTCCTTTTTTCTGTCGACCACCCACACGTAACCTTCCTCGTCCATTCGGACCAGGTCGCCGGAATGGAACCAGCCGCCGGCGAACGCCTCGGCGGTCGCTTCGGGGTTGTTCCAGTAGCCGCTCATCAATGTGGGTGCACGATAGACGATTTCACCGACCTCGCCGATGGGCACGTCGTTCATCTCCTCGTCGACCACGCGGGCAGTCACGGTCGGGATCACCTTGCCGACCGAGCCGAGCTTTCTGATCGCATCTTCGCCGAGCTGCATGCAGGTGACCGGCGACATCTCCGTCTGACCGAATCCGGCCAGTATCTGTGTGCCGGGGAAGGTTTCCGACATCTGTCGCAGCAGGGTATCCGATGCCGGCGCGGCGCCCCAGGAGATCACCCGCAACCTCACCTCGCGTGGATTCGCCTGCTGCGCACTGCATACCGCCTGCCACTGGGCGGGGACCAGGAAGATCCCGGTGACCTTCTCGGCGGCCAGGACATCGAGCAGGTGTCCGGGGTCGAATGCGCCCAGCGGGTGAATCACCGTGGGCAGCCCGAGCAGCAGACCGGTCAACAGGTTGGCTATTCCGGCGATATGGAAGAAAGGAACGCCGATGAACCCGATGTCGTTGACGTCGACGCCGTGGGTAAAGAGGTTGGTCATCGCCTGTCCGGTCAAGTTGGTGTGGGTCAGCACGGCTCCCTTGGGCCGGCCGGTGGTACCGGAGGTGTACATGATCAGCGCCGGCGAGTCGTTGGGGACGTCCACCAATTGGGCTGGATCGCCCGGCTCATTCGCCAGCTCCTCGTAGCACAGCAGACCCTCGTCTCCTGCGTCGCCAGCGACCACGATGGTCTCCAATACCGGCGTGACGGTTCGGACGCCGGCAGCTACCGCGCTCAGGACCGACTCGGTGATGATCAGCCGCGCCTCGCAGTCCTCGACCAGAAAGGCGATCTCAGCTGACGTCAGGCGGAAATTGATCGGAACGGCGATGGCCCCGATCATGTTGGCGGCCAGCACCGACTCGACGAACTCGGTGCGGTTCAGCATCAATATCATCACCCGGTCGCCGTGCCCGACCCCTCGGCGGATCAGGGCTCCGGCCAGCGCGGCGACCCGGCCGCGCAGGTCGGCCCATGTGACGGTGTTGCCAAGGAACCTCAGCGCAGTGCCGCCCGGCTGCATCGACGCATGCCGTTCGAGTTGGTTGACCCAATTCTGCCGTCGCGCCAAATATGGCTGCTCGGTAGCGTCGAGGCTGCCAGAGGTTCCGGCGGGCCCTGAGCCGGTCAACTGCGCGGTCAACTCGTCGCTTCCCTTCTCGGCGCTGACGTTCGCCCCAAGTTGATATTTGATAAAACTTGGTGTTGTCTGGGTCACACTATGGTCTTGTCGGCGCGAAGACAACCCCGGCGATTCAGGTGAGTGCACCCGTTTCGGCGCGGCGTTCTGCGCTGTCGGAAGCCCGGTTCCCGCTGCGCCGCGCGCAGCTGTCCGACGAGGTCGCGGGCCATCTGCGGTTCGCGATCATGTCGGGGACGCTCCGCCCGGGAACCTTCATCCGGCTCGACGAGACGGCGGCCAAACTCGGGGTCAGCGTGACGCCGGTGCGTGAGGCGTTGCTCAAGTTGCGCGGTGAGGGAATGGTGCAACTCGAGCCGCACCGCGGCCACGTCGTGTTGCCGCTGAGCCGCCACGACATCGAGGACATCTTCTGGCTGCAGGCGACGATCGCCAAGGAATTGGCCGCCACCGCGGCCCACAACATCACCGACGACGAGATCGACGATCTCGACCAGATCACCGACGCGCTGGCCACCGTCGTCGCCACCGGTGACATCCCCGCGATCGCGGCGACCGAGTTCGCGTTTCACCGCGCCTTCAACCACGTCACCGGGCGAATCAAGCTGGCGTGGTTTCTGCTGCATGTGGCCCGGTACATGCCGTTGACGGTGTACGCCGCGGATCCAGGATGGGGTAACGCCGCAGTTCAGAATCACCGGGACTTGGTCGCAGCGCTGCGCCGCCGCGACACCGCCGCAGTTGTCGAGCACACCAACTGGCAGTTCACCGACGGCGCGCGCCGGCTCACCGAAAGACTGCACAGCAGCGGCGTCTGGGGCGCGGTCTGATCGCTAGCTCGACGACCCCAGGTCTTCGGCACGCTTCTTGAGATTCTCGGCCAGATAGTCCAAGACGTTGTTGGCCAGCGTTTTGACCATCGGTGCGGGGATCGGTAGCGAGGGCTCGACGTCCAGGTCCACCGTGAGCAGTGACGACGCGCCCGTATCCACGACGCTGAACAACTGGTCCTGCTTCTTGAACAGATTGCTCTGCTGAAGCACGGTCTGGATCTGATTCGGGTTCGGGTAGTAGACCGCCTGAATCAACGAGTCCTCGATCGCTTCAAATTTCGCATCCAGGCGCAACTGGCTGGGGCGTCCGTCGTCGTAACGGGCCAGCACCCACAGCCCGGCTACCCCGTCGTTCCACTGCGGGTAGGCCTCGAAGTCGGCGACGATATCCAGAATCGACGCCCCACTCGCGGCGATCTCAACGGTCTTGCTTACAAACGGCATTGGCCGAGCATAGTCAGTTCGTTAAGTGACGCAGGCCGTCGACAGCAGGGAGCGGATGGCGTCGGGGACAGGAACCGGTCGGCGGGTGGTGCGATCGATGTAGACGTGCACCCAGTGGCCGACTGCGGCGACAGGCTGCGGCTCGGCCCCTTCCGCCGGCTCTTTTGGGGCCCGGAAGACGCCGAGCCGATAGGTGACGCTGCTGTTCCCGAGCCGGGCCACCGCCACACCGACGACAAGCTCTTGCGGGAAGTGCAGTTCGGAGAAATAGCGGCAGCCCGATTCGGCGACGATGCCTTGCGCCGACGTCGTGACCGGGTCGATGGCGACGTTTGTATTGATCCAGCCGTTGATCGCGGTGTCGAAAAGTTGGTAATAGACAGCGTTATTCAGGTGGCCGAACATGTCGTTGTCGGCCCATCGGGTCAGCACCGGCCAATGCACCGGAAAGTCACGGCTGGTGAGCCCGTCCGAGTCGGGCGGACCCGTAGAAGACGGCGTCATGGTTGTATTCGACCATGACGCAAATCCGGGGCGCCGTGCTGGAGCACATCGGATCGTCGCGGCCGTACGCGCAATCCCGGCCCATCACCGTTGCCGAGTTGCAACTGGCTCCGCCCGGCGCCGAGGAACTGCAGGTCCGCATCGAAGCCGCGGGCGTCTGTCATTCCGACTTGTCGGTGGTCGACGGCAACCGGGTGCGGCCGACCCCGATGCTGCTCGGGCACGAGGCGTCCGGAATCGTCGAGCGCGTCGGCGACGGGGTCACCGACCTCGCCGTCGGTCAGCGGGTGGTAATGACCTTCCTGCCGCGTTGCGGCCGCTGCGCGGCGTGCGTGACCGACGGTCTGACCCCATGTCAGCCGGGCAGCTCGGCGAACAATGCCGGAACGCTGCTCGGTGGCGGGATGCGGCTCAGCCGCAGCGAGAGCCGGGTCTACCACCACTTGGGCGTGTCCGGTTTCGCGACGCATGCGGTGGTCCACCGGGCCAGTGTTGTTCCGGTGGATCGCGATGTCCCTGCACCGGTCGCCGCGCTGCTCGGTTGCGCGATGCTCACCGGCGGCGGCGCGGTGCTCAACGTCGGCCGTCCGCAGCCGGGGCAGACCGTGGCCGTCGTCGGGCTCGGCGGCGTCGGCATGGCTGCCGTGATGACGGCACTGTCCTACGCCGGAGTGCACGTGGTCGGCGTCGACCAGTTGCCGGAGAAGTTGGCCGGCGCACGCGCTCTGGGTGCGCACGAGACCTACACGCCGCAGCAGGCCGCCGACTCGGCGGTCAAGGCCGCCGTGGTCGTCGAGGCCGCCGGTCATCCCGCCGCGCTGGAAACGGCGATCGGGCTCACCGGCCCCGGAGGTCGGACCATCACGGTGGGGCTGCCCCGGCCGGATGCCCGGATCACTGTGTCTCCGTTGGGTTTTGTCGCCGAGGGTCGGTCGCTGATCGGCAGCTACCTCGGATCTGCGGTGCCGGCGCGTGACATTCCGCGGTTCGTCGAGCTGTGGCGCTCAGGCCGGCTGCCGGTGGAGTCGCTGGTGTCGTCGACAGTGCCGCTCGACGACATCAACACCGCGATGGATCAGCTGGCCGACGGCCTCGCCGTGCGCCAGGTGATCTCCTTCGACTAGCTCGGGCGAGCAGTCGCGTAGAAGGCCCGCTGAAGCGCCCGGCCCTGCAGTGCGAACAGCTGCTCGGTGACCTCCCAGTCGGGCAGCAGCGAGTCGAAACCGTGGCAGGTGCCGGCGAAGACATGCAACTCCGTGGCAATTCCGGCGCGCAGTAGCCGCCGGGCATAGTCGAGCGCCTCGTCGCGCAGCGGGTCGATGTCCGAACAGGTGATGAATGTGGTTGGCAAACCGCTTAATTGGCCGCGACGTGCCGCGACAGACTCCGCAGATGGCGCGGTCGACCCCAGGTAGTGTCGCCACATCAGCTCCGCGGCGGGACCGTCGAACGCCGGCGTGGCCGCGAACTCCGTCTTCGACCCGGTCACCCGGTCATCGAGCACCGGCTGGTGCAGCATCTGGAACACCACCGGCGGCGCCACCCCGTCGGCGGCCCGTTGCGCAAGGCAGGCCGCCAGTGCGCCGCCGGCACTGCTGCCGGCCACCGCGAGGCGCGAAGCATCCACGCCCAACGCCTGCGCGTCGGCGCTCACCCAGTTCAGTACCGCGACTGCGTCGTCGAGCGCAGCGGGGTACTGGTGCTCGGGTGCCAGCCGGTAATCCAGCGACACCACCGCACAACGGCCGCGACGTGCCAGTTCGATGCACTGCCGTTGGTCGGTGTCCAGGTTGCCCAGCACGAATGCTCCTGCATGGCAATAGATCACGGTGGGCGCGGGCGCGGGCGCGCCGCGGTAGATGCGCACCCGCACCGGACCCCACTCCCCCGCCGCAGTCTCCTCCCCGATAGCAACGCCGGTGGCGTCGATACCGTCGACCGCCGCGCGACGACGTTGATCGAGCGACTCGCGGATCAATCCGATCTTTGACAAGTCGGACAGGTTGGTGCGTGTCGTCGCGACGGCGCGCAGCACCGGGTCGAGTCGATCGTCCACTACCCGTGCCCGGCCAGGTGCGGCGCGGGTTGGCTGGCGGGCGCTGGCTGGAAGGTGAAGTCGGCGGTCCTGAAACGACGGGTCATCTCCCAGAACGCGCGTGCACTGCGCGGCCACTGCGTCACCACGCGCCCGTTGGCGGCACGAAAGTAGTTGCTGCACCTTGTAGTCCATACAGTGCCCTGCATCCACTGGTCGATCTTGGCAAGGAAGTCGGCCATCGCGGCTGGGCGAACCGCGACATACGAGTTCCCTGTGCGCCGCAGGTATCGCAACACCCGCACGACGTAGCGCGCCTGAGCTTCGAGCACAAAGATCACGCTGTTGGAGCCGACGTTGGTGTTGGGCCCGTACAGCATGAAGAAGTTGGGAAACCCGGGTACCGCCATACCCAGATATGCGTGCGCCCCGTCCCGCCACACGTCGTGCAGCCGCGCCCCGCCCTCGCCGGTCACGTCGATCTCACCGAGATAATCGGCTGCCGCGTAACCGGTTGCGCAGACAACAACGTCGACGTCGCGCTCGCTACCGTCGTCGGTCACCAGCGATCGCGTGCGCAGGGACCTGGCCGGGCTGCTCAGCACCTCGACATGAGGCTGCGTCAACGCCGAGAGATAGTCCGACGAAAAGACCAGCCGCTTGCAGCCCACCGGATGGTCCGGCGTCAGCCTGCGACGCAACTCCTCGTCGGGAACCGTGTTCTCCAACAGGCGCTGGGCGACGGTGGTGAATTCCTGGGTCTTCTCGCTGCCGTGCTCGATCACCGAGATGTTCGCCTCGCTGCGCAGCCACAGCCGGGTTCGATAGAGCTTCTTGGCGAGCGGAATATGTTCGAATATCCAACGCTCCCTGCGGCTGTAGCGGCGATCCGGCTTGGGCAGTATCCAGGTGGGCGAGCGCTGCACCGAGTACACCTTCTCGGCGACCTTGGCCAATTCCGGAATCAGTTGTGCGGCAGTCGAGCCCGTACCCAGGACGGCAACACGCGCGCCCGCGAGCTCGACCGAATGGTCCCACCGCGCCGAGTGCATGACCGTTCCGGTGAACGGTTCCTGTTCGACCAGATCGGGCAGCACCGGCTGGGTAAACAACCCGACCGCCGACACCACCACGTTGAATTCATGGTGCTCACCCGCGGCCGTCGTCAACCGCCACCGATTGGTGTGGCCATCCCATTGCGCGGAACGGATCTCGGTGCCGAGCCGCAGATGTGGCCGCAAATCCTGTTCGTTGACGCATCGCTCGAAGTACTCGAGGATCTCCGGCTGGGCAGACCACAGCCGCGACCAATGCGGGTTCAACTCGAACGAGAAAGAATACAAGTGCGACTTGACGTCACACGCCAACCCCGGATAGGTATTGATCCGCCACGTTCCACCGACTCCGTCTTCCCGATCGAAGATGGTGAAGTCGTGAAACCCCGCTCGCCGCAGCAGTATTCCCAGCGCGATGCCTCCGGGACCGGCGCCGATGATGCCGATTGACATGGCCGTCATTCGATCTTCAGGCATTGGCCACCATCGACGACGAGCTCCGAACCGGTGATGAATGACGCCCTGCGGGAGACCAGGAAGGCGACGGCGTCGGCGACTTCGGACGGCTCTCCGATGCGCCCCCTGGCCGACGTCGACGCCAGCCGCGACTGGGTCTCGTCGTCGAGCATCGGTGTGGCGATCGGTCCGGGAAAGACGGCGTTGACGCGAATTCCCGTCGGCGCAAGTTCAGCCGCGGCGGCCTGGGTCAGGCCGCGCAGCGCCCACTTCGATGAACCGTAGGCAGTGTGGTTGGGGAACGGCCGGATGGCACCGGTGCTGCAGGTGTTGACGACGGCCGCACCCGACGCGGCACGCAAATGCGGCAGTGTCGTCTGGATACCGAGGAATGCGCCCAGACAGTTGACCCGCCAGGCGTTTTCGAAGCCGTCGACCGACTCGTCGGCGATCGATGAACGGTGCAGCACACCGGCGTTGTTGACCAGGGTGCTCAGCGATCCGAACGTCCCGACGGTGATCGCAACCGCCTCCTGCCATCCCGATAGCGACGTCACGTCGAGCGCAACCGCGATCACCCCGTCGTCGTGCAGACGGCCGACCGAATCGATCAATAGTCCGACGTTGACGTCGCAGGCCGCGACGGAGAATCCGTCGTCACGTAGCCGTTGCGCGATGGCCCAGCCCTGCCCGCGCGCGGCCCCGGTGACCAGTGCCACCCGCTTCGCGCTCACTGGTATCCACCCAACGGCGGACCGGCCGGAGATGCCTGCCGCATGGTCGCTTCGGCGAGGATGTCCGCGGCTCCGTGCCGCAGCGCCTGCGACTCGGCCGAGAGCGTGATCAGTTGAAAACCAAGAGTTGCCATAGCGTTTCCTACCACGGCGGTTCCGGCGTGGATACCGGTCACCACACCCGCTGCCGACGCGGCCCGGTGAATGCTAGCGATGGCGTCACGCACCGCAGGATCGGTGGTGGCCTTGGCGACCTCGACGCCCATCGAGATCGCCAGATCGGCGGGTCCCACGTAGACGCCGGCAAGGCCGGACACTGCGCAGATCTGCTCGACGTCGGCCAACGCGGCCGCAGTTTCGATCATCGCGAACACGCTGACCCGCGCCTGGAGGACGCCGATGTCGGAGCCGAGGCTGGCGCGCAGCGGGCCGAAACTTCGCACACCGTCCGGCGGATACCGGGTGGCGGCCACCGCGGCGGCAGCGTGGTCGGCCGACTCGATCATCGCGATGATGACGGCATCGGCGCCGGCGTCCAGCACCCGCCCGATCGGTGCCGGGTCGGCCGAGGGCAACCGCACCGCGGTCGCGATCGGGACGTGCTCGAGCCGACGCAGCATGGTGGCGATGTCGGCGTCGTCGATGTAGCCGTGTTGGGCGTCGAAGCCGACGTAGTCGTATCCGGCCCGGGCGAATTCTTCGGGTCCGATCGCGGTTGGCCCGGTGATCCAGCCACCCCACACGGGTTTACCGCGGGCAAGCGCCTCCTGCAGGTGGCTTCCCGTCACAGCGCACCCGAATCGGCGATGGCGATTTTCACTCGTCCGGGAACTGGGCGGCTGGCCAGTTCGAACGCAGCCTGGACGTCCCGGACGTCCTCGATGCCGAACGTATGGGTCAGATACCTGGCCAGCAGGCCGGGATGTTCGGTGGCGAATGTGTCTGCACGTTCCAGCATCCTTCGACGTTCAAGTGCTATGCCGGATTTGAGGGTCAGGTTGTTGCGCAGCATGGTGCGCATGCTGATCGGATAGCTGTCGTCGTCGGGCACCCCGAAGTAGAACACCGTGCCGCCGGGCGCGGTGGCCTCGATGGCGTGGTTGAGGGTTGCCACCTGGTGACCGACGGTTTCGATCACGATGTCGGGCCGGTCCTCGCGGGCCAACTGGCTGACCCAGCGGTCGCTGGTGGCCCGCACGAAAGTGTCGACGCCGAATTTCTCGGCGACGTCCGCGCGGTCGACCGGGTCGACGCCGGTGACATGGCGGGCGCCTGCGGCTTTCAACGCAAACGAGAAGAGCAGACCGATAGAGCCCTGTCCGATGATGCCGACGTGGCGACCGCTGAGGTCCGGCAACTGCTCGACGGTATAGAGCACGCACGCCAAGGGCTGCAGACCGACCGCCTCCGCCGGGCTCAGTGCCGAATCGTAGGGCGCCACCTGGTTTCCGTCGGTCACGACCCGCGCCATCAAACCGTCGAACGCTGAGGCCCAGCCCACCACCCGGTCACCGGGCCGGTGCTGCTGATGTCGGCTGGCGAGCACCTCCCCGACGATTTCGTGGGCCGGATAACCGTCTTTCTCGGCACCGCTGCGGCCGTCGTCGCCCGGAAGCTTGCCGCGCACACCGCGAAAGGCGGGTATATCGCTACCGCACACTCCGGCGGCCAGGAACTGCAGCAGCACCTGGCCGTCGGCGAGGCAGTCGGGCGTTTTCTCAGGGATCGACGTCTTCTCGAACTGATATGGCGCGACGATCCGGTAGGACCACACGTCAAACCTCCACCGGCAGGCTGCTCCAGCCCCATTGGAAGCTCGATGGTGGCCGGAATGCGGACTCTTCGATGATGCGGAAGTCCGGCACCCGCCGCAGCCATTCCTCGATCATCACCGAGATTTCGAGACGAGCGACGTGGTAGCCCAGGCAGAAGTGCTGGCCGCGTCCGAAGGCCAGCATGCGTTGAATGGGGCGGTTCCAGATGAACTCGTCGGGTTGCGGATACTCCCGCTCGTCGCGGTTGGCCGATGCGAGCACAGTGATCAGCCGCTGGCCCGGCTCGAGCGTGCTGCCGTGAATGCTGTACGGCTTGCGGACGGTTCGGGCGAACCACTGCGCCGGCGCGCAGTAGCGGATCATCTCCTCGCGGGCGACGGGCACGTTGGCCTTCGGGTCGGCCTTCACCGCGGTGAGCTGGTCGGGGTGACGCAGCAATTCCCACAACCCGTGCGCGACGATCTTGGGCACGGTTTCGGTGCCGCCGATGAACACGCACAGCATCTGGGTCGCCACCTCGACGTCGTCGAGCGGGCTGTCGTCGGGCAGCCGGTAGCCCATCAGCCCGTCGACCACCGGCAAATTGCCGTCGGAAGCGTTGGCGCGCCGGCGTTTCACCGACGGGATCAGATAGTCGAGATAGTTGGGCCGCGACTGCGCGGTGTCGACGCCGCTACCGGGCTCGGCGAGGCTGCCCGCGTTGACCGAGGCGAGCACCTCGGGAGCCAACTCCACTGGTATACCCAGGAATTCGCAGACCACGGACGCGGCAACGATCCCACCGTAGTCCTGAGTGAGATCGAACGTGCCGCGCGGCAGCAACTCGTCGAGGCGTTCGTTGGCCAGTTCGCGGATCCGCATTTCCAGTTGCGCGGCCGCCTTCGGCCGGAACGGCTGGCTGTGTGCGCGGCGCACGCCGTCGTAGACAGGTGCGTCGAAAACCGCGTGGAACGGCAGCGGATGCCACGGCGGGTCGGCGACCGGCCCATCGTTGTGGTGACCGAGAGTCGACGCGGGCGGCAGCGTTCCTTCCGACGCGACGAAGGTTCCGTCGTTGACCGCCAGCACATCCCAGATGTCGGCGAATCGCGACAGCGCGAAGGTGTCCCACTGCGCCAGGTGGTAGAGCGGGTACTGGTCGCGCAGCACCCGGTAGTACGGCAGCGGATCGGCCATCACTGCGGGATCGAATGGATCATACGAGAAGTCCTGCACTGCAGTATTATTCATCGCAGCGGCGCGGGTGGTAGCGCCTGCAGAATCGAGTCCTCCCAGCCGTCCCGGAGGGCCGGGGCCACGCTCATCCAGGTGACGATCTCGGCGGGCGGACTCTCTTTCCAGGACGGATAGTGCTCGGCGAAACAGTCCCAACCGCCGTCGAGCGCCCAATAGTGGATGACCTCGTTGTAGCGGAACGTGGTGGTGAATGAACCCAGCCAGCGTTTGCCGGTGCGCTCCGACCACGGCACATAGAGTCGCTCCAGTTCGCGGATGTAGTCGTCTTGGCGACCCGGTTTGGTCTGCATGATTTCTTGAATCACCACCGATGCAGTGAATTTCGCGTCCCGCAGCTGGGCGAGCGTCTTATTGCTCGGTCCCGGGTACATGATCCGGCCCTCGCCGGAAGCCCCGATCTCGGCGAGGAACGTCGACCATGTGGCGGCGCTGGATTCGTGACTCCCGCCGCTGGCTTGCGCCGCTCCGATACGGGCGTAGTCGGCAAAGGCGTCGATCTCCCAGATGATCGTCACCTGCGGCCAGTGCCCGTTGTAGGGCGTGGCTTCCCACATGCCGAATAGTCGAGCGCCAAGGTCTTCCATCATGGGCTGGTAGGTGGCGACGAACACCTCCGTGAAACGGCCGCTCGATCCGGAGCCGAGCGCGATCGTCTCCTGCAAGTAGAGCAGCGTGTCGGCGCGATACTTACGCATCAGCCAACCGGGATCAGTTCGGAATCGACGGGCAGACATGACTTCATGTCACTGCGCAATGTCTCGGTCGGGCCGACGGGATGCGAAATGCCGGCCGCGGTGAGCGCGTGGCGCTTGAACGCGCGCGCGGCGGCACTGAGAACGTGCCGCACGGTGGTCGTCCGGTGCCCGACGACCAGCGGCCAACCGTCTTGCCAGAGAGTGACTTCCGTCATCCAGCGATCAAGCGCGTTGAGCACCTCCTGCTGGATTCGCACATCGGAAGCGAACATGTCCGCGCTGACCGCCAAGCCACGGGCCGCGCATCCCGTGCTCGCGGGCAGAATCCACGAGTCAAGGTCGGCTGCGTCTATGCCGAGGATTTGTAGCGGACGGATGTCGCAGTGCTGCGGTAACAGCACGGTGACGTCCCAGCCGGCGCGCACCCGGTCGTAGAGCCAGCCGCCGACCGAGCACACCACGTCGGCCGGGCTAGATGCGACGACATCGAGTCGGTACTTGACCGAGGCCCGGTCGGCTGAGCGCGGCCGTCGTTTCTCGAAGTCCACTTCGATGATCCCCATCGCATCCCTTCAGCAGATCGAACGCCACCCACGTCCGGTGGCCCTGCCGACTCAGCGTGACATTTTAACGTCAATCTGTAAAGTTCCGATGGAGTCAGGATTGGCGCCGCGCCTTGAGCTCGGCGAGAATTTCGTCGGTGTGCTCGCCCAACTTCGGCGCGGCCGACCGGGGTGCCCACGGGGTGCCGTGGAAGTCCGCCGGCGTCGCGACCATCGGCACGGAACCTTCTCCGCCGCTTCCTTCCGGTACGTCGACCATGCCGCCGGCAGCGTGAAACTGCTCGTCGGCCACGACGTCCTCGATCGAGTTGATCGGCGACCAGAAGAAATCCGGCTCACCGGCGAAGATCTCGGCCCATTCGTCGAGGGATTTGGTGGCAAAGATCTGGTCCAGCGCGGCGATCAGCTCAACCGCGTTGATGAAGCGCGCCCGCGCCGACGAATAACGCGGATCCGTCAGCCAGTCGCTACGACCGATGGCCCGACACAGCGCCGGCCAATGCCGCTCGGCTTCCAGTCCGACGATCCAGAACCGCCGTCCGTCACCTGCGGCGTAGTTGTTCATGCACGGGTTGCCCATCGATTCCCGTTGTCCGATGGCGATGGGCTGACCCGCCATCAGGTAGGTGTTCAAATCGAAGCTCACCGTGTAGGCGCCCTGCCGATACAGCGACGTGCTGACCAGCTGCCCGGTCCCGGTTCGGTCGCGGGCCAATAGTGCGGCGCAGATCGCCGCGGCCAGCGTCATGCCGGCCATGTGGTCACCCATCCCGCCGCGTTGGAAGGGCGGCGTGTCGCCGGGCCGGGTCAGCAGATGGGCCAATCCGCCGCGGGACCAGAACGCCGCGACGTCGTAGGCTGCCCGGTCGGCGTCAGGCCCGGTTTCGCCATAGCCGGTGATCAGCCCGTAGACCAGGCGCGGATGGGCCGCGGCCAGCGACTCGAAGTCGAATCCCAGCCGTCGCAGCGCGCCGGGACGGACATTTGTGACGAATGCGTCTGCCGCACTGATTAATTCGAGCGCGGTTGCGCGGTCGTCGTCGGTGGTCAGGTCCAGGACGATGCTGCGCTTGGAGCGGTTGTCCATCTCGAAGGGCGGGCTGACGTCGATGTCGAGGCCGAGCATGCGCCCGAACATGCGCGCGGGGTCACCGGTGGGCGGCTCGATCTTGATGACGTCGGCGCCCCAGTCGGCGAGGATGCCACCCGTTGCGGGCCCGGCCACCCAGACGCCGAGCTCGACGACTCTGACGCCTTCCATCGGTCCGGCCATCATCGGCATCCTTTCGTCGACTCTTCTAGGGTCCGACTTTCCGTGTCATCTCGCGGTCAGTGAACTGCGGCCGAGGTTTGTCTCACGAAGCATGTCATTCTCTACGGGTCGTAAATCCGCATGCTGATTGTCGGGTTCTACGCATTTGTGCTGATGTTTGTCAGTAACTGTGCCTAGATGCTGGCTAGCATGAGCGCAATTGATCTGCCGGCGGATGCGCCGCTACTGACCTGGAACGAGCAGAGCGTGGGCGAGCTCCCAACGGGAACCGTGACGTTGCTTCTCGCCGACGTCGAAGGCTCCACACGGCTATGGGAGACCCAATCGGACTCCATGACCGCCGCGCTCGAACAGCTCAACCAACGGGTCGACGACCTCGTCGCGACGCACGGGGGCGTGCGGCCCGTCGAACAGGGCGAGGGTGACAGCTTTGTGGTGGCGTTCCCGCGTGCCAGCGATGCCATCGCCTGCGCGTTGCAGCTACAGCTGTCCGTGCTCACGCCGATCCGCATCCGCATCGGGCTGCACACCGGGGAAGTGCAGTTGCGCGACGCCGGCAACTACGCCGGAACAACGATCAACCGGACCGCACGACTGCGCGACCTCGCACACGGCGGGCAGACCGTGCTTTCCGGAGCAACCGAACAACTGGTCGTCGATCGGTTACCCGCTGAAGCTTGGCTGACCGACCTTGGCGAACACGCGTTACGTGACCTGCCGCGCCCGGAGCGGGTCATGCAACTGAACCATCCCGGGATGCGCAACGACTTCCCACCGCTGCGCGCCACCAATAACGTTGGCGCTGCTCATCTTCCAATTCAACTCACTAGTTTCGTCGGCCGCGGCACGCAGCTCGGGGACATCGCACAGATCCTGACAGAGAACAGGTTGGTGACCCTGACCGGCGCGGGCGGGGTCGGCAAGACCCGGTTGGCGCTGCGGGTCGCCGACCACGTCGCAGACGAATTCGCCAGCGGCGTATGGTTCGTCGATCTTGCTCCGGTCACCAATCCCCTTCAGGTGTCGGTCGTGTTGGCGCGCACCTTGGGTCTTGCCGACCAACCGGGCCGCTCCACCATGGAGACCGTGTCGAAGTTCGTCAGGGACCGCTCGATGCTGTTGGTACTCGACAATTGCGAGCATCTGCTGGACGCCAGTGCGGACCTGGTGATGGACCTGCTCGATGCAGGTCCGGATGTCACCGTGCTGGCGACCAGTCGGGAGCCAATCGGCATCGCTGGCGAGCTGACCTGGCGGGTGCCGTCGCTGTCAATGGACGGCGAAGCCGTCGACTTGTTCGTCGACCGGGCCCGCCGGACGAGGCCGGATTTCTGCCTCACTGAGGGCAATTCTTCCGCGGTCGCTGAGATCTGCCGGCACGCCATGCTGACCGAGCCCGAACGCATCCTGTTTCGCCGCCTGGCCGTCTTCATGGGCGGGTTCGACCTCGACGCCGCCCTCCCAGTGGGTGCCGACGCGGACGTGGAGCACTTCCAGCTCATCGATCTACTCGGCCTGCTGGTGGACAAGTCACTGGTCGTCGCCGAGGAGGTTGACGGTGCGATGCGGTACCGCCTGCTGGAGACAGTGCGCCAGTACGGTCTGGAAAAGCTCACTGAGTCCGGCGAAGCCGAGGCGGTGCGGACCCGTCATCGCGACCACTACACCGACGCCGCGGTGACGCTGGCGGCGCAGGGACTCAGCGACGAAGCGCCGCTGGTCCCATGGGCCGAGAGCGAGATGGACAACCTCCGCGCGGCTCACGCCTGGAGTTGCGATACCGGCGAGTTCGGGCCGGCTCTACAGGTTGTTTCGGCGTTGCAGCGGCTATGGCTGACGCGCGGGCGGTTCCGCGAAGGCGGTGCCGGGTTCGACACCGTTTTCGGCGACGAGCGCTACCGCGACGGAGATGTCGCGCTTAGCGTCTGGGTGCGGGCGGTCGCCGACGCCGGGCTGCTGGCGGTCTGGTTCTCCGTGCCATTCAGCCTGCAACGCGCGGAGGAAGCCCTGTCCGCGGCACGCCAACTCGGCGATGAAGCACTCGTCGTGCGAGCCCTAGTGACCTGCGGCATGTTGGCGTTCTACGACACCGAACTCGCACAACCATATTTCGCCGAGGCGGCGGATCTTGCTCGCGCATCAGGTGATCTCGCCGCGCTCTCTCAGCTGCGCTCCTACCAGTGCTTCGCCAGCGCTGTCGCCGGTGACCCCGTCGCTGCGCAGGCGGCCGGCGAGGAGGGGCGAGACCTCGCCGATGCGCTCGGCGACAGCAACACGTCCCGCTACAGTCGGACGTTCCTTGGCAGTGCGCTGACGCAACAGGGCAAGCTGGTTCAAGGCGTCCTGGTCGGCCGTTCGCTGGTCGAGGAGGCGCGGGCGGCCGGGGACCGCCCGACTGAAATGTTCGGCTTGATCACCTTTGCGCAAGCGCTCGCGTTCACCGGCGAAGCCGCGGCGTCGCGCGAGGCAGCCGAAGCCGGACTGGAGATCGGGGCGACGCTGGGCGGCGGTCACGACGACAGTGCTTACGCGGCATTGGCTAATGCCGCGTTAGCTGCCGGCGACGCCCAGGCAGCCAAACATGCCTGCGACGCGGCGTGGCGGAACACCTATCCGCTGAAGGAGCTGCTCACCAGATGCATGTTGCCGATGGCCTACGCGGCTCTGGGATGTGGCGATCTGGTCGGCGCCCGTCGCTGGGCGGACGACACGGTTGCGGCCGCGCCAGGATCTCAACAGATGGTGGCTTTGACCGCGCGAGCCCGCGTCGCCCTCGCTCAGGGCGAGCGGCAGCAGGCCGAAACCGACCTGCACGACGCCCTCGCGGTCGCCGAGCGCACCGGCGGATACCTGTACCTCCCCGATGCTCTCGAATGTCTGGCATCACTGGCCGCCGACCCTGAGCAGGCCGCCCGCCTTCTCGGCGCGGCCGACGGCATGCGGCAGCGGCACGGCGAGGTGCGGTTCAAGGCGTTTCAAGCGAGCTACGACACGGCGTTGGCGGCTGTACGGGACGCATTGGGAAAGCAGGCTTTTGATGCTGCGTGGTCCGAAGGCAGCGCGCTGTGCACCGGCGAGGCAATCAGCTACGCGCAGCGGGGCCGCGGTGCCCGCGGCCGTCCGGCCAGTGGGTGGGAGTCTCTGACGCCCGCCGAACTCGACGTCGTTCGGCTAGTCAGCCAGGGATTGACAAGCAAAGACATTGCCGCTCGCCTGTTCATCTCGCCACGCACCGTGCAGTCTCATCTCACGCACACCTACACCAAACTCGGCCTCTCATCGCGGGTACAACTTGTCCAAGAAGCCGCTCGTCACACGAATTGAATACTCCGACAACTGGATGGCCAGGCCGCGTACCCTCGGGCCTCATGAGCATGGTGACCGGACACGGGCCGCTGAGCAGTGCTCCGGCGGGCTGGTTTTCGCCGCCGGTGCCCGCCGGCGTGGTCTACACCGAGCCGCATCCCCGTCGCGTCCAGGCGGTGAAAGACGGGCGCACGGTGATCGACACCGAGCATGCGTTACTGGTGCACCGGCCAGATCGCCCGCTTAGCTTCGCTTTTCCCGCCGCGGAGACACGCGGGCTACCAGGTGAGCCCGTTGCCGAGGCACCAGGATTCGTGCAGGTGCCGTGGGATGCGGTGGACACGTGGATCGAAGAAGGCCGCGCCCTGGTGCACTATCCGCCCAACCCGTATCACCGCGTCGACTGTCGGCCCACCGCCCGCCGGTTGCGGGTCGAGGTGGCCGACACCACGCTGGTGGACACCGACGAAACGGTGATCGTGTTCGAGACCGCCTTGGATCCCAGGCTTTACGTCCACCCGGCACACGTGCGCAGAGAGCTTCTGCGGCAATCTGATACATCGACCTACTGCAACTACAAGGGCTACGCCACCTACTGGTCGGCTGTCGTCGGCGATACCGAAATCCACGACGTGGCGTGGTGCTACCTCGATCCGCCACCGGAAAGTCGGCCCATCACAGGCTTTTTCAGCTTCGACGCCGCCCGCGCGGCGGTGGTGGCCGAGCTGCCCGTTCAGGACCTCGGCAGCGAATAGTTCGGTCGCCCCAGTCCCAGCGCGTGCTGGGCGATCATGCTGCGGAACACCTCCACTTGACTTGGCTGACGATTCGGGGTTCGTGGTAGTCGCGGCGGGTTGACCTGTTGTTTTTCGGTTTTAGGCTGCGGGATCTGCGCACTAAATTCGCGGGCCGGGCTGCCTTGGTGGCCAACGTGCGCATCGTGGAGACCGCCTTCGGCGCGACCTGTAGTGTAGATCGTGCGGTTTTCGCGAGTGGATCTCGCGCGGTCGAGCACCTTGGTTCGCCGCGGGGCGGCGGTGGCTGTGCAGAAGGCCGCGTGGATCGCGTCTGGCAGCCAATGAGGCTGTGCCGCTCAGCATATGACGACGGCAACACCTCGGCGCGGGTCGCCAGCCGAAACTTGTCAGACCCGGCTGTAATGATGACGTTATGTCTTTGACCACATCACCTCCGGCGGCGGTGAGCCCTGCTGAGCGTGTTGAGGTGTTGTTCGAGGAGTTGGCGGAGTTGGCCGGGCAGCGCAATGCAATTGATGGGCGCATCGTGGAGATCGTCGCCGAGCTGGATCGCGACGAGCTCTGTGGGGCTACGGGTGCGCGGTCGGTGGCGGCGTTGGTGGCCTGGAAGCTGGGCTGGTCATCGGGAAACGCCCACACGATCACCACCGTGGCACGCCGGCTGCAAGAGTTTCCCCGCTGCGCGGCCGGCATGCGAGAGGGCCGGTTGTCGCTGGATCAGGTCGGCGTCGTGGCCGCACGGGCGGGCGAGGGTTCCGATGAGCACTACGCGCAGCTGGCGCGCTGCGCCACGGTCAACCAGCTGCGCACCGCGGTCAAGCTGGAACCGCGACCCGAACCCGATCCGCGGCCGCAGCCGCAGCCCTCAATCACCAAGACTTCCGGCGAGGAGTTCAGCTGTTGGCGGATCGCACTTCCCCACGAGGACGCGGCGAAGTTCGACGCGGCACTGGCGTCTCATCGTGATGCGCTGTTCGCCCAGTGGAAGCAGGAGCACGGCAATAGCGACCGCACGTCAAAGAATTGTCCCCCGTTGCCCACCACCGTCGAGGCGTTTATGCGCCTCGTCCAGGTTGGATGGGACGATGAGGCGGCCCGCCGGCCACACGGGCAGCACACCACGGTGGTGGTGCACGTCGATGTTGAGCAGCGCGTGGCCGCGCTGCATCTGGGCCCGCTGCTCACCGACGCCGAACGCCGATACCTGACCTGTGACGCCACGTGTGAAGTCTGGTTCGAACGTGACGGCGAGGTCATCGGCGCCGGCCGAGCGAGCCGGGTGATCAACCGGCGGCTTCGCCGTGCGCTCGAGCACCGCCATCCCACCTGCGCGGTTCCCGGCTGTGGGGCCACCCGTGGTTTGCATGCACACCACATCCGGCACTGGGAAGACGGTGGTCTGACCGAATTGTTCAACCTGGTGTTGGTGTGTCCGTATCACCATCGGTTGCACCACCGGGGCGGCATCACCATCGCCGGACCCCCCGACGATCTCGTTGTCACCGACAGCTGCGGTAAACGGCTCAGCGCAGGATCGCTGGCGCGTCCTCCGAACCTTCCCCCGCCCGCTGTCCCGCCGTGCCCGGGGCCCACCGGCGAGCGCGCCGACTGGTGGTGGTACGAACCCTTCCATCCACAGCCACCACCAACAATGAACTAGGTTGGCTATCGGAGCCGGTCATTACCGGCACCGTACCTAAGCCCAAACGGGCTGAGGCACTGCGAAGTTCGTTCGCGATACCCGCTATCGGATCGTAGTAATCAAAGCCGACAACCAACCGCAACTCCGCCAACGCGCTACCCGACGAACTGGCCCCGCCCTCATCCAGACCCACGCACTAATTTGAGCCAAGTCGGGTCGGGGGCGAGTAGTTCGGTCGCCCCAGTCCCAGCGCGTGCTGGGCGATCATGTTGCGGAACACCTCGAGGGTGCCACCGTAGATGCCGACGGGCGAGGCCAGTCGGAAGATGTATTCGGCGCCGCCGTCGTCGGCGGCCCCCTCGGTGTCGATCGGCAGCGCCGACGCGGTGCCCAGCAGGTCCATCAGGTCCGGCGCGACGTCCCGCATGGTCTGCGCGTTGGCCACCCGGCCGAACATCCCCGGGGTACTCAGGGCCGCCTCGGTGCGAGCGATACTGCGGCCCAACCGATATGCCACCGAGGAATCCTCGAGTAGGCGGCCGCCGCCGGCGCCCTGCTGCGTGACCAGCGCCGCGATCGTGTCGATCGCCTCGGCCATCAGCGTCAGATGCTCGCTCATCACCGCGACTCGTTGCAGGCCGTCGTCTTCGGCCTCGACGGTGCCGTGTTCGACGTCGAGCGCACCCCGCAGCACAGCCCAGCCGCCGTTCACAGCGCCGATGCGGTATCTGTCGTCAACCCGCACGTCGCTGTAAAAGACGATGTTGGTGCGGTCGCCGTCAATGGTCCGGATGGCTTGGATGTCGACGCCCGGTGAGTCCAGGGGCACCAGAAACATGGTCAGATTCTTGTGCTTTGGCCCGTCCGGATCGGTGTTGGTCAGCAGGAAGACGTACTTGGCGTTGTGGGCATTGGAGGTGAACATCTTGGAGCCATTAATGATCCAGCCCGCACCGTCTCGGACCGCGCGGGTTTTACACGTGGCCACGTCAGAGCCGCCCTCCGGCTCGGTATAGCCCAGGCACAGCCGGGTGTCACCGGACAGCACGCCAGGCAGCACCTCGTCGGTGAGTTCCGGCGGTCCGAACCGACTCACCATCTTGGCTACCACGGCGGTGGTGCCCCAGTGGAACCACGGCGTATGGACCCGGCCGATCTCCAAATCCCAGATGCGGCGGCGCAACGCGCTGAACCCGCCATCGGACTCGTCATTCCAGTCAGCGGCCAGATACCCTTCGGCGCCCAGCGCCAGGTGTACGCCTTCGTCGAAGTTCTCCCCGGTCTCGCGGTCCCGTCGGCGCACCTCATCGGTGACGATATCGGCCAGGAACGCCCGCAGCTGATCACGGAATTCGGTGTCCTCCGGGGACAATTCGACAGTCGAGAAATCCACGAGTGTTAAAGCCGCGCTTCGGTTTTGATGGAGTTGTCGCTGGTCCGCAGCGGACGGATCAGAGCATCTTGGGCGAACGAAGCGATCAGCTCGCCTTCTTCGGTGTGCACGGCGCCACGGATATACGACATGCCCGCACCCACCTGGGTGCTCTCGTGGGTGTAGAGCAGCCAGCCGGTCCACGACACCGGCTCGTGGAAGCTAACCGACACCGTCATCGGCGCGGTCGACACGGTCAGATGCGATTGGCTGGTGCCGATGCCCTCGTGCGCGCGCATTGTGGTCGAGATGCCCAGGTGGCCGGTGAAATACGCAATCAGCGCCTTGGCCAGATCGTCGCGGTTCGGGATCGGGTCGTAGTGCAGCCAGGCGTAGAGCTCCGGCGGCCCCACCTCGTCCGGGCTGTTCACGTCGACCACGTCGACAAGCCGCAGTTTCCGCCCGGCCATCGGCATGAAGCCGTCGTTGGCGTCGGCGGGCGCGACGACCTCGGGACGGGGTAGGTGGTGGCGGATGACGTCGTCGGACGGCACGTCCAGCAGCGTCGTCACCGTGATGGCGCGACGCCCGTTCTGCGACACGCTCACCACTGCCGTGGCCGTAGACCGGCCCTCGGCGACGACGTCGATGTCGAACTCGACCGGCGGCCCGGCCAGCACGGCCCGGGCGAACACCGCGTGTGCCGAGCGCACCGACTTCTCTGGAAATCGTTTGGCGACCGCGACAATCACCTGCGCGAGCACCTGGGTGCCTTCCACGACCTGACGTTCGTCCTCTGCGGCGATTCCGGTGTCGGCGGTGAAATGGTCGGCTCCGTCGGGTCGCGCGTCGAATAAATCCAGGAGGGCGGCGACCGACCAGTGCGTCTGCTGAGATTCCGTTGTCACTTAGCGAGAATGACATTCTCGCCGGATCTTGTAAAGGCGTATCCGCCGCCGTTCCGGCCTCAGGCGGCGTCGATCACCAGCGTCTTGAATCGCTCGATGACGTCCAGGGCATGCGCCACACTGTCGCCCGGCAAGCCCACCTGCACCCAGGTGACGCCCAGCTTGGCCAGCCGTTCCAGCCCGGCCAGATAGGCGTCGGCGTTGAAGTCGTCGTCGGCAGGGCTGCCGCCATCGAAGTTGCTGAACACCACGTCGATCGTCGAGGCGTCCCGGCCCGCGTCGTCGAGGCGGCGGCGCAGATCGTCGATGCCGTCGGCCAGGGCTTCCACCGAATCCATCGCCGCCGTGCGCGCGGTCTGCGCCAGTGCGGGCGGCGCAGCAAACGGGCACCACCCGTCGCCTTTCTCGGCGACCCGGCGCCGGGCAGCCCCGGTGTTGCCACCGATCCAGATCGGTGGATGCGGATTGCTGACCGGTAGTGGATGCGCGGTGATGCCGCGGGCGCTGAAGTGCTTGCCCTCGAACGTGACGTCGTCGGTCGTCCAGATGGCCCGGATCACGTCGAGCGCCTCGTCGAACAGCGCGGCTCTCTCCTCGAAGTCCACGCCGAGCGCGGCGAACTCACGCTTGAGATAGCCGACGCCGACGGCAAGGGTGAATCGACCGCCGGAAAGCAGGTCCAGCGTTGCGCCGGATTTGGCCACTAGGAAAGGATTTCGGTACGGCAGTACCACGATGTTCGGGATCAGCCGCAGTGTGGTGGTGCGGGCCGCAGCGAATCCCATCGCGACGAACGGGTCCAGCGCGTCATGGCCGCCAGCTTCGAGCCAGCGCTGGCTGGGCGCCGGATGATCGGTGAACCCGAAGCCGTGGATACCGGCGGCTTCGGCGGACGCGGCAACCGAGGCGATGCCGTCGCCGCTGACCAACTCTGGGTTGTAGGGATGGCTGTGCATCGGGTGGGTGATGGTGAAATGCATCTGCCGCTTTCTTCAGGTGAGCGCCGACGATGTCCCTGCAAAATACCGCGTGACATTTGTACGATAATCTGTAAAGGCAGCCGGGCAACCGGCTGGTCAGTTTTACCGCCGCAAAGGAGCGACGCAGTTGGGCACCGTGACGACGAGTTCGGAGATCATTGACGTTCTGACGCCACTGACCACCGGGTTCTGTTTCGGTGAAGGGCCACGCTGGTTCGAGGGGCTGCTGTGGTTCTCCGACATGCTGGGTGAGGCCGTCCACACCGTCACCCTGAGCGGGTCGATGACCACATTGCCGCTACCCGGGCACGCTCCCTCCGGCCTGGGATTCCGGCCGGACGGCTCGCTGCTGATCGTGTCCACCGAAGCCCGTCAACTGCTGCGCTACGACGGCGAAAACGTCGACACCGTCCTGGATCTCAGCGCTGTGGCGCCAGCCGAACTCGGCGACATGGTCATCGACGACCTCGGTCGTGCCTACATCGGATCGCAGGCGTTTCATGGCGGCGTCATCGTCCGCGTCGACCCGGACAACACGGTGAGCGTGGTGGCAGAGGAGCTGGACTTCCCCAACGGCATGGTGATCACGCCCGACCATCGGACGTTGATCGTCGCCGAGTCGATCGGCCGGCGACTGACCGCATTCAGCATCGGCGCGGACGGCGAACTCTCTGATCGACGGGTTTTCGCCGATGGCCTGGACGGGCCGCCGGACGGCATCTGCCTGGACGCCGAGGGCGGGGTGTGGACCTCGATGACGCTGGCGCACCAATTCGAGCGCATCGAAGCCGGCGGCGGCGGCAAAGGGCGAGTGACCCATCGCATCGACGTCGGCGATCGGGCCGCGATCGCCTGCATGCTCGGCGGACCCGCGGGGCGCACGCTGTTCATGCTGTCGAGCACCGACGCCTATCCCAAGCGCCTGGTCGGCACCCGGCTGTCCCGGGTCGACGCGGTGATCGTGGACACTCCCGGTGCCGGTCTGCCGTGAGAGGCCCGCGATGACCGACTCCTACTACGAGCTGCTCGACGCGGCCGATCCGGTGGGGGAAAAGTTCTGTGCCACAGACTTTGTCAGGAGCACCTGGACCGCGAAGATTCAGCATGCCGCGCCGGTGTCGGCGTTGTTGGTCCGCGCGCTGGAACGGTGCGCCGCGCGCGACGACACCCGGCTGAGCCGGGTCGCCATCGACCTGCTGGGACCGGTGCCTGCCGACGGCGACATGTGGGTCCGCTCGAAGGTCGAGCGACCCGGCAAACACATCGAGTTGATCAGCGCCGAGACGCTGGCACTGGGCCCCGACGGTCAGCCCCGGCCGACGGCGCGGGCCACCGGCTGGCGGTTGCAGCAAATCGACACCGCCGACTTGGCGCACGCCTGCGCACCGCTGCCGCGTCCACTCAGCGAGGCCCACAGCCGCGATCTCGCCAAGAACTTCGACCGGAACTACGTGCACAGCCTGGACTGGCGGTGGCTGACCGAGCCGCTCAACGAGGGCCCCGGTGAGTCGTGGATCAAGCCGATCACGAAGCTGGTCGACGGCGAGACGATGACGCCGTTGGAGCGGCTGTTCGCGGTTGCCGACTGCGCCAACGGCATCGGCTCCAAAATCGATATCACCAAGTGGACGTTCTTGAACAACGACCTCGTCGTCCACGTGCACCGCATTCCGGACGGCGAGTGGGTCGGCATCCGGGCGGAGACCAACTACGGGCCAGACGGCATCGGCACCACGGTGGGCACCCTGTTCGACGGGACCGGTGCGGTGGGCAGCATCCAGCAGTCGGTGTTGGTGCGGCGCAGGCCTGGCCGGCCCGGCTGAGCGCCGAAATTGACGTTAGCGCGGGTTCGTCGCACACTTTTCCGCAGCTGGCGTCGATCTGAGCGTCGCACCTCGAGTCTTATCGACTCCTGCGCTCCCGCGCGAACGTCGGTGCGGGGACCGGCGGGATGACCTCGACGACACGCAGGCGCATCCGCTCGGGCGAGTTGATCGCCGCGGAGATCAGACAGCTGACGTCGTCGGGCGGCACCTGCCCGGTGGACCGCACGATCGAGGCTCGAACGCCGGTCCCGATGAACTCGGCGTCTAGACCGTGCGCCCATGCCTCGAGCATCCGCCGCCCGCCGGGCGGCGAGGAACCGATCAACTCCGGGCTCAGCAATACCACATCGCCGCGCCCGTTCTCGATCATCGGCGGAACGAGTTGTGCGACAAGGTGTTGCGCACCCGCCCACGACCCGTCGGCTAAACCCGCGGCACTCACCAGGACGTCGGGGGGACCGACCAGATAGTCAGCATTATCGATGAACCGGTCGACCGAGGGCGGGTCGGCGAGATCCAAGTGGGCGGCGAACACTGCTGAGCCGGCGGACCGGAGGCAGGCCGCGAACTCCTCACAGAGGTGCGTCCGGCGGCTTCCCATCAGCACCAGATGTCCCGCGGCGGCCAACCGCGCCGCCGTCGCCAGTGCGACAGGCGAGGAGGCTTCGGTGATGACCACCGTCCTGCATTGGCTCACGATGGTCGCCGATTGAACGCGATGTCCCGGTCCTGCCCGGTTATGCTTCGGCGGTCAGCTACCTCGGGTGGCAGTGGCACGAAAACAGCGTGACACTTCGGGCTAATTTTGTAAAGATGCGGGTATGGAGCAGACGCCGACGGTCGAAGACGACACCTCAACGCAGCAGCGGATCCTCGCTGCCACCGCTGAGGTGCTCGGTCGCAACGGCAAACGCAAGCTCAGCCTCTCCGATGTCGCCACGCAGGCCGGCGTGTCCAGGCCGACGCTGTACCGCTGGTTCGCCTCGAAGGAGGAGTTGCTCTCGGCGTTCTCCCGGTACGAACGGCACGCCTTTGAAAGCGGAATGAGCCGAGCGACGGCCGGGCTCAAAGGTGCCGACAAGCTCGATGCGGCGTTGCGGTTCATCGTCGACTACCAACACTCCTACACGGGTGTGCGCATGGTCGACATCGAGCCCGAGCATGTCATCACCCAGTTCTCGAACGTCATCCCGCAGATGCGCGACGGTCTGCAGCGGCTGATCCCCGGTCCCAACGCCGCGGTCAAAGCGGCGACCGCGATCCGGGTCGCGTTTTCGCACTACATGATTCGTAGCGACGACGGAGAAGAGTTCCTAGCCCAGTTGCGCCACGCGGTCGGAATCAAGGGTTCTGACTAGTCGAACAGCACCGCGGCGTTGAGGTAACCGGTCGGGTCGAAGGCCGTCTTCATCATTCGCATCGCCGCGATATCGGCGGCTTCGCGTGACATGCCCAGGTAGCGACGTTTGCGGCTGCCGACCCCGTGTTCGGAGCTGACGTTGCCGCCGCACTGCGCGATGAGGTCCATCATCGCCGCATACAGGTCGTGTTCTTGCTCTGCACTGCAGCGCAACACGTTCAGATGCAGGTTGCCCTCGCCGATGTGCCCGAACAGCACTCCGACGGCCTCGGCCGCCCGCCGGCGCACCAGCGCCTCGGCGTCGCGGGCGAAGGCGGCGACCGCAGAAAGCGGCAGCGACACGTCGAACTTCAGCGGCGGCCCGAACAAGCCGACCACCTCCACCAGCGATTCACGGACACGCCACAGTCGCTGTTGTGCAACAAGATCGACGCCAACCGCGGGCTCACCGCACGTCTGCACTCCATCCAGCGCATCGGCCAGCCGCTCAGTCTGGTCGTGATCGGAGGCCAGTTCCACCAGCAGCAGCCAATCACCGTGCACCGGCGCGGGTACACCCAGGTGCTCATCGGCCAGCGAGCTGGCTCGTCCGTCGATCAGTTCCAGGGCCGCGATTCCGTCCAGGTCGCGAAACAGTCGGCCGGCGTCGACCAGCGCGCCGAGGTCGTCGAAACCACACACGGCGGTCACCCGATGC
>Ga0302325_10004622_pt1 | contig 31722 bp, 34 predicted proteins | sample Palsa_T0_2_FD_201948 | JGI IMG/M metagenome (GOLD analysis project Ga0302325, IMG submission 201948) | Peat permafrost microbial communities from Stordalen Mire near Abisko, Sweden - Palsa_T0_2 | ecosystem: Environmental > Terrestrial > Soil > Palsa > Peat permafrost | place: Sweden: Abisko... | reverse complement strand
TAGGGCATTACTTCGGCCTCGACCACGACGACCTCGATTAGCGCCCACTCGGCGTAGGAACCCGGCCGAGCGCCTCAAAAGAGTGACGAAAGTTAACTTTCCGGAGGAGTCTGTTGGACCGATCGTCCTTTCTGCTGGCCACCGGCGGCGCGCTGGGAAGCCTGGTCGCCCTTCCGTTTGCCAACGGGTCGCGCCCGCTGGTCGCCTATCCGCAAAAGCGCCCGCTGATGCTGATGACGCCCCGGCCGCCGCAGCTCGAAACGCCGTTCTCCATCTTCGACGACGGCGCGTTCACGCCGAACGACGCTTTCTTCGTGCGCTGGCACCTCGCCGGCATCCCCGAATCGGTCGACGCATCGGCGCATCGCATCGCCGTCACCGGCGCGGTCGAACGCGAACTCTCGCTCTCGCTCGGCGACCTCGCGGCAATGCCGACCGTCGAAGTCGCGGCCGTCAACGAGTGCTCCGGCAATAGCCGCGGCTTCTTCCAACCGCGCGTTCCCGGCGGACAGTGGGGCAACGGCGCGATGGGCAACGCCCGCTGGACCGGCGTTCGGCTGCGCGACATTCTGGCGCGTGCGCGGCTGAAGGCGAGCGCGGTACAGGTGCAGTTTCGCGGACTCGACGAGCCCGCGCTGCCGCAGACGCCGGCGTTTAAAAAATCGCTCGACGTAGACGTCGCGCGCGGCGACGACGTGATCGTGGCATATCTCATGAACGGCGAGCCGATGCCGATGCTCAACGGCTATCCGGTGCGGCTCGTCGTTCCCGGCTGGTACGCAACGTATTGGGTGAAGATGCTGTCGGCAATCACCGTCCTCAACCACATAGACGACAACTTTTGGATGAAGACGGCCTATCGAATTCCCGACACGCCCAACGCGAGCGTCGTTCCGGGCAGCACCGGATTCGCAACCGTTCCGATCAACAAGCTCGACGTGCGATCCTTCGTCACCAACGTCGCCGACGGAGGCACCTTGAACGCCGGGCCGGCGACGCTGCGCGGGATCGCGTTCGACGGCGGGAGCGGCATTCGCCACATCGAGGCATCCACCGACGGCGGCACCACGTGGCGACGCGCGGCGCTCGAGCAAGATTACGGCAAATATAGCTTCAGGCGATGGAATCTCCAGTGGGACGCACGACCCGGCGCGTACGTCGTCGCGGTGCGCGCGACGTCGAACGACGGCGCCACACAGACGTCGGCGCCGGTCTGGAATCCCGGCGGCTACATGCGCAACGTCATCGAGACCTATAAGGTGACGGTCTCGTGATGCGGACGTGGCTTGTCGTTCTCGCGCTCTTGCTCGGCGTCGCCGGCCTCGCGCTTGCGGCCAGCGCCGCCCCGCCGCAGGGAACGACGACGATTTCGCTGCCCGTCGACGTGGGGCCGACGTTTAAGCCGGGCCCCGGCGTCGCGGCCGCGCAGCAGTACTGCGTAACCTGCCATTCCTCGGCCTACGTTGCCATGCAGCCGCCGCTGACGGCCGCCCAGTGGACCGCCGAGGTGACCAAAATGCAGCGCGCCTACGGTGCGCCGATTCCGCCCGACGCGGCGAGCACGATCGCGCAGTATCTTACAAGCGAATACGGCAAGCCGTAGAAGAAAGCCGGCATGGCGATCGATCCGGCCGTCACGCGGGAACAGCGCTACGAGCAAGGCCGCGCGTTGCGGGCGCGATGCCCGCGCTCCAGCCACGAAGCGAATGCAAAGCGGAGCGACGGCTTCGATCCGCTGGCGCTGATCGAGCAATCCAACGAAGGACGCATTCAGGGGCTCATCCCGGTGCGGTACGAGCGTATGTCGCAGTCGGTCTTCGCGTTCTTCCGCGGCTGCGCGGTCGTACACGCGCGCGATCTCGCCGCGACGCCGGTGAGCGGGCCGGTCGTGCAGCTTTGCGGCGATTGCCACATCGCGAATTTCGGCGGCTTCGCCACGCCGGAGCGCAACTTGGTCTTCGACATCAACGACTTCGACGAGACCTTTCCCGGCCCGTGGGAGTGGGATATCAAGCGGCTGGCGACGAGCCTCGTGCTCGCGGCACGCGATCTCGGGTTTTCCAAAGGCGTCGCGCGCGAAGCCGTGATCGAGGCGGTCGCATCGTACCGCCTTCGCACGGCGGAATATGCACGGCTCTCGACGCTCGACGTGTGGTACCAGCAGATCGGATTTGAGAACCTCGCGGTTTTCTTTAGGCACAACGCGGACGTGTCGGGTAATTTGGGCGCGGTCGAGAAGTACGCGCGCGAGCGCACGTCGGAGACCGTCTTTCCGAAACTCGCGGCCGTGCAGGACGGGCGACCGACGATCGTCGACGATCCGCCGCTGATCTATCACTTCCACGAGCGCGTTGCAGAAGTCGAAGCGCTGATCACCGAGCTTTTCGAGCGCTACCGCCATTCGCTCAGCGACGACCGGCGCCGGCTCTTCGAGCGCTATCGCTTGGAAGACGTCGCGATCAAGGTGGTGGGCATCGGCAGCGTCGGCACGCGCTGCGCGGTCGCGCTCTTTATGTCGGATTCGACGGATCCGCTGTTCTTGCAGATCAAAGAGGCGCGCCGCTCGGTGCTGCAATCGCCCGCGGACCCAGAGCCGGCGTATAAGCATCAGGGCGAGCGCGTGGTCAACGGCCAGCGGCTGATGCAGGCCGCGAGCGACATCTTTCTCGGCTGGACCGAGCTCCCCGACGCGCACGAATATTACGTGCGCCAGCTGCGCGACATGAAAGTTTCCGTCGACTTCTCGCAGTTCGAGCGCTCGGCGCTCGTGGACTACGGCGTGATCTGCGGCTGGGCGCTGGCGCGTGCGCACGCGAAAGCCGGCGACCCCGCGACGATTGCGGGCTATCTCGGGCGCGGCGATAACTTCGATCTCGCAATCGCGAAATACGCCGCGACGTATGCCGATCAGATGGAACGCGATTTTGAGGCGTTCACCGCGGCGATCCGCGCCGGGCGCCTCTCGACCGACGTCGGCGACGAGCCGCTCGACTTTGTTCCGTAAGCTCGCTGCTCTCGCGGCGTGCGCGCTGCTCGCTGCAGCGGCGCCGGTCACCTATCGGATCGATCTCACGCGCTACTTTCCATCCGTCGCGGCCGAGGCGGAGAGTCGGGCGCGGGTGCTTGCCGATGCGAAGGCCTTCACTGCCTCCGAGACGCCCGCGACCGCCGGCGCGCTCGTGCACTGGCTACAGCGGTACGACGCGCTGCTGCAAGGTCTCGAGCGCCACGATATCTACGTTTACCTTCGATCGGAGGAGAACCAGCAAGACGACGCCGATGCCAAGGCCGACGATAGGCTCGGTGCCGCCGAGGATGCGATCGCGAACCGCGTCGTCGAAGCGACACGGCAGTGGGGCGCAACTCGAATCGAAGCCTGGACGCGGCATCCGTCGCTCGCTCCGTATCGCTATCTGCTGCTCCATTCGCTCGCGCAGGCCGGGCACCGGCTCAACGCCGTGCAAGCCAGGAGCGTCGCGGTCGCGGTGACGCCGGTGCTCGATTCGGCCGCGGGCACCTACAAGGCGCTGCGCAAATCGAGCGCGACGCTCGAGAGCAACGCGAACGCGTACGCGGCGCTGCTCGTCGCGATCGCGAGTGCGCGCAACGGCGTCGCGCGACTGCGCGGCTTCGACGGCGCGGCGCCGGCGGCGTATTTCGATCGAGATATCGATCCCGCGTCGGTCGAACGCACGCTCAAGGCGGTGCGCGCATCGAACGCTTACGCGCAGTATCTCGCCGTTGCGGCGCGCGCGCCGAAACCAGGCTTTATGCCGCCGCGTTACGCCATCGGCGACGCTCTCGCGCTCGTTCTCGAAGCCGAACAGCCGATGGGTGCGGAGTATGCCGAGGCTTACGCACGGTTGTTGAACCCGGCGAACGCCCGCCTCGACATTTGCACCGCGCCCGCGTGCGATGACGACGGTTTCTCGGTCGGGTTCTCTGGGCTCGAGTCGGGCGTGTACTACGGCGGCTATGACGGCAACGTCCGTACGGTTCGGGCAGTCGCGCACGAGTCGGGCCACGCCGTGCACCGTGAGTTCATGAGCCGCTACCAGCCGATCGCGGCCTATAACCGCGGGCCGTCGTTTATGTTCGAGTCGTTCGCGATCTTCAACGAGCTGCTCTTCATCAACCATCTGTACGAGCGCGCGACCAGCGATGCCGAACGGGCCTACTATCTCAACTATTTTCTCGACGACGCTACGTTTCAGGTCTTTGGATCCGCCGAGGAGACCGAATTCGAGAGCGCGATCTATCGCGGCGTGGACGACGGAACCATCAAGACGGCGTCAGACTTTGAGGCGCTAAATGCGGCGGTGTTCGCACGCTACGATGCGGCATCGGCAACCGATCCGGCGACGCGGCTCTACTGGGCGCACAACCGGCTCTTCTTCACCGATCCGCTCTACGACGTGAACTATCTCTACGCGGGCCTACTGACGCTCGAGTACTTCAAGCAGTTCGAGAGCGACCGAGGCGCATTCGCGCCGCGCTACGTCGCTCTCCTCAAGAACGGGTTCAACGATTCGCCCGCGGCGCTCGAGCGGCACTTTCTCGGCATCGATCTCGGCGACGAGCCGGCGCTCGTTGCCGATGCCTCGGCACTGATTGGGGCGCGCACTTCGGCGCTGGCCAAGCTCTACCCAAGTACGGCGCCGTAGTCGCCGGTCGGAACGATCCCGAGCGACTCGACCATCAGCACGGCCGAGCGCTGCGGCGAGCGCGGACGGTGCATCACGTTTTTGGGCACGGTGAAGCCTTCGTGCAGGCCGAGGCGCACCGGCTCGCGTCCCTCAACGTCGAGCACGATCTCACCCTCGAGCACGAAGAAAAACTCGTCTTGCTCGACGTGCTTGTGCCATGGAAAGTCGCCTTCGAAAATCCCGAGCCGAATCACGGCATCGTTGACCGTCGTCAACGTCTGATTGAACCACGGCGCGTGCTCGCGCAGTTCGGCGGGGACGTCGACCAGCGTGAGCTGACCGTACTTGACGTCTTCGTTGTTGCGGAAGTTGGCGGGCAGTGTCTCGTGCATGACTCGGAGCGTTCGCCGCCTGCGCGGCAATCGCTCCAGCCCGCCTGGTTACGCTATTTCAGGAGCACCATGATCGCGGCACAGACGCAGAACGCGCCGAACGCGATGGCGAGAAAGTCGGTTCCGGAGGTTTTGATCGAACTAATCATATCTATTATCTAGAACGATCCGGCGAGGGAATTAGTTCCCTGCGTCCTTCGACTGCACGCCCTACGGGCGCTCCGCTCAGGATGACAACAATAGGCGCTCCGCTCAGGTGACAGATGACAAGAGTTATTTTTTTCGGGCGAGGAAGAATGCGCCGGGCGTGATGATCAGCGCGAGGACGCCGGTAACGAAAAACGCGTCGGCGTAGGCCAGGGCCGACGCCTGATCGACGACCGCGGCGGCCAGCTGCGCCGGCGTCCCGTGCTGCAAGAACTGCACGACCGGCAGACGCGACAGCGTTATCTCGCCCGCTAAAACGGCCTGATGGAACTGCTCGCGACGATCCAAGAACGCCACGATCGCGGCCGACGAGATCGAGCCACCGAGTTGAAAAAAGAGCACGATGAACGAGCTGGCTTTGGCACCGGCATCCGGCGACACCGCGCGCATCGTCGCAACCAAAAGCGGCGAGTAGACGAATGCGGCGCCCGTGCCGATGACGAGCAGCGGAATAACGAACGTCCAGAGATCGCTGCCGGTCGTCACGCCGCGGCCGAGCCAGAGCGAGCCGAAGCCCGCAACGGCCAACCCGCCGCCGATCAGCCAGCGCAGGTCGAGGTTCGGGATGCTCGTTAGCCGCCCGACCGGGATCGTCAGCAGCAGCACCGGCAATGCACGCGCACCGATCAGCAATCCGGCGAGCGTGCTGGTGAAGCCGAGATTGTCGACGGTAAACTGCGGCAGCAGCAGCAGGCTTGGAAAGATGATCGCCGCATAGGCGCCGGCGATCGAGAGCGCCGCGGCCACGGCAGGCGAGCTCAGCACGCGCAAGTCGACGATGGGCCGTTCCGTTCGCAGCTCCCACCAGATGAAGAACGCAGTTGCGGCGACCGCGAGGAACGTACAGATCACGATCGTCTGATTCGAAAACCAATCGTCGTGTTGCCCCTGATCGAGCACGTATTGCAGGCAACTGACGGCAACGATCAGCAGCGCAATGCCGGGCACGTCGACCGGCGCTCGGTGCGGCTTGGTGTTGTCGCGCATATAGCGCAGGAGAATCACGAACGCAAGGATACCGGGAACGAGATTGACGTCGAAGATCCACGGCCACGAATAATCGTCAACGAGCACGCCGCCGATCGTGGGACCGAGCGATGGACCCAAGATCGTACCGAGCGCAAAAATCGATTGGCTCAAGCCGATCTGTTTGGCGGGAAACGTGTCGCGCAGCACCACTTGCGCCGTCGCGAGCAGACCGCCGCCGAACGCGCCCTGGATTACGCGATAGAGAATCAGCGCGCTGAGCGACGTCGCCATGCCGCAGAGGATCGACGCGGCGGTGAATCCGGCGATCGACGCGAGGAAGTAGTTCTTGCGCCCGAAGCGCACTTGCAGCCATGGCGTGAGCGGAATCACCACGACGTTGGCAACCACGTAAGCGGTCAGCACCCACGTTGCCTCGTCGACCGTGGCGCCGAGGTTTCCCTGAATCGTCGGCAGCGCGACGTTGACGATCGTGAGGTCGACGGTCTGCAGCAGCGCCGCGAGCATCACGCCGGCAACGACCAATACGCGGCGCGAGCCATACTCGACCAGCGATGGCTCGGGCGATTGGACGCGGACTGGGCGGTTGGGTATAACGCCGATACTGCGGACGGCCCGCTCGGCAACCGACACGTTCGACTCCGTAGTTCTGGGTGTTGCTTGCGAGGAACATACCCAATATGCGATGCTATGACTAGAACATGGCTTATCCTAGCACTAGAACGCCTACCCTCGCATGAACACGATGGACCAGCGGCGGCACGAGCTGAGCGACTTCCTTAGAACGAGGCGGGCCAAGATCGCCCCGTCGGACGTCGGCCTATCCGACGGACCGCGGCGCCGGACGCCTGGGCTGCGCCGTGAAGAGGTCGCCTTACTCGCCAACATGGGCGCCACGTGGTACACGCGCCTCGAACAAGGCTTGCCGATCAACGTATCGGCCGACGTGCTCGCCTCGATCTCGCGCGCCTTACGCCTGACCTCCGACGAGCGACGCCATCTCTATCTGCTCGCGGGTCTGCCGCTCACCGTTGCGCCGCAGGACGAAGAGCACGTCAGCGAACTGGTGCGGCGCGTGCTCGCTGCACTCGACCCGTCACCGGCCTACGTCCGCGGACGCCGCTGGGACGTGCTCGCCTGGAACGAAAGCGCCGACGCGCTCAACGAGTTTTCGCGGGCGACCGGTCCGGCGCGCAATCTCTTCTGGCGGCTCTTCCGCGACGAAACGCTGCCGTGCCGCCTTGGCGACCCGGAGTGCACGCGCCGGCGTGCCGTCGCGCAATTTCGCGCGGTCGCCGCAAAGTATCCCAACGATACCGGCTTCATGGAGTTGATCGACGACTTGCGCCGCAACTCGCGCGAGTTCGCGCAGCTTTGGGCGGAGCACGACGTGCTCGGCTCGACCGAAGGCCTCAAGCAGTTCATCCACCCCGCGCTCGGGGAGCTGATTCTCGATCACACCACGCTCGAAATTCCCGGTGACGGCGACATCCGCATGGTCGTGCTCACCGCCGCGCCGGGTTCGGAAACCGAACGCAAACTGCCGCTCCTTATGGCTCAAGGCGTCGCTTCGGTTTGATCGGCGCGCTGCGCGACCGAGACCAAGACGATGCGGCCGAGCCGTCGAAATCTTCGACCGTGCCCTTCTTCGACCGCGCCAACTCGATCGCCAAGCCCGGCTTCAATCGCTGGCTGGTCGGACTGCTCTGCAATCTTGCAGTCCGGCCCGTCGCCGATCGGTGCTACCTCGAAAGCCGGAAGGCGGGTTAGGAGCGCATCGCGCATCGACTCGAAGAGCGGTGCAGAAATCGGACAGCAATACCACATTTCTCGTGCTCGCATGACCGTGGGTCGGGATTCCGCTTGCATGGGGCGTCGCGGTCACGATTCAAAACGCCCTCAAACTTTTTCAGTAGCGAAATCGAGCTTTATTCAAATCGAGCTTATTCAAATCGAGCTTATTCAAATGGAAGGCCGGTGAATGACTAATCTACGGTACGGCGATCACGTGACGATCGAGAACCTAGGCATCCAAGGGCAAGTGATCGAGGTCGATACGCGGTCGATCGTGGTTCGGTATAAGAAAGCGGACGGCGAGCTCGTCGAGCACCGTTTTCAACCCGACGACCTCACCTATATCCCGAAGCCGCACGAAACGTAAGCGGCGCTTAGATCGGCGAGAGAATCTCTCCGCTGCGCTCTTTCGCCAGCGCTCGAACACCGTTGGTCACCAGCCGTTCGTAGTGGTCCGTCGCGCGGTGGGAATCGAGAGCGGCGCGGTCGCGATAGATCTCCCACAGCGCGAAGACGTCGGGCGTCTCTTGGCTTCGCCCGACGTCGAAGGCAACTACACCCGGTTCCGCGCGCGATGCATCGCGCAGCTCTCGAAACACCGCCTCGGCTCTATCGCCCTCCTCCGCGGCAAAGACGAAGCGCACCGTTTGAATCACCACGACGCGACCTCGATCACCGCTTTGGCGAAGCCTTGCGGGTCTTCTTGAGGCACGTTGTGGCCGATGCCTTTGAAGATCCGATGCGCGTACTTGCCCGAGAATTTGTTTCGGTAGGCAGCGCCGCTCGCGGCGGGACCGTCGAAATCGCTCGCGATCGTGATGGTTGGAACGGCGATCGTTGGGCCGGCGAAGAGACGCTGCTCGAGATCGTCGTACTTGGGATCGCCCTTCGCGAGGCCGAGCCGCCAGCGATAGTTGTGAATCACGATGGCAACGTGATCGGGATTGTTGAAGGCTTGCGCGGTGCGGTCGTACGTTGCGGTCGTAAAATGCCAGTGCGGCGAGACGATCGTCCAGATGAGCTTGTTGAAATCGTAGCGATATTTCGTGTAGCCGAGCTCGCCGCGATCGGTCGAGAAATAGTACTGATACCACCAGCCGAGTTCGGCCTTCGGGGGCAGCGGCTGCGCCTGGGCCGGGACGTTGGTGATCAGATATCCGCTCACCGAAACGAGACCGGTGCAACGGTCGGGCCAGAGCGCGGCGACGATGTCGGCCGTTCGCGAACCCCAGTCGAAGCCGCCGATAATCGCGCTCTTGATCTTGAGCGCATCCATGAGATTGACGACGTCGAGTGCGACGACCGATTGCTGACCGTTGCGAAACGTGCTGCTCGAAAGGAAACTCGTCGAGCCGTACCCGCGCACGTACGGCACGATCACGCGGTAGCCGGCGGCGGCCAAAATCGGCGCGACGTCGACGTAGCTGTGAATGTCGTACGGCCAACCGTGCAAGAGAATCACTGGCCGGCCGCCGACGGGTCCGGCCTCGGCGTAGCCGACGTTCAGTTCGCCGGCGTCGATTTGCTTGAGCGACGCGAACGAGGTGTGTCCGCCCGCGCTTGGCGTGGCGGCGGCCGCTACGCTGAGTTGCGCGGCGGCGATGGTCGCGGCGGCCGCGCCGACGAATCCGCGACGATCGAGAGTCTGCGGCTTCGGGGTGTCGTGCATAGACTTCCCTCCGTTTGAGCTCACATTACGGGTTGAGCTCACATTATACCCCGCGGGCGAGGCGTTCCCACGCCCGATTGCGTAGCTCTCACCATGCGCTGGATATCGGCGATCGCCGGGACCGCGGGCTACGTTGCCTTGTCGATCTGGGGCGAGGGCGGCTTTGCGCCGTACTTTGCGCAGCCCGCGCTCGTCGCGCTGACGATCCTCTTCGTCGTGGTGGCGGTCGCCGCGGTCTTTGCAGGCGGCGCCTTGAGCCCCGGCGTGCGCGAGGATCGGTCGAACCGCTGGGTCTTGATTCCGATCATCGCGCTCGGGCTCGTGCTCGGATACGTTCCCGCGTTCACCGATCGCATCGGCTGGCTTACGATCGACGGCGAGACGACTCGCTGGATCGGCCTCGTACTATTCGCGCTCGGCAGCACACTGCGAATCTGGCCGGTCTACGTGCTCGGCAGCCGGTTCAGCGGGCTCGTTGCGATCCAGTCGAATCATCGGCTGGTGACGACGGGAATCTACAGCGTGATCCGCCATCCGAGCTACGCAGGGTTGCTCCTCGGCTCCATCGGATGGAGCCTCGCCTTTCGCTCGGGCGCCGGATTGATTATCACCGCGCTGATGATTCCGCCGCTGCTCGCGCGCATTCGCTCCGAGGAGACGCTGCTGCAGTCACACTTCGGTGCGGAGTACGATGCCTATCGCGCGCACACGTCGCGCCTCATTCCGGGCGTCTTTTAAGACTGCGGCTTTGTCATCGAGTCGGAAACGAGATTGAACGTCGTCTGATAGGTCGTCGAGGAGACGCCGATCACCCCGCTGTGCTGCTCCTCGGTCGCGTACTCGTCGATCTCCAGCGGCAAGAGCCTTTTATAACTGTAGGTTAGTTTCGTCTGCGTATCGACCGTGATGGAGCCGGTCGACGTGTCCTCGACGTGCCGCGTCTCCTGGATCGTCATCGGATCGCCGCCGCTGGAGACCACGTAATCGGCCGTCATTTTGAGACGGTCCTTTTGCTGCCCAACCGACCAGTGCTGCTTCGTATCGAGGATGGCCGGATCGAAAAAGGTCACTCCCAAAAACCGCAGTAGCGTAAACTCCTCGGAGTTCATCGGCTTGCTCTTGTCGCAGACGACCGTTGTATTGCCGTAAACCGCGCAGGTCGTTGCCGTGGAGCGCCGCGTCGATTCGCCTTGCTCCGAGATGACGACGACGAGACCGCGATCGGGTGCTTCGCGCAGAACGTCGACGGTCATCGTGCCGGTATCGTCGAGCTTTCCGGTGTAGCTACTCGCTCCCGACGTACCGGGATCGTTCGAGACCGCGCCGTGCTGGCGCGACTCGTAGGTGAACGAATAGACGAGATGACGCAACGGCGGCGCGTCGGCTACCATCGCGGCGGCGAGTGCTGCGGCAAGCATCATTTCTTGACCTCCGGCGAAGCGGCGATGCCGAGCGGATCGGAGCTACCGCCGGCTGCAGCGGAACGAGCGACGACCACCCGCAGCCGCTCATGAGAGCGTCAAGCGCAACGAGGGCTACCGGCTGAAGGCGCATAGAGAAACCTCCGATTGCGGGCGCTTCGCGCAGAGGGCGTGGTGTGTCCTTCGCCCTTCGACTGCGCGCCCTGCGGGCGCTTCGCTCAGGATGACACGTTGATCAACACGCATCGACGGCCGTCGACGCACCGTCGAAGATGTAAGAGCGCATAACCCCTCGCTTTTATCAAGGATGCGCGTCGCTTCTAGTCTAATTCAGCGAGGAATGCGGAGCTATGCGACGGCGTTCGGGATTGGCGCCATCCTCTTCGCACTCGGTGCGTCGCTCTGCGATGCCACGCAATGCAGCCCATCGCCAGGCGAGCTTCCGACGCCTCGTCCGACGCCCTCCGATCCGTGCGGCGGCGATGCGCGCCTCTTAGAAACGGCAAATCGGCCGACGGTCGGGTTCAGCGCGTGCGCGGTGAAACGGGATACGGCCGTCTTCGAACTCGGCTATCAAAATGAGGTCGACGGCACGCCGCAGCGCGGCTCGGTGGAGAGTCAGGTGCCGCAGAACTTTCTACGGCTCGGCGTTGCGACGCGCTTTGAGTTGGACGTGATCGGCCCCAACTATGAGAGCATTCGCAGTTACGCGCCGGGCACGACCGGCTCGACCATCTCGGGCGTTGCCGACTCGGGTGCGGGCTTTAAGTTCGAGCTGCCCCCGAATAAGCACTGGACGATCGGATTCGACGGGCTCTACACGGGACCGAACGGCTCGCCGGGTTTGACGGCTGGAAGCGCAACGCTCACCGGGAATCTCGACGCTGCCTATTCGCTTAGCAGCGCGATGAGCTTGGGAACGACCATCGCCGTCTCGTCGACGGGCGACGTCGTGGGCGGCACACATGATAGGTACGGCGCGACGACGCCGTCGTTCGTCGTCACCGCGCAGATTCCGAACCTCTATCAATTCTACGCCGAGTACGTGTACGTTTCGAAAATCGCCGCGAACGAAGGCGGTCGCGCATTCACCGATTTCGGCGTGCAGAAACAGCTCGGCACGCGCACCGAGATCGACGTCGAATACGGCCACGCGTTCACCGGGATTGCCCAGGAGCGATTCAACTACATCGGCTCTGGACTCGTCCTTCAGTTCTGGTAGTCGTCGGCCGAAGGGCGCGCTCGCCGTCGGGCGAAGGCTTATCGATGGAGTTTCGCCGTACGGTTGCGCTCGCTGCATGCTCGGCTGCGTTGCTTGCCGGCTGCGGCGGGTCGAGCGTGCCCGCGGTGCCTGCCGGCGCGACCGAAAGCGGCGCTATCACCGCCAACTCGCCAAGCCGCATTTATCTCACGAACTACAACGCCAACGAGGTGCGCACGTTTCGGTCGAGCGGCAAAACGGTAAAGCCGGTCTTTACGCACGGCATCTCCGGCCCACACTTCATCGCCATTGGCGACACCAAACTCTACGTTGCGAACAGCGGCGCTACGGTCACGGCGTACAACCCGAAGAACGGCAAGCAAACCAAGCCGACGATCTCGCAGAACCTGCAATACGCGATGGGCCTCGCCGTCAATCTCAAAGGCACCGTCTACGTCGGCGATTACACTAACGGCACCATCACGACGTACAACGGAAAGAACGGCAAGCAGTTGGCGCTGACGATCACCGGGCTTACCGCTCCGCTCGGCATCGCGGTCGACAAGCAGAACAAAGTCTACGTCGCGCAGAACGGCGCGCTGAGCGTCTTCAACGCCGACGGCTCGCCCGCACTGACCATCACGAGCGGCATCGACTCGCCGCAGGCCGTCGCGGTGGATCTCAACGGCAAGATCTACGTCTCGAACTGCCCGGCATCGGGGAGCGGATTCGTCACGACGTACTTCCCTAACGGCAAGCGCGCGTCGCCCACCATCGACGGGATCAGCTGTCCGGAGGGCCTCGCGGTCGACTCGGGCGGAACGATCTACGTTGCCATCGCGGGGACGGGATCGTCGGGCGGGATGATGACGTTTTCCGCGAGCGGAACCAAAAAGTCGCCCACGATCAAGCAGAACGGCCAGGCATTCGGAATAGCACTCTAATCGCCGCATCGGCATTGATCGTCACGCTCTGCGCGTGCGGATCGAATGCGCCGGTGCCCTCAGCAGCCGGAGCACCGCCGCTTAGAGTACGGGAGCACGCGCGAACCCCCGAGCTGCCGCACTTGCTCGACCGGTACGGCAGCGCGCGACCGGCCTATCGCGTGCCCGGCGTGGATTATTACGTCGGCGTCCCCAAGGTCGCGCTGTACGATCCGACCGCGCCCGGTGCGTTGCCCTCGTGCGCGAACTATGAGGCATCGGCGCACGTCGTACGCGTGCAGGCGAGCAACTGTACGCTGCAGCGATTCGATTTCACCAAAGGCGGCGGATTGCAGGTTCAGATACCAAACGGGATTTCCGATACCACCGTCACCGAGAGCCGCTTCGGTCTGAACGGAAACCCGGCGTTTTCAACCGCGCTGCTCGACTATCGCGGGAACGGATTGACCGTGACGCGTTCGACCTTCCAAGGCGTCGGGCAGGACCCGATGTACTTCGATACCGGCGCGAGCGGGACGGCGCGGTTCGAAGCAAATTATTTCGACGATCTCTCGGGCGACGCGCTCGACTTCGGCAGCACCCAGACGGTGATCGTGGAGCATAACGCGTTCGTGAAGATCGGAATGAACCCGAACTCGCATCCCGATGCCGTTCAGTTTTGCGGCGGTAACCTCAATCCGGCGTCGCACGAGTCGTACAACCTGCTCTATCAACCCGTCGGCGTAAGGAGCACCGGCAACGAGGGGATTCAAGTCTCGGTGCAGTGCGGCGGGACCATCGACGGTTACTCGGCCGACCATAATGCGGTGATCGCTCCGAACGCAAAGCACCTCACCATGTCGTTCAGCATCACGAGCGACGGATACAGCGTGAAGCTCGAGCATAATTATATCGATGCCTCGGGAGCCTACGGTCCGTTTTACGTCGTTCCGAAGAGCGACGGGAGCGCGACGTGCAAGGGGAACGTCGGGTTGACTGCCGGTTCCGAGTACGCGGGCGGCCAGACCTACTACTGGCAAGCCGGCGAAGATATCGCGGGCGATTTCGGCGCGTTCGTGTGCACGTAACGCGCTAGGCTTCAGGACTTTCCAGCGCCGATCTTCGCGTAGATCGGAACCAGCAGCGTACCCGCGATCACGTAGACCAGCACCACCGGCAGCACGGTCTTGAGCTCGCCGTTCGCCTGTGCCAGCACCATCGCCGGCACGGGAAACCTGGCGGCGAGCATCGCGGCGAGCGTCACGCGCGTGTCACGGCCGGGACCGCCGAACAGATGGCCGACGATAATCGCGATCGCAACGAACGCGGCGATCAAGCCGATCGAGACGATGCCGAAACGCCAAATCACGGGGACCGCCACGATCAGCACCAGCACCACGAGCACCAACAGGCCGGCGTTTGCCGCTAGGCCGACAGGTTTGGAGAGCGCATCGGCGCCCTTCGGCCAGTAGCGACGCACGAGCAGTCCCACCAGCATCGGCGCGCCGAAGAAGAGCACGCTGCGCTCGAGAACCGGCTGCCACGTTAAGTTTATCTCGCGCCCAACTAAACCGAGATGCGCGACGATCGCGACCGTGAGCGGCATCGTGACGATCGAGACCACGAAGGCTTCCGCTTGCCACGCGAGGCCGACGTCGAAGTTGCCCATTTTGCGCAGCCGGCGCGTGGAGGGCGGTGCGGGCGGCGCGATCGACATCAGCGCGAGACCGGTCCACAGCGCCGGCGAGAGCCAGCCGAAGACGCCGGAGAGAATCGCGAGCGCCGGCATCACGACGAACGTTGCGAGGAAGTAACGGAGCGTCAACCCCGGTCGCGTGAAGAGCGCGCGCAACTGCGGACCGCCGGTTTCGACACCGATCGAAAAAGTCACGAGCGGTTGAACGATCAGGACGGCGATCCCGATCGCGGTGGTCAGCGCCTGCGCCATATGGCGGCATTTCGAGGTGTGCCGTCCCCGTCGCCTTCAGCGCAAACATGAAGGCCTCGCGCCGATGCAGAAGTCTCGCCGTCCGCTCACACGAAGCACACCGGCACGGAGGAGAATACGGCAATGCAGCTCGGCATGATCGGCCTGGGCCGAATGGGGTCCAACATGGTGAGGCGTCTCATGCGCGCGGGGCACACCTGCGTGGTCTACGACCAAAGTGCCGACGCCGTTGCGGCGCTGGCTGCCGACGGCGCGACCGGTGCTTCGTCGCTCGACGATTTCATACGCAAGCTGGAGAAACCGCGGGCGGTCTGGCTCATGGTGCCGGCTGCGGTGGTGGATGCAGCCATCGGCGAGCTCGCGCCGCTATTGGAAAAGGGCGATGCGATCGTCGACGGCGGCAACTCTTACTACATCGACGATTTGCGGCACGCCGCGATGCTGCAAGGCGCCGGCATCGACTTTCTCGACGTCGGCACGAGTGGCGGCGTGTGGGGGCTCGAGCGCGGCTACTGCATGATGATCGGCGGGCCCGACGCAACGGTCAAGCGGCTCGACCCGATCTTTGCGGCGCTGGCGCCCGGACGCGGCGATATTCCGCGCACGCCGGGCCGCGATGCGGCCGGCGGCACGGCGGAGCTCGGATATCTGCACTGCGGTCCGAGCGGCGCCGGCCACTTCGTCAAGATGGTGCATAACGGCATCGAGTACGGCCTGATGGCTGCGTACGCCGAGGGCTTGAATATCCTCCGCTACGCCAACGTCGGCAAAGAGAAGCAAGTCGCGTCGGCCGAATCCACGCCGCTGCGCGACCCGCAAAACTATCAATACGACCTCAATCTCGCCGACATCGCCGAGGTTTGGCGGCGCGGCAGCGTGATCGCGTCGTGGCTGCTCGATCTCACGGCGGCGGCGCTAATCAACGACCCGCAACTCTTGAAGTTCGCGGGCCGCGTCTCCGATTCGGGCGAAGGCCGCTGGACGATCAAGGCCGCGATCGACGAGGCCGTTCCCGCACCCGTGCTCACGACCGCGCTCTACGAACGATTCGCATCGCGCGGCGACGCCGACTTCGCCGACAAAATCCTCTCGGCGATGCGGTTCGAGTTCGGCGGCCATCTGGAGCAGCACTAAATGGCGCTGCCTTCCGACGCGCTCGTCTTCTTCGGCGCGACCGGCGATCTCGCATACAAGCAAATTTTCCCTGCGCTTCAAGCGTTGGTGAAGCGCGGAAAGCTCGACGTGCCGGTGATCGGGGTCGCGAAGGCCGGGTGGAATCTCGATCAGCTCAAGGCGCGCGCACGCGCCAGCGTCACCGAGCACGGAGGCCTCGACCGGACGGCTTTCGACAAGCTCACGTCGCTGCTGCGTTACGTGGACGGCGATTACGCCGACCAGGCGACCTTCGCGGCGCTGCGCAAGGAGCTCGGCGACGCGCAGCGGCCCGCGCATTACCTCGCCATTCCGCCCGTGATGTTCGAGACGGTCGTGAAGAATCTCGGCGCCTCGGGGTGCGCGAGGAACGCTCGCGTCATCGTTGAGAAGCCCTTCGGGCACGATTTGGCCTCCGCGCAGGAGCTCAACCGCGTGCTGCACTCGATCTTCGACGAAACGGCAATCTTCCGCATCGACCATTATCTGGGGAAACGCCCCGTCCACAACATGCTGTTCTTCCGGTTTGCGAATCCGCTGCTCGAATCGTTTTGGACGCACGAATACGTCGAGAGCGTGCAGCTCACGATGGCGGAGAACTTCGGCGTGCAAGGACGCGGGAGCTTTTACGATGCGACCGGCGCGATCCGCGACGTGATCGAGAACCACATGTTCCAAGTGCTCTCGAACCTCGCTATGGACCCCCCCGCGCGCACCGATAGCGAGCCGATCCGCAACGAGAAAGTCAAAGTGCTCGAAGCCGTCCCGGCGATCGAAGTCACCGACGTCGTTCGCGGGCAGTTCGCCGGCTATCTTAACGAGCAAGGCGTCGCGCCGAACTCGACCACTGAAACGTTCGCCGCGGTCCGCCTCTGGATCAACTCGTGGCGGTGGAAAAGCGTACCGTTTTACATACGCGCCGGGAAGAATCTTCCGGTCACGGGGCTGGAAGTCGTGGCGCGGCTGCGCAAGCCGCCGCGCATTTTTCAAATCGACCCGGTGACGCCGAATCACGTTCGCATGGAGCTCAGCCCCGATGTGGCGCTGGCGATCGGCGTGACGGTGATGTCGCCGAAGAGCGACAACGTGGCGATGCCGACCGAGTTAACCGTCAGCCGGCATCCGAACGCGCTCGACGAAGAGAGCGCCTACGAGCGGCTCCTCTTCGACGCGATGGAAGGCGATTCGACGCTCTTCGCGCGCGAGGACTACGTTGAGGAAGCGTGGCGCATCGTGGATCCGATGCTCAAAGCACCGACGCCGGTCTATCAATACCAGCCCGGGACGTGGGGCCCGGCCGAAGTCGACGAACGCGTCTGCCCGCCGGGCGGATGGGTGAATCCGTCGGGCTAGTTAGGGCTGGAAGAACATCAGCAGCAGCGCGAAGACGCCGAGCGCCGCAACGATACCGGCAAACCACACTGAAGTCGACCGCGGCGACTGACCGTATTCGGCGCGAATCCAGCGGATGTTGTGGCTGTATTCGACCGTCGCAATCACCAATGCGAGAAAGCCGATCGCTACGAGCGCCGTTCCGAACTCGTGCGGCCCCAGCCGCTCCTGGTTGCCTTTGGTCGTAACGATGTCGGTGAGCTTGTAGACGCTGAACCCAAAGGTGATGAGCGAGATCGCCGTCCGGACCCACGCTTGCAGCGTGCGTTCGTAGGAGAGCCAAGTTCGGTCGTAGGCTAATCGCGTCGACTTATCCATGCCGTGTCCCACCATTCACCGTGCTATAGTTCTTCGTACTATGACTTTCCGGCTTCTTGCCTGGGCCCTCGCGGCGTTCGTGGCCGCTCCGGGCGTCGCCGTCGCACAGACCGCGCCCGAGGCATCCCCGGAGCCGGCTCAAACTGCGGCACCTGCCGCTTCGCCGGCGCCGGGCGGATTCGATATGAGCTCGCTCACGCCCGAGCAGCAGGCGGCTCTCAAAGAAGCCATCATCAAGGCGTCGCAAAACCCGGTCGGCAACATCGCGATCCTGCCGTTTCAGAACAACAACAATTACGGGCTCGGACCGTATACGCGCTACCAATACAACCTCAACATTCAGCCCGTCATCCCGATCATGCTCAGCAAAAACTTGACGCTGATCGCGCGTAGCATCTTTCCGTTCGTCGATCAGCCCTCGTTCGCGCCGCCGCCGGTCTGCGCGTCGGCGGTGGGATGCGGCTCGACATTCGGACTCAGCGACATGCAAGAGCAACTCTTCTTCGCGCCCAAAACAAAGCCGGGCGCGCTGATCTACGGCATCGGCCCGCTCTTTCAGTTTCCGACCGCGACGCCGCAGGTTCTCGGCACCGGTAAATGGTCGGCCGGACCGGCCGCCGTGGCACTCGTCATGCCGGGACGATGGGTGATAGGCATGCTTGCGACGCAGCTCTGGTCGTTTGCCGGAAAGACGACGACGACGCCGGTGAATACCGGGCTCTTCCAGCCGTTCCTCAACTACAACATCCCCGGAAACCAGTTCGCGCTTTCGACCGCGCCGATCATCACCTCGAACTACGCGGGGTCGCAGAATCCAAAGTGGACCGTGCCGCTTGGCGGCGGCGGTTCGTACACGTTCAAGCTCGGCGATCAGTTGATGCAGCTCTCCGCGCTTTATTACACCAACATCGTCCGCCCGGTGAGCGCTCCGCAGACGACGCTGCGATTGGTTTGGAGCCTGCTCTTCCCGGTCAAGCGCGGAACAGACGTTCAAGAGCTCGTTCGGGAGAATCTCAAGCAGTAGCGCGGCCGTACGGCGCGTTATTTTCTGCAATAAGCGGGTAAAACAAAGCCCTATGAACGCCATTACGACGAAACCCTACGCCCCTCGGCAATGGAAACTCTCCGGCCTGCAGGGCATCTCCGATCAAACGCTCGAGATTCACTTCGGCCTCTATGAAGGTTACGTTAAGAACGCCAACGGCCTTATCGAACGCATCGACGCGTTGCGCGCCGACGGCAAGAACTCAGGTGCCGACCCGGCCTATGCGGAGTTGGTCCGCCGCCTCGGGTGGGAGTTCGACGGCATGCGCCTGCACGAATATTACTTCGATAACCTCACGTCATCTCCGATCGATCTCTCCAAGGGACGCCTCCACGAGGCGATCGGCAGCACGTTCGGCGGCATCGAGGAATGGAAGCGCGACTTTGCCGCGGTCGGCAACATGCGCGGCATCGGCTGGGCCGTGCTCTACTACGATCCCGCCGGCGAGCGCCTGCTCAACGTGTGGATCGGCGACCACGACCTCCATCATCTCACCGGCTGCGAGCCGGTCGTCGTGATGGATCTTTGGGAGCACGCCTGGTTGCGCGACTACAAGCCGCCGGAGAAGGCGAAGTACGTGGAAGCCTTCGTCGCCAACATCAACTGGGCTGCGTGTGAGGCGCGATTGCCGTAGCGGCGCGCCGCTACGTTCTTCCGCTGCCTGGCGTTCCCTGCGCAGCCTCGAAGGTGTAGATGGAGCCGCGAATCGTCGCGCTCCCGCTCATCTTATCGCCGCTCATCGTTCCGCGAAACGTGATCTGCCGGACGATCAACGTGATGTGGGAACTGCTCACGTTGCCCGAAACCGGGATGTTGTGGGCGTTGGCAAACGGACTGCCGGGCCGAATCGATAAGTCGGTATAGGTGCCGCTCACGATGCCGTTATTGAAGGTGAGGTGCAGCTGCCCGAGATAGGGCGTTTGCGACGAATGCAGCGGATGAAAGCCGATCACGTACGGCACGCTGCGAGCATTTTGAGTCGTCACCGCTCGCGCCCCGGTAACGAGCACCGCGGGAACCGCTACGGCCAGCGCCGCGGCAAGAAACCATCGCGCCATTTCTTCCCTCCTTCGGTTACCGTTTTTAGCGCTCCGCGAAGGGCGATCCTCGTGCGGCGTTATCGGGTCGTCACCAGAAGCGGTGCGGTGTAGAGCGTCTTGCCCCCGATGAATTGGATCCAAAAGTCATACTTTTCAGCGCTGGGCGCGAGAATTTCGAATTCAAACTCGCTGCCGATGTTGAGATCCGGGGGCATCGGCGTCATTGCGGCCATCATGCCGTCACCGCAATCGTTTGCGCCCGACGTCATGCCGAGCATCTCTTCCGTCATGCCGTGCGCGTGCATGTACGCAAGATCGTTCGCTCCGATCAGCACGCCGTGCGACATGACGCCCAAATACGGATGCAAATCGTTCGCAGGACGGCCATCCTTGAAGACCCGCACCGCGATCGTCGAGACCTCCCCGACCGGAATCACCGTCGGGTCGATCGTCACCGTGTAGGGGCCTGCCCGTGCCGACCCGCCGGGCGCGTGAAGGAGGCGCTGCGGGAGCGGCACTCCGTCAAGTGCGGGAAGGTCGAAGCGGAAGACGTGACGACCGTCGCCATGCGGCCTTCCGTCGAAATAGAGGTGGTAGGCTTGATCGGGGCGGTTCAACTGGAGGTCGATCGCAAAGTGTCCGTTGACCAGCAAGGCGGGGTGAACGTGCTGAAAGTCGGACAGGTCGTCGGAGACGACGATCATATGCATGATCTTGGTCATGTCGATATCGTAGGATTGAACCGGGCGGCCCGCGCGCATCTCCCACATCTCGACGCGCACGCTCCCGTCGGCGCTCCGGTCGTAGCGAAGGAACGCACTCATGGGCACGTTCTGACCGACCGTAACGTCTCGGCCTTCGACGGTTTCCGATGCGAGCAGCGCCGACGGCAGCAGGGCGAAGCCGAGCATTAGTCCCACGGCGACGCCGCGCGTCGCGACCACGTTACAGACGTCGTATCGCATGAACCAAGTCTCCGATGGAATCGTCGGGATCGCGCAAACTCACAATCGTGTGGCGCCGATCTATAAAGAAGATCGTGCTGCTATGCGCGTCGTCGTAATCGTAAGCGCCGTTTTTCGCCGGTAGCCTCTGAGCCCAAACGTTGTACCGTTGCTCGACGGAGTCGATCTCCGACTGCGTGCCCGTTAAGCCGACGAACTGCCGCCCGAATCGCGACAAGTAGGCGTGCAGCACGCTCGGGGTATCGCGTTGCGGATCGACGGTGACGAACGCAACCAGCGCGTGCTCGGCCGAAGGACCGGTCTGGCTCAGCGCTTTGAGCAGCTTCGCGAGGGTCAGCGGGCACGTATCGAGACAATGCGTGTACCCGAAGACGAGGATGATACCGCGGTTCTGCTGCTCTAAAGACCACGGCTGGTTGAGATCGTCGCGAAGCTCGAACGTCGCCGCCCGATCGGCGCGCGAGCACGCAGTGACCAGGAGCGCCGCGACGATTGCTGCGAGCACCAGTTGCGCGATCGCGCTCATAAAGCGCGCCGAATCTGAGATTCGAGCGTGGTTTCCGGCACTTCGCCGCTTCCGACAAACCGAACGCGCTTATCCGTACCGATGATCGCGATCGTCGGGAAGCCGCCTTGCAAGTAATGGTTGGCCACGCTCAGCGACGGGTCGTACGCTAGCGGATAGCGGACGTTAAAGTATCGCCCAAACGCCAGCACGTCTGCCTCGGACTCGGTCGAAACGCGATCGCTGGCGTACGGGCTGCCGGTGACGGCGACGAATGCAAGCCGGCGTCCGTACTTTGCGTAGAGCCTGTTGAGCACGGCCGTTTCCCGCTGGCAATGCGGACACCACGTCGCAAAAACCTCAAGAAAAACGGGCGTTGGGGCGGATGCGAGATCGAACGCACCTTGGCTCGTCGTCGCGGAGAACTCGGGCGCGACGTCACCCTTTGCAAGCGTACTGATCGGAGGAGCACTCGTCGCGATCTGGGGCACGGTGCGATTGGCAACGGCAATTGCCACGAGTGCGCCCACACTAACGACGCCGATCGTGACCCACAGGGCGATGCGACGGAATGGGTTAACGCGCGCCGCACGGCGCGCCGAACGAACGGACATGGTGAAAACCTCGCTAGAAAGCTGGGAGTTTTTGTTAGGGTCTATGCTTAGCTAGCGAAGGCCGGCGGACCACGGGTTCCGCGGACGTGCGAAAACTCGCACGCGTACCGAAGCCTGTCCGAGGCGCCATGACGGCGGCGCCGTGAGGGAAGGAGCGGCGGCGCACTCCGGGCCTCTAAAAGAAACGATAACGCAACGACGATCCGCGCGTGAGCTCCGGCGAGCCACGCACAGAAGAGGCGTAGAATACCGGTTCCGATCGCGCTGAAGAACGCGATGACGCCGAGCGCTACAACCGGAGTGCTGCCGAAGGGACTCAGAAAGCCGTCGAAACGTCCGGCCGCGAGTTGCTCGGAGGTCTCCATTCCCATCAAGATGAGAACGCCGGCAGCAGCGCTCAGGGCAAGCGTTCGCCAGTCGATACGCGCGTGAAACTCCCGCGCAAGCGACGGGAGCGACGTCTGCCCCGCACCCGTGAGATGAACGGCGTAGAGAAAGAGCGCCACAGCCGCGGCCGTTGCGGCGGCGAGCCCCACGGGGGCGAGCCCGCCGTGACGATGGGCACCATAGTCGCCGCCGAGAAGCGACGCCGATTGCGCCAATCCGAGCGCTATGTGAGAAGCGAGCGCGGTAGCAAACGCAATTGAGAAGATTCCCGATGCGGCGATCGCAAGCCGGAGATTCCGTGGGCTCACAAAGCTCTCTGTTTTGCGTGGCGCAGGGCTCCGGCCTGCCGAGAGCTCTGATTTGGCGCGACTACGCTCCCGGCGGGCGATACTTCGCGTGGTGCTCGATCGCGCGGTCGACTTCATCTACGGTGAAGAGCGCCGTCGCGGTGCTCTGCACCATGCCCGAGGCGCGAACGGCAAATGCTGTCGATAGCGCGACTTCGGTGCTCGGCAGATCGATGATGATGATCGCGTCATCGTTGCCGAGCGAGAAGTAGAACGCTTCGAGCTTTCCGCCGAGCGAAGCCATCAGATCCTCGACGGCCTTCTTTCGCGCCGAGCCGCTGCTCTTTAGTAATCCCTGCGTGCCCTCGGCGGTGTACTTCGCCCGAACTAAGAATTTCGGCATCGCGTTAGGGTCCTTTCTTCGGCTGCGATGGATTCGGCTTCATGACGATGATGAACTGGGCGCCGACGTTCTCGCCATCGTGGAGTCCGTCCTCGGGATCCTGGCTGTATTCCTTAAACGGCGACGGCTGCGCAACGGGTTGTCGCGTGTTGATTGACAAGCAGACCTCATCATGTTGGCATTGGCGAAGCGTGCGCGTCGCGCCGGGAGCAGGGGTGCAGTACTGCGAGCTCGTCACGGGCGACGGGCAAGTCGGTGGCGGGTCCTGGAGAAAGTGCAGCTCGACGCTCAGATTGCTGCACCATTTCCCTGACTCGGTGAGGCAGGACATGTTGCCGCTCAGATTGCCGTCCAAGTACGCCGTCACTCCCTGCTGCCCGAATACATCCAAGCCGCTTGGATTCCCATCGGCCCGGCTGGCGTGGGTGACTACCCAGAGCGTAACTCCTAGCCCCACGGCGACGATTGCAAGAACGACAGTACTGAGTCGATATGCGGCAAGACCCTTCATCTCATGGACCTCCTTTTGCGTAAACGCAGTATCAGAGTATCACGTCTTGGGTGCGCCGCCGGTTGAGCGCACCTGCGCGACGGCATCGGCGACGCTCATACGGGCGCCTTCATCGAGCAGCGCCGAACGGCGCTCGCCGGGCATCGATTCAAGCGATGCCGCGGCGACGTCGTAGGCGAGGCTATCGCGCAACTCCCGGCCGCTCTCTTCAAAGAGGCGATCCGCGAGGCCCAGCAGCCGCTGCGCGAGGTCGAAGTGACCTGAGATCGCTTCGACCGCAGCGATCCCGTGAAAGGCGCGAGCGACATAATCTTTGAGCTGCAGCTCCATCGCGGCGTCGAGGGTTGCCAAGAACTCGTCGAGCGCGTCCGATAGGCGTTCCTCCTTCAGCGCGACCGTCGCCAAGCCGTGGCGCGCGCAGCAGACGCCGTAGCGGTCGCGATCGTCGCTCTTATCCGAAAACGCCTGCTCGAAGAGTCCGCGCGATTGCGCTACCTGGTTCAGGCCGATGCGTACCCACCCCATCTGCATCGTGAACTCGCCGAGCAGACGGCGTTCGCCCAACCGCGACGCGCGCGCCATTGCATCGTCGAGTAAGGCGACGGCATCGTGGAGCGCGCCGCGCTGGCGCGCGATCATCCCGAGGTTGCCGAGACAGAGCATCTCTTCGCGTCCCGCTCCGGACGAGCGGAACTGCGCGAGCGCTTCGCTATAGAGCTCTTCGGCGTCGTCGAGGCGGCCTTGACGATGGCGCGCTTCAGCGATGCGGAAGAGCGCCTGCGCCGTCGCGGGCGCGTCGGCGGCGGCGCGTGCGATCTCGAGTGCCTCGCCGGCAAGCCGCAGCGACTCGGTGAGATCGTCCTGCAGCGTCGCGAAGCTCGCGGCGAGGCAGAGCAGCGAGGCGCGGCTGCCGTCCTGCGGCGCGGCGTCGAGCGCGCGCGCGATCCATCCACGCGCTTCAACGATGGTGCCGCGCAGCCGCCAATACGGCGCGAGCGAGGATACCAGATCGATCGCTGCCGCAGCGTCGTTTGCGAAGAGCCACTCGAGCGCCGCGCGCACGTTGGGCGTGTCGTCGTCGAGCAGCTCGTAGCCCGCGAGATCGCCCTTCGCCGCATCGGCCCGCACCGACCGGACGAGTCCGGCATAGTAGGCCGCGTGCGCTCGCTCGACCGTAGCGGCCGACGGACTCGCGCGAAGTTGTTCGTATGCGAACTCGCGGACGGCGTCGAGCAGCCGATACCGCTCGTCGCCTCCCGCGTCGTCGAGCGCGAGCAGGGATTTATCGACGAGCGAATCGAGCACGTCGTCGACATCCGGCACGGCGGGGGCGACTGCGGCGACGGCGGCGATACCGCAGCCGCCGTGAAAGACCGCCAGCGCCTCCAACGCCGAGCGTTCGTTGCCCTCGAGGAGCTCGTAGCTCCACGCGATCGTCTCGCGCAACGCGCGATGACGCGAGCGCTCGGTGACGTCTTTGCTCGAAAGCGTCAGCACCGATTGCAAGCGGCGCCCGAGCTGCTTGAGCGACATCGAGGAGAGTCGCGCACACGCGAGCTCGATTGCCAACGGCAGACCTTCGAGCTTGTCGCAGAGCGCGCGGACGTCGGCGTTCTCTTCGCTTCCGAACGACATGGCGGGCGCGGCGCGCTGGGCGCGCTCGACGAAGAGCCGTGCGCTTTCCGCGAGCGGACCGAGCCGGTAGACTTGTTCGCCCGCGACGTGCAGAGGTTCGCGGCTCGTCGCGACGACGGTTACCGCCGGGCAATGCTGGAGCAGATTCTTTACGAGGGCCGCGACCGCCCCGAGCAAGTGCTCGGAGTTATCGATGACGAGCAAAAGCCGGCGCTCGCGCAAGTAGGCTTGCAACGTCACGTCGATCGGTTCGTTGGGGAGCTCGCGCACGTCGAGGGCGGCCGCGACCGCCTGCGCCACTAAATCGGGACGGCGAAGCGCGGTAAGGTCGACCAACCACACGCCGTCGGTATACTGCTCGACGGCACCGGCGGCGAGCTGCAGCGCGAGCCGCGTCTTTCCGACCCCGCCGGTACCAACGATGGTGAGCAGCCGAGTCGACGCGACGAGCGTGCCGAGCTCTTCGAGCTCGCGTTGCCGTCCGACGAAGCTCGAGATCTGCGACGGCAGATTATTCGGACGAACGTCGAGCGAGCGCGGCGCCGGAAAGCTCGAGCGCAAACCGGGAGCGAGCACCTGAAATGCGGGCTCCGGGCGGCTGAGATCCTTGAGCCGGATCGCACCGAGATCGCGCAGCGCGACGTCGTCCTCGAGCGTATCTCCGAGCAACGCCGCGGCCGCCGCGGAGACGAGGATCTGTTCGCCGTGCGCGACCGACATGAGGCGCGCCACGCGATTGAGCGTGGGGCCGAAATAGTCGCCGTCACGCGGCGCGCACTCGCCGCAGTGGATGGCCATACGCACGCGAATCTCGCCGATGTCGCGCGGCCACTTGCGATCGTGCAGCGCACGCTGACCTTCGATCGCGGCGTCGAGCGCCGCCTGCGGGCGCTCGAATGCCGCACAGAAGGCGTCCCCGATCGTCTTGAATACGGCGCCGCGATGGTTCGCGATCGCGGTTTGGAGAATCGCGTTGTGCTCGGTCAACGCCGTACGCATACCGTCCGGGCATCGCTCCCAGAGTTTGGTGCTGCCCTCGATGTCGGTGAAGAGAAACGCGACGACGCCGGTCGGAAGGGCCCCAGCCACGGTCGTCGAGGCTTCGCCGACAGGGCAAACGACGCCTCGCTCGTAAAGGGTAGGGAAGGGAGAAAACGCATGCAGATACGCCGAGGCTCCAACGCCGCAGCGACCGTCTTTACGGCCTTACTCGCGGCGGTGTTTTTCTTTTTTGGTTACGCGCTGAAAGCGTCGCCCGTCGCGGGCGCGCCGGCCGCATCGCCGGCCAGCTTCGTCGACGGAAATCCGTCGGGTCACTTTCTCTCGCCGCCTCAGTCTTTCGTGCCGCCCGGAAACGCGACGGCGATGCTCGAGTGCCTCAAACGAATCGCGAAGTGGCCGATCGCGATTCGCTACGTCACCGCAACGCCCGGCCACCAGCCTCACCTGCCGAAGCCTACGTGCTCGGGCAAGAACTGCGTGACGTTCTTCTGGCCGAAGATGACGCTCATCACGAAGGGCCCCGCGCCTACGTTTGAACAGGGCGGCCCGGAGCAGTTGGACATCTACGGAACGCTCTCGTTCGATTAGGCCGGCGCACTGATTAAAACGCTGCTCGCCCTCGTCGCGGCCGCCGTTGCGGTGCCGGCGTGGTTGATTGCAGCGCCGGGCGCCGTGGTCTTTACGAGCACAGGCGAAGAGGACTCACCGACGACGCCTGTCTGCCCTACGGTCGCCTCGTATCGCGAATACGCGGTGGAGAACGAGGGGAAAGGCTGCGTCGAGCGGCCGGCGGGCGTGAAGGTGGTGATCGACGCGATCGTTCCGGCGACGGCGGACGTCGGCGCGCTCGCCAAGGTGCACGCGCAGAGCGGCGCGTTCCACGGCTACACGGCTGTCACGGAACTGCTGCCGCCGATTCCAAGCGGTACCGCGGTGACGCTCGCGCCGGCCTCAAACGAAACGCTCACCATCGCATCGAGCCGGCGCGCCGAACTCGATAACGGCACCAATCTCGGGGCGCACGCGTCGGCGATCGCGCTGCAATTCGATCCCGCAAGCAACAACCGCGATCTGTTCGTGCGCGTAAGGAGCGGAAAATACGCGGGAAAGGCCGGCTGGCTCTACTCGCGGCAGGCGTTCGTCGGCGACCGGCCGGTCAACGTGCTGGTGGTGCGAACCGCGCCTTAGAGCGCTCGCGCGCCTTCGCCGCCTCGACGGAACGGTCGCGCGGCGGCGCGTGCGTCACTAACGAGGCGAGCAGATCGCGCGTTGCGTCGGTTACTCGCTCGACCGCGCGGTCGAATGCATCCTCGTTGCTTTTCGACGGCCGTGCGGATCCGCTCACCTTCCGAACGAACTGCAGCGCCGACGCGCGAATCTCATCCTCCGTCGCCGGCGGCGCGAAGTTGTGTAAAATCCTGATGTTGCGACACATGATGCGTTATGCGTTTTCCTCCGTTGTGATTGCTTCGCTGCCGCTTCGCACGAGGCGCCGCACGTACGGCGGGACGGCGATCTCCGGCGGCAGCTTCGGATCCGCAACGGGGTCGCCGTACTCGGAGCTCACCGGCACCAGACCGGCCCAATATCCGAGCGCGAGATCTTCCTGCGGATCCTTCGGCGGCCCGGTGCGGACTTTCGCCGAGGCCTGTTCGATCGGCACCTTCACCACGATCGTCGCCGCGAGTTCGCCGTCGTTCGGCAGCCGCGCGTCGTTCCACCGGCCCGGACAAACGTGCTCGCTAATTGCCTTGAACGCCGCCTCGCGCTCCTGCGGCGAGCGAACGATCTGCGCGGTGCCGAGCGCGACCGCCGAGCGATAGTTCATCGACGATTGGAAGACGGAGCGGGCGAGAACGATATCGTCGACGATCGTCGCGGTGACGCAGAGCCGCGTTCCCTCGGCGTCTTTGAGCCAGTGGGCGAGCACCGAACCGTGGAGATAGAGCGCGCGATGGATACGGGCGTGGATCGTCGGCAGCACGATCGGCTGCCCGTCGTCCGCAACGAAGCCGACGTGGCAAATCAGCGCGGCGTCGAGGATCGCGGCGATGGTGGGAAAGTCGTAAGCTCCGCGTTCGGCCAGGCGGCCGACGGTGGTGCGATCGGCGTGCATGGACTCAACGATTCCCGAAGAGTGCTTCGATCACCGGCTGCTCGAACCGCGCGTTCGCCGTGGCATCGTTGCGCGCGAGTTGGAGCATCGTGGAATCGGCCTGGGCCGGCGGGGGTGCGGCGCAGTTCCGATGCGTGGGCGTCAAGCACCGGACGTATTTAAGGATCGCGTCGTAGCCGGGCGGCGACGCGACTGAATAGGCGGACGATCCGCGGTCGTCGACCTTCTTGTAAGTCCACGAGTTCCAACCGATATCGTTGCGCTGCAGCAGACGCACCATTCTGCGCAGCCAGGACGGCGTGTTCTCCCCGGTCTCGCCGTTCCATAGCGGCACTCCATATTGTTTGCGGATATCGAGGTATCCCTGGATGGAAGCGAGGTTATTCTTATCCCAGTACTTGTGGAAGACGAGCACCATCTCGTCGTCCCACGGCGGGAGCATCGCGCGCATCCCCGCGGCATCGCCCGCAAAATGCAGGCCCTCGACGAAGATGATGTGATGCCGATCGACCGATCGGATCGCCTGCGTCACGCGCACGTAAAACGGTCGCACGGCGGTCTCGTCGCCTTTGGGTGGAATCGGCTCGTCGAGCAAATCGTAGCCGATCACGACGGGTTCGTCCGCGTAGCGCTTGGCGATGGCTTTCCACAACTCGATCGTCCACGGCTGATAGATCTTCGGCTGAGTCCAGAGATGCGCGATGACGTCGGGCGTATCGGCCTGCAGATACGGGCTCTGCGCTCCCGGCGCGGCGTGCAGACACAAGATGATGCCAACGTGGTGTGCGCGCCCCCAGCGGACGACGTCGTCGATCCAGGCCCATCCGGCGCTCGAGTAGGTCCCACGTTCCGGCGATAACCAGTGATAGTTGATCGAGAGGCGCAACGAGTTCGCGCCCCACGACTGCATGCGGGCGAAGTCGTCTTCGTCCACGTCGTTGGATTTCCAAAAGCGCCAAAAGCGATCGTAGGCGGCGGCGTGCATGATGCCGGCAAGCGTCGAGTGGATGGCCGTGTAGCCGTATTGCGATTGATGTTTGCCTTTGCCGGGATCCTGATCCGGCCATCGGATCATGTAGGCTTCAGTGTTCGTCCACTCTCCGGGACCGAACCCGCGCAGAATTACGTTCGCGCCCCGGGCGTCGACGATCCGCGTACCGGAGACCCGCAAGCCCGTCCACGCGGCGTCCGCGTGCGCCGGCTGTTCCAGGACCGGAACGATACGCGCGCCGCCGCATGCCGTAAATGCGGCCGCGCATCCGAGCGCGAGCCCCACGCGATGCAGACGGGTCGTCGTCAAAACGCGCCGATTCCGTTGGGCGTCCCCCAACCCGTCGGGCCGGAGTACGTTCCGAACTGACCGGTTCCGGCCACGCAAAGATAGGTGCCGCCCAAACTCGGCGGACAGTCGTCGATCGTGCCGCTGCTGATTGTGTGGAGCGATGCCTTGCGCTGCGATTTCGAGAGGGTCCAGAAGTCCTTGCCGCCGTCTTGCTTCGTCGAGTTCCCGGCAAGCGCGATGGCGCTCGCGATAATCGGCGTAGCCAAACTCGTGCCGTAAGCGACGAACCAGCCCGCGTAACTGTTGTATTCGTAACTATCGTAAATGGCGACGTTGCGCGCCAACGCGGCGATATCGTTGGCGGTGCGCGTCGCGCACGTAGGATCGCTCTGCCACGACGGCTTCTCGATATCGGGCGCACATCCGCCGCTCGTATCGGGCCACACCACCTCGCTATACGTCGAGCCGCTCTTCGAAAGCTCGGTGCCGCCGACGGAGATCACGCTTTCGAACTGCGCGGGCGGGAACGACCCGTAGCCGATATCGCCGGCAGCGGCGAGAAACGTGACGTCTTGCACATCGAAGTCGGTCGTGTGCCAGGTGCAGCCCGACTGGTAGCAGCCCCAACTATTGCTGACGATCGTCGCGCCGAGTTTGACGGCTTCCTTATCGGCATCGCCAAGACTATTGAGGCTGTTGGTCTTCGCTTCGATCAAATAGATAGTGCAGTTCGGACACGCGGCAGAGACCATATCTACATCGAGATCGATCTCAAACCCCCAGCCGCTGTTGCCCTTTGGGTAGTGCCCTTGCTGTCCTTTTTGGTTATATTTGAAAAACTTCGCCGTCGGCAACCCGAAATAGGAGCGATACGTCGCGAGGTCTGACGCAACGTTCGGGTTATCGTAGGCATCGACGAGCGCGACGATCTGCCCCTTGCCCTTGCTCGACGACGGAAGGTGATACGCAGCCTCGATGTCGGCCGGCTTCCATCCCGTTACGTCGCGCCCAACCCGTTGGTAACCGATCAGCGCCGCGCACTGTGCTTCGCCCGGGCCCGCCGGCGGACACGCCGCGCGCGCGAGGTGCTGCGCCTGCCATTGCGGCACGTATCGCGCGGGCGCAGCGGACTGGACCTTCGCGATCGGTACGCCGGCGGAGTCGCAACCGGCAACGGCAAGCGCGACGGCGATCGGGATGACGGCAAGGCTTGGTCGCATGGGCCGGTGCTTCTGTTTGAGATGGGGCCGTCACTTCAAATGAGGGATTCGCTGCTAGCCTAGCCAAACGTACCTGCCCGGTCGCCGCCAAACAGCAGTTTGCCGGCGTGCCATGTCAAAGCATGTCGCTCTCGACCGGACCGACCGGAAATTTCTACGCCGTTCAGTACTGCTCCACCAACGTACTCGAGTTCAAAAGCGGCGCGAGCAAAAAGCCGAAGAAACCGATCGCGACCTATACCGGAGGCAATCTCGGTAAAAGCGGTATCACGGATCCCACGTACGCGGTCGTCGATCCGAAAGGGAACCTGTACGTCGGCGACAACCGCGGAGGGGTTACATACTTTGCGGCCGGCTCCACGAAAGGCGTCGCCGTCTTTCCAACGGGCTACGGCGGCTACGTCAATCAAATGGTCGTGGACGCACAGGGCGACGTGCTGAGCGTTCACGGGCCGAATCCGACCGCCGTCTATTTTTCGAATAAGACTTCATGCGTTCCGGATCCCAGCGGCACGGTCGTTCGTAACGAGCTGGCCGAGCGGTTTTCGAAAGGCACGCTCGTTGCGCAATACTACACGACGACGTCGGACAGCGCGCTCTTTTCCGACAACGGCGTCTCGATCGCGGTCGACTCGAAAGGCCGCATGTACACCGGCGATC
>Ga0302325_10004621_pt1 | contig 31724 bp, 20 predicted proteins | sample Palsa_T0_2_FD_201948 | JGI IMG/M metagenome (GOLD analysis project Ga0302325, IMG submission 201948) | Peat permafrost microbial communities from Stordalen Mire near Abisko, Sweden - Palsa_T0_2 | ecosystem: Environmental > Terrestrial > Soil > Palsa > Peat permafrost | place: Sweden: Abisko... | reverse complement strand
GATGCTGGATGCTGTGGTGCTGGCTCTGGACGGCACGGACGCGCTTCGGCGCGCCGCGTCCGGCGAACCGAGCCAGGCGGAAGAGATCGGCCGCCGCCTCGGCAGGGAACTGATCGCAGCGGGCGCGGATCGAATTTTGGAAATGGCGGGAAGAACGCTTTCCACGCGAGAAGCCGGCCAGAAGCCGGAGAGCACCGCAGGGGATCGGGCCTAACGTGACACTCCAAGGAAAACGCATCGTGGTAACCCGGGCGCCGGAACAATCGCGCGAGTTGATCGCGCAGCTGGAAGAGCTGGGCGCTGAAGTGGTTTCCATTCCGCTGGTGAGTTTTCATTCGGTGGAGGATCCCACGGAATTCGATCAGGCGATTCGGTCCATCTCGAATTATGACTGGCTGCTTTTCACCAGCCAGAATGCGGTGCGCTTTTTCTGCGAGCGTTGCTGGGAACTTGGATTTTCCTGCAGCGAACTGCAGACTCCGCGGCCGCTGATCGCGGTAGCCGGTCCCACCACCGCGGCGATGGCCCGGGAGCGCGGATTCCGCGCCGATCATGTGGCGCGGCACTCGCAGGGAACTGCGCTGGCTAAGGAGCTTTGGGGAGCGGTCACCGGCCGAAAGGTGCTACTTCCGCGGAGCGACCGCGCGGCCAGAGATTTGCCGGACGCGCTGCGCGAAGGCGGAGCGGAAGTGACCGAACTACTGGCGTACCGGACGCTGATGCCGGAGGCGGCGGCGCAGGGAACCATTCGCGAAGTTTCGGATGGCGACGTCGATGTGGTTTCGTTCGCGAGTCCGTCGGCATTTGATAATTTTTCCGACGCGCTGGGCCGCGTCCGCCTGAAGGAAGTGGCGAAACGCACGAAATTTGCGGCGATCGGGCCGACCACCGCGGCCGCCATTCGTGCAGCGGGGTTCGAAGTGGCTATCGAGGCGGACGAAGCCAGTTCCCGGGGCTTGGTGAGAGCCCTCGAAGATTATTATTTGCGCACCCCGGAAAATCCCACATGAGCTTTCCTTCTCATCGGCCCCGGCGCCTGCGGCGTACGGCGGCCCTACGCAACATGGTTCGCGAGACGCGCCTCGGAATCGAGGGTTTCATCTATCCGATGTTCGTGTGCCCCGGCACCAAGGTGCGCCGCGAAGTAACTTCGATGCCGGGAATTTTTCAGCAGTCGGTGGACCATGCGGTGGAGGAGTGCCGCGAAGTCGCCGGGCTGGGAATTCCGGCGATCATATTGTTCGGGCTTCCCGAGAAAAAAGATACGGCCGGCTCGGAAGCGTATTCCCCGGATGGCGCGGTGCAGCGCGCCATTGTCGCGATTCGCAAAGCCGTTCCGGGCATGGTGATCATCAGCGACGTCTGCTTGTGCGAATACACCAGCCACGGGCATTGCGGGGTGGTCGAGGGCGAAGAAGTTCTGAACGACCCGACGCTCGATTTGCTGGCGCGAGCCGCGGTGTCCCACGCGGATGCCGGCGCGGACATTGTCGCGCCGTCGGACATGATGGATGGCCGGGTAGCAGCGATACGCGGGGCGCTGGATGCCGGCGGCCACGCGGATATCGCCATCCTTTCCTATGCGGCGAAATACTGTTCGGGATTTTACGGTCCGTTCCGCGAGGCCGCGGATTCCGCGCCGCAGTTCGGCGACCGCCGGAGCTACCAGATGGACCCGGGGAACGCCCGTGAGGCGCTGCGGGAAGTGGCCCAGGATATCGAAGAAGGCGCGGACATGGTGATCGTCAAGCCGGCGCTGCCGTATCTGGATATCGTGCAGCGAGTGCGCGCGGAGTTTGACGTTCCGGTGGGCGCGTATAACGTGAGCGGAGAATATTCGATGGTCAAGGCCGCGGCGCGCAACGGTTGGATCGACGAGCAAAGAGTGGTGCTCGAAATTTTGATCGGGATTCAGCGGGCCGGCGCCGATCTGATCCTCACTTATCACGCCAAGGATGTCGCGCGGTGGCTCGAACCTTGATTTTCCTCGGGAGTCCAGCACATGAGTGACGCCGCCGCACGCGGGTCCGCGCCCGGCGCAAAGGCCGATTCGCGGCCGCGTTCGAAGGAGATCTTCGAGCGTGGTTGCCGGGTGTTGGTGGGGGGCGTCAACAGCCCGGTGCGCGCGTTCGGCAGCGTCGGCGGACATCCGCTGGTCATCGATCACGCAAAGGGCGCGCGCATTTTCGACGTGGATGCGAACGAGTACATCGATTACGTCTGTTCGTGGGGCGCGCTGATCCTGGGCCACGCCGATGCCGACGTGACTGCGGCGGTGCAAGATCAGGCTTCCCGCGGCACCAGCTATGGAATGATTTCTCCGCTGGAAATCGAGCTCGGAGAAAAGATCGCGCAGGCTGTGCCGTCGGTGGAGAAAGTGCGCTTCGTCAGCTCGGGCACCGAAGCGACGATGTCCGCAGTGCGTCTGGCGCGGGCGTTCACCCAGCGCGATTCGATTGTGAAATTTGCCGGCTGCTACCACGGGCACTCCGACAGCTTTCTTTCCGAAGCGGGCTCGGGCCTGGCTACGCTGGGGATCGCGTCGTCTCCCGGCGTGCCGGAAAGCTTTGCAAGCCTCACGCAGAACGTGCCGTACAACGATTTGGCCGCGGTGGAAAAAGTGTTTCAGACGCACGCCGGCAAAATTGCGGCGGTGATCGTCGAACCAGTCGCTGCGAATATGGGTGTGGTCGCGCCCGCGCCGGGTTTTCTGGAAGGATTGAGGGAAATCACTCGGCGCGATGGCGCGCTTTTGATTTTCGACGAAGTGATTACCGGATTCCGTCTGGCCTACGGCGGCGCGCAACGCGTTTACCGCATCGATCCCGACCTAACCACTATGGGCAAGATCATTGGCGGCGGTCTGCCGGTAGCGGCTTACGGAGGCGAGCGCGCGATCATGGATCGCATGGCGCCGCTGGGTCCGGTCTATCAAGCCGGCACACTTTCCGGCAACCCGCTGGCGATGCGCGCCGGCTTGGCGGTATTGCCGCATCTGGAAAAACCCGGATTCTACGAGGACCTGAATCGGAAGGCGAAGCGCCTCGCGGATGGCCTCCGAGCGGCGCTGGCCGCAGCCGGAGTGCCGGGGCGAGTAAATCTATCAGGATCTTTACTGACGATGTTTTTCGGAGATGCGGACATCCGTAACTACGCGGACGCGAAGAACTCGCAGACCCAGCTCTACCCGAAATTCTTCCATGGCATGCTGGACCGCGGAATTTTTCTCGCGCCATCGCAGTTTGAGGCGCTGTTTATCTCTGCAGCGCACACCGATGCGGATATCGATCGCACCATTGCGGCGGCACAGGAATCGTTGCAACTCCTCCAATGACTTGTCCTCTGTTTGATCTGCCGGTTTAACACTTCCTTGGGGGAGAGCTCCAATTGTTGAAATCCCGGCGGACCGCAAACCTTGGAGGAATTGTAGATTTGGGATCTTCGGCGATGGGATTTCTGTCCGCGATGAATCGCGGTGCTGGACCCCAGCCGGACCGGGTTTGAGCCGATTTTGCGGGTGCCGACCGGACAAAAAGTGCCGTCAATAGTACTGGCCCAATTCCGATCCGGGACCTCCACGTAACCCCCTTACTGTCAATGCGGTACCGGCCATTAGTACTATAAAATTTTGAGTCCGCCGCTTCATTGTTGGCCTGTAGCGCCCATGACAAAGTGGGGGCGTGACGAGCTTACTTGCGGCGACGGTTCTTCTCTTCCAGGTTTCGGCGGTACTGCCCGATGCGCCGAAGCCGGTGGAACCCCGAGCGAACGTGAGCACGTCGGTTGACGCGCAACCGTATATCGCGCCGGCGCCGAGCGAAGACTCCCTGGCAGGAATCACCTCCGCTCCCACCAGCGCACTCCTTGGGCGTGCGTCAACCATTTCGGTGCCGGAGCGCGCGACATCTTCCCGGCGACAGTGGCTGGCGCTTTGCCTGGCCGCCCACGCTACCGCAACATTCGACGCCTGGACCACTCGCCGCGCGCTAGAAGCAGGAAACCGTGAGACCAATCCCACGCTTCGTCCGTTTGCTGGATCGCCCGCGATTTACGGGGCGATTCAGGTGAGTCCGCTCGTTCTGGATTGGGTAGGGCACCGAATGCAGCGCAGCCAATTTGGCGTAGCGCGCAAGTTCTGGTGGGTCCCCCAATCCGTGTCGGCAGGCGGGTCGCTAACCGCCGGCGTCTACAATCGTTCGATCACGCGCTAGAAGCAGCACCCACCGTTTTTCTACCTCCGTGACAAACCTGTGTTTCTCTACATTGCATGCTCTCTGACGTGAATACGACAGAATCCGAAGCGGCCAGGAATTGCCCACAAACAGATTGTTGCGTGGGAAAGGGACTTAAGTATTATGGCTGATGCCAAAGACCCTACGTGTACGCGCATCCGTATTCTACGAAAGAATGACACCGTTGCGACCTCTACGTACGCCTTCCGCGCCATCTCAGTCCACGCCCACAACGAAGCTTCCGCGGGCCTCCTGGATTGTTCTCGCTCTTTTGGGCATTTCCGTTTTTCTCAGCTATGTGGATCGCGGGAATCTCTCGATCGCCGCGCCCCTGCTCAAGGATGAACTCCACCTTTCTGCATCACAACTCGGAATCCTGCTTTCCGCGTTCTTCTGGACCTACACACTCTGCCAGGTTCCCGCTGGCTGGTTGATCGATCGGTTCGACGTCACCTGGATTCTAGCCATCGGGTTTTTTTTGTGGTCGGCGGCGACCACGGTCACTGGATTTCTCCACGGCTTCGCGGCCTTGCTGACGATTCGCATGGTCCTGGGCGTCGGGGAGGCGGTGGCGTACCCATCGTATTCGAAAATTCTGGCGCGCCATTTTCCCGAGCAAAGCCGTGGCATCGCCAACGCCATACTGGCCAGCGGCCAAGCCTGCGGCCCGGCTTTTGCTATTTTCGCCGGCGGCATGGTGATCGGTAGATTCGGGTGGCGGCCGTTCTTTATGGTCCTGGGGCTGGCGAGTTTGCTGTGGCTGCTGCCTTGGTTTCGCTGGAGACCCCGCGAGCAATCGGCTCGGGCCACGCGGACCGAACCAGCGTTTACGGCGATCCTGGAAGTCGTAAAACAGCGGTCGGCATGGGGCACCTGCATCGGGCTCTTCAGCTACGACTATTACGTGTACCTGATTCTTACCTGGTTGCCATTCTACTTGGTGCACGAGCGCCAATTTTCGCTGGGCGCAACCGCCAAAATCGGCGGCAGCGCGTTCTTGCTGATGGGGGCCTGCGCCATGGTTTCGGGTAAGCTTTCCGACGCCTGGGTATCTTCCGGAGCGACCCCGACTCTGGCGCGCAAGACGTTTCTCTGCGCCGGGCTTACCTCCGCGGGAATACTCCTGGTGCTCGCTACTCTCGTTCCCGGCAAACTCTCCGTGGGATTGCTGCTAGCTGCGGTCGCGACGCTGGGAACATCCAGCCCGCACCACTTTGCGGTGACGCAGACGATGGCTGGACCGCAAATGGCCGGAACGTGGGCCGGTCTGCAGAATTTCATAGGGAATCTTGCGGGCATAGTAGCCCCGCCGATAACCGGCTTCGTTATCGACCGTACGGGGCATTTCCTATGGGCCTGCGTAATAACCGCAGCGGTCGGCTTGCTCGGTACTCTTTCCTGGCTGCTGATCGTCGAAGCGGTCCATCCAGTGGTGTGGCCCCATCTGCGTCCATCGGAGCGCAGCGACATCCTCACGTCTTAGCTAGAACGCGGGTGTGCAACTCCACCGTTGGCAACCCATGTCAAAGAGCCATTCAGCGCTATGTTAGAATCCCGGCGTTAGCGAGGGCCACATGAGTGCATGGGATGACCGCAAGCTGGGGATGGACCGCCGGATCAATCGGCGCGATTTTCTGAACGGAGTGGCATTGACGGTGGGCGGCCTGGCCATTACGCCTTCGATGGTGGAAGCGTGGGCGCAGGCGCAGAGTGGCGACCCCAAAGATCCTGGTTACTATCCGCCGGCGCTGACCGGCATGCGCGGGAGCCATCCGGGGTCGTTCGACGCGGCACACGCTTTGCGTGATGGCACGTTTTGGGACCAAGCGGGCAAGCCCGAAGACACCGGCGAAAAATACGACCTGGTGATCGTGGGCGGAGGAATCAGCGGCCTATCCGCTGCGCATTTCTACCGCAAGCTGGCCGGCCCGAACGCCAAAATCCTGATCCTCGATAACCACGATGACTTTGGCGGCCACGCCAAGCGCAATGAATTTCGCTCCGGCGACCGCAGCATGTTGGCCTTTGGCGGAACGTTTTCGATTGAGAGCCCCGAACCCTACAGTCCCGTGGCGAAAGGCTTGATCGAGGAACTGGGGATTGACGTTTCGAGCTTCCCAAAGCGGTTGGATAAGAAGGTTTACAGCTCGCACCGCTTGAAGCACGCCGTATTTTTCGATCGCGAGACGTTCGGCGACGACAAGCTGGTACCTTACGCCGCGGACCAGGATGCCGACGCGGAGAGCGGCGGCGTGTTTCACGCGGCGCCATCGAAACAATTCCTGGAACAGTCACCGCTAAACGAACCGGCGAAGCGGGACTTAGTGCGATTGTACGCAGAGAATCGAGATTTCTTTCCCGGGCTGAGTTCGACGGACAAGAAAGCGAAGCTGGCGCGAGTGAGCTACGCGGACTATCTCACCAAGATCGCCGGCTACGATCCGCAAGTGGTGACGCTATTGCAGACTCTGCCGCAGGGGCTTTTTGGAATTGGGATCGATGCGGTTGCCGCGCAGGACGCATGGGGCCTGGGCTTCCCGGGATTTGACGGCCTGAAACTCGATCCCGAGCCAGGGAAGGGAATGAATCGCGACGCGATTCCCAACGAGGAAGCCGAGAAATATTTCTTTCACTTTCCGGACGGAAATGCCTCCATCGCGCGTCTGCTGGTGCGCAACCTGATCCCGGCCGCAATTCCGGGAAAAACGGCCGATGACGTGGTAACCGCGCGGGCCGATTATGCGCGGCTGGACGAATCGGCGTCGCCGATCCGAATCCGCTTGAACAGCACGGCGGTGCGCGTGAAGCACGTCGGTGATCCATCGTCCGCGAAAGAAACGGAAATCGTCTACTCCCGCCGCGGGAAAATCTATTCGGTGCGCGCAGGACGCACCGTGCTGGCGTGCTGGCACGTGGTGATCCCATACATCTGCGACGAACTACCGGCCGAACAAAAGGCCGCGCTCTCCGACGCCGCGAAGGTGCCCCTGGTTTACACCAACGTGGCGCTCGCCAACTGGAAAGCATTCACCAAGCTGGGAGTGCAGTCGGTCTACTCGCCGGGCAGCTACCACTCATCCTTCCAGCTGGATATGCCGGTGAGCATCGGCGCCTATCAATGCTCGAAATCGCCCGATGAGCCGGTAGTGGTTCACATGATGCGGACCCCGTGCAAGCCGGGCCGGCCGGCGCGCGAACAACACCGACTAGGGCGGATGGAACTCTTCTCCACTAGTTTTGAGACCTTCGAGCGGAAGATTCGCGATCAACTGGCGCGTTCGCTCAGCGATGGGGGATTCGATCCGGCGCGGGACATCACCGGGATCACCGTCAATCGCTGGCCGCATGGATACGCCTACGAATACAACTCGCTGTGGGACACCTTCTGGCGCGACGGCACCACCCCGCCGTGCGTGGTGGCGCGGAAGCCGTTTGGGAGAATTGCCATCGCCAATGCCGACGCCGACGCTTACGCCTACACCGATTGCGCGATGGATCAGGCCTACCGCGCGGTGCAGGAGTTGGCCGGATCCATTCAGTCATAGGGCATTCATAGGTCATCGGAGCGCAGGATAGGCGCGCGCGCGGGGCCCACACGGCGTATGGTGGGAAGAGCTTCTCTCTTCGCCATGCCTAGTGCCGCCTCACCCCCCCCAAACCCCTGATGGCGGGTTTGTGCGTGTTGCTGCTCGTGGGCTTCGCTGCTCCTTCCACCGTCGGCCAGGAAGCGGCCACGGCAACGAACTACGAAGTGGTGAACGTTGAATCGGGCGGGTCGCTTTCGGGGACGGTGAAGTGGAGCGGGCCGATTCCGAAAATTCCCCGGTTGGCCATCACCAAAGATCAAAAAGTGTGCGATCCCAACGGAGAAAAAACGCGTGATTTGCAGCCGCTGGTGATTGGGTCCGACGGCGGCGTTGCCAACACGGTGGTGTACCTGAAAGACGTGACCCGCGGCAAAGCGTGGGATCTTCCGCCGGCCGAGCAGTCCCTCGATCAGCGAGAGTGCGTTTACGTTCCGCACATCCTGCTGTTGCCGGTGGGTGGCGCGATCCAGATCAAGAGCAGCGATCCGGTGCTGCATACCGTGCACATGCTGGGCGCGGCGACCTATAACCTGCCATTTCCTTTCCAGGATCAATTTATCAGCCGCACCATGCATATTCCCGGACGGGTGGAGATGAAGTGCAACGCCGGACACGTGTGGATGAACGCGGAGGCGCTCGTGGTGGCGCACCCGTATTATGCGATCACCGACGCGGTTGGAAATTTCTCGCTGAGCGACGTGCCGCCTGGAAATTATGACGTGGTGGGGTGGCATGAAGGCTGGAAAGTGGCGTCAGAAGAAGCTGTCTTGGATGTGGGCTCGCAGGTGATGGTGAAAAGGCCGATTTACAGCCAGCCGCGCACATGGGAGAAGCAGGTGACGGTGCATCCGGTACATCCGGTGCACAACGCTACTGTAGATTTCCAACTATCCGCGTAGCAGCTAACTTCCCGCAGTTCCTGTTGTCACCTTCAATCTCGATCGGGCTTGGATAGAGAAGTTCGTTTTGCTCGCGCTGGCGGATTTTCCTTTAGCTAGCGCCTCGAACCATTCCGCTCCCTTGCGTCCCGTTTCCGCGGCGCCGCCGATATCGGAAATCGGCGCGATCGAATCGGTATTCGCGAAGTAGACGCTTTCCAGCGGGCGGCTCGCCGCCGGCCTTACTTTGGTGAAGAAGCCGGGTTCGGCCATGTACATCGGGTGGCCGCGGCGGTAGAGGTGGACTTCCACGGGATCGGCGTTGAACCCCGGAAGCAATTTCTGGAAATCGGCCAGAACGTGAGCGGCCAGCGCGCGGCAGGTCTCTTCGCGCAGGAGTTTCGCGCGCTCGTGGGCTTCCAGAGGCGTGTAGCACGAGAGAATATTGTATTTCTGGCGGTAGCCGGGCTGATTGCGCACCGTCCAATCGGCCACCACGAAATCGGTGAACGACTGGCCCGGGCACCAGGTGTCGTAGGCCTGGTTGGAAACCGGACGATCGAAAATTAGGTTCACCACCGCGTAGGGGACGTAGCGGATTTGCTGCATCGCTTCGAGCTGCGCATCGGGAATTCCGGAGAGGATTCGAGCGGTGATGAATTTCGGAGACGCCATGATTGCGGCGCGCGCAGCCACGGTTTGGAGTTGCCCTTGGTGCACGAATGTCACCTGCACGCCGGATTTGTCCGGCACCACCGAGACCACCGTGGCTCCGCCGAGCATCGCGGATGGATGATCGCGCTGCACCCGTTCCGCGAGCTTGTTGGTGATCGCGCCGTTTCCGCCGGGGAGTGTGACGCGGCGCTCGGGTTCCTTTTCCGCGGCGATTACTTGCAACTCGTTGAGTCCAACGAATGCGGAAGTCTCGTCAGACTTGGCGCCCCAGTTCGACGGGCCGTAGCAATCCCACCACTGTTTCAGCTCCGGAGCGTAGCCGGTGAGGTATTGGGAAAAGGGCTGGGCGTCCAGTTGAGCCTGGTTGGCCTGCACCTTCATTTTCTGGACGTCGCTGCGAAATTTCTTGAAGCTCGCGCGGACGCTGGGGTCGAAGGGCAAATCGTCGAGGCCGGAGAGCCAGGTGTTGGCGACTAGTCTCCCGCGAACGATGGTGGGATCCGGGCTGTCGATGGGGAGCTGCTTCAGGCCGAGGGCCTGCGCGAGTTGATCGGCCTCGGAGCCTTCGGTGTCGAAGGCGGAACCGGTGGCGAAATACTGGCCGTCGTAGTTTTCTTCGTACGCGTTGCCGCCCCAGTGCTCTTCCTTTTCCAGCAGCAGATAGTTGAAGGCTTTGAGATGGTATGCGGCGGCCAGGCCGCTCATCCCTCCGCCAACGATTACTACGTCGTAGCGGGCGGAAACCGGCGGCTTGTCGAAGATGTGGCCGTCGCGAACTTGGTGGCAAATTTCGTTGTGTTCGCCGTCGACGATCGGCGGAGCGGATGTGGGCGACGGCGACGGCGCCGCGCGCAATGTCATGTCCACCGGGCAGCCCGCGGCGACCGATCCCGCGACTACAAACTTCAGAAAATCTCTGCGATTGGTTGTCATGCGACCTCGTGTTTCTTCTATTGTCGGCGCAAGCTGCGCCGGCGCGCCGGCTACATGCTTGTCGGGATGAGCGCGGGCGCGGCCGCCACGCCGCGATCGGTGCGCGTTCGAAGCCGATACCACACGACGATCAGGGCGATGGAAAAGAGCAGGATCAGCGTGGAAATGGCGTTGAGCTCGGGCGTGATCCCGCGGCGAAGGCGCGACCATATTTCCAGCGGCAACGTGTTTTCCCGGCCGATCAGGAAGAAGCTGACCGCGATCTCGTCCATGGACAGCGTGAAAATCAGCAGCGCCGCGGCGATGATGGATACCCGCAGATTGGGGAGAGTCACGCGCCAAAACGTCCTCCAGTGATTCGCGCCAAGGTCGAGAGAAGCCTCCTCCTGCGCGCGATCGAGTTTTTGCAGCCCGGCGAAAATTTCAGTGGTGGCTACCGAGATCAATGCGGTTCCGTGACCCAGCACGATGGTCAGGAGGCTCAATTTCATTCCCATCGCGACGAAAAACATCAGCAGCGATAGCCCAGTGATGATTCCCGGCAGAATCAGCGGCAGGAGCACGATGCGCCGGAAGATGGCCTTGCCACGGAAGCCGGAGCGGTCGAGCGCCAGCGCGGCCGGCAATCCCAGCCCAATCGAAATGGCGACGCCCGCGATGGCTACCAGCAAGCTGTTCAGAACGGTGCCCCACAGTCCGGCGTCATCAAACAGCGTTGCGTACCATTTCAGCGTCAAGCCGCGAGGAGGAAAACCGCCGATGCCCTGGCCGTTGAAGGAATAGATCACCAGCACCAGGATCGGAAGATAGAGGAACGCGTAGACCAGGGCAGAGTACGCGGCTAGCCATCGCGCGGCCCGGCGACCGTTGGTATCCGCGGTTGTCATCGCGCGCTCACCGATGCATCCTCACCGAAATCGCAGCCGCCGGCTGCGCTCATGAATACGACAGCTTTTTCTCGAGGCGCTCAACGCCGGCCAGCAGACCCACCACCAGTAGCAGCATGCACAGCGAAATCGCCGCGCCCAGCGGCCAGTTGTAGGCCGCGCCAAACAAGCTGACCACGATATTGGAAATCATGATCCCGCTCGGCCCGCCCACCAGCAACGGCGCCAGAAAATCACCCAGCGTGAGCACGAATGCAAAGGTAGCGCCGGCCAGCACCCCCGGAATCGAAAGCGGGAATATCACGCGCCAGAATGTTCGAAGCGGCGAGGCGCCAAGGTCGTGCGAGGCTTCCACTAGGTTCCTCGGAATGTGCTCGAGCGAAGCGTAAATCGGCAGGAAGGTGAACGGCGTATAAATGTGGGTGAGCGTCAGGATCACCGCAAACGGACTGTAGAGGAAAAATCCGATCGGATGGTGCGTCAAGTGAAGATACTGCAGGAAGCCGTTTAGAACACCATCGCTGCCCAGGATCGTTTTCCAGGCGTAACCGCGCACCAGGTAGCTCACCCACAGCGGAATGATCACCAATTGATACAGCAGGTCTTTTCGCTTCGTCGCGAAAAACGAAAGGCAGTACGCCAGCGGATAGCCCAGGGCGAGCGCCAGCAGCGTCACCGTGACGGCGATGCGCATCGAGCGGAAGAGGACCAGCGCGTAAATGGGGTTACGCACCAGCTCGCGGTAGTTGTCGAAGGTCCAGGAATGGACGATCACCTGCATCGGCGAAACAGTCCAGAAGCTATAGCAGAAGAGAATGGAGTAGGGCAGTAGTAGGAAAACGGTAACCCATAGCAGCGGCGGGACCGCAACCGCCGTCTTGTATTCGCGGGTGTACATGCTCACTGGGCTGGTCCCTCGCCAGTCGATGCGGCCCCAGCGGATGGAACTTCGGCGGATGGGCCGCCAGCCGGCGCGGCATCAGCGGGTGTGGGTTCTGCCGAGGGTGTTTCCACGGACGGTAGGTCTACAGACGGTGTGCCTACGGACGGTGCGTCTACAGACGGTGTGCCTACGGACGGTAGGTCTACAGACGGTGTGCCTACGGACGGTAGGTCTACAGACGGTGCACCTACGGACGGTACGTCTACGGACGGTGCACCTACGGACGGCGCGCCTATGGATGCAGCCGCTGAGCCGGTGGCGCGAACGGCGATCGCGTCGCGCATATCAAACTCAAACCGCTGCTCGCTCTCCAGCGTACTGCCGCTAGCGACGCGGACGCGGAGAGCCTGCCGGTCCGGGCACACGATCTCCATAAAATCGCTGGCCCCGCCAAACGTCTGGGTCACCACTCGCGCGCGAAAGCGCACCGTGTCCTCAGAAGGCAAACTGGTTTCAGCCGGAGGAACCACCCGGATGGACTCAGGACGCAGGGAAAACAGCGCCGTACCGTTGGAGTATGCCGAGCCGCCCCAGCGCCACGCGATGGTACCGGCGCACGCCACACCACCGCTCACTTCGGCGCGCAAAATATTCGTCTGACCGATAAATTGCGCGACGTACGCGGTCTCAGGACGATTATAGATTTCGCGCGGCGTGGCGACCTGCTCCAGTCCTCCGGCGCGCAGAAGTGCGACGCGGTCCGAGAGCGCCATCGCTTCGTCCTGATCGTGGGTGACAAAGAGAAATGTAATCCCCACTTCGCGCTGCAGCGACTTCAATTCCACCTGCATTTGCCGCCGGAGATTCGCGTCCAGCGCGGATAAGGGCTCATCCAGCAGCAGAAGCTTCGGCCGGTTCACCAGCGCGCGTGCCAGGGCCACCCGTTGCTGCTGCCCGCCGCTCAATCGCGCCGGCGCTTGCCGCGCAAATTCAGACATCTTGACCATCGCCAGCGCCTGCTCCACGCGTCCGAAGATTTCCGCCCGCGGCGCCCGTTGCGCCCGCAAGCCGTACGCAACGTTTTCCCTTACTGAAAGATGCGGGAACAGCGCATAACTCTGAAAAACGGTATTCACCGGACGCTGATAAGCGGGCAATCCTTCGAGCCGCTCGTTATCCATCCAGATTTCTCCGCTGTCCGGTTGTTCGAACCCGGCGATCATCCGCAGCAGCGTGGTTTTACCCGATCCGCTTTCGCCGAGGATGGTCAGGAATTCGCCGGAAGCGACGTCCAGCGACACACCGCGCAGCACTTCGCGCTCTCCGAAGCGTTTGATCAGCGAACGGATGGATAGGAGCGGGATCACGGCGCGGCCTTCACCTCGTTCCACACTTCGGTGTATTTGGCGCGGCGCTGCACCTGTTCCCAGAAATAAATGTGGGCCATGTAGGCATCGGGATCATCGAGGTGCAGGTTCTTCTTCTGCTCGTCCGGCATCAGCTGCGCGCTCTGCGGATTGGCCGGATCGTATCCGGTGACGTCAGCGACCATCTTCTGCGTTTTCGCTTCGATCATGTATTCCAGAAATTGCTCAGCGAGTTCGCGGTTCTCGCTGGCGGCGGTGATCATCAAGTGATCGATCCATCCGGTAGTATTTTCGCGAGGAATGGTTTCACCAGCCGGGAAATGCGCGAAGCGGAGCTGGTTGGTCATCAGCGGCCATCCCATGGCGGCGACGATCTCATGGTTCTCAAACAGATTGGTGAGCTCGCCCCCGGTGGTCCATATTTTGCGGATATTGGGTTTCAGTTGCAGCAATTTTTCTTTCACCTTGGCGAGTTCATCGTCGCTCAAGTTATAGAGGTGCGATGCATCGGGCTTGTCGTAGCCGAGCAACTGCGCGGCCATATATAGCGTGGAAAGCTCGTCCCACACCGAGATCTTGCCCTTGTATTTTGGGTCCCAAAGGACTGCCCAGCTTTCCGGCGGCGTTGTGAAAACGGTGGTGTCGTAGATCATTGGATTCGGTCCCCAAGTGAACGGCACGCCGTAGGTGTTGTTATTGACGCGTACCAGCGGCATCGCGCGCAACCGGGGAGAGAGCTGCTGGTACGCAGGGAATTTGGTAACGTCCAGGGAAGCCGCCAAACCGGAACTCGCGATCATCGTGGCCACGTCGCTCGACGGCGAGATCACGTCGTAATTGCTCGCGCTGCCGCCGCGCAATTTCGCCACCAGCTCGTCGCTCGATCCCATATACGCCGCGCTCACCTTGCAGTGATGCGACTCTTCGAATTCGTGTACGAACGACGGATCGGCGTAGCCCTCCCAGACCAATAAGCTGAGCGTGGGCGCCTGCGCATGGCACCCAAAAATCGCCAGCGCCACCGCTACGGAAATTGCCGCGAGTAAGTTGGATTTCATGGTCTCGCCGCCTCCCCTTTGCCCCCAGCCTTGGCCTGGCTTCTGCCATGGTTGCTCGCTTCCCACGCCGGATCGGTGTACACCACTTTCCCCCCAACCATGGTCAGCGCCACTTTCGTATTGTGAAGCTGATGCGGATCCATTTTGAAGATGTCGTCCGCCAGGATGATTAGGTCTGCGACCTTGCCTACGTCGAACGAACCCTCGGTCGCCTCGCGTTTCCCGGCATACGCTGCGCCGATTGTATACGCGGCGATGGCTTGCGGCAGAGTGATCTTCTCTTGCGGTATCCAGCCGCCGGGCGGGTAACCATTCTCGTTTTGCCGGGTCACTGCGGTTTGCAGTCCATCCCAAGGACGAATGGTCACCACCGGCCAATCGCTTCCAAACGCCAGTCGCCCCCCTGCCGCCACAATGCTATGCCACGCGAAACCAAGCTCTGCCCGCTGCGGTCCCACGTTGCGGCTCCAAACGTCCAAAGTATTCGCCGCAACGGGCTCGGCGTGAAGTGGCTGCATGCTGGCGATCACTCCCAGGGAATGAAAGCGGGGTATGTCCACGGCGGCAATGGTTTCGACGTGCTCCACCCGGTCGCGCGAATCCATATGGTGGTTGGCGAGGTGCGCTGCGGCGTAGGCATCGAGCGCCAGACGAACGGCGCGATCTCCAATGGCGTGGGTGAAAATCTGAAATCCGCGGCGATCGAGCTCCAGCACCGCTTGCTTATACTTTTCGGGCGCCCAGAACATCGTGCCGGACTGACTCGGATCGTCGCTATACGGCGTAAGCATCGCGGCGCTGTGCGCTTCCACTACGCCGTCGAGAAAAAACTTCACCGTGCCCGCGGAAATCCAATCGTCGTGCCATTTGGCGCGCGCTTCCTCCAGCGCGGCGATGTCCGCTTGGCGTAGCTCCGGGAACGCGACCACCTTGGCGATGGAAATGCGCATCGTCAATTCGCCTTTTTGCCGCAGTTCGTTGTAAATGTCGAACGCCTCGAAATCGCCCTCCAGGCTGTAGGCGCGAGTCACCCCCACCCGCCGCGCTGCTTCCAGGCCCCGGCGGATCGCCGCCACTTGTTCCTCACGCGACGCCGGCGGGATCTTCTCCTTAATCTTGTCTTCCGCGAATTCCTTCAGCGCTCCCGTAGGTTCGCCGGTTTTCGGATCGCGCACGAAAGTGCCCATCGGCGGATCGGGGGTCGAGCGCGTGATCCCGGCCAACTCTAACGCTTTGCTATTTGCCCAACTGCTGTGGCCATCGAAGCAGTCCAGCAATACCGGCCGATCCGGAACCACTTCGTCCAGATACTTCTTATCCGGCAGGGCACTCGCGCCGAACACCTCATAATTCCATCCCCCTCCCAGGATCCACGGTTCGCTGGGATGCGCATCGGCATATTTCTTCACCGCGGCCTGCATTTCCTTGATCGAATGCAGGTCCGAAAGGTCCACTTGGGTCATCTGCTCCGCACCCTCGAGGAAATGCAGGTGCGAATCGGTGAAGCCCGGCAGAACCAGGTGGCCCTGCGCGTCGATCACTTTGGTTTTGCTTCCGCGGAATCGGCCGATTTCGCGGTCATTTCCAAAACTCAGGATGCGCCCATCGCGAATTGCCAGCGCCTCCGCCCAGCGTTGCCGTGGGCTCAGCGTGTAGATTCGAGCGTGCACAACGATGGTATCAGCGCCCTCGGACTGCGGACCGGGCATCGCGGCGTACATCCAGCACGCAACGCACGCGCCCAGCACGACGGCGCTGCCGGCCAGCATCCCCCGGAGTCTCATCGACCTTCTGTCCCTTTTCGGTGCATGGCCGTCATGATCGGGCGCCTCGCACTGACATTATCCAGGTCGCCGCGCCAAATTCAAAATACCCCGCCTCTAACGCCGGCGAACGGCGCCGAATGCCTAATTCCTTATTGGCGCCCTCGATAGACTTAGAAGTCTTTCAGCGCCCACATATACAAAACTTTTATCCACCGTATTTCTACGGAAGAGGCCATGAAAACCGGCCAATTTCTTCTTGACAAGGCCCAGACCATACACTAACGTTCGCGGATTATGGTAAGGTTTTTTCTCGCTCCAGTACGTTATTCAACCCGGGCCGGGGTGGCTCGGTCGCACGCGAAGTCCGAATAAAGGAGTGTCGATGCTTCTGAGGGTAATTCTCCGGGTGTCTCTGCTTGCAGTCTTAATCCTATCCGCCGGCTCCGCAGCCATGGCGCAAACCACCGGCGAAATTCAGGGCACAGTGAAGGATGCTTCCGGCGCACTCGTTCCGGGCGCGGCCGTAACCGCCACCTTCCAGGGAACCGCAAACGCGCGCACCGCGCAGAGCGGCAAAGATGGCGACTTTGAATTCACCGAAATGGCCATCGGGCACTACACCGTCAGCGTGGAAGCCGCAGGCTTCAAGAAATTCAGCATCAACGATGTCGAAGTGACCTTGGGTCACGTCACCCTCGCCAACGTCACCCTGCAAGTCGGAGGCGCCACCGAAACCGTCACCGTCGAAGCCCAAGCCGCGCAGGTGGAAACCTCCAGCACCCAGATTGGCGCGGTGATGAACGACGTCGCCGTCAGCCAGCTCCCGCTCACCAGCCGCGACGCCTACCAGCTCTTGCAACTGCAGCCCGGCGTGCAATCGCAGTTGGGCGCCGACTTGTTTTATGGAAGCGACAACGCCGGAGTGGTGTCAGTGAACGGCGGGCGCGGGCGCGCCAACAACTACATGGTCAACGGGGGAGACGGCAACGACATTTTCGTGAACCTGCCGGCCATTCAGCCGTCGCCCGACGCGATCGAAGAGTTCCGCGTGATCACCAACACGTTCGACGCCGAGTACGGCCGCAACTCGGGTTCGGTGGTCAACGTAGTGACCAAGTCCGGCACCAACGCGGTACACGGAGACACCTACGATTTCTTCCGCAACAAGGATTTAAACGCCCGCGGCGCCTTTGACACCGAAAATCCGCAATACAACCAGAATCAGTTCGGCGCCACCATCGGCGGCCCGATCAAGAAGGACAAGACCTTCATCTTCGGTTCCTACGAAGGCAATCGCTTGCGCCAGGGAATCCCGTCCGGCTCCGTCACCCTGCCATCCGCTGCCGAAGCCGGCGGCGATTTCTCCGCAGGCCCGGTCTTTGCCGGCACCATGATCGACCAGAATTTCGCCAGCAGCGTCGGCGCCCGCACCACCGGAGGTTCCGGCACCACTTGCGACTCCGCAGCCACCGCGCAGGAAGTTGCCGCCGGCAGCGCCTATCAGGGCGGCGTATCCAATAGCGTCGGGCAGTATTTCCAGAATATTTTCCCGGGCAACGTAATTCCTGTGCAGTGCTACGACCCCACCGCGCTGGACCTCTACAACGGATACGTCAAGCCATACGGCACCGGCACCATCGGCCTCACTCCGGTGATGCCCGACCGCGAAGATCAAACCACCCTTCGCCTGGATCACAAGCTCACCGGCGCGCAGCAACTCAGCATTTACTACTACTTCGACGACAACAGCTATACCGCTCCATTTTCGGAATTTCAGGCGGCCGGCGCGAACGTTCCCGGCTTCGGCGGAATTTTCAAGACTCGCGTCCAGCAGATCAACGTGAGCCACACCTGGACTATCGGCTCCAACGCCGTGAACGAATCGCGGTTCAACTTTTTCCGGGAAGCCCAGGGGGATTTGAACCATCCTCAGCGCGCCCTGGCCAGCGTGCAGGCCTCCTGTACCACGGTTGCCAGCGCCAACTGTTTTGCAGACCCCACCGATCCCTCGTTGGGGATCACCACCGACCTGCCCGGGCGGACCGGCGTGCCGTTCATCCAGGTCGATGGCGGATTCGCCATCGGCAACAACCAGGAAGGCGAGCTGCCGCAGATCGGCAATACCTTCCAGTGGACCGACAATTACACCCGCATTTATGGCAAGCACACCGTTAAATTCGGCGGTGATTTCCGCATCCAGCGCTTCAACCAATTTCTCTATTACAACGTCAACGGCGCGTTCGACTTCTTGAGTGATACCACCCTGTGCTCGCCGCAGAATACCTCGTCGAGCTGCGACGCGCCGTACACCAACGACGTTGGCTACCCTGATTCCTATCCGAACTATTTCCTCGGGTCGCCGGGCTCATACTCGCAGGGCGCCGCCCAGGGATTGAACAATCGCAACAAAGCCTTATATCTCTTCCTGCAGGACAGCTGGAAGATTCGCCCGACGGTCACCCTTAACTACGGCTTGCGCTGGGAATTGAATACGCCTTACGTCGATACCCAAAACCGCCTGCAGACTTTCCGTCCCGGCCAGGACACTACTCAATATCCGTGCTGGCTCTCTGCGGGCAGCGCCGCCAACCTGGGCCTCTCGGCCGGGGATTGCGGACCGAACAGCGGCGCAAACGACGCCGTGTTTCCCACCGGGCTAGTCTTTCCCGGTGATAAGGGTGTGCCGCGCGGCCTCACCTCCACTTACTACAAGGCGTTCGCTCCCCGCATCGGTGTCGCTTGGAGTCCCAACTGGACCGATGGCATGCTGGGCAAGATCGCCGGCGGTCCCGGCCATTTCAGCATCCGCATGGGTTTCGGTCTTTTCTACAATCCCATCGAGCAGTTGGTTGAGGAGCAATTCAGCGCGGAGCCCCCGTTCGGCGGCAGCACATTTGTGTCCGATCCGGAATTCAACACCCCGTTCCTGCTGCAGGACGGTGAGACCGTTCCCAACCCGTTCCACGGCGTGATTCATCAGACTCCGAGCAGTCCATGCTTCGACTCCACCGGACCGGCGGGATGCGTCGATTGGTCCACTTTCCGCCCTCTCCTGCTCTTCGGCGAATTTCAACCGCACTTGCACGCCCAGTATTCCGAGCAATACAACCTGACCATTGAGCGCCAAATGGCCAAGGATACCGTCCTCCGTGTCGCTTACGTCGGCACCGAGGACCACCACTTGCTCGCTTCGCACGATCTGAATATCGGCAACGCGCAGACTTGCCTGGGGCTCGCGGCCATCGCCAATCAGGATCCCAGTGGAAACAGCTTGCTCTCGGCTCCTGGCGGATCGACCGGAAATACCTGCGGCCCGTTCGGTGCGGACTCCGAATATTACGTTGCTCCCGGCACGGTTATCCCCGCGATCACCCCCACCTCTACCAATCCCAGCGGCGGTTTGGTTCTGCCCTACGGTCCCAGCGGGCAGACCGTCCTGAATCCCGGCACGGTGGTAGGTCCCCAGGGCATCGTCCTGGTCGGCCTGCGAAAATATTCTTCGCCGCAATGCCAGCCAATGAGTGGAACGGCCATGACCGGCTGCCCGCAAGACGGTGTGCCGGTGTTCAGTAACATTTTCGCGGAAGATACCATCGCCAATTCCAATTACAACGCACTGCAGATCTCTCTGGACCGTTCCATGGCCAAGGGTTTGTTCTTCAATTTCTCCTACACTTTCAGTAAGGCCATCGACCAGGGTGCTTCCTTTGAAAACGAATTGAATCCCACCGACTACGCTTTGAGCCGCGGCGATTCGCTCAACTACGCCAAGCATCGCTTCGTCTTCAGCCCGATCTGGGAAATTCCCGTCCCCAAGTATTCCGGCATCGCCGGCAGGTTGGCCGATGGCTGGGCTCTTTCCGCGATCGTCACTTTCCAATCCGGCTTTCCCATCCGCTTCTTCACCGCCGACGACCAGGAACTTGAGAGCAGCTTCTTCTTCGAAGACGCGAATACTCCCGAGATCACCGGCAAAGTCCAATTCACTAACCCCAAGACCAATGGCGGCTACTATTTCAACGTCAACAATATTTCCGATCCCGCTCCCGGGACCTTCGGAAATTCTCCGCACGCCTTGTGCTGCGGGCCGGCGCTCAGCGATACCGATATGTCCATCCAGAAGCGCACCAAGATCACCGAGAGGTTGAATACCGAGCTCCGGGCCGACTTCAGCAACGTCTGGAACCATACTGGCTTCGAGAATCCAGACGGGGACTTCAGCGACACCACCTTCGGCCAGGTGCTGAAAGCCCGCGATCCTCGCGTGCTCCAGTTCGGTTTGAAATTCTTGTTCTGATATTGACCGGCGCTCCAGTTTCCGCCGGAGCGCTGTGTACGGGATCCGAAAGGGCCCGGGGTCCGAATCCCCGGGCCTTTGCACGTCTGCTCCATCAGCGCTCTGTTCGTCGGAGCCGACCGAGCAACCGGGTGCAGCACCCTTCGCCGTTAAGGGCGCGGATTTTGACTTGATTGTTCGCCGCCCTTGGATCTGTCCAGTTTTTCGTGGCCCCGCGCGTACGGCCGGGGGAACGTCGCCAAGTTTTCGCTTCAGCGATTTTCAAGTCGCAAGCGACCGAGTTTGATGTAGAAGCACCAGCGTCAGGAGGCAGTCATGCACGAAGGTCTACAGCAGGAACTGGCAACATACGAAAAGCGCACTCCAAAATCTCGCGAGGCGCACACCAAGGCACTCACGCGTATTCCGCTGGGAGTAGCTAGCAACTATCGCGCCTACGAACCCTATCCGATATTCGTCCGCGATGGCCGCGGCGGGCATATCCACGATATCGACGGCAACGAGTATCTCGATTTCAACCTCTGCTTCGGCGCGCTGATGGCCGGCCACTTGCACCCCGCCGTGGTCAAAGCCGTCGAGGGCAAGCTCCAGACCGGAACCATGTTCGGTATGCCGCACGACGCCGAATTCGCGCTGGCCCAGGAAATCTGCAGCCGCTACCCGATCGACATGGTCCGCTTCAGCAACAGCGGCACCGAATGCACCATGCACGCGGTGCGCCTGGCCCGCGCCGCCACCGGCCGTGACAAAATCATCAAGATGGAAGGCGGCTACCACGGCCTCCACGATTCCGTGCTGGTTTCGCTGAAGCCCAAGCTGAAAGAAGTGGGCCCCGCGGATGCCCCCATCTCGGTGCCAGGCGGCGAGGGAATTCCCAAGGCTACGGTAGCCAACACCTTGATCGCCCAATTCAACGACGCCGCGACGGTAGAAAAACTGTTCCTGAAACATCCCAACGAGATCGCCGCGGTGATCATCGAGCCGATCATGATGAACGTCGGCATCCTGATGCCCAACCCCGGTTACCTCGAGTCGCTTCGCTCGATCACCAAGGCCCACGGCGCGCTCCTGATTTTCGACGAAGTGAAAACTGGCGCCAAGCTCGGCTACGGGGGCGCGTGCGAATATTTTAGGATTCAGCCCGACCTGGTTTGCCTGGCGAAATCGATCGGCGGGGGCTTCTCCCTGGCGGCTTTCGGTGCACGCAAGGAAATCATGAACCTGATTTCCGACCATCGCGTTTTCCACGGTGGCACCTACAACACCAATCCGGTGGCCATGGCTGCGGGTCTGGCCACGTTCCGTGAAGTGCTCACCAAAGACGCCTACGTTCACGTCGAAAAGCTGAACAAGAAACTGGTGGGTGGATACGACGATGTGCTGAGAAAGACCGGCCTACAGGCTTACACCGTGAGTGCCGGAGCCAACGGCGCGCTGATGTTCTTCCCCAAGCCGATTCAGAATTATCGCGATTGGCTCGGCGTCGACAGCGACCTCTGGAGGCACTACTGGTTCGCCATGGTCAACCGCGGCGTGATGGCCCAGCCCTATTGGTGGGACGAACAGTGGACCATCTCTGTCGCCCACACTGAAGCGGACATCGACCGCCATATCGCCACCTTCGCCGAGATTGCTCCCGACCTGGTGGCGGCTCAGAAGGGACAAACGGCGACAGCCGCTCACTGATTTCGAGCGCGGTTCCCGGCGGGCAGTTCATTTGTTTTGAGCCGCGCTCCCGGAGCGCGCCGGGTGGCGCACCCTTCGCTGTTAAGGGTGCGGGTTTTGTCCCAGCGCGATGTCCGATCGCGTTCCACATTCGGAATTTGCGACGATCACAATACTCGATTCGGCCTGTCTGGAGTCGAGTCCACGGAGCGCGCGTGCCAGCGAACGACAGCGATCCAAAACCGCATCTGCAGCGAGTGCTAGGCCGCTGGGACCTGGTGCTCCTGTTCGTCGTCGCTGTTTTCAACCTCAACGTTCTGCCTTCCATCGCCGCCAACGGAGCCTCCACCATCTGGCTGTGGATCGTTGCGCTGATCCTTTTTTTCTGGCCGCAGGGGATTGCCGTTATCGAGCTGGGCCATCGCTACCCGGGCGAAGGCGGCGTTTACCTGTGGGCCAAGGAAATTTTCGGCGATTTTAACGGTTTCCTTTCCGGCTGGTGCTACTGGACCAACAACATGCTGTACGTCCCCACCGTGCTCCTCTACTTCGTGGGCGTCTGCGTATTCGTGCCCGGCGGCCGTTGGGTACAGCTCGCAGATAACAAAGTCTTCACCCTGTCTGCGTGCCTGGTGTTGTTAGCGCTGCTGGTGATCCTGAATATCATCGGCCTCGGCGTGGGGAAGTGGATCAATAATCTGGGAGGCATCGGCACCGGAATCGCGGCGGCGACACTAATCGGCTTGGGAGTGATCGTCTACGCCCACTTCGGCACCACCATTACCGCCGCCGACTTTCGCATTCCTGCCGATCCGCGATTTTTGCTGAATGGCTTTGGCGTGATTTGTTTTGGCTTGGTCGGGCTCGAACTGGCCTCGGTGATGGGCGACGAGATCCAAAATCCCGCGAAGACTCTTCCGTTCGCAGTAATTTGGGGCGGCTTGATTTCCGGGGCGCTCTACATCGGCTCCACTCTTACCCTGCTGATTGCCGTCCGCAGGAGCGACATTAGCGTGCTGCAGGGAATTGTTCAGGCGGTCAGCCACATGGCCGCGCAGGTCGGCGTCGGCTGGATCATTGCTCCGTTTGCCTTGGTATTGAGTTTGTCGATCGCCGGGATCGGATCGGCATGGCTCGCCGGGTCGGCTCGGATCCCTTTCGTCGCTGGCCTGGATTCGTATCTCCCGGCGTGGCTCGGCGAGTTGCATCCCCGCTACAACACACCGTACATGGCCCTCACGGTTCACGGCGTAGTTTCATTTTTACTGTGCTTGATGGATTTTGCCGGAGCGGGGGTGGCCGAAGCGTTTCAAACCATGCTGTCTTTGGCGGTGGTGCTGCAGTTGATTCCGTTCCTGTACATTTTCCTCGCTTTGCTGAAAATTAGCCTCGCGCCTGCCGATGGCAAGGGCTACTACTCCAAAACGGTGTTGCTGCTCGCCGGCGCGAGCGGGTTATTGACCACCATTTTGGCTATCATCGTCGCCTTTTTCCCGGCCCAACAGATCAAATCGGTCTGGCTGTACGAACTCAAGATGCTGGCAGGCACCCTTTTCTTTATCGGCCTGGCGTGGTTCTTTTTCTTTGTGTATGGCCGCCGGCGAACGGCAACAGCGAGGCCCGCCTAGAGGATTTCCACTGGTGTTGCAGGTGGGTGCCCCACAAGTCGGTTTTACGTGTGGGGGTTTTGACTCAACGTTTCGTCTTTGGTTTTGACTCTGATGGTGGCTGATCGTAGGGAGATGACCATGGCGAGTAGCCCGCAAACGAACGTCCGAAAATATCAAATGCTGATCGACGGAAAGTGGCATGACGGCGATGGCGCCGCACCAATTCCCGTCTACGACCCTTCTACCGAAGAAGTGATCGCCACAGTGCCAGACGCCGGGCCTGGCGCGGTGAATGCCGCCGTCGCCGCCGCCAAAGCCGCCTTCGAGACCGGTCCCTGGAGCTCCACATCCGCGCAAGAGCGAGGACGCGTCCTATTCCGCCTGGCGGAGAAAATACGCCAGAATTCCGACATGCTCGCGCGCACCGAGTGCCAGAATTCCGGCAAGCCCATCGTCGAAGCCGAATACGACATCGCCGACGCGGTTACCTGTTTCGAATACTACGGCGGGATGGCCACGAAAATCACCGGACAAGTGAATCCGGTTCCCGACAACGCCCTCAGCCTTTCGATGAAAGAGCCGGTGGGTGTTGCCGGGCAGATCATTCCGTGGAATTACCCGCTGCTGATGGCTGCCTGGAAGCTGGCGCCGGCGCTGGCCGCCGGTTGCACCTGCGTTTTAAAGCCCGCGGAACAGACCCCGCTCACCGCCCTCGAGATGGCGGCGTGGTTTCCGGAAGTCGGCCTGCCCGACGGAGTGGTCAACATCATCACCGGCCTGGGCGAATCCACCGGCGCGCCCCTGGTGCGCCACCCGGACGTGAACAAGATTGCTTTCACCGGCAGCGCCGAAGTGGGAAAAATAATCATGAAGTCCGCGGCGGATACGGTGAAGCGCGTCACCCTCGAGCTGGGAGGGAAGTCCCCCAATATTTTCTTTGCCGACGCGGATTTTGAAGCGGCGATCGATGGCGCGCTGTTTGGCGTATTCATCAACCAGGGCGAAGTGTGTTCCGCGGGCAGCCGCATCCTGGTGGAGAAAAAAATCTACTCGAAATTTGTCGACGCCATGGCCGCCAAGGCGAAAACCATCCGTCTGGGCGCGCCGCTCGAGCGCGAAACCAAGATGGGTCCGCTGGTGAGCAAGGATCAATACGACCGCGTGCGGTCATATCAGGAACTTGGCAAGAGAGAAGCCAAGGTCGCCGCCGGCGGCGGCCGCGCCGCGCATCTCGATCGTGGATTCTACGTCGAGCCCACTATTTTTTATGACGTCGATAATTCCGCGCGCATCGCCCAGGAAGAAATCTTTGGGCCTGTGGCCGCGGTGATTCCATTCGCCGACGAAGCCGAAGCGATCCGCATTGCCAACGCCACTCCCTACGGCTTGGCCGCGGCGGTTTGGTCCCGCGACATCTTCCGCGCATTTCGTGCCGTAAAAGCACTGCGCGCAGGAATCGTCTGGGTCAATCACATGCAACCGACCTACGTCGAAGCTCCCTGGGGCGGCTACAAGCAGTCCGGTTTCGGCCGCGAGCTCGGCCCCCACGGTGTGGACGAGTATCTCGAGACCAAGCAGGTCCACATCAACCTCAATGAAACCCCGATTGGGTGGTACTGACATGCCCATCATTGAACTGCGCACCGCCATACCCGGACCGAAATCCACCCAGCTAATGCAGCGCCGCGTCGCCGCGGTTCCGCGGGGTCCCGCCCATGCCACACCGGTGTTTGCCGCGAAAACGGAAGGCGCGGTGGTCGAGGATGTGGACGGCAACAGGCTGATCGACTTTGCCGGCGGCATCGGCTGCGTCAACGTAGGCCATCGTTCGCCTGGCGTGGTGCGCGCGATACAGCAGCAGCTCGGAAAATTCGTGCACACCTGCTTCAGCGTCGCGCCGTATGAGGGATACGTCGAGTTGGCCGAGAAATTGAATGCTTTGGTTCCCGGAAACTTTGCGAAGAAGACCCTGCTGGTGAACACCGGAGCGGAAGCCGTCGAGAATGCCATCAAAATCGCGCGGCACTACACCAAGCGCCCCGCCATTGTTTGTTTCGAAGACGCATTCCACGGCCGCACCATGCTGACCATGTCCCTCACCAGTAAAACGAATCCGTACAAAGAGGGATTCGCGCCCTTCGCTTCCGATATTTATCGTGTGCCGTTCGCTTACTGCTACCGCTGCTCCTATTCGCTCGCCTATCCTGGGTGCAAAGTATTCTGCGCGTCGCATATCGAAGATACTTTCAAGCGCGTGGTGGCCGCGGATTCGATCGCCGCGATTATCGTCGAGCCGATTCTCGGCGAAGGCGGATTCGTCACTCCGCCGCCGGAATTTCTCCCGATGCTGCAGGCGATTTGCAGGCGCCACGAAATCCTGCTGATTGCCGATGAAGTCCAGACTGGCATGGGACGTACCGGTGCGATCTTTGCCTGTGAAAAATTCGGAATCGAGCCCGATATTCTAATTACCGCGAAATCTCTCGGTGGCGGATTGCCGATCGGCTCAGTGACTGGCCGTGCGGAAATTATGGATGCGCCAGGCAAAGGGGCTTTGGGCGGCACGTTTGCCGGGAATCCTCTGGCATGCGCCGCGGCGCTGGCGGTGATCGAAGAGTTACAGAATGGACGATTGATGAGCCGCGCCAACGAACTGGGCGAGCGCTTCGAGCAGCGTTCGCGTGAATGGCAGAAGCGCTGGGCCATCGTAGGCGAGACGCGCGGGTTGGGCGCGATGCGCGCGATTGAGCTGGTCCGCTCCCGCGAAACTCGCGAAGCCGCCAAGGAAGAGACCGAGAAAGTCGTAAAATATTGCTACGAACACGGTCTGCTCACCATTTCCGCGGGCACCTACGGCAACGTCCTCCGGGTTCTGGTGCCCCTGGTGATTACCGACGACCAGTTCGCAGAAGGACTCGACGTCATCGAAGCGGCCCTGGCGTCCGTTTGCGAATCGCGTGAGCCGGTTGGCTCTTACTCAGCGTAAATTCGCCACCGTGACGCGCCGCAAGCCGTGAGAAGATTAAGTCCATGGGCACCGTTCCCAATTCAGTGATGACCCACGGCTTCTTGCTCGACGGCAAATGGATCGCCGAGGGCGAGGCCATCTCCATTCATTCGCCGTATGACGGCGTCGTGGTGGGCACCACGTTTCGCCCCACCTCCGGGGATCTCGAAGCCGCCATTTCGTCCTCCGTACGCGCGTTTGAAATCACCCGAAAGATGCCATCCTACGAGCGCCAGCGCATCCTGCGGGCTGTATCCGCCAAATTAATCGAGCGCCGCGAGGAGTTTGCCCGCTGCATTGCGCTCGAAGCCGGAAAACCGATCCGCACCGCCCGCGCCGAAGTCGACCGCGCGATTCTTACATTCGGCGTGGCGGCCGAGGAATCCACTCGCATCGGCGGTGAATGGTTGCCGCTCGATGTGCAAGCGGCCACTGCAGGCCGCAGCGGGATCGTTCGCCGCTTTCCGCTTGGTCCGATCGCCGCGATCACTCCTTTTAATTTTCCTTTAAATCTGGTCGCCCATAAGCTCGCGCCCGCCATCGCCGCCGGTTGCACCGTGGTCCTCAAGCCAGCCCCACAAACGCCTTTCAGCTCCTTCTTGCTGGGCGAAGCGATCGAGGGCGCCGGATGGCCGCCAGGCGCGCTGAATATTCTGCCGCTATCGAATTCCGACGCCGAAAAAATGGTCGCCGACGACCGCCTGAAAATGCTCACCTTCACCGGCAGCGGCAAAGTCGGCTGGATGCTCAAGGCTAAGTCCGGCAAGAAAAAACTCACCCTGGAACTCGGCGGCAACGCCGCGGTAATCGTCCACAGCGACGCTGACCTTGAATTTGCGGCCGAGCGCTGCGTGGTCGGGGGATTTGCGTATGCCGGCCAGAGCTGCATCTCGGCGCAGCGAATCTTCGTGCAACGTGGCGTGGAAAAAAAGTTTACCGATGCACTGCTCGGGCGCGTCGCCAAACTCGTCACCGGCGATCCGCTCGATGAGGCCGCCGATGTTGGCCCCATGATCAATGAGGACGCGGCCCGTCGCGCCGAATCATGGATTAACGAAGCCGTTCAGCAGGGAGCCACGCTGCTCGCAGGCGGCGCGCGGCGCGGAGCCGTCCTCGATCCTACCGTCCTGTCGCACACCCGCCCGGAAATGAAAGTGAGCTGCGAGGAAGTTTTCGCGCCGGTACTGGTCATTCAGCCCTACGAGCATTTTGATGACGCCGTTCGCGAGGTCAACCGATCGCCGTACGGTTTGCAGGCCGGGCTCTTTACTCGCGACGTGAAACTCATCTTCCGGGCATATCAGGAATTGGAGGTGGGCGGGCTGATTGTCGGCGACAGTTCCGCCTTCCGCATTGACCCCATGCCCTACGGCGGAGTGAAGGATTCCGGAATCGGCCGGGAGGGATTGCGCTACGCCATCGAGGAAATGACCGAGCCGCGGCTGCTTGTTCTCAATCTCGCCTGACGATCGGAACGGCGCCGCGAAACCGCTTTACACTGCGTGGGAGTTGGGATCTCGGGTGACGACGCGGTTGCGGCGACCCTTACTTAATCTTCGGCCCAGCCAAATCAGCGGCACGCCGGTAGCGAGCAGCAGCAATGACGCCGGTTCCGGCACCGGTGCACTGATCGCAGCAACCTGAGTCACCAGTCGGTAGGAAATCCCCGCCGCACCCGTTGTGGTTTTGCCCGCACTCTGCGGACCACTGAACAACGCGTAGGTGATGCTATCGCTGCTCGGCGCGCCGATCGCACAGGATCCCAAGTCGCTGCTCGGCGTTGTTGCACTGTGCGTGTTGGACGCAGCCACTCCCGTGCCAGGCATCTGATTCACAATCGAACACGTGAACGACCCAGCGTGCGGCCCGTCGAAAATTGCTTCCAGCGTGATTGGCGCGATGTTGGTCGATGGGGGCTTGATGGTGCCGTTGCGTACTTGAACGACCGGGGTTCTACTGAGGGCCTGCGACTGCGGATCGAATGCCTGGACTCCGTCGCCACGGGCGTCGAAGGCACCGGCTAAGACCAGCCCGGCAACTAACAACGACCGTACGTACGTCATTTTTACGTTCTCCAAGTAGTTCCTACATGGTACAGCAGGTCGCGTGCCATTCAGTGAGAATCGTGAGAATTTTATAAGTGCTCCAGTATCAATGACTTAATTTGTGGAAAACTTTGTCGCTAGTAACAAAGTGCTAAACTTTTGCACATTTTTGCCCACCAGCTCCACTTCATGCATAGGACGTACGGCAGTCCTAACCGTCCACCCGGGCTCAGTACACTCCCCTAAGTAGACGCCCGGATAAACTCGTGCGCAAAAAAATGGGACGTCGTTTCGTGACGCGAAGCGGCGTCCCATTCAACACACTTTCTAGTGCGGGTGTCCGCCCGAATGTCCCGATCCGCCGGAAGCATGTTGTCCGCCGCCTCCGCCCGCACTCCTGCCGCTATTCCGATTGTTACTACCGCCGCCGGAATTCGCCGGCGCCCGATACGTCGGACTCGGCCGGCCGGAGGAACTTTGGTTCGGTGCGCGGTAAGTATTGGTCGGCGGCCGATAAGTGTTTGCCGCCGGTGGGCGATAAGTATTCGCCGGCGTGCGAGAAGCTGAGCTTCCTCCGCCGTAAAACGGCGTCGACCGCGGGGCGACGATCGGGCGGCTCATGTTCAGTGACGGACGAGCGTAGCTGCGGTTGGTCGGCGCAGAATACCCACGCCCCGCCGCAGATGCTCCGCCCGAATTTCCTGGCGCCGCGTGCGACGACGGAGGCGTGAACGTGTGCCAGTTGCCTTGCGTGGCTGGCGAAGAATGCGCCGCACTCGAATTTGCGTTGCCGTTCCCATTACTGTGATTTGCGAAGCTCGAGTTGCCGTTCACCATGGTGTGCGCAGCCGCAGGCGCGGTGAAGCTGCGGCCGCTGCTTCCGACGCCGGCCCGAGTAATCGATCCATTTTGCGCGCCGTTATAGAAATGCTGCTGCGCCATCGAATGGCTCGGTACCGATGACGGGTTCACCGGCCGGCTCACCGATTGATAGCTTGCCTTCGTCGGCTGAACCGGCATGCGCCCGGAAACCATCCCGCCCTGCCGCAGCGTCCTCGAATCGATCGCCATCTGATGCGCCGGAACCGCGCCGTGCCCGAATTCATTCGATCCCATCGAAGACAAGCCACCGCGAACTCGCGCGTTGGTCGCCGCCAATCCGATGTTGGAATACGGATGCGCCAATCCGCGCGGACCGAGCGGCGCATACCCGCCGCCCACGCGCCCGCCAAACCCGGTCACTCCATAGTGTCGGCCGTACGCTCCGTACCACGGATGATAGAAATCCCCAGGTCCAATCGCCAGCCATCCCACCCGTCCGAAACCAAAGCCCACTCCAAATCCAATTCCGAATCCGACATGCCCGCCGAAACCAAAGAATGAAACATACGCTGGCGCCCACACTGGGTAATATCCCGGATACCCGGCCACCGGCCCGGGCCACCAGCACCAGCTACCGCCATACACAAACCACCGTCCGTAATGATACGGAGCCCATCCCCACGGCTCGTACGATACCCACGTCCATCCGTAATACGGTTCGTAAGTCCACCGTCCGTCACGATACGGAGCCCAGTCCGGTCCGCCCGACGGCACCCAAACGTTCCCGTAGTCCGGAACGTTCTGCCAGTGGCCGTAAGTATCCAGGTCTTGCGACCCAACGTAGTAGCGATCGGTGTGCTGCCAGCTCGCCGCCTGATTGATGTGGCGGTCGCGGTCGCTATTCCACTGATCCCATTCATCGCGCCCCGGCGCGTCGCTGGTCTGATATTGCGGATTGTCCGTCCCGCGAATCGTGATCATCTGGCCGGCCGAAATGCGTGTGCTGCCTTGCTGCGTGCTGATGTCCGCCTGGCCGCGCACCACCATCACCCGCGTATCCGAATCTGACCGCACTTCCACGCGGAAGATGCCATCGCCCACCGGATGTACCGACATATTGGGAGTGTCGATTTCCGATTGCGCTTCACTTCCAGCGGTCACGCTCAGGTCCATCAATCCGGATCCCAGTTGCACTTGGATGTGTTTGCGCGTGAGGTCCGCAATCTTGGCGCTGGTGTTCTGGTCCATCCGCAGAATGTTCGCGAAGTCCAGTTCCACCTCCGTTCGCCCGCCGGCGCCGGTGGCCACGCTGTCGCCCGGCACCACCGGGGTGTTCATCGTAGCGACGGCCCAATCCGTCGAGCCGTTGTGTTGGGTCGAGACGTCGCCGTGAATCAAACTAACGCGCCCCACTCCCGGCGCCGAAGCAGCATCGGCTTGCCCGTCAGTGGCATCGCCCTGCGCATCCACCGAATTGCCGTGCGCATCCGCGGAATTGATCTGCGCATCGGCAGAGTTCGCTTGCGCATCTGGCGGCGCATCCTGCGCGCGCGCCGTATTCGCGAGCACCAAAACCAGCGCCGCCATCGTGAGTAGAAGTTGTTTCATATCGCGCCTCCCGACCGTCCCCTCGAGTTGCTTACCTGACCGCCCGGGTCATCTCCATGATTCCGCGGTAGATAATGCAGGTGCAGGACCAAACGCGGCCGGTCCATTCAAATAATGTAGGTTACTGAATCTAAGCTGTTTATATGCAAGCTAGAGGGGCTTCGAGGATCCGGCAATATAGAGGATTGGCTGGTTTCAACCACCACTGGTGGTTTTCAACCAGTGGCCAAATCGCGCCGCGCGGCACGCGCGCGCCGCGAGACCAGAGCTAGGTATCACTGTCCCCCGGCGAATCGGGCGCGCCCATCGTCGACAGCCGATACCGCAGCGCATTGCGCGACAGGCCCAGCGCTCGCGCCGCCTGGCTCTTGTTTCCGTTGGCGCGCGCCAGCGCTTCGCGAATA
>Ga0302325_10004618_pt1 | contig 31745 bp, 26 predicted proteins | sample Palsa_T0_2_FD_201948 | JGI IMG/M metagenome (GOLD analysis project Ga0302325, IMG submission 201948) | Peat permafrost microbial communities from Stordalen Mire near Abisko, Sweden - Palsa_T0_2 | ecosystem: Environmental > Terrestrial > Soil > Palsa > Peat permafrost | place: Sweden: Abisko... | reverse complement strand
CGGGTCCAGCCAGGCGAATGGTTACACTGCTTCCCAAAAACAAACCCACACCGATGGCGCCGCCAATGGCCATCATGGTGAGCTGCCTTTGGCCCAGGCGGCGGTGGAGACCTTCCACTTCCGGCGCCGGAGGCTGCTCACCGGCCAGCGTGGCCCCGACCGCTAAACGTGGCGGATCAGTCATAACTGCCAACACTGGCAGGGTCAAGGACCATACGATCGGTATTGTTCTTGAGAACGTCCGCGACTGCCTTCACATCGTCCAAGGTGTTGTACACGTGGAACGAGATTCGCAAGCCGTCATGGCGGTTCGATGCGACGATACCGCTTTCAGCGAGCTTCTCTACCAGCCAGGTTGAATCTTTGCATTCGAACACCACCAGTGGCCCGGCGCTGTCAGCGGGCGTTTTGGCGCGAATGCCCAGGTCGCGGGCGCAGCTCAATAGCGATTGCGTGAGTCTCTGGATATGGGATGCCACATTCTCCATGCCGATTTCTCGCAGCAGTTCGAATCCGGGTACCGCCGCATACACATTGGGCACGGAAGGGGAACCAGACTCGAACCTTCGCGCCGTGGGCGATAAATCGATATGTTGGGGATCGAAGGCGAAGGGATTGGTTTGCGCAAACCATCCGGTAATTGTCGGAACCAACTGTGAGATGAGTTCTTTGCGCACGTACATGAAAGCGAGGCCGGGAGGGCCGAGAAGATATTTGAGAGTTCCGGTTACAAAAAAGTCCAGGTTCAGGGCTTTTACGTCAACCGGGCGGGTTCCGCAGTCCTGGTAATCATCGAGCATCACGAGAGCGCCCGAGCGATGGGCGATTTGGGTGATGGCGTTTACCTCGGAACGAAATCCGTTCTTGAAGCAAACGTGGGTGAGCGGCACGATGAGCGTGTTGCGGTCAACCATCTTCTCGTAATGGATGGCCGGAATGCGGTTGCCTTCTGATCCCACAAATTGCACCTCGGCGCCTCGAACCCGTTGCGCGAGCCAGACATGCCCCATGGTAGGAAATTCGAACTCACCCATCACGACTTTCTTCCGTTGCCGGAAATTCAGCGCGCTGGCGATGCTATTGATCGCCGCCGAGACGCTGGTCACGATAGCAACCTCATCCGGGCTGGCGTTGATGAATCGCGCAAACGCGGTTCGCGCCTCCTCATACCGGTTTACCCACGTCTCCCACGGCGAGCCTTGCTCGTGCCAACTCGCGATGTAGTCCTCGAGGCCGGCCTCCACGGCATCGGAAAGTGCTCCCTGGGAGCAGGTGTTCAGATAGATTCTGCGTCGGAAGATGTTGAAGCGAGAACGAATCTGCCGGATTTGCGTGTCGGTCAGCAAGACTCTCCTATCGGATCGCAGCCAGTACTCTGCCGAATCTGCGCACTTCTTCGAGCATATTGTAGTGCACCAAGGATGCTCGGACTGCTCCACTCTCTTTGGCCAGCCCGAATCGCTTCATGAGCCGCGGTGAATACATGTGGCCGTCACGCACGCCGATATTCTGTTTCGCGAGCGCTTCGGTGACCGTTGCGGGACCCACGTTCGGCAGATTAAAGCACAGCGTCGGCACTCGTTCCGCGATTCGCTCTTCTTCCGCAACACCGTAGATCAGGGCGCCGCACTCGCGGAGTACCCGAAGCATTTCGAGCGCGAGCGATTCTTCGTAGATCCTGATTGCCTCGAAGGCACGTTGGAGAGCGGACCGGCTCGATTCCGATTTCTCCTTGGCTTCGTTCCCGGCCATCGTTCGGCCAAGAATTTCCAGGTAGCGTATCGCCGCATCCATCCCCGCTACATTCTCGTAAACAAAGGTGCCGGCTTCAATTTTTCCGGGTGGCTCGTCGGGAATGAAATCTTCACGGAAGGTCGGAAGCTTTTCCAGCAGTTCGCGCCGTCCCCAACAAAACCCCATATGGGGACCGAAGATCTTGTAGCCCGAACACACCAGGTAGTCGCAATCGAAAGCTTGCACATCGATCAGTCCGTGAGGGCCATAATGCACGGCATCGAGAAAGATTTCAGCCCCGACTGCGTGCGCCACCCTCGCCGCCGCTCTGACATCCACAATCGAGCCGATTGCATTCGAGGCAAGCGTGCACGCCACAAGGCGCGTCGTCGAAGACACCAGAGGGATGAGGTCGTCCACGTGCAAATTCCCGTCGTCCCTCATCTTCCACCAGGAAAATTTCGCTCCGTCCCGTTCCAACGCCAGCCAGGGGGCGACGTTGGCCTCGTGGTCCATGTCGGTTACGACAATCTCGTCCCGCTGATCGAGCGTCTGTCCGATTGCCAGGCTCATCAACCGTATGAAGGAAGTGGCGTTCATGCCAAACGCGACTTCGCTCGCATCACGCGCGTTGACCAGGTCCCCGACACTCTGTCGTGCCCGCAAAATCGTCGCGTCGACTTCGCGACTTTTCGGGTAACGTCCCCCTCGCTGCACATTGCACTCGAGGAGATGATGATTCACCGCATCCAGTACGATCTGTGGAACCTGCGCACCCGCCGCATTGTCGAAAAAGATGAATTCCGGCGGGCGAGTCAGTGCGGGAAAAACAGCGCGAATGGTGTCAACGGGAAAAGCCGCATGCGATGTGAACGGAATTTCTGGGTTGAGAACTTTCTGGGATTTGGCCTCCAAACCTCGCTCCTGGTGATATGGGAAAAGTCAGCTCTGAGTCTTGCAAAATGAGCAGCGCCAAACCTATACTCCGCTGCAATCAGTCGTCAACCTGGAAACAGACATATGCCCGTATCCGCGGCCAACTCGAAGTTGATCTATGACGCTTTGAAGGAGTGCGACATCCGCCTGGTGTCAGCTCTGCCGGAAACCTGGTTGGTGCATCTCATCCGGTTGACGGACGAGGACCCGGAGATGATTTTGGTGCGACTGGCAAAGGAGGAGGAAGCGGTTGGCGTCTCGGCCGGAGCGCACTTTGCTGGGGTCAAGTCGGCCATGCTAATGCAGAACCACGGATTGCTGGCATCCATCAACGGCATCGTCTCTTTCGCCCATCTATACAAAATTCCTCTCTTAATGCTGATCAGCTATCGCGGCTCCTTCGGCGAACGCGACCCTTGGCAAACGCAAGGCGGCAACGTCACCGAACCGCTCTTGCGTGCGCTTTGCATCCCTTATGCTTTCCTGGACGCGGTCGAAACCGTCAAAAAGCGCATCCGGCAGGCGCAGACTCTCGCTGAAAGCAGTTTGCAGCCGGTTGCCCTTCTGTTGGCGCGCGACCTGATGTGGGAGGAGTGATGCTGCGCCTTGATTGTCTACGCTCGGTTTATTCGGAACTGGAAAACTGTCTCGTCGTCACGATCATGGGAGCAGTCGCGGCTGAGCTGCAGTCCTTGGGTCACCGTCCTAATTTCTTCTACCTGCAACATGCGATGGGACTGGCCTCTTCGACTGGGTTGGGCCTGGCTTTGTGCCTGCCGGAACAAAAAGTGATCGTATTCGATGGCGACGGTTCGCTTTTGATGAACCTCGGCAGTCTCAGCACCATGGCGCGCTACCGCCCCAAGAACCTGGCCCACGTTGTTTTCGACAACGAAAGCCTGCTCTCGGTCGGGGGGTTCCCAACCGCGACCAGCACCGGTACAGATCTGGAAGGGATCGCCCGTGCCGCCGGCATTCCCCGAGTGGTCACCGTTCGTAGTGTGGAGAGTTTTCAATCGGCCATGAGTGACGCTGCGCATGGCAGTGAACTTACAACCATCATTGCTAAGGTCGAAGCCATCGGGCCCGGCGCTTATGTCACCGACCTGTCGTTGCTGGAGAATCGGTTTCAATTCCGGCGGCATATTCAGTTGCTCAAGAAGCGCGAATGATCGGGCAGCGTCGTGCGGATCCCAAATCGAGCATTAGAACGCCGAACCAAAAAAGCTTGTGAGGTACGCCAATGTCAAACGTCCTGGCTAAACTGCTTGAAGAATTAAACGATGGCCGGCTGCGGGTCGTGGATCTGAGCCAGCCCTTGAGTCCGCAGACGCCTCTGCTGCCACTGCCATCGCAGTGGAACAACACGCCCGCGTTCAAAATCTGGGAGCTGTCGCGCTATGATGAGCGCGGTCCCGCCTGGTACTGGAATGGGTTTGAGACCGGTGAGCACACCGGCACCCATTTTGATGCTCCGGTCCACTGGGTCTCTGGCAAGGACCTTCCAGACAACACCGTGGACCGCATCCCGCCGAAGAAATTTGTCGGCCCCGCCTGCGTAATCGACCTGAGTGCGGAGGTGGCAGAAAACCCAAACTATCTGCTGAGGCTCGAGCGCGTGCGCCAGTGGGAAGAACAGTACGGCCCTATCCCGGCGGGCGCATGGTTTCTCTTGCGCACAGACTGGTCGAAGCGGACCGACCCCAAGGACTACATCAACCTAAAGGAGAATGGGCCCCACACTCCGGGATTGGCCAAGGAAAGCTCCGCCTTTCTTGCCCAGGAGCGGGATGTGCTGGGCGTGGGCGTGGAGACAGTCGGGACCGATGCCGGTCAGGCCGCCACCTTTGACCCACCCTTCCCGAACCACTACCTCATGCACGGCAGCGGCAAGTTTGGGCTGGCCAGTCTGTACAACCTTGATCAGCTTCCGCCGACCGGCGCCATGGTGATTGCGGCGCCGTTGAAAATCGTAGGCGGCTCCGGCAGTCCGCTGCGGGTCATTGCCATCACACCATGAAGCACGGTCAACCTCGGCCTAGGCTGCGGCCGAGCCGGATAACGATAACGGAATAGGGCCCGATTCCACGGGGTAAGCAGGAGAAAGTGTGGGCCACCATCGAAGAAAATTCGCTCGAATCCCCGCTCCAGCGGAGCTTTATCGTGATACATTGTTGTGCGGCTCAGACTCCGGGTAGCACGCAGTAACACTGCCAACCATTTTGAGAGTGGAAGCGGCTCGACCGCCGCGCCTTCATGCCGATGATTGCCACGCCTTCGCCCTGTGACCGGCCGCCGAAGCCGGACTACCGACAGGTGGTGGTGAAACCTGCCTGCATTTCTCCGAGAATTGTCGGAAATTGCAGCGATTCTGTAAATTTTGTCCTCAACCCGGACTGGAGAAAGTGTCCCGCGGAACTGGTTGAACTAGCCTTGCCGCCCTTTTCTCTGCAGTGCCCATTGGCGGTCCGGCCTCAACACCCTCATCCGGCGAACGCAGTGCGACGCCGTACGATCCTCGTCGGCCATGGTCCGTCAGCTCTCTCTAACATGCCCTTTCGGGACCTTCCGCCGTTCATGTTAAAGGACTACGGTAACATTCGGTCAAATTTCGGGAGCTGTCCCAACAAAACTTATTATTAGGTCCCCTATGGAAAATCTTTGCGCTCGCTGGAATGCGCTCGTTGTCGTGCTCGCCGTGGCAACCATGCTGGGCTGCCAGGGACTTAGCACGAGCAAGACCTTGCAATCTACGCCAAACCCCACAGCAGCTGCACTCAGTGTTGCGCACTCGAGCATAGCCTTCGGCACCGTGCAGACTGGGACGAGCCAATCTCTTTCTGACACGCTGAGCAATACCGGCGGAACAAGTCTCACCGTTACCCAAGTGACGGCTTCTGGGCCCGGTTTCAGCACCACTGGCCTGAGTCTGCCACTGACTCTGGCCCCGGGACAAAGCGCGTCTCTCACCGTGACCTTTGCGCCGCAGTCTCCCGGCAATGCCAGTGGAACTGTGGCGATTGCATCGAATGCCTCAAATCCGGCCTTGAGCATAACGCTGAGCGGATCCACGACGACGCTAGGTCAAGCCACCTTGAGTGTTAATCCCGTTAACGTCGGCAGTGTCCTAGTCGGGACAAGTGGGAATCAGAGCGGAACGCTCACTGCCACCGGGGCCAGCGTATCGGTATCTTCAGTTAGCGTGGGTGGTACCAATGCTTCCGAGTTTTCTGTCAGCGGCCTCTCGTTTCCTGTGACCGTTACAACCAGCCAGCCTGTATCTTTCACCGTGACTTTTACGCCCGGCGCCAGTGGCGCCGCTGCGGCGACGGCCTCCTTTGCCAGCAACGCGTCCAACTCGCCAAGCGCCGCAACCCTCACGGGCTCTGGCTCGACGACACCCGTCTATAGTGTGGAGCTGTCATGGACGGCTAGCACCACCTCGGGCGTCACCAGCTACAAAGTCTATCGCGCCGTCTACGCGGGGAGTGCCTGTGGTCTGTATGCGAACATCGCTTCCACGCCAGGTTCCATCACGACGTATACCGACAGTGTGGTGGCCGACGGCACGACTTACTGCTACGCGACCACGGCGGTGGATCCGAGTGGCGAAAGCGGATATTCCAATATTACCCAAGCCGTGATTCCTGCTCCGTAGTAGGCGCAGTTCGGTGAGCGCCGCAAAGCGGGCACGCTCTTTTTCGTCCTTTCGAAGATCTGCATGTTCCTCGCTTAATCCTAAGCGGCAAATGCCCCCAGATCGATCAGAGACGGTGACTGCCGGTAGAACAAGTCTTCTTTCGGCCGGTTTGCATTCGATCGACGCAAGTGCGCCGAGTCGAGGATGCAAGGCGTTGCGACGGCGGCAACTTGTCTTGTTACAATGTGGCAACTCATAGACATTAAACTGCAATTACTTGCACACACATCCAGGGTGAAGACAGTCGAATGAGCGGTTAGATCGCGGGTCCGCGATCCGGAAATGGGAAACCACACCCGACTCAATGGTCTCGCCGTCGTATGGCACACAAGTACCATAGCATAGACAGGAAGTGCCTTGCAACGACCTGCGATCCTATGTAAGATCATTGTCATCAAGGCAAGCGCGCGATAACGTCAGGGAGTGGTTTTCCACCGTCCAGTGCCGGTTTTGAGCTGTGCGGGTTGAAAGTTAGGCGTTCGCTTGAGAGGGTGATGGGAAGCTACGAGAGCGACGATGGTAGGGCGTATGGACTACATCACTTTTGGCATTAGATTTGCTTAAACATAGCATGAGAACCCGAAAACGGAGTTTGTTTGCGACAAGTGCACAATTGAGTAAGCAGGAAATTACCTCCCCCCCGATTTTCTGCGGAAACAGAAATCACACGGATTTGTAAAATCCGGATCATTTTTCTTGAACACCCCCCAGTGGTAGTTACGAAGTTTTCCCGCAGTTTTTGGGGGCACTCCGGAGAGGAGTGACTTAGAGGGCGAAGCTATGGCCATCACCAGTTTGTCGTGGGAGTTGACGCCGGCAGTTCCGCTGGTTGGAAGCGAAGCGGCAAGAAAGGAAGCAGAAAATTGGTACGGGCTGCAGACTCGCCCCCGGCACGAAAAAATGGTGACCCAGCGACTCGAAGAGAGAGGTGTGACGACGTTTCTGCCTCTCGTCACCGAAGTTCACCGCTGGAGCGACCGCAAGCGCTCCGTGCAAATGCCCCTGTTTAGTTGTTATGTGTTTGCGAAGTTTGTGCCAAACCGCTCAGAGCGCTTGCGTGTTTTGCGCGTGGAGGGAGTCTTCGGGCTCGTCGGTGCGAGAGGCGAGGGCATCCCGATTCCGGACGAGCAGATCAATGCGGTTCGGAGTCTGGTCGAGGCACAACTGCCCTGGTCTTCGCATCCCTTCCTCAAGATCGGGCAGCGTGTGCGCATCCGGAGCGGAGCACTCGATGGCCTGGAAGGCATCCTCGTCTCGCGCAATGGAGACCGCACTCTGGTTATTTCCGTGGATGCGATCCAGCGATCGCTCGCGGTTCGAGTGGAGGGATACGAAGTCGAACCTGCCTGAAAGTTGCGGAAACTGAAGTTGTCCCGAAATAGCCCTCTCTACGATCGGTAGTATCCACTTACTCATGACGCCAAACTCAAATGAAACGCTTCGCTTGCTGGTTGTGAGCAGGGAACCTGCCGTTCTTCGGCTGCTGTGGTCGATTGCAGAATCCAACTCCTTGCGCCTGGAAACTGCGGCGAATGGTTGGGATGCCATGGAACGCGTGCAATCCGACGTAGCGCCCCATCTCTTATTGCTGGATATTCCTCGCGGCGACGGCGACAGCCTGCACCTGTTACCGTGGCTGCGCCGGCTCCGCCCTGATCTTCCAGTTGTCGTGCTTTGCTACCCGGAGGACGCGGGCAGACAGAAAGAAGCAACCCGCCTGGGTGCCAAGGATGTCCTGGTCCGGCCCTTCAAGGATGGACAACTCGAATTCCTGATCCAAAGACATCTCGGGTCGTCGAACGATGATGCGGAAGCGGAGATAGCGAGCGAAGATATCGAATCCCTAGGCGAGGATGAGTTCTTCCTCAGTGTCAGTCCCGTCATGCAAAAGCTCCGCGCGCAAGCGGAGTTGCTCGCCCAGGCGGACGTTCCGGTACTCATTGTAGGAGAACCCGGAAGCGGAAAAGGTTCGGTTGCCCGTCTGATCCACAAGCTGTCGGTCTACTCCGGGTTTAAATTCCTGAGAGTCAATTGTGCGGAGATGCCGGGAGACCTGCTGGAGATCGAGCTTTTCGGCAGAGAGCATGCCTCCTCGAACGGGTCTTCGACAGGTGCCGCTCGGACGAGCCTGGGCAAGCTCGAGGCCGGTGAAAAGGGCACGCTTCTTCTCGATGAGATCACGCAGATGCCGCTGGCATTGCAAGCGAGGCTCCTCCAGGTGCTGCAAGACAAGCGATTCGTTCGCTCCGACGACGACAAACCAGTCGAAGTTGATGTTCGTATTCTGGCGGCCAGCAGCGACAACCTGGGTCGCGCGCTCGCGGAAAAACGGCTGCGGACCGATCTCTATTACCGTCTCAGCGCGTTCACCGTCCATGTGCCTCCTTTGCGCCAGCGCAAGGACGAAATCAAAGTTCTTCTGCGTTATTCCATGCACAAGCTGGCCAGGTATTACGGGCTTCCTCCGCGAGAATTTTCCCCGTCGTCACTGGCTGCCTGCCAGAATCACTCCTGGCCTGGGAATCTGAAAGAGTTGGAGACATTCGTCAAACGCTACTTGGTGGCGGGCGACAAAGAACTCGCACTGAGCGGGTTGGAATCAGATGCCCCGAGCAATGGCAATGGGTCTCACCGGCAGACCCTCAGGCTCGCTGTGGCCCCGCGCGAACACGAAGAAGTCGAAGCCAATGCGGACGCGCCCCTACCGAAATCGCTGAAGTCGCTGATCCAGAGCGTTAAGGTGGAAACCGAGAGGAACGCAATCGCAGCGGCCCTCGAGAAAACTGGTTGGAACCGGAAGGCAGCCGCCCGGTTGTTGGGGGTCAGCTATCGTACAATGTTGTACAAGATCGACCAGTACCGCATGAGCGCTTCTGAGCCCTACTTTTCGTCCTTTTCGGGAACCAGGTTGGCCGATGCGGGCCAGACCAAAGGGAACGGAAAAGCAAGTTGAATCAAGAAGCGAGCAGCATGGGCGAGAAGCGTCAAGGAGCTGCCATGACAGGCAAGAGTTTTTGGAAGGCCGGACAGGTTGCAGCCTCGATGTGTCTGCTTATACAGAGCAGCCTCTGGGCCCAGGCAGCGGCGGGAAGCGCGGCAAAAGCAGGGAAATCCAATTCCCCGCAACCCTCTCAAAATGTGGACGCTCCGACGGCGGCGAAGGCGCACGACGACAGCTTCGTAATCGGGAACGACGACGTGTTGGCCATCAACGTATGGAAAGAACCAGATATTTCACAGAAAACCGTTTCGGTGCGGTCGGATGGAAAGATCTCGCTGCCGCTGGTCGGGGAAGTGCAAGCCGCTGGACTCACTCCCTTGAAGCTCGAAAAAGACATCGCCGGCAAGCTGAAGAATTACATTTCGGAGCCGGAAGTTACGGTCATGGTCGCGCAGGTCAACAGCCAGAAATTCAACATTCTGGGACAAGTGGTGCGGCCGGGATCTTACGTGATCGCGAATTCTCCTACGGTGCTGGACGCGATTGCGCTGGCCGGTGGCTTCCGTGATTTCGCCAAGCAGAAATCCATTTATGTTCTGCGTGAGAATGCCGACGGCAGCCAGACACGGATCCCCTTCAATTATAAGGAAGTCGTCAAAACCCAGAGTCCGGCGCAAAACATTAGGCTTCAGGCGCGTGACACGATCATTGTTCCGTAGCGACGTTCCGTGACCATGAGAAACCTCAGTACAATCTGCGTGGGATTGGTTTTGTTGGGATTGATCTTGCTGGCCAGCGCGCCGGTCTGGTCCCAGGATGAACCACGCCCCGTCCCAGCACCGGCGGTGACGAGTGGCCCGGTAGAAGACCTCCCCGTCAGTGAAGATACGAGCCGCATGCTCACTCCGCCTCCAGTCAACGGTCAATCGTACCCAACTGTGCCTACTTCCGAAGAGCGCTCGAATTACCTTCGTGGCGGGGTGGCGTTCACGACCGCCTATACGGATAACGCCGTGGGACCGGTGGAGACGTGTACGACAGCAGTGCCGCCCGTTTGTTCCGGGCATCCGGTGAGCGATGTGAGTTATTCGGTGGCTCCCTTCGTCGCGCTGGATGAGGCGACGCCGCGAATGCACTTGGTTTTGACCTACGCGCCTGGGTTCACCTTCTATCAGCGAGAAAGTTCCTTGAACGAGCAGGACCAGAATGCGTCGATCAACTTCGAGTACCGCCTGAGCCCTCACGTAACCTTCAGCGCACGGGACGGCTTCCAGAAAAGCTCGAACGTATTCAACCAGCCAGATTTGGCCTCGGCCGCGGCCGTCTCCGGCGGCACGCAAGAGGCCAACCTTTCGGTGATTGCGCCGATCGCGGACCGTCTCAGCAATGCCGGGGATGTGGGCATCACCTATCAATTTGCCCCGAACAGCATGGTCGGGGCCAGTGGAACGTTTACGAATTTGCACTATCCGGACCAGACCGAGGTCCCTGGCCTGGTGGACTCGGGCTCGCAGAGTGGATTGGCGTTTTATTCGCTTCGGGTTGCGAGGCGGCACTACCTGGGCGCGGTCTACCAGTATCAGCGGCTGCTTTCCTATCCGACGCCAGGAACAAACGAAACCCAAACCCACGCCGCGATTGTTTTCTACACCGTGTATTTCAGGCCGAAATTCTCGCTCTCCGTCTTTGGAGGGCCGCAATACGCAGAGGTTGGCCCGCAGTTTTTCGAAATGACGTGCCCGATAAACGCGGTTCCCCCCGCGGTTCCGCCCTGTTTCGCGCCCACCCCAACCCCCGCATCCCGGAGCTGGAATCCGACGGCTGGGGGGAGCTTGGGCTGGCAGGGACACCTGACCGGCTTGGCCCTCAGTTACGCGCACCTGATCTCGAACGGCGGCGGGCTGATCGGGGCGGTGCGAATGGATAGCGCCAGCGCGTCGATACGGCAACAACTCACGCGCAGGCTGAGCGCGTCAGTGGGCGGCGGCTACACCCAAAATGACGTTTTGGCTGCCCCGCCTCAGGGTAGCGGACTCGTCAGCGACAACGGACACACGGTTTCGGGAACGGCAGCGTTGCAGCAGCAGTTTGGCCAGCACCTGAATCTGCAGGCGGGATACACGCGGCTTCACCAGGATTACACCTCGGTTGCCGTCCTGGCCACGACTCCCAACACCAATCGTGAATTCATTTCGATTTCCTATCAGTTCGCCAAAGCATTGGGAAGATAATCATGGTTGAAGATCTCGAAGAAAAAAGTTCGGGCGGGTTCGATGTCCCACGTTACCTGGGAATAGTCCGCCGCCGTCACATGCAGTTTCTGATACCGCTTTTCTTGGGTTGGGCGCTCGTGTGGGGAGCGAGCTGGGTGCTCCCGCCGCGCTACCAATCGAGCACCCTGATTCTGGTGGAGCAGCCCACCATGCCGAAGGATTACGTCACGCCCAACGTGAACGATGACTTGCAGCAGCGGCTGCAGAGCATCACCCAGCAGATTCTCAGTCGCACACGTCTTTTGCGCATCGCCGACTCGATGAACCTGTATTCGGCTGGCCGAGCATCGCTCACGCCGGACGACAAAGTAGAACGCATGCGGAAAGACATCGAGATCGAGTTGGTGAAAAATGGGCACGACACCATCACCGCCTTCAACGTCTCCTACTCATCGCGTGATCCGCGCCAGGCCCAACAGGTCACCAGCGAACTGACGAATTTGTTCATCAATGAGAACCTCGAAGTGCGTCAGCAAGAATCGGAAGATACCACTAAGTTTCTCGAGGGCCAATTGGAGACGGCCCGGAAAACTCTGTCGGACCAGGAAGAGAAGATTCGTGAGTTCAAGGGGCTACACGTAGGAGAGCTGCCGACACAAGTGGGGAGCAACCTGCAAATCTTGGCTGGTCTTCAGTCCCAGTTGCAGAACGAAGAAGATGCGCTGAACACCGCCAAACAACAGCGCGTCTACCTGGAAACGCTGGTAAATCAGTACCGCTCGCTGCAGGGCGCGCCGAAGAGCGAGGGCGGCGGAACTACCGAGGGGTTACCCGCGGTGGACCTAGAGTTGGACAAACTCAGAGCCCAACTGGCGGATCTCAGCTCCCATTACACGGACCGCCATCCCGACGTTCGCAAGGTCAAAGAGCAGATCGCCAAGACCGAAAAAATGCGAGATCAGATCGCCGCCGACCTGAAAGCCAAAGCTTCGGCTCCCCAGCCTGACCCCAATGCAGAGACGCCGGACGCGGCTGAAATGAGGGATCCGTCGTCCCCCATGGTGCAGTTGCAGGGGCAACTCCAGGCCAACCGCGTCGAGATCTCCAACCGCGAGCATGCGGTCGCGGAGTTGAAGACCAAGGTGGTTGACTATCAGGCGCGGTTGAATCAGGAGCCGGTGCGCGAGCAGCAACTCTCGGATCTGACGCGTGGCTACGAGCAGTCAAAAGCGAATTATGACGAATTGCTGAAGAAAAAGAATGGGTCGGCCATGGCCACCAGCATGGAATTGCTCCAGCAGGGTGAACGCTTCCGCATTATTGATGCGCCGAGCCTGCCCATAAAGCCCGACTTCCCCAATCGCCTGAAGTTCTGTGGCATTGGGTTGGGCGTCGGATTGGCGCTGGGCGCTGTGGTGGCTGGGGCGTTCGAAGTAATGGATGACCGGATTTACGATCAGAAGGAATTGCAGAAGCTGCTCCCGGTTGCGGTGATCTCGGAAATCCCGGCCATTGTGGCGGAGAAAGACGAGGGAATTGAGCGCCGGCGTCTGTGGATCGGATGGGCTGCGGCAGTCTTCGTATCTGTTACGATCCTATTGGGCTCGGTTTTCAGTTATTTACGCGGTTAGTGATATGTACAGAGCTTTTTACAGCTTGAAGCGTCATCCGTTTGAGATTACCCCGGACCCTTCCTTCTTGTTTCCGACCGGGAAACACAACGAAGCTTTGGCCGCTCTTTACTACGGTGTCCGACGGCACAAAGGGTTCGTGGTCTTAACCGGGGAGGTGGGAACGGGCAAGACTCTTCTGCTCCGCTGCCTGTTGCAATCGCTGAGGCAGAGCAAGGATGTCGCCTACGCCTACATCTTTAACGGACGTCTCTCCCCTGTCGAATTCTTGCAATACATCGTCAGTGATCTGGGACTCCCCGGCACCAGCAAGAACAAGGGTGAACTTCTGCTCCAGATTGCGCATTACGTCATCTCGCGCAGCCAGAAACACCTTACGACGGTTCTTGTGGTCGATGAAGCGCACCACCTTTCGTCGGAGATTCTGGAGGAAATCCGGCTCTTGACCAATCTCGAGACTGCGGACGAAAAGCTGTTACAGATTCTTCTGGTCGGGCAGCCCGAACTGGATGACACACTCGACTCCCCCGGCCTGCGGCAACTGAAGCAGAGAATTGCCCATCGCTCGCACCTGGTGCCTTTGGATTCAGACGAGACCAAGGGATATATCTTGCGCCGGCTTCACCTTGCGGGAAGCCCCTATCCAGCGGCATTGTTCCCGCCGGAGACCATCGCCGCCGTGTATCAGCACTCCCAGGGGCTGCCCAGATTGATCAACACCATTTGCGAAAACGCCCTGATCGCGGCTTACTCGAGGCAAATGCGAAGTGTGAGCCCTGACATTATTGACGACATCGCGACAGACTTCCGCCTCGGGGTTCAAACGGCAGAGGTGGAACAAAAGAAGACGCCCGGCGAACTCGATGTGCGGAAAGCGGCTCAGACACTGCTCGAAATATACTCCCGCCTGCAGGCCGAGCAAGCCCGGGAAGAGGAACTGAAAACGCGGGTGATGAGAGTGCGAGTCCCTGAATCATGAGCCATATATTTGACGCATTACAGCGGGCGGAATCGGAGAAGAACGGGGCCGAGAGGTCCACGTTTTCCCTTGCTACCGAACTGCTCGAAGCCGCCGAACAGAAGATGCAGGCAGCCAGTGTGATTGCTGAGCTACCCGCCCCTACCAATGGTGATCAGCACGCCGCTGCGGTGAGTGAGCAGGCTGACCCTGCGGATTCATTCGCTGCGAAGCCCTTGGCTTTCTCCGAGGCTCTGCAGCGGTGCCCGGTGCTGAAAGTCTCGATCCCGGAAGAAAGCCACCTGGTCTCGGTAGACAAAGAGGAAAGCCTGGGCGCGGAAAAGTTCCGCTTTCTGGCGGTTCGTTTGCGCCAACTTCGGCAAAGCCGGCCCCTGAAGAAGGTTTTGATTACGAGCACGATTCCGCAAGAGGGCAAGAGCACCGTCGCCGCCAACCTGGCGTGCACCCTAGCCAGAAGGAAACAGCATAAGACGCTGCTGCTGGAGGGTGATCTTCGCAGGCCGACGGTCGCCCACAAATTGGGCTTTGGCAAAGTTCCGGGTTTGAGCGAATGGCTCCGTGGCGAAACCGAAAGCATGAACGTGTACCGGATCGAGGAGCTCGGGCTGTGGGTCTTACCGGCAGGGAATGCACCCGAAAATCCGCTGGAGTTGATGCAATCGGGAAAGCTGGCACCGCTGATGGAGCAGTTGAGCGAGTGGTTCGACTGGATCATAATCGATTCTCCACCGGTACTGCCGCTGGCCGACACCAGCGTCTGGGTCCGTTTGTCCGACGGAATCTTGCTGGACACGCGAAATGGTACGACCGAACGGCAACACCTGAACCGTGGTTTGGAAGCGCTCGAAAAGACGAAGCTGCTGGGAGCGCTGGTGAACAACAGCACAAACGCGGCGCACAGCGACTATTACCAACGGTACAGTTCTTCCGCAATTGACCGAGCCAAATCAGAAAAGCTGACCTGACCGGCTGACCTCTTTCAATCTTGTTTTCGAAAAACACTAGCAATCTGGCGGTTCGCTTGACTTTTACTCCCCCACAAGCAACAAACGGAGGGAATCGTGGACCCACGACGTTCCAGTAATGGCAAAACCTTAAACCCGATCGCCGGAGCTTCGTTCTCCGGAAAGTCTGACATCCTGAATGCGGAATCCTTTCGTCGGATGATCGCGCTTGAAAGAAAGCGAAGCGAGCGCTCGCGAAAGCCTTTCATGCTGCTGCTTCTCGATATGGGCGGACGCCTGCCCTCCGAGACGAGCGGAAGGACTCTCGCGAAAGTTCTGCCGGCACTTTCCCTTTCTACTCGCGAAACCGACATTATTGGATGGTACGCGCAAGACTTTGTAGTCGGAGTCCTGTTCACCGAAATCGCCGCCGAAGACGGCACTTCGCTTCCCAACAGCATCGTCACCCGGGTGACCGGGACCTTGCGCAACAATCTAAACGCTGAGCAATTCAACCTGCTCAATCTCTCGTTTCACGTTTTTCCCGAGGACTGGGATCACGATAACGACCAGCGTCCGAGCAACCCTACTCTTTATCCCGACCTGTCCCAGCGGGAAGATGACAGGAAATCATTCCGCGTGATGAAGCGGATGATGGACATCCTGGGCAGCGTGCTGGCGCTTGTCTTGTTCTCGCCGGTTTTTTTGCTAAGCGCCTTGGCCATTAAAGCGACGTCGGAGGGCTCGATTTTTTTCCGGCAACGCCGCATCGGCCAACACGGCAAATCGTTTGTGTTTCTGAAATTCCGCTCGATGTATGTGAACAATGATGCGGGCGTTCACAAACAGTACGTTCAACAACTGATCGCCGGGAAAGCGAATAAGCAGCCCATGAACGGGAACCACCAAGGCGTTTACAAGCTGACCGAGGACCCCCGGATCACGCGCGTCGGAGCCTTGCTGCGAAAAACCAGCATGGATGAACTTCCCCAGTTCATCAACGTATTGAAGGGTGACATGTCACTGGTTGGCCCGCGCCCTCCCATCCCCTACGAGGTGGAAGCCTACGATATCTGGCATCGCCGGCGGCTGCTCGAAGCCAAGCCCGGGATCACCGGACTTTGGCAGGTGTGCGGACGCAGCAGCGTCAACTTTGATGACATGGTTCGCCTCGACCTGCAGTACGCCCGCACTTGGTCCCTGTGGATGGACATCAAGATCCTCTTGCGCACGCCAGCGGCCGTTCTGCTTGGCGCTGGCGCGCACTAAACGATTTTCTCCTCCTAGCCCTCCCCTGCTGAAAGGTCTCTACCGAATATGATCACAAGTCTGGATAAGCCTCGGACGGCCAACGCAGTGCAAGGGCATGGGAGTGAACTCATGGTTAAGTTTGGGGTTGTAGGGTATGGGTACTGGGGGCCGAACGTGGTTCGGAACCTTGACCACTTAGAGGAAGCAGAAGTCGTTGCGGTGTGCGACAAGAGCGCGGCCGCACGAAAAAAAGTGGCCAGAGCCTATCCCGACGTGCGGGTGACGGACAATGCGGCGGAGTTAATGAACTCTCCCGAAATCGACGCCATCGCCGTGGTAACCCCGGTCTGGACACACTATGAACTGGCGAAAGCCGCCCTGCAGAATGGCAAGCATGTTTTCGTCGAAAAGCCGTTCACCAGCAACGCAGACCAGGCGCAGGAACTGATTGATCTGGCGGCGCGAAAGAAACTCAAAATCATGGTGGACCACACCTTCTTGTTCACCGGTGCGGTCACCAAGATCAAGCAGCTGTTGCAGGAAGGTGCCCTCGGCAAGCTGTATTACTATGATTCCACGCGCGTGAATCTGGGGCTATTTCAGCATGACGTAAATGTGGTTTGGGATCTTGCCCCTCACGACCTGTCGATCATCGATTACCTGATTCAGCGAACCCCGGAAGCCATTTCCGCCACCGGTCAGACTCATCTCAACTCACACGAAGACGTAGCTTTCCTTACCCTGTATTTCCCCGATAAGGTGATCGCCCACATCAATGTCAATTGGCTTTCCCCAGTGAAAGTCCGGACAACGCTGATCGGCGGCGAAAAGAAAATGCTGGTCTGGAACGATCTTGAGGCCGATGAGAAGATCAAGATCTACGACAAGGGCGTAAAAGTCACCAGTCGCGAAGGGCTTTATGACTTGCTGGTGCACTATCGCTCCGGCGACATGTGGGCGCCACAAATCGAACAGATCGAAGCGCTGACCCGGGAATTGGCCTACTTTGTCGCATGCATCGCCAAGGATGAAGCTCCGGTAAACGACGGCGAGGCTGGCCTTCGTGTGGTCAGGATGCTAGAGGCCGCCAACCAATCGATCCGCAAGCGGGGAGAATTGGTCTACCTCTGATTCTGCTCGCTCCCCCTCCCCCAGGATTTTCAGCGTTCCCCGTTTCGCATAAGACGATATCCATGACTAGAGCGCACTGTGAAGCTCGAGCGGCTGCGGCCCCCATGAGGTCTCTTAGTCTGAAAGTCAGGAGGTTCGGCCAACGGTGATACCAACAATCTTGGTGGCAACGACATCTCGCTGGTACCCGACCGCCCGGCTGGCAATGGCTCTGGCCAGCGCGGGCTGCAACGTTGATGCCGTGTGCCCCACGCTCCATCCCTTGCGCAAGACGAGATCGGTTCGCGAATCTTATGTTTACAACGGTTTGGCGCCCTTGAGCTCGTTTGCTCGCGCCATCGCTTTCGCCCGGCCCGATCTCATTGTCTCTGGGGATGACCTTGCCACTCAGCATCTGCACCGCCTTCATGTGCAAGAGCAGAGTAACGGGAGGGCCGACTCTCCGATTTGTGCCTTGATCGAGCGTTCGCTCGGTAAGCCGGAGTGTTTCCCAATCGTGAATGCAAGATCTACTTTCATCGATATGGCTCACCAAGAGGGCCTGCGGGTCCCTCCCACCCAAGTCATCCGGAACATCGACGAGCTCAGAAAATGGGTCGCCCGCGTGGGTCTCCCCACTGTCCTCAAAGTGAACGGCACCTCCGGCGGCGACGGTGTCAGGATCGCGCACACGCTGACCGATGCCGAACGCTTCTTTCAGGATCTGCAAGGCCCTCCATTGCTGGCCAGGGCGGCAAAGCGGGCGCTGATCGACCAAGACAAGACGCTGGTTTGGCCGTCGATACTGCGGCGTCGTCCCGTGGTCAACGCTCAGGCATTTGTGGCCGGGCGCGAAGCCACCAGCACGATCGTTTGCTGGAACAGCGCCGTCCTCGCGAGCCTCCATTTTGAGGTAGTCAACAAGGCCAGTTCGAGAGGACACGCCACTGTGGTGCGCTTGATCGAGAACGCGGATATGTCGGCGGCTGTCGAGGGGATGGCTCGCCGGCTCTGTCTTTCCGGGCTTTACGGATTTGATTTCATGCTGGAGGCGGAGACTGAAAAAGCGTACCTCATCGAAATCAATCCCCGCTCCACTCAAGTTGGACATTTGAGCTTGGGTCCTGGACGCGACCTTCCCGCAGCCTTGTACGCCGCGTTGTCCGGCAAAGCCGTGCAACCCGCGGCGAAGGTTACCGAGAACGACACGATCGCACTGTTTCCGCAGGAATGGATCAGGGATCCCGAGAGCCCGTTTCTGCGCTCCGCTTATCACGATGTTCCATGGGAAGAACCCGAGTTGGTTCGCGACTGCGTCAGCAACCGGCGGAAGCAGAGTACCTGGTACTCCCGCGCCGACCGGAAACAGGCGTCTTCAGCAGCTCGTTCCCCCAAGCCCACGACCGCTCCAGCGAAGAGCCATACCGTAGGACTGGATTGGGGAGGCAAGTAAATTTGTCTATGAATCAGCAGCCAGCAAAGACTATGAAGAAGCCGCTTCGAATCATGAAGTTTGGCGGGACCTCGGTGGGCGACGCGTCCTCGATCCAGAAAGTGGTCGAGATCGTTGGCGCCGCTGCGCCCGACAGCGAACTGGTCGTGGTGGTCTCCGCCATGAGCGGCGTAACCAACCAACTGATCGAAGCCGCGACCCAGTCCGAGGCGGGGAATCGCGACTCGGTTGAGGTGATCTTTGAGAGACTCCGCGGCCGACACAACGCGGCGGTTAGCGCGTTGGTCCGTTCGGTTCCGATGCGGAGTCGCATCAGCCGGGAAGCAGAAGAGGTCTTTCAAGAGGGCGAACGACTGTGCCAAGGTACGGCTCTGCTGCGAGAGTTGACTTTGCGGGCACGGGATGCGATCTCTAGTCTGGGCGAGCGGCTCTCCGCTCCTCTGGTCGCAGCCGCTCTTGCCGAATGCGAAGTGCCGAGCCAGGCGATTGCCGCCACCGAACTGATTCAGACCGATTCCTGCCATGGCTCCGCCGACCCCTGTATGGATGAGACCCGGAAACGCTGCCAAGCGCGCCTGCGCCCGCTCTTGCAGCGAGGGATCATTCCCGTAGTCACGGGTTTTATCGGGGCGACAGCAGAGGGCGCGCTCACCACGCTCGGGCGCGGCGGCTCGGATTATTCGGCTACCATCCTGGGCGCGGCTCTCGAGGCGGATGAGATTCTCATTTGGACGGACGTGGACGGTATGATGACCGCCGACCCACGCCTGGTGCCCGAGGCTTGCACGATCGCCGAAATCTCCTATCGAGAAGCAGCCGAACTGGCGCACTTCGGCGCCAAGGTCCTCCATCCAAAAACGCTTCGCGCAGTGGCGCAATGCGGCATCCCACTCTGGATTCGCAACACCTTTGCGCCCGAACAGTTGGGAACCAAAATCACTCCCGCAGGGCCTCCGAACGGTGGAGGCGTCAAGGGGCTCACCGCGATCAGCGATGTCGCCTTGATCACCGTGGGTGGGCCGGGCATTGTGGGCGTGCCGGACGTGCTGGGGCGCACCTTCGCCACCACCGCGGCGGTGCGAGCCAATGTGCTGCTGATTTCGCAATCGTCTTCGCAAAACGATATTTGCCTGGTGGTTTCGACGGCGCTCGCCAAACCCACCGTCGAGGCGCTGCGCCACGAATTCGCTCAAGATTTGGCCCACGAAAAAGTGGAGCACATCACCCTTGATCCCACGGTGGCTATTGTTACCGTGGTGGGTCAGAACATGCGGGGTTCCGGAATTGTTGGACGCACCTTCGGCGCGCTGGGGCGGGACGGCGTGAACATTATTGCGATTGCGCAAGGCTCTTCGGAGTGCAATCTCTCTTTTGTGGTGTCGCGAGACAACATGCAGGCAGCGCTCGCGATCACCCATCGGGAATTTCAGCTGGATGCTCTGAATGCGCCGGCGCTTCCCGTAGTAACCCCTAGTGGCCGACCGGAGGCATGGTATCACGAACCTCCGCGGCCCCACGTCGATGCCGACTAAGAAAATCGTTCCTAAGCCGCGCGCAGCAGTTTTTGCCGGTCCCGAAGTAGGCGTTGGAAGATCGCCATCTCCACTCATGAACCCTTACCAGTGTATCGCTCCAGACGTGAAGCTAGGCCGGGATGTCAAGCTTTCCAAGTTCATCAACCTCTACGGCTGCGAAATTGGCGATGAATCCAAAATCGGCGCGTTCGTCGAGATCCAAAAAAACGCGACGGTCGGCAAACGCTGCAAGGTCTCGAGCCACACCTTCGTCTGTGAAGGCGTCACCATCGAGGACAACGTCTTCATCGGCCACGGCGTGATGTTTATCAACGACAGTTATCCGCGGGCCACGGCGGCTGGCGGAAACCTGCAAACCGAAGCCGACTGGAAAGTGGAGCGAACTGTAGTCAAGAAGGGAGCGTCGATTGGCTCTGGGGCCACGATCCTCTCCAACCTCAGCATCGGTGAAAACGCCATCGTGGGAGCGGGCAGCGTTGTCACCAAAGACGTGCCAGCCAACAGCATCGTGGCTGGCAATCCGGCAAAATTTCTGCGTTATATCGAACAGACCATGGAGGCCTCGAAGTGAGCATTTCTCATAGCACGCCCAACAGCATTCCTTTTCTTGATCTGATTACTCCGCACGTTGAACTTGAACAGGAGTTGACCGAGGTTTTCCGCAAAGCCTTACACACCGCGGGATTCATCGGCGGCCCCATGGTCGAAGAGTTTGAAAAGGCGTTCGCGACCTTCTGCGATGCCCGCTATTCGATCGCCGTCAGCAGCGGAACGGACGCTCTGCGCTTCGCCCTCATGGCCAGCGGAGTGAAGCCCGGCGACGTGGTCGTCACCGTGCCGCACACCTTCATCGCGACAACAGAAGCCATTTCGCAGGCGGGAGCGCTTCCGGAATTCGTTGACATCGACGAGCGTACCTACAACATGTCGGCGGAAAAACTGCAGGATTTCCTCGAGAAGCAGTGCCAGCCCGACAAGTCCGGCAAGCTCATCAGCCGTCGCAACGGCCGGCCCGTGACCGCGGTTGTTCCCGTGCACCTATACGGACAAATGGTGGACATGGACGCGATCCTCCAGCTGGCTGAGACCTATGGGCTCACCGTCATCGAAGACGCGTGCCAGGCGCACGGAGCCGAGTATTTTTCCCGCAAGCACAATCGTTGGTTGAAGGCGGGTTCCATGGGACGCGCGGCCGCATTCAGCTTCTATCCGGGAAAGAATCTGGGAGCCTGTGGCGAAGCCGGAGCTGTGACCACCAACGACGCCACGCTCAACGAAAAAATCAAGATGCTGCGGGATCACGGTCAGGCCAAGAAGTACTACCACGACGTGGAGGGCTACAACGGACGCCTGGATGCGATCCAAGCCGGCCTCTTGCACGCCAAACTCATTTACCTGGCTAAGTGGAACGCGCAGCGCCGCGAGCGCGCGGCAGAGTACAACCGGCTGCTGGCCTCGGTGGACAGCGCCATAGCCCTCCCCTACGAACCCTCGTGGTCCCGGGCTGTGTATCACCTTTATGTGATCCGCAGCGACGACCGCGACGCGATGATGAACCACTTAAAGAAAGTCGGCATCGGGACCGGAATCCACTATCCCATCCCACTGCACTTGCAGAAGGCCTACACGGCACTGAACCACCATCGGGGAGACTTCCCGGCAGCCGAAAAAGCGGCCGCCGAGATTATCTCTCTGCCCATGTTTCCGCAACTGCTGCCCGAGCAGCAGGCGCGTGTCGCGGAAGAAATCCTGCGGTTCGTGGCGCACACCGCCATGCGCAAGCAGGCCGCTCACGCATCTGGCGGCTTGGTGACGGCAGATCGAAGCGCTTAAATGAGTTTCCGTTTGGATCGATGGGCGACCCTCTACCTGATGAATCCCATCCGGCGGGGCGCGCCCGGAAACCAGCCCGCCATCCCTATTTTGATGTACCACAGTATCGCCGAGGAAGACGAAATCGGCGTCCAGGCTTACTACCGCACGACCACCACACCCTCCGTTTTTGCCCTGCACATGAAGCATCTCTCCGACCAGGGCTACAGCACCATCAGTGTAGCCGAGGCGGCGACTTACTTGCAGAATGGATCGCGTCCGAACAAATGCGCGGTGATCACCTTCGACGATGGCTACAGCGATTTCTACCGTCATGCTTTTCCCACGCTGAGCCGCTACCATTTCTCCGCAACCGTGTATGTGCCCACGGCATATATCGGGAACCAGTCGGTCGAGTTTAAGGGGAAGCATTGCCTGACTTGGAGCGAGATTCGTGAACTCAGGAAACTCGGAATCTCGTTTGGCTCGCACACCGTAACCCATCCTCAGCTTTCCACTTTGGACGCAAACGCAGTCAAGAATGAAGTCGTGAACTCAAAACATACGATCGAGGACAATTTGGGGGAGTCCGTGGATGGGTTCGCCTATCCCTATGCCTTCCCGGAAGCGAAAGTTTCCTTCGTGCGGATGTTACGCGACACCCTGGTCGATGCCGGGTACCTGCAGGGCGTTTCGACCCGAATTGGCGTGGCTCGCCCGCCCGAAGATCGCTACTTTCTGCGCCGCCTGCCTATGAATTCTATGGATGACATTCCCCTGTTCGACGCGAAGTTGCAGGGTGGGTACGATTGGCTGCACGGGCTGCAATATGCCTCTAAATTCATCCGAGCAGGAGCGGTCTAGCGATGGCTGAGCATTCTCAAATCGGAAATTACATCGTCATCTCACCCGTCAAAGACGAGGGCCCGTATGTCGAGAAGACGATTCAGTCGATGATCGGACAGTCCGTGAGACCACGCCGGTGGATCGTTGTGGATGACGGCTCCCGGGATGCGACTCCGCAACTGCTGTCCCATTATGCCGCGCAGCAGCCATGGATCACCATCGTTTCAGTGGCGCGCGATCAGGAGCGAAGGCCCGGCTCGGCGGAGGTTCTCGCATTCCTGCGGGGCTACAAGCTGGTCGAGCGCGAGGAATTCGATTTCGTGGTCAAACTGGATTGTGATTTGCAGTTTCCGCCGAACTATTTCGAAACCATTCTTGCCAAGTTCGCCATGGATCCGGAGCTTGGGATCGCGTCGGGGGTCTATTTCGAAGAGCACAATGGCCTCTGGGAGCCTATCAAGATGCCCTCCTATCATGCCGCAGGCTGTTCCAAGGTGATTCGAGCCCAGTGCTTTCGCGATATTGGCGGTTTCATCCCCAAACCTTGCTGGGATACGCTGGATGAGATTCGCGCCCAGGTGGCGGGTTGGAAAACACAGCATTTCGAGGATGCCCCGCTTCGTCATCTGAAGACCGAAGGAGTGGGGGTCGGTCTCGGCCGTACCAGTATGATGCAGGGGCAAAGCTACTATTTGACCGGAGGCGGCCTACTGTTCTTCCTCTTGAAAGTTCTGCACCGCCTGGTTTTTGGTACGCCCTTCCTAGTCGATGGAGTCCTGATGCTCGGCGGTTTCCTGCGTGCTTGGATTCACGGCGAGCCAAAATTGGTGAGCGGGGTTGAGGCCACCGCCTATCGAAATCTGCTGCGCCGGAGGATGTTCAAGGCGCTCAGCGGAGTCTTTACCCCTCTCCGGACTGCGTCCAGATAAATGGGTTACGCCTAATGTGTGGAATCTGCGGAGCATTTAGTTTCAGCGGAGCGCCCGTCGATCGTACCTTGATCGAGGCGATGACGCGCGCCATCCGCCACCGGGGTCCGGACGGTTCCGGAAGCTACCTGTCGGGTCCAGTTGGATTGGGACACCGCCGCCTGAGCATCATTGATCTTGCCGGCGGGGCGCAGCCCATCTCCAATGAAGACGAAACGATTCAAATCGTCTTCAACGGCGAGATTTACAACTTCATCGAGCTGCGCGCCGAGCTCGTGGCCAAGGGGCATGTCTTCAAGACCGAATCGGATACGGAGGTCATCGTCCACGCTTACGAGCAATGGGGCGAAGCCTGCGTCACGCGGTTTAACGGCATCTTCGCTTTCGCCCTGTGGGACGAAAACCACCGTAGGCTATTCCTCGCCCGCGACCATTTGGGAGTGAAGCCGCTTTACTATGTGAAGATGGGCGATTCCCTTTTCTTCGCCTCTGAAATCAAGGCTCTTCTGCAGGTTCCCGGTTGTCCCCGGGAGGTTGATCTCAAAGCGCTGGGCGAATTGTTTGCCCTGCGCTACGTGCCCTCGCCCGACACGCTGTTTCAGGGCATCAAGAAATTGACCCCGGCGCATTCGATGACCGTGGATTCCCGGGGAGTAAAGATCGAGCGCTTTTGGAAGTGGACGCCGGAGGTCTTGACGCGATTCAAAGAGGCCGAACTGGTCGAGGCCTATCAGGAGCTGTTGGAAGACGCTGTCCGCTTGCAGATGCGAAGCGATGTGCCGGTAGGGTTGTTTCTAAGTGCCGGCATCGACTCCGGCGCGCTTTTGGCCATGATGAGCCAGCACAGCCACCGGCCGATTCATACCTTCACCATCGGATTCGAGCAGGGTGAGGAATCCAACGAGACCGACGATGCTCGGCGGATGGCGCAACGATTCGGGGCCGATCACAGCGAAATGATTGTCGGTCCGCAAGACTATCAGAACTACTACGAACGTTACATGTGGGATTTGGAAGAACCGGTCGGCAACGAGACTGCGGCCGCGTTTTATTTTGTCAGCCTAATCGCCAGCCGGAAAGTGAAGGTAGCGCTGACCGGTCAGGGGGCGGACGAGCCCTGGGCAGGCTACGACCGATACATCGGGATCAAGCTGTCGGAGATCTACCGTCGGCTTCCCCGCGCTCTGACGCGGCATGTGATCTTGCCCATCGTCCAACGTTTTAGTACGGATGAGAGATTGCGGCGCGGGGTGGTTGCCTTAGATGAACCTGACGTTCTGACTCGCTTGGTGAAAATCTATTCTTTTTATGACTCTGCGATGAAGGCGAAGCTGTTCCAGCCTTGGATACGGGAGCAAGTGTCGCCGGACGGCCAGGACGCCCGCGATGCCCTGCGACGTTTGCAGTCGGACGTTCAAGATCTAGACGCGGTCAGCCAAATGGTCTATATCGATACCCGCGCCAATCTGCCCGACGATTTGTTGATGGTGGGCGATAAGACGTCCATGGCCAACTCGATTGAGGCGCGGGTTCCCTACTTGGACTACCGCCTGGTAGAATTTATCGAAGCACTGCCAGCCCATCTGAAGCTGCACCGTCTGCAGGGAAAGTACTTGCACAAGAAGGCGCTGGAGAAATGGCTGCCCGGCACCATTATCCGGCAAAAGAAAAAAGGTTTTGCCAACCCCGTTCGTGAATGGCTGCGCGAAAGCATGAAGAGTTACGTAAACGACTGCCTCCTGAGCGAAGATTCGGCGGTGCGCCGCTACTTTGATCAGAGTTACATCGAGCAACTCGTAGCCGACCACGAAGCGGGCCGGCAAAACTATCTGCGGCACATCTATCTGCTGATCTCCTTCGAACTCTGGCATCAAAAATTCATTTCTGCACCGGTGACTGTGTGACTGCAACGGGAACCTGCTCCTTGGACCTTTCGATCATTATCGTCAACTGGAATTCAGGGGATTTCCTCAGGAAGTGTCTGGAGAGTGTCTACGCTCACACGAAAGACATCGACTTCGAGGTCATTATCGTCGACAATGGCTCGTTCGACAGCGCGGCTGGAATTGTGAAGACTGAGTTCCCCTCCGTAAGGTTCATTCAAAGTCCGACGAATCTTGGCTTCGCGAAAGCCAATAATTTGGGGGTCAGCGCGGCACAAGGTCGTAATCTTTTGTTCCTTAATCCTGACACTGAGATCATCAGTGAGTCCCTGCGCCGCATGTCTTCCTTCCTCGATAGGACGCCGAGGGCTGGAATCGTAGGCTGTAAGTTACTGAACACCGACGGGTCGCTGCAGACGACCTGTGTGCAGCCGTTTCCCTCTATTCTCAATCAGGCCGTGGACGCTGAGTACTTGCGACGAACTTTTCCTAGGCTTAAGCTCTGGGGGATGCAGGCTCTGCAGACATCGGACAAAAAGCCGGCTGTCGTCGAAATGATCTGTGGTGCGTGTCTGATGATTAAGGCGCAGGTGTTTAAGTCGGTGGGTCAGTTCACCTCAAACTACTTCATGTACGCAGAAGAGACCGACTTGTGTTTTAAAACCATGCAGGCCGGACTCAGGAATTACTATTTGGGGGACGTCGCCGTAGTGCACCACGGAGGGGGTAGTTCCGTATCGAAACGAGAGGATCACTCTTCTTCCATCATGATGAGGCAATCCCTGCTGGAGTTCATGCGGCTGAGGCGAGGTTCGGCCTACGCGGCCGCTTACCGGTTCAGCACCACGATCGTGGCGGTCCTAAGGCTACTGATGCTGGCGACGGCTTTTCTGTTCAGTTGGGGACGGGAGGAACGCGAATTACTTCGTAGCACTTTCTCTAAGTGGATGAAGGTCCTGCGTTGGAGTCTTGGCCTGGAGGGGGGGGCAGGCAATGGACGAGGCTATGACCGTTCCGCCGCAGGGCTTGCCGATTCAAGACATGACTCCGGAACCAAGTTGCCTTCCGTGTAGGATCGATCTCATGATGCCACCCATGGTGCGTCCCCGGATTGCCCCCGACTTGTCCTGAAGGCATAGCCGCAAGATCTCACAATGCTTACCGACGGCACTACCTACATTACGACGACGGGGCTGATATTTGGGTTGTCCATGGGGCTCCTGTTGCTGGTTCTGCCCAAGCGGTATGCTCTGATGCCGATTTTAGCTCTGGTCTTCTTCATGACCATGGGTGAAAGAGTGTTGATCGGCGGCCTGAACTTCACCATGATCCGCATTCTCTTGCTGTGCGGCTGGGTCAGGCTGGTAATCCGAGGTGAGATTCGGCGACTCAAGTTCAATCCCATCGACATCGCAATTGTGCTGTGGGTCATCTCCGGTCTGATTCTGCACAACATCCTTTGGCAAACCGGCGCGGAGTTCCAGAACTCGCTCGGCGGGGCCTACGACAAAGTCGGCACCTATTTCCTCCTCCGGTTTCTGGTGCGCGACGTGCAGGACATCACCCGAGTCATAAAGCTTTTGGCGATATTCATTATTCCGCTGGCCGTGGTGATGTTGAACGAGAAGCTCACGGGTAGAAACATGTTCTTTGCCTTCGGAGGCGTACCGGAGTTCACGGTCGTCCGAGAAAGCAGCCTGCGGTGCCAGGGGCCGTTTGGCCACCCCATCCTGGCGGGTTCTTTTGGAGCGGCGTTGATGCCTTTCTTTATCGCGCTCTATCGGGACACGAAATGGCTGGCCGTGCTGGCGGTCGTTTCCGCAGCCGCCGTGGTGGTGACCAGCGCATCGAGTGGGCCGCTCGGGGCGTGCGCCTTCGGGATCTTGGCGCTTTGCATGTGGCCTCTGCGCCGATCCATGCGGAAGATTCGTTGGGGTATCGGCCTAACCGTGCTCACTCTTCAATTGGTTATGACCTCCTCGGTGTGGTTCCTGATGGCACGAGTTGACATCGTTGCGGGCTCTACCGGTTACCATCGCGCCCTTCTTATCGACCAAGCAGTCCATCATATTAACGAGTGGTGGCTGGTCGGAAAAAAGGGGACCGCAGACTGGGGCGGGCACCTGGAAGATGTCACGAATCAGTACATTGCGGAGGGGGTGAACGGCGGTTTGTTGACCATGGCGCTGTTCATTCTCGTCATTGTCCGCTGCTATGGAGGGGTTGGGTTTGCGGTGCGAACGCTCGAGGGAAGCCCCCAGGTTTCCGCCCACTTTGCCTTCTACATCTGGTCGCTGGGCGCCGCCCTGCTGGTTCACACCATGACCTTCCTGTCGGTGTCCTATTTTGATCAGAATGCGATTAGCTGGTATCTGCTCTTGGCCATGATTTCTTCGGCTTATTCGGCATCTCTGCTACTGCGCCGGTCCAAAGCGGCGGAGGCACGCCCGGTATTGCAGTTCGACGGAGCGGAATTATCGGAATGGTCAACCAGTAAAATCTAGAACGATCGCGGCCGCCAGAGATGCGTCGTTGATCGTCAGCCGGGGCGAAATCGAAGAGCTTTGCCTGCGTCACTCGTCAAACCCGAGCCACTTTATCCGGAGACGCCGCAATGGTTTCGCCTGGCCCATGCGCACGAAGCCAGCGGGACGGTAAGCGGGTCATGAGGAGGCCTGTGCAGGTCGCGGGGAAACCGGTCCTCGCCTGACGCAGCATGAGATTCTTCCCCCAAGTGCGTGCGATCGGCAGCCCAACCATACCAGAACGGCTCATCAAGTTTCGCCAGGTGGCCAGTGCGGCCCACGATTCTTGGGGTGCCGCGCACCACTCGATTGTCGCTTGGCTCGGATTGACCAGTATCCATCGTGTTCCAACGCTCGTCAAACGCTTTCTCTCACCCTTCTGGCGGGGAGCCTACATCTCGCCCCGGAAGCGCAAAAATCCGGGAGTACAAGGGAGCAAATGTACTTCCGAGACCGGACAGTGTACTTGTGTGTGCTTGGCCTCGGCCAATTTTGTGGTTCAATTGGTTGAGCTTTTCCAACAAAGGAAGTCCCAGATTGGAAAGCAGCACAAGGAGAGAACATGCGATCCCCCTTCATTCAGCTTTGGAACGTGCTAATGACCACCGCCTCCGCCTTCGCGATGCTAACGTTCTTCTCCGGTGGCGCTTTCGCTCAATGTCCCGACACGGCAAACAGCGCAGGCTACGTGCTGGCGAGCGCAACCGGTGCGGGAACCGGAGCCGACTGGGCGAACGCTTACACGTCCTTCGGTACGGGCACGGGAAAACTGAATCCTGCCGCCATGGCGCGCGGCTGCACCTACTACGTCGGCGGCGGCAAATACAATCTGGGAAGCCAAGTCGTGTTCAGTAGCCCCGATTCCGGCACGACGCAAATCACCATCCAAGCTCCCACCGTCGCCAGCCACGGCACCTCGACCGGCTGGTCGAACTCTTTCGTCGGGCAGGCGCAATGGTCCTGTATCGGCTTCACCACCGACTACTGGACATTCAACGGGAGCTATCGCGGATCGGACTCGGGCATTCCCGCGACCGACTGGCGGTCGGGCTACGGATTCTACGTCTACAACAGCAACGGCGCAGGTGTTCCGCTGTGTCCATTGGGAGATAGCGCGTCCATCAGCCTGGGCGCGGGCGGAAGCAACAGCAGTGGCTCGACCATCGAATATACGGAAATCCACGGCTCCGGCGACACCACCGGCACTTACGTGGATATAGGAATTTTCCATAAGTCTGGAATCAATCCGACTTTCCAGTACAACTACATCCACAATGTAGGAAGCTGCTTCATCAAGACCTACGGACCAACTTCAGGCTCGGACACCGCCCTCATTCAGTACAACTGGGGAAACAACAATCAATCGACCAAGGCGAATCACGGTTGTGCGACTGCCATTTCTGGCGCCGCCGGCGGCCGGCGGACGTTGATCGAGCGCTATAACGTTTTCGAGAACGTCGAAGGCACGAGCTATTTCGATAGCCCCGATTGTTCGGGCTGTCAAGGAAGCTGGTATGCCTACGGCAACATCTTTTTCGCCAACCCTGCCGAGTGGGACGGGAACTGCAATCTCTGCACGCCGTCGACCGGGCCGCAGGACGGGCTGACTCCCTACGTCGTGCAAATCTACGGCTCCTCGGGCAATCCTCTCAACCTGACCGAGTTCGCCTTCTGGAACAACACTATTTACGATATCGCGCCTGTGGGACACGCTTATCCCGGCGGAGCCTGCGACTGGGTGAATGCCGACAACGTAGATATCGTTAATCTCTACGTGCAAAACAATCTGTTTGTGAACTGCTTGGAAACTTCGCTGAACCCGCTGAGTTCCGGCACGATAACCGCAAATTATAACTCGTATTTTGACGTGGCCAGCGTCGGGGACCCCGGCACCGGCGTGCAAAGCGTACCCAGTGTAATCCCCTTCGTCAGCGTGAGTGACGACAATTTCAACCTGACCGAGGACACGATGGGCTGGACCGCGCTCGGTTCTCCCTACAATGTGGACATGCTGGGCCACGCGATCACATCCAGCCGGGGAGCCTTGCAGTTCGGCGGTAGTTCGCCGACGGGCGGCGCTCCCACCCCACCCACCGGCCTGACCGCCGTGGTTAACTAGGCGCAGCGCGGTTTCGAAGCAGGGTTTCGCCTGTATTCGGGCAGGTTTTTTTGGGCAAGCCTTCGCCCGAAAAGCATCCGCCCTGCTGCGAAACGGGAAATGCCTTGGTGTCCGTGCGCGGTCTTCGAAATACTGCCTCCGGCCCACTCATTAAGCTCTCGCTAGTAAGTATCCTCGTTCCATAAACCCACCCATTCGGTGAGCCGCAAAATCGCGGGCCTCTTGGGTTTCACAGCCAGGAAAAGTCGATGCCAGAATTTGTACAGCACGGCAACGGCGTAGGAGTCGACGCCGCGGATCCGGAAACTGTTCGGCGCGGCATCCCCCGGCGCAAAGCGGGTGGCTCGTCTCCGTGTGTCGAAGAGCCGGTCCGCACTGCGGACGATCTCTCTGTCAATGCGCGCTCCGGAGGAGTCGGTGCAGCGGTTTTTCCGGGCGCAGTTCGAGGACAAATGGCGGCTGCCGTCAAGCTGAATGAAGGAGAGCCGGTAACAGACAACAACCAGGCGACGGCGCACCCGAGCGTAACGGTTCTGCGCAGCGTGCCCGAACTGGAATCCATGCGCGGCGACTGGACCCGTTGGAACCGCCATCCCAATGCGGACATCGATGTGTATCGCATGCTCATGGACTGCAGACCGGATTTTCTGCGGCCCCATATCATCACCGTTCGCCGGCAAGGGCGGCCCGATGCGATGCTGGTGGGGCGCATCGTCGAGCAGCGCGTGGAATTCAAGATCGGCTACAGAACCATTCTCCAGCCCAATCTGCGCGTGCTGAATGTCATCCATGGGGGGGCATTAGGGAGCGTCACCGCTGACAACAGTAAACTCCTGATGAGGGAAATCCTGGAGTCTCTGCGCCGCGGTGAGGCAGATATGGCGGCGTTGAACTTTGTTCGGGTGGATTCGCCGCTGTACGCGGCCGCCACCAGCGCGGGGAGTTGGTTAACCCGTGATTTTTTCCCCGTGGTGCAGCCACACTGGAGGATGAGTTTGCCGCACAACGCCGATGATGTTGGTCGGGGCTCCAAGGACTTTCGGGAGCTACGCAGAAAGGGCAAAAAGCTTCTAGCAGATCATCCCGGCCAGGTGAAGATTTGCTGTTTTCGCGAGGTCAACGAGCTGGAGCGCGTGATGCGGGATGTCGAACAGATCGCGACCAAGACCTATCAACGCGGCCTGGGCGTAGGTTTCGCGAATGA